>OFGC01001845.1_pt1 | contig 12515 bp, 14 predicted proteins | sample 1521691 | NCBI WGS metagenome assembly OFGC01 (sample SAMEA3504121, study PRJEB24116) | mouse gut metagenome | biome: mouse gut; feature: mouse-associated habitat; material: faeces | place: Denmark | collected 2011
CATCGCGTCCGCAGGACGCAACAGCCCCCGGCAGGGCGCACGGCACCGGACACGGTGTATAAGTGCGCCGTTCTCCGAACGGACTACCCCTCGTCCCCGGCGTTCTGCGCCTTTTCTGTCAATTCCATCGCTCCCGGCAGACGGGAAAGGGCAATCAGGAATGCCTTGAGCGATTCTCCGTCCATGCTGGTGGTGAAGGGGAACACGTCCTCCATAATTGCGCCATGCACGATCAGGCGGTGGTTCCGCTCCCGGCGTTCCAGATCACGCTGCTTGTTCAGCAGAATCTTTACTTGGTTCTCATACTGAGCCGCTTCCTTTTTTGCTTCGTCACGTTGTTTCAACAGGGATTCTTTTTTATCCATAGACATCACTCCTTATAAATGCGGGCGGGACAAGCAGCCGCAGCCACTTGTCCCGCCCGGTGATAGGGATTGCTCCCCTCACTTGGTAAGCCACTTAGGGGGTCTATCGTATACCCCCTTCCCACATTTTTTCAAAAATTCTTATGACGGCGTTGACCGATTTCTGTACTGCGCCCTTGGAACAGCCGCACATTCTGGCAATTTCGTCGTAGCTATAATCATACAGCGCATGAAGCAAAAAACGCTCCCTCTGAATGTTGGTGCAGAGCGCAAGCACAGCCATGATCTCATCCAGAGTTTCCCTTTGACAAACCAGTTCCTCCGGGGTGGCGCAGTAGGGCAATCGGCCCTCGGTAATGACTATGTACTCGTCAAACTCCCGGTCATCCCAATGCCGCCGCTTTTCATGATAGAGGTTCTCGGCTTTGCGCCTGCCCTGGTCGTAGCACTCGGCTACTTCATCGTTGACTTCAACGGACACCATGTGCCCATTGATTTTGATGGTGATCTCCATCGTGTTTTCCTCCTGTTCAGATTTGGGTTTTGCGAAATCTGAACAGGAGGGCGGGGAGCGGCACCGGGGTAATCCGCTCGGCCTATTTATCAGTGTGAACCGCAGTACACCGTTTGGAGTATGACCGCCCTTTACAGAGCATCGAAATTCACATATTCCTTGTTAAACGGTGCGTTGCGGCCCACAGGGAAACTCCCTCCATTCTGATAGTGAAATTAAGATACATATAAAAGCCGAATCGTGGTGGATTCAATCGAAAGGGCGCATATTGTAGAATGTCCTTGAGGTGAATTGCGATGGATTTTATTCGTACATTGGGTGACACTGTGAAAAAGGCCCGTAAGCGGCTTGGCCTTACCCAGCTCAAAGCTGCTGAAATCTGCTCAATTGATTCGCGCACAATCTTGAACATTGAGAACTATCGGGGAAATCCGAAAATGACGGTTTTGTTCCCTCTGGTTCGTGGCCTTCAGATAGATTCCCAGGAGATTTTCTATCCTGGTATGGAGATCAAAAATCCATCTGTCAGCCAACTCCGGTTTCTGATTGAAGATTGCACCGAGCAGGAGGCTGCCGCGCTGATTCCCGTTGTCCAGTCCTTCCTGGGCGCAGTCAGGTCAAACGCCGCTGCCGAGATCAAATAGGCCGCAGAACAAAAAAAGAGCCTGCATCCTTACGTCAGTAGGAAGCAGGCTCTGCGCTTTAAGCGTCTGGCTCGTCACTCAACACCATTTTCAGTTGTGCCACTGTCACCCGGATTTCCTTTTTGCACTTGGGACAGTACAATGGAAATCTTACTAAAACGGTATCGAAGTATACCTTTGTTCGCGTTCTGCTGCCGCAGACTGGACAGCACACCCAATGGGAAGATTTATCCTTTTCGTTCACTCTCAATTACCCTTTCCGGCAGCAATCACGCTCTGCGTTTAACGTCTGGCTTTTGCGATTACTGTTGTCATAATCAACATTAAGACTGACCTTTCTGCTGGTTTCGCGCCTTGGCCTGCGCTATGGTTTCTTCCACACATTCAGGAGAAACACGAAGCGCATCAAAAGCCCCTTTGAGTAACGCCCGTTCACTGGAAGAAAGTTCTGCTTTTTCCTTGGAGGAAACGATTATACTCTGCTCTCTCATTTCTTTTTCCGCTCCTGTTCTATGTCAGAGGCATCTGAAATCTGCAAATCTCCTTTACGGAGCCGGAAAACCACGTCAGCTTCTTTTGCCAGTTCATTGGAGTGCGTCACGATTACCACGCATTTACCAGAGTTGTGGGCGCTCTCTTTGAGAATAGCCATAATTTCGGCAGCGGTATCCTCGTCCAGATTCCCGGTCGGTTCATCGGCAAGGATAACCTGTGCATCACTGGCCAGAGCGCGGGCGATGGCTACACGCTGCTGCTGGCCCCCGGACAGCTTCAGCACGTTCCGCTTTGCTTCTTCTGCGGTCAAGCCCAACTGTTCCAGAATGGGGAGCGGTGGATGCTTGGCGGTCAGGGCTACGTTTTCCACCGGTGTTAAGTAGTCGATCAGGTTGTAGCTCTGGAAAATAAACGCCACATGGCTACGCCGGTGATTGGCAAGGCCAGTCTTTGCAATGTCCTCGCCCTGGTACAAAATCTGGCCGCTGGAAGGGCTGTCCAGACCGCCCAGCAGAGACAGCAGCGTTGTTTTCCCGCACCCGGAGGGGCCGAGGATGGCGTACATCTTGCCCTGCTCCATTTGGGCGTTGATACCCCGCAGAACTCTCTTTTTGTTTTCATAGGAATATTGCAGGCCCTTTACTTCTAAAATGCTCATCATCAAAATCTCCTTTAGCTCATTTGTGACAGGATGTTTTTCGGCTTCATTTTTACGATTGGCAGGGATGCCAGCGTTACGGCAGCGGTGCAGAGGACGATCCCCAGTAGATAGACCCAAAGCAGATGTTCCACCGTAACATGGACTTCAATGCTGTCGGGGGCCACCATATTGGATGTGTCGTAGGGGATATACTGGCCTATGATGTCCAGATACTCCGTCCCATCATCAGGGGTTTCAATCTCCGGGATAGGTTGTGTCTCCGCCACTTGGCTGAACAACAGATTGCTCGTCCCCTGTGCAATCGCTCCACTGGAAAAATAGGACAGACCAAAGGCAATCACAGCGATCATCAGCGTTTCAAGAATGTACTGCGCCACGATTTTGACTTTGCTCACACCGATAGAAAGCAGGATGCCCGTTTCATGCGTCCTCTGCTTGATCCGCATATTGAGAATCAGCGCCAAAATGCCGATGCTGACAATCACGATGCCGATAATCAACCCCGTCACCATGTTCTGCATGGCAGTCAGAGAGGATGCCACGGCTTCATAAGCGGTATTATCAACGGTCAGCTTGAAGCAGCTCCAGTCCAGGTCTAACTTCTGTATCTGCGCCGCGATTTTATCAATGTCCCTGGGGTCGTCCACGAAAAACTCTACGCCATTGTCATACTGGATAACATCGTACATCATGATCTCCTGCATGGCTTTGTGGTCGATAATTAGGCGATTCCGTTTGTCTGTTGACGTGGTGTTAAATTGTCCATTGTCCATAGCAACTTCATATATACCGACAATTTTCAGCGACACGTCAGGATAGCCACCTGCGTCATAGCTGCATTGCACAGTGATGGTATCCCCCAACTTCAAGCCGTTTCTTTCAGCAAGTGCGGTGCTGATCAGGACGGTGTGATCGTCCTCCGGGGTGATATGCCGCCCCTCGACCAGCTTGAACGCCCCTCGCCGGAAGTAGTTGAAATACTCGGAATTAGAAACGGAGGGGAGGCGGCTGTAATCTCTCGTTTGTCCGAAGCTAATGCCTGGAATAAACGAAAAATCCATTGCAAAGACGCTGCCATCACCTATACCGTTATAGTCACGGATACCCTTGACGCTCATAACCTTTTCAATATCTGCGTCAGTGATCGGCGTACCTGTGTAGTCTACCAGCACACCGCCAATGCCTTGCTGGTATGTCCAGTTCTGGCTGTTGTCCATATCCCGTTCCAGCTTAATACTCCCGCCTACGGACTGCCGCAGACTTAATGCGGACTGGTCTACCGCTGCCAGGATGGAAAGCCCCGTCAGGACAAAGGTGGAAATGATGAACAGGGTCAACAGCAAAATCAGCGTTTTTCCCCTTTTCCTGGTCGTGTAGAAAAATGCTCTTTTTATCATAGTGCAGCCTCCTTAACTCATTTTCGATAAGATTTCTTTGGGGTGAAGTTGGAAAATTGGATATGCGGCTATCATCACACCAGCAATCACAGCAAGAACCTCAATCCCGTATTGCAGAAGTAATTTCCACGCGGGGAAGTCAACGTTAATTGCACCGACCATATCTCGCAGAAATGTCCCAATCTGTACAACGGCAAAATAGCTGGCAGGGTAGGAACAAAGGAACGCCAGAAGCAGGATAGCCGTTGTTTCCACGAGAAACTGTGCAATAATATGCCGCTTTGCAACTCCGACCGCCAGCAGAACGCCAACTTCATGGACACGGCCCCGGATACGCATGGCGAGTATCAGAAAGAGAACAACTATGCTGACGGTGATTGCCGAAACAATCAGGAGTGTTGTCAGCCGCCCAATGGTTGAAAGCTGATAGGCGATAGCGTCATACTCCGCCGTGTCCGCCTGGAGTGTGTAGTCCTCCCACTGGAGCGGTACGTCCCGCTTAATCTGCTCCATGACCGTTTCCAGTCTGGCAGGGTCAGTGACAAAGAAATCCACCCGCCCCGAATAGGTTCCGGCTGCGCTTTCCGTCAAGACCCAATAGGTGCTGTGGTCTGTAAAAATAGTGTCGTTGTCAAACTCCATGCTTGGATCACTTTCATAAATGCCGATGATCTTCACTACTGCCGCTGGGTCTAATGACAATTCACTGCCAATGTCCAGCTCATTTTCCTCTGCCAACTCCCGGCTGACCAGGGCAACGCGCTGATCGTCTTGGGTGATATGCCGTCCTTCAGCCAGTGTTACAATACCGCTGGTGAAATTTCGGTTCCATGCGGATGATGTATTGGCGGAAATCGCGCCGGATGGCATACCAGAGGGAAAAATGAATCCACTGGCCGTTGCGGTGGCCGATTGCTGGGCATTGCAGGCTTTGATCTCGGTGCTGTCTGCAATCAGGTCAATGTCTTGCTGGGAAATGGGGGCAAACTGTATGGCGAAATCTGTTTCGTCCGCGCTGAACTCCATAGGATTTCCACGCAGCGTAAAGGACGCACCTACCGTTTCCCGCAGATTCGTGGCCGCGGCCTGGGTTGCGCTCAATACGGAAAAACTGATCGTAAGGAAACGCTATATTAACGCCTGATGCAAAGGAACTGGACACACTATCTGAACTTCACAAGGCGCTGGGGGACTATACCCGCATACGGATTTTATGGCTCCTGATGAAACGGGAGTGGTGCGTCAGTGAACTGGCAGGGGAAATGAAAATGACGGAATCGGCCATATCACATCAGCTTCGTATTCTGCGAAGCGCCCGGTTGGTGATTGGGCATAAGGTAGGAAAGAATGTGTTTTACAGTCTGGCCGATGAACACGTCAGATGGATTTTGGAAAAGACCTACGATCACATCTCGGAGCAATAGGCCCTGTTGGAAAGCGGGTGCATGAGGACATTCCCCAATGCACCCGCCCGCAGGATTCGTTTACAGCTTTTCGTAGGAAACCAGTTCGCTTACCGGGATGCGCGTCTGGCTGTGCCGCTCCGGGTCAGCGAAGTTCTCACCGGCGTAGCCGATAGCCAGAATGTTGACCGGCTCCAGGTTGGCGGGGAGGTCAAACTCCCGGCACAGAACATCCGGCTTGAAGTAGCACACCCATACGCTGCCCAGGCCCAGCTCCGTGGCCTGGAGCATCATGTGGTCGGTCAGGATGGACGTGTCAATGTCCCCGGTCTGCTTCTGGTCAAAGGGCCGCACCCACGCCTTGTTGTGGTCGGCGCAGACGATGATGGCCAGAGGCGCACCGTAGATATTGGCGGCCTTCCCCACCTTCTCCAGCCCCTCCCCGCTCTGTACCGCCAGCAGCTTCACCGGCTGGAGGTTCTTCGCCGTAGGCGCGATCCGCGCGGCCTCCAGAATCCGCTCCAGCTTCTCGGGCTCCACCTTCCGGTCCTCGTAGGCGCGGACGGAACAGCGCCTTTTTGCCAGTTCCATGAAATCCATAGGTGTATCTCCTTTATATGAATTGGTTTCCCGGGTAGTTTCATTGTACCATATCCGGAAATATCCGCAAGAGGGCACTTTCGGGATAGGTGCTTTCTCAAAAGATAGTGCTTCCCAGTGAGACGGAATCCTGTTATAATAGGGGAAACCGGCAGATGAAGGGGGAAGTTTTATGCAGCATCCAGAGTTTACATGCCCGATGGAGGCCACACTGTCCCTCATAGGCGGGAAGTACAAGACACTGCTCCTGTGGCATCTCAAAGACGGCCCCCGGCGGTACATGGCCCTCCAGCGGCTGCTCCCCCGGGCGACGCCCAAGATGCTGACACAGCAGCTCCGCGCGCTGGAGGAGGCGGGGATGATCCGCCGGGAGGTCATCCCGGCGCGGCCTCCGAAGACGGTGTATTCCCTGACCCCTTTCGGGGAGAGCCTGGTGCCGGCGCTGGACGCCATGTGCCGGTGGGGCCGGGATCATCTGGACGGACAGGGCGTCCCGCGTCCCTGCGGCAAAGTATGAAGCATCCCGTCCGGAAAACCGGGCGGGATGCTTCCATATACAGGTTCTTACTTTCTCAGCCGCCGCTCGCTGTCGAAATACTCCCGGGTCATCTTGAAGACCACCGGGCACAAAAGGAGCAGTCCGATCAGGTTGGGGATTGCCATGAGGCCGTTGAGTGTATCGGCAATGGCCCAGGCCAGGGACAGGTCCATGGTGGCGCTGATGATGACCACCAGAGTGAAGATGATCTGATAAGGCTTTACAGCCTTCTCACCCAGAAGATACTCCCAGCAGCGGGTACCGTAGAGCCCCCAGCTCAGGACGGTGGACAGGGCAAAGAGGCTCAGTCCGATGGCGATAATCAGCGCGCCGGCCTTGTTGCCGAACACGGTGCCCAGCGCCAGAGCGTTCAGAGAGGTCGTGCCCTCTACGCCGTAATTCAGAGTGCTGCCGTCCAGCGCCAGCAGCAGGGTCAGCCCGGACAGGGTGCAGATGACGATGGTGTCCATGAACACCTCGAAGATGCCATAGAGGCCCTGCTTCACTGGGTTGGTCTCGGAGGTAGCGGCGTGGGCGATGGGCGCGGAGCCCAGACCGGCCTCGTTGGAGAACACGCCCCGCTTGACGCCCCAGGTAATGCACATCTTGACGCCGACGCCCGCCGCGCCGCCGGTGACAGCGGCAGGGCTGAAAGCGCCCTGGAAGATCATACCGAACACGGCGGGAACCCTGGTAATGTTCACCACGATCACGGCCAGGCAGGCCGCGATATAGATGACGGACATGACGGGCACCATGAACTCGGTGACCTCGCCGATGCGCTTGATGCCGCCCACCAGCACCACACCGATGATGGCCATGAGGATCACCGCCAAAACGATGTTGATGACCATCTCATGCTCTGCGGCGGCGGGGGCGAACTGCTGAATGGCGTTGTTGATGGAGCTTGTGATATTGCCCACCTGCACCGCGTTGCCGATGCCAAAGGAGGCCAGACCGCCAAAGACGCAGAACACCGCGCCCAGCCACTTCCAGTTCTTACCCAGGCCGTTCTTGATATAATACATGGGGCCGCCCACCCAGTCGCCCAGGACGTTGCGCTCCCGGAACTTTACGGACAGCAACACCTCAGAGTACTTGGTAGCCATACCCAGCAGGGCGGACACCCACAGCCAGAAGATAGAGCCCGCGCCGCCCAAGGTGACGGCGGTGGTGATACCGGCGATGTTGCCGGTGCCCACGGTAGCCGCCAGAGCGGTGGTCAGGGCCTGGAGGGGAGTGACTTCACCAGCCTTGGCGGTCTGCCTTTTGAACATCTTGCCCACGGTGTTCTTCATGGCGTAGCCGAACTTCCGGAACTGGAAGCCCTTCAGCCCCACAGTCAGGATGATGCCTGCGGCCATCAGCAGCACCAGGGCGGGGATGCCCCACACGATGTCGTTCAGCCAGCCGTTTCCTTTTTCGATCGCCTCATAAATTTGTTCCATACGCTCTCTCCTTTTCCTTTTCCCAATCCGCATATCGAAGCAAAACGAGGGAGGCGCGGTACGCCTCCCTCTGCTCAAACAGAAAATGATAATACTTCCCCCCCGGGGTCTCCCTTCCGGGACAGTATATCCCAATTCTGTCCTTTTGCCTGAGAGATTACGGCCCGGCCGCTTGCACCTTCGGCATCCGCCCATTCGCGGAGTTCTCCAGAATCTCGTCCGCCCGCAGTCCCGCCTTACGGCACCTGCGCGATTTACGCCTTCGGTGGGGGGCGCTTCCCTTCTCAAGGGCCCCCGCTCTCCTGCGGACATCCTCCGATATGTAATTGATACAGTATATTGTACCAGACCCTGCCTCATGACACAAGTATGATTTTACAAAAACTTCACACTTTTTCTCTTGACATCCCTGTTCATTCGCACAAAAATAGAGGATGAACTAAAATTTTTCTCTCGCGGTGCATATCGCGGAAGGGAGGACATATGACACTGTCCGATGCCGTTTTTACCCGGTCGTCCTGCCGGGACTTTTCCCCCGCTCCCCTCTCCCCCATCCAGCGGCGGCAGCTGGAAAAGGCGGCGGAGATCTGCAGCCAGCGCTCTGGGCTCCGGTTACAGCTGGTGTGTGACGAACCGGAGCCCTTCTCTTCCCTCCTGAAGGGCTGGGGGCGCATCAAGGGGGCCCACAATTATTTCCTCCTCACGGGTCCCTCCGGAGATCAGGATCTGGAAGAAAAATGCGGCTTCTACGGCGAGGAGCTGGTCCTCACCGCCCGGACTATGGGATTGGCGACCTGCTGGGTAGGCGGCACCTATGACAAAAAGTGCTGCGCCGCCCGTCTCGCCCCGGAGGAAGAACTGGTATGCGTCATCGCCGTAGGCTCCCCCGCCCATCCGGAGAGCCCGGCAGCGGGCCGTCCCCTGAAGCCTCTGGAGGAGCTGGCCCCGGAATCGGAAAACGTCCCGGACTGGTTCCAGGCCGGGATGGAGGCCGTCCGGCGGGCCCCCTCCGCCATGAACCGGCAGGGCTACCGGTTTGCCTGCCGTCCGGACGGCGCCGTCCGGGTGCGGCTCAGCGGCACGGGGTCCTTCGCCCTGGTGGATCTGGGCATTGCCAAGCGGCACTTCGATCTGGGCGCCCACGGCGGGGAGTGGACCTGGGGAGACGGCGGCGTCTTCCGGAAGGCTCTGGAAGAAAAATCCTGCGGCGCGGTGGTCTGGCGGCGGGAGGCCGGAGAGCGGCATTATCTTCTGGTCCGGCATAACGGCGGGCACTGGAGCTTCCCCAAGGGCCACGTGGAGGGAGACGAGACGGAGGCGGAAACCGCCGCCCGGGAAATTCTGGAGGAGACCGGGCTGACCGCGGATATCCACACGGCGTTCCGCCAGCAGGTCACCTACTCCCCCAAACCGGGGACCGTCAAGGACGTGATCTTCTTCACCGCCGTCCCCACCGGCGGACGGGAGCATCCTCAGGAATCAGAAATATCCCAGCTGGGATGGTTCTCCTTCCCCGAGGCGGCCCGGCGGGTCACTTACGCCAGCGACGAGGAGGTCCTGCTGGCGGCGGAGGCGTATCTGAACCAAAATTGAGGAAAGAGAGGCGTTTTCGCCTCTCTTTTCCATTTCCCTCTTGACAGCTCCGGCTGTGCGTGGTATGCTCTGGTTAGCTACTGTTCAGTAAACAGTAGTATCACACAGTAGAGAGGATGAGAGATATGTTTGCATTCGGAAAGTCCCCCCTTACCCGCCAGAAATGGCTGGAGGACCTGGGGCGGCGGCTGGCCTGGTCCTTCCCGGAGCCCCAGGCCAAAGAGATCCTGACGGATCTCCAGGCGCAGTTCGAGGCGGGCCGGGAACACGGGAAGTCCGACGCGGAGATCATCGATGCTCTGGGGACGCCCCGGGAGGCAGTAGCGCAGCTACTTGAGGAGGAGCCCGCCGCGCGGACGGAACAGCTTCGCTATACCCTGCTGTGGCTGGCGGCAGCGGCGGTATGCTGGGCTTTTGGATGGCTCTGCCTGTATTCGTACTTCAACTTCTTTTTGATGGTGGGGTTCTGCGCCTTTGTCCCCATGACGGCCTCCACACTGTTTATGCTCCTGCGCGGCCCTGCCAGAATTGCGCTGGAACGGCTGGTCCCGCCGAAAAAAACCGCCTCCCGGACGGTAACTTTCCTGCTCCCGGCGGCAGCAATGCTGGCCTGCACCACCTTACAGGAGATCGCCATTATCACCGTCATGCGGCTGCATATCATTTTGATAATAAATATCGGAGCCGCCATTACCACATTTTTGCTTATCTTCATCATTGCCATGCTGGTGCTGGCGGCATGGTTCCTGCTGCGGAGCGTGACACGGTCCATCCGGTATTTTCCCGGCGTGGTCCACGCTTTGGGAGGCGCGGCAGGGTCGGCGCTGTTTATGACGAGATACTATAAAATTATGGATGTAGACCCCCTCGCCGTGCCGCCGGAGTTGGAGATACTGGTCCGCCTGCTGCCCTATTTTACGGGTCTGTTCACCGCGCTGGCGTTCCAGCGGTGGGTTGACGGGCGGAAACCGCTGCCCCTCTGTTTCCAGGCAAAAGCGGTGACGTGGACGGATTGGCGGCACCATTTAGGGGTAAACCTGCTGGGCTGGTACGACCCGGAACAGGCGGCGGAGATTGTCGCGGACTATCAGGAGCAGTACGAGCTGGGCCAGGAGCGGGGGCGCAGTGTGGCCGGTCTGCTCTCCGAGTTTGGCCGTCCCACCGCCGTAACCCGCGCCCTGCTGCAGGAGGACCGGAAGGCCCGTCTGCGCAGCAGGAAGAACCGGCTGTGGGCCATTCCGTTTCTAGCGTCCCTCCTACTGTTGTATCGGATGATACTGAGCTTCAACTTCGGCAGTATTTTCTTCGATGCGGCATTGGAACAGGTCGTAGGGTGCCTGTTCCTGCTGCTGGGGTCCATCTCCCTGTTCATGTTGCTCCACGGCCGGGGGCGGGCGGCGCTGGAGGAGCGGTTCCCTGCGAACAAGCAGCCTACTGTCTGGGTATATCTGCTGCCGCTGCTGTGCATGACGGCGGTCATGGGATGGATGGTATACTCTTTCTGCCATCCTGAGCTGGAGATCATCGGGCACGCAATCCCCTGGCTTCTGCTTGAGCTGATCCGGTTTTTCATATTAGTGATGTTCCTTCTGCAGCTGTGGACGCTGTCACGGTGTGTTTCCGGAGCCATCAGGTACTTTCCCGCCGCCGTCCATACCGCCGGAAGCATAGCGGGGATGCTGGCAATGGGGACGATCCTTTACAGCCTGGACATAGAGTATTCCCTCTCAGAGTGGGCAAGCGCTTTTCCCTCCGTCGAGATGTTTCAAGTCGTTCTCTCCCTCCCCTATCTGCTGGGGGTCCTGCTGGCGGCGATTTTCTGGCTGGTCCTCCGCGCCGCCGGGAAGCCTTGCAAGGAGGGCTGACCATGGACGCCCAACTGAAAAAAGGCGTGCTGGAGCTGTGCCTGCTCCAGTGCCTCTCCGGCGAGCCCAAGTACGGCTACGACGTCATCCAGACCATGCGGGACTGCTTCCCGGATGTGACGGAAAGCACCTTCTACGCTATCCTCCGCCGCCTGGCCAGGGAGGGCGCGGCGGACACCTTCCAGGGCAGCGAGTCCAACGGCCCGGTGCGGAAGTACTACCGCCTCACCGATCAGGGCCGGGAGCAGCTGGAGCAACTGGCGGAGGACTGGCGGCGGCTGGGGGAGATTACCGAGGCTCTGGGGATTGGACGGTGAGGGGCGGAGGCGTTGCCGCAACGAGCGGAATTGAAGTTTTGGGGCTTGTCAGGGGCGGAGGCTTGGGTTATAATGGGGGCGCGCTGACGTGCCAGCCATATTTGGTTTTACAATAGGGAGGAACCGCTATGAGTAGCCACGACCAGCTCCACACGGGGGATCTCTACCTGCCGATGGACCCCTCGATTCTGGAGGAGCAGCTGGCCTGCCTGGACAGGCTCTATACCTTTAACCAGACCCGGCCCACAGAGCTGGAGCGGCGGCAGGCGCTGCTGCGGGAGATGTTCGCGGAGGTGGGGGAGAACTGCTACATAGAGCCGCCCCTGCACACCAATTTCGGCGGGCGGCACGTCCACTTCGGGCGGCAGGTCTACGCCAACTTCAATCTGACCCTGGTGGACGACACCCACATCTATGTGGGCGACTGCACCATGTTCGGGCCCAACGTGGTGGTGGCCACGGCGGGACACCCCATCCTGCCGGAACTGCGGGAGCAGGGGTACCAGTTCAACATGCCTGTGCATATCGGCCGCAACTGCTGGCTGGGGGCGGGGGTCATCGTCCTGCCCGGCGTGACCATCGGGGACAACGTGGTGGTGGGCGCGGGCAGCGTGGTCACCAAGGACCTGCCGGACAACGTGGTGGCGGTGGGCAACCCCTGCCGGGTGCTGCGGG
>OFGC01001863.1_pt1 | contig 12409 bp, 8 predicted proteins | sample 1521691 | NCBI WGS metagenome assembly OFGC01 (sample SAMEA3504121, study PRJEB24116) | mouse gut metagenome | biome: mouse gut; feature: mouse-associated habitat; material: faeces | place: Denmark | collected 2011
CGAGTGCCTGTTGTATATTTTGTGCATGTCGCTTTTCGCCGGGGTGCTCGTAGGGGCTTATACGGCTCTCGCCGCCAATTTCTTCTTTCCCGAAAAGTACCAGGCTTTGGTCGACCAGTCGCTTTCCGTGCTCTCGCAGACCGGGGTTTATAGCACCGACATGCTCCGGCAGATGCAGTCCATGATGCGGCGGATGATTTTCTCGCCGCTTTGGGTGCTCTTTTCCAATGTTTTCGGCTATGCTTTGAAGGGTACTTTCTTCGGGTTGTTCGTCGCGGCTTTCACCAAGCGCAATCCCTCCATGTTCGGTCCCGAGCACACTTCCGGCCATGAGTAATCCCGATATTTCGGTCGTCGTTCCTCTCTACAACGAGGAGCAGTCGCTGCCCGAGCTCACCGCGTGGATCGACCGCGTGGCCCGCGACCACGGCCTTTCCTACGAAATTATCTTCGTCGACGACGGTTCGTCCGACCGTTCGTGGGACGTCATCGGACAGCTCCGGCAGCAGTTTCCCGCCGTCCGGGCCATCGGTTTCGCCCGCAATTACGGCAAGTCGGCCGCGCTCTTTTGCGGGTTCGAGGCCGCGCAGGGCGAGGTCGTCTTCACCATGGACGCCGATTTGCAGGATTCGCCCGACGAGATTCCCGCCATGCGGCGCATGATTCTCGACGAGGGCTACGACCTTGTCTCCGGGTGGAAAAAGAAGCGTTTCGACCCCGTCGGCAAGCGGTGGCCCAGCAAGTTCTTCAATTGGACCGCGCGCGTTGCGTCGGGTATCCGGCTCCACGATTTCAATTGCGGTCTCAAGGCTTACCGCCGCAAGGTCGTCAAGTCCATCGAGGTCTACGGCGAGATGCACCGTTTCATCCCCATCCTCGCCCGCAAGGCCGGGTTCCGCCGCATCGGCGAGAAGGTCGTCGAGCACCGTCCCCGCAAGTACGGGCAGTCCAAGTTCGGGCTCGAACGCATGCTCAAGGGCTATCTCGACCTCATCACCGTCTTGTTCATGTCCCATTTCGGGCGGTCGCCCATGTATTTCTTCGGCGGGCTCGGCACCCTCATGTTCCTTTTCGGCGGCGGCACTACCGTGTGGGTCATCGCCGCCAAGCTGTGGAAGCAGGCCCATGGTCTGCCGCTCCGGCCCGTCGCCGACCAGCCGCTGTTCTACCTCGCCATGTTGGCGGTAGTCCTCGGTGTCCAGCTCTTTTTGGCCGGGTTTCTGGGCGAGCTCATCAACCGCGGTTCTTCCGACCGCAACAAGTATCTGATCGATAAAAATATGTAGTTATGATACAGCGTATTCAGACCCTTTATCTGTTCATCGTCTCGGCGCTCATGGCCGTCACGCTCTTCGTGCCGTTGGCTTGGTTCGCAGGCGATGTCGGGGAGTTCCGGCTCTGCGCCTTTGCGCTCCGCGAGGTCGGCGGCCAGGCCGTTCAGCCGACTCTCTACATGGGAGTGCTCCTCGCCGTTGCGTGTGCCTTGCCTTTGGTCACTCTCTTTTTGTTCCGGCGGCGGTTGCTTCAGTTCCGGCTGTGCGTCGCCGAGGCCGTCCTGCTGGTCGGGGCCGCCGTCATGGAGGGGGTCTACTATTTCCTCAGCTGGCGGGTCTTCTCCGGGCTGACATTCCATTTGCAGGGTGTCTATGTCTCCATCGCATTGCCCGTCGTCTGCCTTGTTTTCGTGTGGCTCGCCGCCCGCGCCATTTTGCACGACGAGTTGCTCGTCCGCGCTGCCGACCGCATCCGTTGAGGGGTGTTTTCTCCGTTTCGCACCGGTTCGTTTTCGCGAACCGGTGTTTTTTTGCTGTCCGGTCCTTTTCCGATATAAAAAAGGTGGCAGGAACTTTGTTCCTAAATAAAAAAAAATTATCTTTGAGGTAGTTTTCTCAAGCCGGGTGCCGAAGCCCGTTTTCGGGTGCTTTGCCAGGGCCGGAAAACCTATATGAATGTGAACAATATTGTTATTATGTAATGGTATTGGTCGTGTGAACGGAATCCTCAAATTGTTTTATTAAAAATTGCGTGTTTATGAAAAATTTTAATTTCTGGCGTTCGCTGTTTTTCGCAGCGTTGGCAGTTGTCGGGTTCGCCGCCTGTTCGGACGACGATGACAACGGCGGAAACAACAATGGCGAAGCTTCGCTTACGGTCAACGGCAAGCAGTCCACGACTATCGGCGTAAAGGCTGCCGCCGGCGATACCGAGGCTGTCGAGGTCGTTTCGTCCAATCCGTGGACCCTCGCTTTCGAGACCGAGCAGGATTGGTGCGTGCCCAGCGTTACGGCTGCCAAGGGCGGTACTTCGTCGCTCAAGTTCACGGTCACCGCTTTGCCCGAGGGCGTCGAGGAGCGTTCCGCTACGGCTATCCTTTCGTCTAACGGCGAGATTCTCGGCGTGCCTTATACGGTTAAGGCAACAATCATCATCCAGCAGTCACCGAGTGGTCAGGCGCCTGTTCTGATTTACAAGGAGACATTTGGTACGGATAAAGTCGGGTCCAATACCGATGTCGATAAGTATACGAAATGGAACAAGACGGGCGAAGGTGCCGCAGATGTCACCTACACCGGTTCAAAAACTTCCGTTCGTGATTCAAACCCCAACAATTCGGATAGTTACGAAGGTGCTTCGGGTGCTCCGATCCTCTTTTTCGGTGCCTCTCCTGCTACGTTCATTGTGCAGAACATTACGTTGACGCCTGAACAGACTAATCTCCAGTTGACGTTCGGCGGTCAGCAGACCATTAATTATAGCGCAAAAGACTATACGTGGTCGAACGCGAACTTGCTTGTTGCGCTCAGCGCTGACGGTACGACTTGGTCTACTATTCAGTATACGACCAACGATGGTGATCAGAACCGCGATGGGAATAACTGGGTGTTGGCTACCGCCAATTTCACACTCAAGGCTCCGACGACCAAACTCTTTATTCGTTTCTTGTCGCCTGTGCTCTCATCGAACCTGCGTATTGACGATATTACCTTGGAGACGGGTCTGGGGGGCCAGGTAGTTGATTTGGCAGCCGGTGATCCCATTCCGACCGTGACTATTTCCGAGATTACCGCTCCCGGCACCTACGAGGTCAAGGATGCTACGGTTATCGCCAATTATGCTACTGGGTTCCTCATGCAGGATGCTACGGGTATGATGCTGGTTTATTCGGGTAAGGGTGTTCCCCCTCCGGCTGTCGGCAAGATTGTAACCGTTAAGGGTACTGCGGCTGCTTATGGCGGCGTGTTCCAGTTCAGCGATGATTCTACGGTGACGGAAACCGGTCAAGGTACGGTTCCGCCTGTTCCCGCAGTTACCGAAATCACGGCGGACAACATCGCAGAATTCATGACTTCTCCCAAGGTTACGTATGTTAAGCTGACGGGAACTTTTGTTATCGACGGCAGCTATCGCAATCTGATTTTTCCTTTCGAGACCTCTTATAAAGGGTCTATTCAGGCTCCGGCTGCCGATTTCCCGCACGACTTGGCTCCTTTCGATGGTCAGTTGGTCGATATTACCGGATGGTTCCTCAATAATGCCGCAGGTACAACTTACCTTTCGGTTCTCATGACGAACATTGAGAAGAACGCTAGCGTTCCGGTGCTTGCTTTCACTACCCAACCTAAGCCTTTTGCCGGTAATGATCCTCAGATACAAAAGATTGAGTTCGAGGCAACGAACATTCCTGCCGATCAGCTTGTTACTTTTGAATTCACTGGAGACAATGCCGACAAATTCAACGTAGAAAGCCAAGATGCTACTTCTGTTACGATCAAGGCTGTCGGTAACAACGATTCTGATGAGGTTTATACCGCTACGCTCACTGCTTCTTATAATGGTACAACGTTGGCACACGTTGCGGTAAAACAGACTAATACTACCAATACGAAGGGTATTTTTACTTCGATATCCGGTACGCTTCCGACTGCAAATAATACGACAGCTGGTTATTATGCGGATAACGCTAAAATTAACGATAGCGAAGAGGCTGTCAGTGTTTTGAAACTCGGTACGGGGGCTAAAAACGGCGCATTTACAACTGCAGCTTTGGGAATTACGGGTAGTAAAAAACTCTCGTTCTACGCAGCTGCATGGAGTGGAAAAACGGCTACGTTGTATGTTCGGGTTAATAATGGCGGTTCTGTTGCACCCGGATCGGTGGCATTGGCGTCCAATAGCGGTGTATCCGGTTCTTCGCCTTATACCATTACTTTCAACGATGCTACTGAATACTTTACTGTCGAATTGACCGATCTTACGGCAGAGTCGACGATTACTTTCTCGACAAATGCCACATTTGAGGGCGGAAAAGAGGATAAGAATACGGGTCGTGCGCTTATCGCTGGTATCCAGATTTACTAATTCGTTTTCTACCTTTCCTAAACCCAACTCTTGGCGGGGCATTGTCTCCGTCAAGAGTTTGGTTTCTTTGAAACTCTTTTTTCTCTTTCGTAATTTCCCGGAATGTCTCTTTTCAAGAATTTCCATTTGCCCGCGTGGTTGTTTGCGGGTGTTCTTCTCCTTTTCGCGGGATGCGGCGGGAGCGATGACGATTCTCTTATCGTCGTGCGGCTCGACGCAGAGACCGTGAATTGCAACACTACATCGAACAGAATCATCGCCGTCGGCGACGCCATGACGTTCGTCGCCACCATCCTCTCGCAGGACGTCGGCGATGCTTGGTGTTCGTTTTCTTCGTTCGATACATTGATCGAACCCCAGTTCTCCAAATCGGGTCATGTCGGTACCCCGATGAACCTCTACCTCCTCCGCAACGAGACCGACCAGGTCCGCGAGGCGCTCATCCGCGTAACGTTCGCCAACGGTTTCAGCGCCGATCTCACTTTAAGGCAGGGTGCTTTTTCGCCTACCGCCGACTTCGACCGTCAGTGGGGCGAGCAGCCTTTCTTCCGCGAGGGCGATGCTTACATATATAAGACTTATTATACCACCCTCACCCGCGGCGGGTACGTCCGTAATTACTCCGTTTGTTACGATACCCAGAAGCGCGTTTCCCATTGGGTTGCTTATCCCTTGACAACCAATTATGTGACGCCTAATCTTGGGCGGCCTAAGCCCGAGCCGTGGGCCTACGATCCGAATAAGTATTTGCCTGTTATTCCGGAATCTGCGCAAGCCTATATTCTCCAAGGTTATGGTTCCGGCGATGCGCGCGGCCACCAGCTCCCGTCTGCGGATCGGTACAGCACCAAGGAAACTAACGCCATGACTTATTATGCGGTCAACATCATGCCTCAGAACGGCAATTTCAACGGCGGTGTTTGGTTGGATTTGGAGAATAAGGTTCGCGATAACATGACGCGCAATCCGTCCGATACGATTTTCGTGGTAACAGGAACTTATTTCGCCAGCGGACGCACGATTACCGACCGCGCAGGCAAGACGGTGGCCGTTCCGTCCAATTGTTGGAAGGTCTTGCTGCGCGGTTCCGGCGGCAAGGCTGTTTGGGATTGTTCCGCCGACGAGCTCTACGGCATCGGGTTCTGGTTCGCCAACGATGCTTCCAATACCGCGTCGTTGCGGAGTTACGCCACTTCCATCGCCGACATCGAGCGCAAAACCGGGTTCGCGTTCTTCCGCAACATCCCCGCCGGGGCTGCCGACGCCGTCAAGGCGCAGAACCGTCCCTCCGATTGGAGCCTATAAAATTATTCAATATCATCCGTCATGAAGAAAATCCTTTTCACCGGTCTGTTCGTCGTCTTGTTCGCGGCAGGCATCGCGCAGAAGCCGTACAAAATCGTCTTCTACAACTTCGAGAACCTTTTCGATACGGTCCGCGATCCCGACATCTTCGACGAGGAGTTCACTCCCGGGGGGCTCAAAAACTGGAATTCGGCCAAGTACAACAAGAAAATCGGCAACCTTGAGCGCGTCTTGTTCGACATCGCTGCCGCGGACCGTGATTTCCCCATCGTCATCGGCGTCTCCGAGATAGAGAACCGCAACGTCATGGAGGACGTCATCGCGCAGCCCAAGTTGGCTCCGGCCAATTATCGTATCGTCCACTTCGATTCGCCCGACGCACGTGGCGTCGACGTCGGTTTTTATTATCGGCCCGACAGGTTCAAGTTGGAGGGCAGCGCGCCCATTCCGTTCCGCATGCCCGAGTTGCCAAACTTCCGTACGCGCGACTTCGTCACCATGTGGGGGACCATCGACGGCGAGCCCTTTTTCTTCCTCGTCAGCCATTGGCCCTCGCGTCTCGGGGGCAAGGAGGCTTCCGACCCCAAGCGTTTCGCCGCCGCCCGTCAGGTGCGGGCCATCGTCGATTCCGTCCAGCAGGCCAATCCCGCTACCAAGGTCGTTGTCATGGGCGACCTGAACGACGACGCTACCGACGACAGCATCGTCATCGGTCTGAGTGCCAAGGGCAAAATCAAGGATTTGCAGCCCGGCGACATGTTCAATCCCTATATCGCCTTGCTCAAGGCCGGTTACGGTACGTTGGCTTATCGCGATGCGTGGAACCTCTTCGACAACATCATCGTCTCCGGCAACCTCGTCGATGCGCCCGCCGGGACCCTGCGTTTGCTTTCCGTCGGTACTTCCAAGTTCTACGGCGGCATCTTCCGGCGGCCTTACATGCTCCAGCGCGAGGGTCAGTACAAGGGTTATCCCCTGCGTACGTTCGTCGGCAACAATTTCCAGGGCGGGTTCAGCGACCACTTCCCCGTCTTCATCTATATCGGCAAACAACAGTGCAAACAATAACCTTATGAAACTGAAATCTTTACTTCTCCTTCTCTTCGCTGCGGCCGTTTGTTCCGGCGCGTATGCGCAGGACGGCGGTATCCGTGGCAAGGTCGTTTCGCGCGGCAGCCGCGAGGCGTTGGGCAACGTGCGCGTCACGCTCGAATCCACCGGGTTGTCCGCCGTCACCGACAGCAACGGCAATTTCGTCTTCGAGAACCTCCCGCAGGGCGATTACCGCGTCGCGTTCGAGGCTCCCGAGTTCGAGGAGCTCGAGTTGCGCGTCCGCGTCGGGCAGAACATGCGCGATTTGTCCGCGGTCGTCGTCTCGCCGTTGATGACTTCCGACGGTTTCGACGATTCGGTCTTCGCCGAGTTCGACAGCGATTCTTCGGCTTCCGACGAGCAGGCCCTGCCGTCGTCGCTTTCTTCGTCCAAGGACCTCTTCAACAGCGTCGCTTCGTATCGTTTTTCCGAGATGCGTTTCAATGTCCGGGGTTACGATTCGCAGTATTCCGACATCTACCTCAACGGTATCCGCTTCAACGACGCCATGACCGGTTACGGCCCTTGGTCTTTGTGGAGCGGTCTCAACGACGCTACCCGCAACCAGAATACCGTCGCCGGGCTCGCTTCGTCCGATTTCGGTATCGGGGGCATCGCCGGTATGACCAACGTCAACGCGCGTGCTTCCCAGATGCGTAAGGGTTTGCGCGTCAGCGTCTCCAATGGCAATCAGATGTATCGTTTCCGCGCCATGGTCTCCTATGCTTCCGGGCAGTTGGACAACGGGTGGTCTTACGGTGTTTCCGTCGGTACGCGCCAGGGGGGCAACGGTTACGTCGACGGGGTGTATTACAATTCCTATTCGTATTTCCTCTCCGTCGAGAAGCTCTTCCGCGACAGCCATCGGTTGGCCCTCACCGCTTTCGCTTCGCCTTCGGAGCGCGGTGCCCAGCAGGCTTCGACCGACGAGGCTTACCGGCTCTTCGGCAACAACTATTACAATCCCAACGTCGGTTACCAGGACGGTAAGCTGCGCAATTCCCGCGTTCGCAATACTCACGAGCCTGTCGTCATGCTCAATTATACGTGGGATGCTTCCGAGCGTACCCGTTTGAACGCCGCCACCGCCCTGCGTTTCGGTAAGAACGGTTATTCCGCCCTTACTTGGAAGGACGCCAGCGATCCCCGCGGCGATTACTACCGTTATCTGCCTTCGTCGCTCCTCAGCCAGATCGTTCCCGGCGTCACGTCGCCCGAGACCGAGTACGAGTACCGTTTCCGCGCCCAGCAGCTCGCGCAGAATTTCACCGGTATGTTGCAGTACGACCGTTTCTTCCGCGAGAACCGGTTCATCGACAATACCTTGGCCGACCAGTTCGCTTCCAGCACGGACGAGCAGTTCAAGAATACCATCGGGACCCAGTTCCGTTCCAACCTCATCCTCGAGGAGCGCCACACCGACCAGCTCGACTATAACCTCGCGCTCGACGTCAACCATCAGATTCGCAATAATATGCAGATTGTCGCCGGGGCCAACCTCCGCGTCAACCGTACTTGGTATTACGACGAGGTGAAAGACCTGCTCGGCGGCGATTATTGGTACGACATCGACAAGTTCGCCGAGCGCGACATGTCGCACAGCGCCGTCAATTACCAGAACGATTTGGATTATTATTACCAGACCGGCCACGCCCGCATCGCCCGCGTGGGGGACAAAATCAGTTACAATTACCGCGCTCACCTGCTCGAAACCAGCGCCTGGGCGCTCTATACCTACGCTGTCGGCGGGTTCTCGATGAACGTCGGCGGTAAGGTCGGTTATTCGTCCATGCACCGCGAGGGTCTGTGGCGCAAGGGTCTGTTCCCCAACAATTCGTTCGGCGATTCCAAGACGCTCGATTTCCTCATTTACAGCGGTAAGCTCAATCTGTCGTACCGTTTCTCCGGTGCCCATTCGCTCGAAGCCGGGGTCGCTTTCATGCAGAACGCCCCCAAGTTCGTCAATTCGTTCGTCTCGCCCCGTACCCGCAATACGACTACGCCGGGCGTTTCCGCCGAGCGGATTTTCGGTGCCGACCTTACTTATAACCTCAACCTGCCTTATATCAAGGCGCGGGTTTCGGGTTATTACTCCACCATGACCGACCAGACCAAGGTCATTTCGTTCTACGACGACGTCGAGCGTTCGTTCACCAACTTCGCCATGAGCGGTATCGACAAGCGTTATTACGGTGTCGAAGCCGCCGTCTCCGTGCCCATCTGGAACGGTATTTCCGCCGTCGGCGCCGTCAGCTGGGGCGATTACACCTATACGTCCAATCCCGATTTCATCCAGACCATCGACAACAGCGAGGTCGTCGCCCGCGGTGACCGCGTCAATTGGAAGGGCATGCACGTCGAAAGTTCGCCGCAGTTGGCCGTCAACGTGGGGCTCGATTACCGCGGCCCGCGCAATTGGTTCGCGTCGGTCAATTTCAATTACTACGACAACCTCTACCTCTCGATGAACCCGTTGTACCGTACTTCGCAGGCGACGCAGTATTATTCCAACATCATCGCCAGCGAGGTCAACAAGCCCGACATGGACATCGCCAAAATCAAGGCTGCGGCCAAGGGTATCGAGGAGATGCGGGCCCAGGAGAAATTCGGCGGGTTCTTCACGCTCAGCGCCAGCGTCGGCAAGAATTGGTACATCCGCCGTCAGTACATGTTGGGTTTCAGCCTCGAGGTCAAGAACATCCTCAACGACCAGGACATCCGCACCGGTGGTTACGAGCAGATGCGTCTGCGCCGCGTGCGCACTCCGGAGGGTGTCAAGTTCTCCCGCTTCGATTCCAAGTATTTCTACATGCTCGGGACCAATTATTATCTGAACGTCTATTTCCGTTTCTAACCTCGTTTAGCGATTCTGCATTATGAAAATCAATAAGTTATTTTTCGTCGCGGTGTTCGGCATCCTGTGCGCGGGGTGTTACAACGATTTCGATACGCCCGCTCCGGCCAAGGTCTGGACCGACGAGGATATGTCCGCGCTCGGGCTCCGGCCCATCTCCATCAAGGAGCTTAAACAGGCCTATGTTGACAATTTCAGTGAATTTGGTGGGCTCAGCAATACTGGCAGTAATGGTGGCTGGAGCGATACCAAAACTCTCAAGCTCGGTGCTCCTTCGTCGGCTGTAGAGGCTGAATATACGACCGATCCCGGTAATATGAGGTTTTGGGAGGATGCCGCCGGTTTTTATATCAAAGGCAAGGTCATTTCCAGCGATGCACAGGGCAATGTCTACAAGTCGCTCTACATCGACGACGGCACCGCCGCCATCGAGCTCAAGCTCTGCGGTACGCTCTACACTACTTTCAAGCTCAACCTCGGGACCATGGAAAGTACGTGGGTCTACGTCAAGCTCAAGGACTTCTACCTCGGTAATTACCGGATGATGCTTTCGCTGGGCGATGCTCCCTATACGGGTCTGGCCGATAAGTATTACGCCAATTCCAATTTCGAGAGCGTCGATATGTGGGCCAACCTCAACAATCCCGTTTACAACCGCGTGCTCGCCGGCGGTCCCTGTCAGTTGGACGCGTCCAATATCAAGGTTGTCAATTCGTCCAATTACAACGAGTTGGGGCAGGACGATTACGGGCGTCTGATTCGTTTCGAGGGCGTTACGATTCGTTATGCTGGCGTCAAATATCAGGACTTGCAGCTTGATGAACAGGGCAATCCGATTATGAATCCCGTCTACGGGAAGTTCATTGCCGAGGGTGGCAAGCCTATCTTCGATCGGCAGGGTGCAGTCTGGTATTATAACAAGGCTCATGAGCTTGAGCAGCTTCTTGACGAGAATGATAAGCCGGTCTATGAGTATTTGTGGACCGATGATATTGAGAAGCCAACTATCGGCGACAATCCCTATCCTAATTGGATCGTTACCGATTCGGGTTCGCCCGTCTTCAGTGCTTGGTATCATTGGGCTTACAGCCGCGAGAATGTCAGTCTTTACGGTTCGGTGCTTATGATGTTGAATACCGAAGCTACGGCCACCAACGTTGCTGGTGTTTATGGTATCCGCACCAGCGGTTATTCGCGTTTCGCCATGCGGCCGATTCCCGCAGACGGTAGTGTGGGCAATGTATTGGGTATCTATAGTATCTATTCCGAGAGCGCTACCTATCCTTACGCGCAGTATCAGATTACCGTCAACCGCATCGAGGACCTCGAATTCCCCGAGGAATCGTTGCTCTCGCAGGAGTGGATCGACCACAATACGCCCGACGCTTCCTACAATCCGCCCGTCAAGGACGGCAGCGGCGAGTACGACGAGTAGTCCCGTTTTCCAGGGACTGCGGTCTTTCCGCCGTGTTCCCGTTTCCTCCAAGAGGTGCCCTCGGGCACCTCTTTTTTCGTGTTCTTATCTTTCCGCCCATCCCGACCGCCTCGTCCTGTTGCCCCTTCTTCTGCCATTCCGGGTTCTCATCCACGTCATCCCGGATGCCCCCTCCTTGCCATTCTGGGTACCCTTCCCCTCCTTGTCATTCTGAGCACCCTCTCCTTGTCATTCTGAGCGCAGCGAAGAATCTGTTTTCCTGCCCTGTCATTGCCGGAAGCAAAAGTGCGGGCGCCGTCGTAAATATTTTTCGTCTCTCGCTGTCGGATTCGCCGTAAAATCGTTACCTTTGTCTCCGGCAGTCTCTCTCGGGGTTGCCGACATTCGGACTTAAAGCGCATCGGCTTTACTTTCTTACTGATGAAACTTGGCGGTTTTTGACGGTGTAGGAGTAGCAAGGTTGGTGCTCGCGTCGTTTTTCGGCGTGGGCATTCGTATTGTTCTCTACACCGGGTACGCCAAGACCTCATCAGTGGATCATGCGAAGTGTTCCACGCTTTTTGTTGTCCGGGAAACGATGAACCTAATCCGAATTCGATGAAGATTCTTGTTTGTTTGCTGGCCCTCGCGTGTCTGTGGGCGCCCGGCCGTTCCTTCGCCGCGCAGCGCGACAGCCTCGGGCACGGTCGTTTGGCCGTCGCTGCCGTTCCTTTGATCATGGGCGGTGCTGCCATGACTTTCTGCGACCGCGATTTCCGCGATTTGCGCAATAGTTACGCCGTCGGGTTCCGCCACGATTACGACGATTATCTCCAGTACGCGCCTTTGGCGTTCGCTTGGGGATTGAAGGCTTGTGGCGTCAGGAGCCGCAGTTCTTGGGGGCGGATGATCGTTTCCAACGCCTTTTCCGCCGCTTTGATGGCTGCCATGGTCAATTCGCTCAAATATTCCGTGCGGGCCGAGCGCCCCGACGGCTCCACCCGCAATTCTTTTCCGTCGGGGCATGCCGCTACGGCTTTCATGGCTGCCTCTATTCTCCACAAGGAGTTCGGTCATCGCAGTCCGTGGTTCAGCGTCGGAGGATACGTTGCCGCCGCCGCTACCGGCATCACGCGCCAGCTCAACAACCGCCATTGGATGAGCGACATCATGGTCGGCGCAGGCATCGGTATCCTCTCCGTCGAGTTGGGTTATCTCTTCGCCGATTTGATTTACCGGGAGCGGGGTATTGCCGACATCGGTTCTTTCCCCGATTTCGACCGTTTCCGGCGTCCGTCGTTCCTTTCGTTGCACGCCGGGGCTACTACCGCTTTGGGGAGTTATACCGTCTTGTCCGGCAGGGAGGTCCGTTTCGCAGGCGGCCC
>OFGC01001868.1_pt1 | contig 12386 bp, 8 predicted proteins | sample 1521691 | NCBI WGS metagenome assembly OFGC01 (sample SAMEA3504121, study PRJEB24116) | mouse gut metagenome | biome: mouse gut; feature: mouse-associated habitat; material: faeces | place: Denmark | collected 2011
ACGTCCCGCTCCTGGATGTACAGCAGGGGGCGGATCTGGGTGACCCGGCTGCGGTCCAGGTAGGTCACGGGCTGGAAGCAGCTGATCCGCCCCTCCAGGAAGAGGCTCATCAGCATGGTCTCCACCGCGTCGTCGTAGTGGTGGCCCAGGGCGATCTTGCCCAGGCCCTGCCGGTTGAGCTCCGTGCTCAGGGCCCCCCGGCGGAGCTTGGCGCACAGGGAGCAGGGGTTCTTCTCCTGCCGGTGGACGAAAACGATCTCGTAGATGGGCACGCCAATGATCCGGTAGGGCACCCCCAGCTCCCGGCACAGGTCCGCGATGGGGGTGAAGTCCGTTCCCGGGACGCCGCTGTCGATGGTCAGGGCGGCGAGCTCAAATTGCTTCGGGTAGAAGTCCCGCAGCTTTGCCAGGGCGGCCAGGGTCAGCACCGAGTCCTTGCCCCCGCTGACCCCCACCGCCACGGTGTCGCCCTCGTCGATCATATGGTAGTCCTCCACGCACCGGCGGACCAGAGACAGAATGCGCTGCATGGGGCGTCCTCCCTTCGACTGCAAAATTTTAAAAACAGGAAGTAAGAAATCAAAAGAAAACAAAAGAAATTGCGAGCTATAAAAAGTATTTGCGGTGATAAACAAAAACGCTGTTGACAAATCCGGGGCATGTGTGCTATAAATAAACCTGCTCACATCTGGCATTGTACCTGATTTCGGGCAAAAATACAAGCTTCCTTCGATGACGAAACCGCAGGAGCACCCCCTCCTGTTCTTTCGTAATCGAAGGAACGAAAGAAGGAGAACGCAACCATGTCCACTTTTATGGCAAACAAGGGCAACATTGTCCGCAAGTGGTACGTCGTTGACGCCGCCGGCAAGCCCCTGGGCCACACCGCCGTGATCGTCGCCGACCTGCTGCGCGGCAAGCGCAAGCCCACCTACACCCCCCACGCCGACTGCGGCGACAACGTCATCGTCATCAACGCCTCCAAGGCCACCCTCTCCGGCAAGAAGCTGGAGCAGAAGATGTACCGCACCCACTCCGGCTGGGTGGGCGGCCTCAAGGAGACCAAGTACAAGGACATGATGGAGAAGAAGCCCGAGCTGGCCATGCGGGTTGCCGTGCGGGGGATGATGCCCCGCAACGTGGTGACCAAGGATTCCCTCAAGCGCCTGCACGTCTATGCCGGCGACACCCACGAGCAGCAGGCCCAGAAGCCTGAGCTTTACGCGGAATAAGGAGGTAGAGGAACATGTATCAGTCTAAGAAGCCTTATCTGTACGGCACCGGCCGTCGGAAGTCCTCCGTGGCCCGCGTTCAGGTCTATCCCGGCGGCACCGGCGCCATCACCATCAACGGCCGTGACATCGAGGAGTATTTCGGCCTGGACACCCTGAAGATGATCGTCCGTCAGCCCCTGGTGGCCACCGCCAACGAGGGCAAGGTGGACATCGTCGCCACCGTCAAGGGCGGCGGCGTCAGCGGCCAGGCCGGCGCTCTGCGCCACGGCATCTCCCGCGCCCTGCTGCTGGCCGGGGACGACAACCGTCCCATCCTGAAGAAGGCCGGTCTGCTCACCCGCGATCCCCGTATGAAGGAGCGCAAGAAGTACGGCCTCAAGGCCGCCCGCCGCGCGCCGCAGTTCAGCAAGCGCTGATTTTATTCTCAAAACGATTAAAATCCCCGGAAAATTGCGATTTTCCGGGGATTTTCCTTTTGAAAACCTTTGGTCGTGTTTGCCCTGATTTGGCCTGATTTGCCACAATTTGACCCCGTTTTTTTGGGTTAAATATGGGCTAACCGGCCCTTTTGGGTTAAAAAATGGGCTAACTGACAGAGCGAAAAAAGTCAATTTTAGCGTGGTCTTAGGGTAGGCCGTTATGGGCAGTTTTTGCCCTTTCCAGAGGTTTTCCAATCTCCATAAACCGGCTTAAACTTTTCACTTGATTTGTCCTAACCTCGCACAACTGGATACTGTTTATATTCCTGCCTTACATAGAGCGCCGACTCATTTTTCAAATGATGCGGCGCTCTTTTTTTGCTTGCCGCCCCAATCAAAGCTGCTTGCCCTGCCCAAAAGCCTACATAGCCGCCCCCCAATGCTGGGCAGCTATGACATTTTTTCAAGGAGGACAACCCATGAAGTTGAGAAGAAACAAGCGGAATGACGAGGTGGAGCGCATCGACAAGCTGTGTGATGAAGTCCGCAGCGCCGCCTACCAGAGCGTGGAGTGCCTTTGGAGCGCCTTTCTGGAGGTCGGGGAGCTGGATATGGTGCGGGCCACCGAGAAGGCCCTGCGCCTTATGACGAGCCACGGCGACTACACCGGGGCGATGCAGGTGTTGGAGGGCATCTACGCCCTTGCCGAGATTGCACCGTCCCAGGAGTTCACCGACTGCCAGCAGCACCCCTCCCTGGCGCAGATGTTCATGGATGAGTTCTTGTCGGAGAGCGAGGACTACATCTTTGACGTGGGCATGGACGATGTGCTGGCGCTTCTGACAGACGGGGGCCAGTGACCGCCCCAGGTGGGCCGCTGGCCCACTTACATAGCCATCGCGTCGCCGCAAGCTCCGCAGCATTCGCTTCCGTGCAAGCACGAAAGCTCATTTACTCCGCTGCGGCTCCTTTTCCCACAAAGTCATTCGACTTTGCGGGAACCCTGCGGCGCAGACGGCTAAATTTATGGAAAAGGAGGGAACCCCAAAATGGTGAAACCCAAGGTGATAAGTGTAGCGAACCAAAAAGGGGGTGTAGGTAAAAGCACAACCGTCTATAACCTGGGGGCCGGTCTTGCCATGGACGGAAAGAAAGTCCTGCTGCTGGACGTAGACCCCCAGGGCGACCTTACCAAGATGCTGGGCCAGCGCAAGCCCCACGACCTGCCCCTGACCCTTGCCAACGTCATGAGCGATGTGGTAGCCGGGACGATGGCCTGCGACCACCCGGAGATCATGCGCCACCATGAGGGCTTTGACTTTGTGCCGGGGAACCGCAGCCTGTCCGCCGTGGAGGTGGGGCTGGTGAATGTGATGAGCCGGGAAACGGTGCTACGGCAGTATGTGGACAGCGTGAAACGGGATTATGACTATGTTCTGCTGGATTGCCGCCCCTCGCTGGGTATGCTGGTCATCAACGCCCTGTCCGCGTCGGACTATGTGCTGATCCCCGTCCAGGCGGACTATCTGGCGGCGGAGGATATGACGGAGCTGGTGAATACGGTGCAGAGCATCAAGCGGCAGATCAATCCCAAGCTAAAAATCGGCGGCGTGTTCCTGACGATGGCGAATGAAACCAACTTCCGCAGGGATATTGTTGCCGCCGTCAAAGAGAACTTTGGGAAACATCTGCCCGTGATGGACACAGTGATCCCGGCAACGGTGCGGCTGGCGGAGATCAGCACGGCGGACAAGAGCATTTTCCAGCATGAACCCAGGGGGCGGGCGGCGGAAGCCTACCGCAGTTTGACGCAGGAGGTGATGAAGATTGGCGAGAAACAGCGCAGCCGGACTTCTGACCTCGGTAGATAGTCTGTTTACCACCCAGGAAGAACGGGACAACGCCCAGCGCAGCTATGTGACCGACTTGCCCGCCGCTGAAATCAGCGACTTCCCCAACCATCCGTTCAAGGTACGGATGGACGAGGAAATGGAGAAGTTGGCGGAGAGCATCAAAGAGCGGGGCATCCTCTTACCCCTGATGGTGCGGCCTATGCCGGACGGCGGCTATCAGATGGTGTCGGGCCACCGGCGCAAGCGAGCGGCGGAGTTGGCGGAACTGCCCACGGTGCCCTGTATCGTCCGGGAACTGACCGATGATGAAGCCACTATCATCATGGTGGACAGTAACCTCCAGCGTGAGCGTGTCCTTCCCTCGGAGAAAGCATTTGCTTATAAAATGAAGCTGGACGCCATGAAACGGCAGGGACAACGTACAGATTTAACTTCTGTGCCAGTGGCACAGAAGTCTGGCGGTAAGACCTCACGGCAGCTTTTGGGTGAACAGGTTGGGGAAAGCCAAGACCAAGTACGCCGCTATATTCGCCTGACCAACCTTATCCCGGAACTGCTGGACATGGTGGACAATTCTGTGCTGAAAGAAAAGGACACGCTGCAAATGGCCCTGCGGCCCGCCGTGGAGCTGTCCTATCTGACGGAATCCGAGCAAAGGGCCTTGCTGGAAACCATGTCCGTTGAGGACTGCACCCCCTCCCACGCCCAGGCCATCAAAATGCGGGACTTCTCCGAAAAGGGCAAGCTGAACCCTGACGTGATCCTTTCCATCATGCAGGAGGAAAAGCCGAACCAGGTAGAGCAATTCAAGATACCCCGGAACCGTATCGACAAGTTTTTCCCTGCGGGGACGCCCGCACAGAAGATCGAGGACACCATCGTGAAAGCGTTGGAGTTGTACCGCAGGCGGGAAAGGGCGATGGAGCGATGAACGTCACACCTGGGGGGCAGTCTGCCCTTTTGCAGCCCTGGCACTTTCCACGCCCTCCCCCTCTCACACTCTCCCCCTCCAAACCTGCTGTACCTGCTGAAAAGAAAGACCTGCCCATCCTTTTTTCAGCCGGTAAAAACCTTTGGAGAGAAGTGCGCCAGCGCACGAACCATCAAACACCGGGCAGCGTTTGACCCCGTGGAGTGCCACGGGCTTTTTTTGCACCCAAAATCAAAATATGGAGGTATTTTTTCTATGAAGCGGAAAACCATCACCCACGCGGCTCGGCTGCTGTGCGTCCTGGCCCTTGCCATGACCATGACCACCGCCGCCTTTGCCGCCGACCCGCCTGAACCCGCCCAGCCGTCCCCCTGTTACCCCACCGCCGTCACCCGGAGCGAGGACGGCGGCGAGATCAGGAAGATGTACGACCTGGGGCCGGAGGACGACCCCGCTGGCATCCCCCGTTCCGACTTCGAGCAGGAGGGCTACCACTACACCCTCACCGACCTGCTGAAACAGGAGCTTCCCGCCAACGAGAGCCGCCAGCACACGGAAACCGTGTCCGTGCCCAGCCAGAGCAAGGACATGGGCGCGGTGCTGGCCCTCCTGCCGCAGACAAAAGAGTTTGTCACCGAGGACGGCCTTGCCGGGACGCTGGCCCTGAAGCTGGACACGGTGAAGGTGGAGGTGGCCGGGTATGGCAGCTCCACCAAGAGCCTCACCGCCACCCGCACCTACCCCGGCCTTGCCGACCAGGACACGCAGTATATCCCCAAGTCCATCACCGACAACGGCCACTCCCTGACCCTCCAGACCGTGAACTGGCAGACCGAGGGGGACGGCCACTTTACCGCCGTGGCCTCCTACTCCGGCTCCGCCACCAGCTCCTATGTGAAGGGCTACACCGTCACCGCCGACTACGCTGGCACCGTCAGCCGTATCAACCTGAATAAAATCCGCTATGTGGCGATTTTCGAGGGCACGGCCCTGGAACCCGTGGCCCCGGAGGAACCCGGCAATACCACTGACCCCGGCCTGACCGACCCTGCCGACCCCACCGCTCCCGTTGACCCCGCCGACCCCACCGGCCAGGACGCCCCCACCGGCGAGAAGAACAGCGTCCTGCCCGTGGTGGCCGTTGTCGTGGTGGTGCTGCTGGGCGGCGGCGTGTTCTACTTCATCAAACGCAGGAGGTAATCTACCATGAAGAAACTGACCACGCTTTTTTCCGTTCTGTGCCTGACCCTGGCCCTGACGGTGCCCGCCAGCGCCCTTGAGTACAACATCGATGGCCCCGGCGACCCGGAGTACGGCAAGTCCACCTCCGTGGAGCCGGTCGTCACGGCTGACCGGGGCGAACTGCCCAACGTGGACGTGAGCAAGAACGCGGCCCTGATCCCGCCCACGTTCGGAAGTCCCACCGCCTACACCCTGAACACCGGCAACCCCCTGACCCCCAATCTGGCCCCCGGCTATATGCTGGGCGAGGGGGCCGTCATCAACGGCAATACCGGCGTCACCGTGGCCCCGCCCGACTTCAACACCATCCCCAGCGGTATCGTGTCCGGCAGCGGCACCAACACCGGGGGGACGGCCACCCCCACCCCCTCCACCGGCTTCACGGAGGTCACGTCCGACCTCTACTACAAGGGCGGCTACCTGGCTACCCTGAAAATCCCCAGCCTGAACGTAAACGTCAAGGTCTACGAGGGCACGGGCAGCTCCGTCCTGGCGAAAGGGGCGGGCCACTTTGAGGACACCAGCATTTGGGACGGCAACTGCGCCATCGCCGGTCACAACCGTGGGGCCAACTGCTACTTTGGCGACATCCACAACCTGAACGTGGGCGACACCATCACCCTGACCACCCGGCTGGGCACCCGCACCTACTCCGTCACCAGCGTGAACAAGATCAGCGAAACGGACAACTCCCTGCTGGCCCCCACCGCTGAAAACTGCGTGACCCTGTTTACCTGCGTCCGCAATCAGAGCGCCTACCGCTGGGCTGTCCGGGCCGTGGAGGTCTGATACCTGCTGAAAAGGTATTCGCACGTTGGACTGTTTGCCCCCCTTGTGGTACTGTTGGGACAGCAAAGCCCCCAACATATCACATAGGAGGTCGTTCATAATGAAAAACAGTCTGAACCGCTTGTTTGCCGGGATCGCCTGCACCGCCCTTATCGCCGGTTTGAGCGTTCCGGCCCACGCCGCAGAAGCCCAGCCGGAACCCTACGCCATCAGCGCCGCCCAATGGAGCCGGGAGGACTTCTCCCAGGACGCCAACCCGGACGTGTTCACCGCCACCTATGACCGGGCGCTCTACAACGCCATCCGGCAGACGTTGGTGGACGGCACCAGCGACACCGCCCCCGCCTACACGATGGTGGGCGACAGCAAATACAGCGCCGTGAAGAATCTGCTGGGGCGGATGGAGGGCGTTGTACGGTATGAGCATCATGTCCCGGAGAACTTCGCCAACTACTGGCAATACCTGGAGTACTTTGCCGTGTCCGCCGCCATGCCGGAGAACTACCAAGCGCCCTTTGACTTCATCCAGCCCATCATCGCGGAGGTTGAGCAGATGGACACGGACAGCGAAAAGGTGGAGTACCTGAACGACTACTTGTGTACCCTGCTGGTCTACAAGAAGGGCAAGACGGCGGGCGTGACCCGTACCTTTGCCCAGCACAGCGGGGAGCTGCAAGCGGCCTGCGGCTCCTATGCCAGAGCGTTCAAATTCCTGTGCGGGGCGGCTGACATCCCCTGTTTTACTATCAGCACCGACAACCACACCTGGAATATGGTCTATGTGGACGGTCACTGGCTCCATGTGGACGTTTCCCTGAACGACCTGACGAGCAACCATTCCATGCTGCTTCGGGAAACCTACCCCAACCATCCAGACCGAGCGCCGGAGCAGACGGCTTTTCTGCAAGAGCTGTTTGTTCCCGGCTCCACAAAGTAAGACAACCGAACACCCGCATCGGATAGGCAGACTGTGAAAGCAGCCTGCCTTTTCCTATGCCCGGAAAGAAAGGAGAACCCATGAAACACAAGCATTTCAACCGCCTGCTGTCCATGCTGCTGGTGGTGGCTACGCTGTTCGGCATCCTCGCCGTCCCCGCCAGCGCCGCGTCCCTGGAAAGCAGCGGCACTGTCACCATCCAACAGGCCGGGTATGGCAAGTACCTGGGCACCACCAAGGGCAGCTCCATCGGCGGCGGCTATTGGAAGTACACCAGCAACGACGGGCTGACCGGCACCGCCTACTGCGTCAACCACGGGTTACGAGGGGTATCCCCCTCCAAGGCCCTGACCGTCCAGCCCTACAACCGCAACCCGCAGACGATGGGCGTGTTCGCAAGCGGCTACCCTAACCGAACGCTGGAACAGTTTAAGGAACTGCACCAGGACGATGTGCGGGGCGTGAACGCGCTGACCGAGGATGAGTACAAATACGCCACGCAGTTGGCGATTTGGGCCTCCTGCGGCCAGCTTGCCATCCCCGGCACCTCCTTTACGGCGGGCCGTGACACCCTCGCCGCGCCCACCGCAGACGCACAGAAAATCCGTATCTTCGACAGCGTGAAGGCCATCCTGAGTTTGTCCCAGCATTGGACGAAAAGCCTCCACACCGGCCTGTCCCTCCGGGCCGAGGAAGATAAAGACATCCGGGGGATAGAAGTCCTCAACGAGTACGGTCTGGAGGGCGCTGCCGAGGACAACGAGGACGGCATCAAGAAAGAAACCATCAACGGGAAAGAGTATTATACCCGTGTGGTGTATCTGGCCTCCGCCACCTCCACCTGGATCGACGGGCGCAAGACCAAGGTGTACTCCACCGACGCCCCCCAGGGCACCATCTTTGTGGCGGAGAACAACTCCCCGCTGGAAACCGTGCAGGAGAACGGAGCCACCTGCTATCTGGTGGATACCAGCAGACAGCGCAACACCAATCTCAACTCCAACGGCTCGGAATATTACGGCACATTCAAGGTCTGCCTCCCCGTGGACAATGTGCCCACCGAGGGCAGCTTCACCATCAAGGCCACGGGCGGCGTGGCGCAGTATAACCTTTTCCTGGCCTACAACCCCGCCGCCTCGGAGCAGTCCTATATCATCTCCGACCCCGGCTACACCACCCTGGACGCCCAAATCCCCTTTAAGTGGAGCGGCACGGAGGAAACCGAAACCGCCAGCCTGCAAATTATCAAGGCCGGTGCGGGCGGCGCTCCCCTGGAGGGGGCCGAGTTCACCCTGACCGGCGATGGCGGCACCACCGTCACCGGCACTACCGACCGCAACGGGCAGGTCGTGTGGCGTGACCTGCCCGCCGATGAGAAATACACGCTGACAGAAACCAGCGCCCCGGAGGGGTATCAGATCATCGCCCCCATGAACGTCACCCTGACCCCTGGCCGCACCGATTATCTGACCGTCACCGATGATGTGGAGCATGGCTTTACCATCAAGAAGGTGGACGCGCAGAACAAGGGCAGCTTGCAGGGAGCGGTGTTCCGCTTTGAGCAGATCAACGGTTCCTATATGACCACCGGCATCACCGGCTTTGACGGCACCATCTCTTTTCAAGGGGATGAATTACCCTATGGCTCCTACCGTGTTACGGAGCAGACGCCCCCGGACGGCTATGTGAAGTCCACCCGTGTGGAAACGGTGGAGTGGGACGGCACCAAAGACGTGACCATCGTTTGGGAGAACGTGCGGGACATCAGCCTGACCATCATCAAGGTGGACGAGCAGACCGGCGTTTCCCTGCCCAACGCCACCTTTGATGTGTTCGCGGACGGCAAGCTCATTACCTCCGTCACCACCAACGACAACGGCGAGGCCCGCGTGACCGGCATCCGCAAGGAAGCCTATATTGAGATCGTGGAAACCGCCGCCCCCGCCGGGTATGTGCTGGACAAGACGCCCCACAGCATCCACATCGACCCGTATGACCCGGCCACCGAGGACGATCCCGTGCTGACCGTCACCAATCGGGCACGGCCCGCCCTCCGCATTTTGAAGTACGACCTGAAAAGCAATTCCCCCATGCCTGACGTAACCTTTGAGGTATGGCACGATGGCGACCTGTTCGGGGAGTACACCACCACCGCCAGCGGCGAAATTTTTCTGTATGACCTCGACCCCGGCACCTACCTTGTGAAAGAGGTAGCCACGGACGACGCCCATGTGGTGAACAGCACTCCCCAGCAGATCGAATTGAAAGCCGGGGACACGCAGACGCGGGAGCTGGTCTTTTTCAATTCCCTGAAACCGGGTATCCATTTGGTGAAGGTCGATAGTGTAACGATGAAATCCCTGTCCAACGTCCGCTTTGAGTTCAAGCTGGTGGGCGGGAGCTACCGGCAGGAGTTCACCACGGACATTAACGGCGAGATTGACCTGTCCAAGCTGACCCCCGGCGCGTATGAAGTCCGGGAGTTGGAGGCCCCGGAGGGCTACCTGGTGGACGACGCTGTGCGGGTGGTGCAGGTGAACCCGGACGAGAACGCCAATTTCGTTTTCACGAACACCCCCAAGCCCGCCCTGCGCCTTATCAAGACCAGCTCGGACGGCACCCGGCTGGGCGGCGTCCATTTCAGGATTGCCCGCATTGAGGACGGCACCCATTACCTTGACCGTATCACCGACCAGGACGGCGAGATCAACATCCCCAAGCTGGAACCCGGCGTGTACTCCATCAAGGAAACTGCCACCGTTGCCGACCACATTCTGGACTTGCAGGAGTACCATGTGGAGCTGTTTCCGGGCCAGACCAGCACCATTACACTGGAAAATCAGAAGCGACCCAACCTCATTGTCTACAAAAAGGACGCAGACACCGGCAAGCCCATCCCGGACACCATTTTTACCGTCCGGGCGGCGGACGGCCACAGCGTAGACGAAATCAAGACGGACGCCAACGGCAGGGCCACCCTGACCAACCTCCTGCCCGGAGTGTACGAGGTGAGCGAGAAGTCCGTCCCGGCCCCCTGGCTGATGGACGCCCCCAGCCAGCTTGTGACGCTCTACCCCAACCGCGACCACACCATTTATTTTGAGAACCACAAGAAGCCCACCTTGACCGTGAACAAGGTGGACAGCATCACCGGCAGTCCGATCAAAGGGGCGAAGTTCGAGGTTTGGTACGGCTCCAATAACACGACCACCGGCGAGCTGAACAGCCTGGGGACATTCTTCTCCGACGAGAACGGCCAGTTTTTCGTTGACCTGCTGCGGGACGGCTGGTATAAGGTGACGGAGCTGGAACCCGCCGCTGGGTACACCATCAAGCAGCCCGCCACCCAGGAATTTTATATCAAGGGCGGCGAGAGCAAGGTCATCACCTTTGAGAACGTGCCCAAGAACGCCATCATAGTCGAAAAATATGATAGCGTCACCGGCGCGGTTTTGCCCGGATGCACGTTCCAACTGCGCTACCTGGGCGGCACCAGCGGCACGGGCGGCACTGTCATCGGCACCAAAGTCACCGGCAAGAACGGCACCGCCATGTGGACGGGCCTCAATCCGGGGGCCTATGTGCTGGAGGAAGTGGACGCTGCGGACGGGTACAACATCATCCAGTCCTCCGAAACGATCATGCTGGCCGACAGCGGTGAGCAGAGTGTGGTCACCGTCCGCTTCACCAACGCCCCGGACGGCCAGCTCCTTATCAGAAAGGTATGCTCCGTCAATCCCTCCGTCACCTTGCAGAACGCCGAGTTCAAGGTTTTGTATGCGGACGGCACCGTTGTGGGCGACAGCAACGGCGTGTACCGCACGGACGAGAACGGCGAAATCCGCATCACCGGCCTGACCCCCGGTAAGAGCGTGGTGGTGACGGAAACCCGCGCCCCCGCTGGATTTATCCTCGACACCCAATCTCAAACGGTGCAGATCAAGGAGGGCCGCACCGTCAGCCTGACCTTTAAGAACCAGCCGAAAGGGGCCATCATCATCCAGAAACGGGACAGCGCCACCGGCCAGCCCCTCCCCGGCGCGGAGTTTAGAGTGACGACCGCCGCTGGCTGTGAGGTGGGGCTTGACGGCGTGATCGGCACCAGCACCCTGACGCAGAACGGCATTTTTACCACCGACGCCCAGGGTGAAATCAAGATCACCAACCTCGCCCCCGGCGCTTATGTACTGAATGAAATCAAGGCTCCGACAGGTTATGTGATGGACAGCGCCAGCACCAACGTGGTCATTGGGCAGGGCGGTGACACGCAGACCGTCATCGTGAAAAACTCCAAGGCCGGAACGCTGGTGATCGACAAACGGGACGCCCTCACCGGCAAGCCCTTAAAAGGCGTCACCTTCAAAGTGACTACCTCCACAGGGGAGTTTGTACCGGCTGAAAACGGACAGATCAGCAGCAACGGTCTGTATTTCACCGACAAGGATGGGAAAATCACCATCAATGGCGTGGTGGGGACGCTGGTAGTGACGGAAACGGCCACCATTCCCGGCTACACCATCGACGAGGCCACCCGGACGCAGACGGTGGTGGTGAACCCCAACGACACGCAGACCCTCCATTTCACCAACACCCCCAGCACGACCCTTGTGATCGAGAAATATATCGAAGGCACCACCACACCGCTCAAAGGCGTCACTTTCCTTGTCACCGACAGCAGCGGGGCCGTTGTGGGCAATTCCAACGGCGAGTTCATCACCGACGAGAATGGCCGCATCGTACTGGACGGCCTGACCCCTGGCACCACCGTCACCGCACGGGAGGTCAAGGCGTTGGAGGGCTACGTCCTGGACGGCCAGCCCAAGTCCATCCTTATCAAGTCCGGCGAAGTCCAGACCCTCCGCTTTTACAACGCCAAGCAGGGCACCATCGTGGTGAAGAAGCTGGACAAGCAGACCGGCAAGCCCCTGGCCGGGGTGGAGTTCCAGATCACCTACTCGGACGGCAGCTACCTGGACGACG
>OFGC01001877.1_pt1 | contig 12277 bp, 12 predicted proteins | sample 1521691 | NCBI WGS metagenome assembly OFGC01 (sample SAMEA3504121, study PRJEB24116) | mouse gut metagenome | biome: mouse gut; feature: mouse-associated habitat; material: faeces | place: Denmark | collected 2011
AGCAGGGAATGGATTCCAATATAAGGCAGGATAATAGAGTATGAATGTATTGTATGTTTCAACAGTATTTCCAAGGGAAGGAACATCGACAATATATACAGATTTGGCAGAAGCATTAGTAGAACATGGGCATGAAGTAGCTGTAGTTACGAATGAAGAGCGGAGGAGTCATATGCCCACGTCCATGACTGAAGAACGCGGATGCAAGGTCCTTCGTGTAAAAACAGGAAACATGTATGATGTTGGGAGGGTCGAAAAAGGAATATCTATCATAACAATGGCATGGCTGATGAAACGTGCCATGAAAAAGCATTTGATGGATTTCACAACGGACATAATTTTATTCGAAGCTCCTCCTGTGACTATGGAAAGCGTAGTTTCTTTTGCTAAAAGAAAATTTGGTTCTAAATCCTTTTTGATGATGAAGGATATATTCCCTCAAAATGCAATTGATATCGGAATCATAAAGAAAAACAGTCTTGTTTATAGATATTTTCGTCACAAAGAAAAGCGCTTGTATCGAACAGCAGATATGATCGGATGCATGTCCGAGGGAAATATAAAATATTTAAATGAGGTATCGGGAATCAAACTAGAAAAGTTGTCTGTCTTTCCGAATACGAAAAAAATCAGACAAATTAGCGTGGACCGGAATGAAGTTCGAAAAAAATACAAGCTGCCCTTGGACAAAGTTATTTTTGTATTTGGCGGCAATATGGGAAGACCGCAGGGACTGGACTTTTTAGTCGATGCCATTATCAAGTCACAGGATGTTAAAGATGCTTTTTTTCTATTAGTCGGCCGTGGAACCGAGCACAAAAGGACTCAGGCTCTTTTAAAAGGCATACACAATAATATTGTTTTAGAAAATTTGCCGAGAGATGAATACGAACAGTTGGTCTGTTGTTGCGATGTTGGAATTATTTCGCTGGATCATAGATTTACCGTACCGAATTACCCTTCGCGTATTTTAGCGTATATGGAATGTTCAATGCCTGTCTTAGGGGCAACGGATAAAAATACTGATTTCAGAAAGTTATTGGAAAGCGAAGCGCAATGTGGAATATGGTGTGATTCCGCATGTACAGATGACTTTGTGACGAGCGTTAAAAAAATGGTTGCATCTCCGGATATGCGAATGGAGATGGGAAGAAAAGGACGTACTTATTTGGAAGATCACTTAAGTGTAGAATATTCGGTAAAACTTTTAGAAAATATTTAAGGAAAACTGTATCGGCACTTTCGATTTTTGCAGGGAAGAAAATATATTGCTATCAGGAGAATGTGATGAATATCGTATGGATATGCTGCCATGAGGAAGGGGTCAAAGCATTCAGGACCGTTTTAGAGAATGGCGTGCGAATTAGTGCATTTATCACCCTGGATGAAACAGCTTTCGCGAAAAGAAGCGCTGGGAGCCGTGAATATCAAAAATATTGTGAAAAATACAATGTTCCTTATCTTTCGGTAGATTCTATTAAAGGTGAAATGGCATACACCATAATTGAACAAGCGCCTCCTGATGTTATAGTAGTCCTTGGGTGGAGTGAGATTCTTCCGAATTGTATACTGGACATACCTGTGATTGGAACTGTGGGGCACATGCCTCTTTATTGCCGCACAATCGAGGCAGCGCTCCGATTAACCGGGCGTTGATTAACGGGGAGCAGGTTACGGGAAATATGATGATGTGGCTGAGTCAGGCAAGCGATATTATTGATCAAATAGAAATTCCAATATCAATTTATGATACATGCAAAACTTTATACAATGAAGTCGCAGAAACAAATGCCAAAATGCTGGTAAAGCTATTGAATAACCTGCAAAAAGGAATTCGTCCCTTGTCATCAATAAAAATATTTCCAGCGAATCAATTTTGCCGAGGCGCAGACCTAAGGATGGTTTGATCAGATGGAATCAGAGCGGCATGAGGATATATAATTTCATCCGCGCGTTGACGCATCCTTATCCTGGAGCATTTAGTTTTTTTGGATGGAGAGAAGTGGTGGTTCTGGGAAGCGGCAGTGCTTCCCATATCAAGCAAAAAGAGGTTTAAAGCCCGGAGAGATAATGGGAAATGAGCATAAGGGAATGCTTTTCGGTGCTGAATTAAACAACCTAATGCTGAAAGGAATATTTCAGGATGAGTAAAGTTTTAGTAGTAGCAGCTCACTCGGATGATGAGTTTCTGGGAACTGGGGGAATTGCAGTAAAACACACAAATAACAAAGATGAAGTTAGAAGCGTAATTATAAGTGAAGGCGAGTCCCTGCGGTATGGAAAAGATGTCGGACAAAGTAAAGCAACACATAAGGCTGCTCAAATCTTAGGTGTAAAGCAGGTCTATTCGTTAAGTTTTACAGATCAGAAGCTGGATACATTCTCATTAACAGACATTATTGCACCTTTAGAAAAAATATCAGGAGAATATATGCCTGATATTATATATTGTCAGTCTGCTTCGGATGCGAACAGAGATCATAAAATATTATTTAAAGCTGCCAATATAGCATTTAGACCGACTGATTCATGGATTAAGTCTTTTTACAGCAGTACAGAGTGGGGGGCCAGGAATTTCATACCGGATACATGGGTGGATATCTCGGATACAATAGAAAATAAAATCAGAGCGTTTGAATGCTATTATTCTGAAACAAAGCCATATCCTCACCCAAGATCTTCAGAAGCATTGCGGCATCAGGGACATTTTTGAGGGAGCCAATGCTGTATGGACTATGCGGAGGTATTGATGACTATAAGAAGGACTTTTCGGAGATGAGTGACGGAATGCGCTGTATAAAACTTTTATTGGACAAACTTTTGGCAGTTATAGCATTGCTTGTGTTAAGCCCAGTTTTTGCGGGGGCGGCAATCGGGATTAAACCGTCAAGTAAGGATCCCATTTTTTATAAGGCACAGAGAATTGGAAAAAACATGGTTCCATATGTAATGTATAAGTTTCGTACGATGCGCGTTGATGCAGATAAAGAAGGTACGATTACAGCAGTAAAGGACAGTAGCGTGTTTTTCGTGGGGAAATATTCTGAGAACAACAAAAATTGACGAGTTGCCACAGCTTATAAATGTACTTAAAGGGACTATGTCAATAGTTGGATCTCGCCCTGAAGATGTAAAAATTGTAAACAAGTATTACTCTGAAGAAGAAAAAAGACTTTGAACGTATTACCGGGGGTGGCCTGTCCAGGAAGTATTTTTAACTATACACATGCGGAGTCCTTTCTAGTTAATGAAGATGCAGAAACAGACTATGTAAACAAATTGCTTCATATAAAGCTTGCATTAGATATTTACTATTTGGAACATTGAAGTTTGCTGTACGACATAAAGATTATTTTTCGTACCATTTATATAATTTTATTTACATCGTTCACATCAAAAGTGCCTGACTATCCAGTCGAATATAAAAAATATTTTTGAAATAACAGAGGTGAATGCATCATGCGTAAAGAAGGAAAAATTTCTAATGTAATAAAACTTATTTTAGAATACATTGTTACTATATCTTTTGTAATGAGTACCTTTGTAAATGTGATTTCTTTTTATTTAACAGGAAATAGTAACGAATTGATTCGGAAAGTGATATCTCAAGGTCTTACCTTTATTATTACTCTTTATTTAGTGACTTATGTTATATATAAGTGGTCTTTCTCAAACACAAAAGCAAAGAAAAATATTTTTTTATGTTTTGTTCCATTAGCTATAAATGGAATTGCACTGATTTGGGCGTTGTTTAGTGCATCTGATAAAGCAACCATATTAAAAATTTTTGTGAGCTGGGGATCATATTGTGTAGCATTGGTATGCAGTGCCATTTACATTAAGGCAGAAGGAAGATTTGAACAGATTATTTCCAAGATGAAGTATGTAGCTGGCATTATGCTACCGTTTTGGTGCGTAGCTATTTATTACTATGGGGGGTTACATGTAACAGCTATTTTTTCGAAAGGGATTGGCGGACTAACACATCTAAGCATTGGGTATACAGCAGTGATAGTATATTCTTTTCTAATATGTGACTTTGCAATACTTGTTCATAAAAAGAAATCAAATAATATTTTGCATTATTTTGTAATTATTTTAGAAATAATTATGTGTAGTCTTGTCGCTGTCATGTCCGGGGGACGCGGTGCCCTATTGGCTTGGGGCGGGACGAGCATAGTTGCTCTAATAATGTTACTGATTAAGAAGGAGCGAAAAGCGATAAGCTGCATATTGGCAGGAGGGGTTGCAATCATAATTTTTTGTGTGATTGCCCCAGCCGATAATGCTTCTTTAAACAGGCAATTTAGCTTTATAGCAGAAATTAAGAATGGCGATGTAACACGTTCCTTGTGGTCAGAAGAAAGCGAAAAGCTTTTAAGTGAAATTTATAATAAAGCGGATGAACAACAAGAAATATCAGATATTGTAAAAGAAATCAGTAATGAGCAGAAAAATCAGGTGGAACCAATTACTGATGACAAGAGTGATGTTACCGCGCCTCCTTCAAACGAACAAACAGATGAACAATATCAGGATGCTATCTATAGTGTTACTAATGGCAGTATGGCAAGAATTTATTTATGGAAATTGGCGCTGAAGGAGATGCGTCAAAAACCTATATTGGGTCTGGGGCCTGTTGGATATTACACTAAATACAAAACATACCCACATAATATATTCCTGGAATGCTTATCTGATTTTGGTTTTCCTATTGGGATTTTATTTATTGGATGCTGCGGAGGGTTAGCAATTCTGATAATTAAGTATAGCTTCGAAAAAAGAGAATATATGAACTTGATAATTATATTATGCGGAGTTGCAATTCGCGCTATGTTGAGCGGTTCATTATATTCCTGTGAGTTTTTGTTATTTGCATTTGCAATTGTTATTTGGCAATTGACGGATCATCCCCAAAGTGTGGTAAATGGTGAAACAGAAAAGAACAATAGTTAAACAATTTATTTACAATGTAATAGGCACAACCTTTCCTACCTTGGCACTGCAATTGCTGTTTCTCCCTATGATTGCCAAGAATATGGACGGAGAAACTTATGGATTTGTGCTTACGATTGTTGCAGCTGTCATGATGGTTTCTTCTGGAATAGGAAATGTTTTAAACAATATTCGCATGCTCTCTGACACCGAATACGAAACCAAACGGATACATGGAGATTTTGGATATCTATTTATTGTTAATGCCTTTGCCACCAGTGCGGTGATAATTGGAATATTGTATTATTATGGCATTCGCGGCATTAGCACATATCTGTTGACATTTTTTATGTCTCTTTCGGTTTATGCAAAGGATTATTACATAGTCAGGATTCGTATTGCATTAGATTATTGGAAGATTATGATTTGTAATTTCTTTTGTGTACTGGGATATGCTTTTGGTTATGGATTATTTTGTCTTGGAGGCGAATGGCAATACATATACATAATTGGTAGTTTGTTTGGTTTGTTTTATAACTTATGGAAGTTCCCCGTGCAACGTCCCTTTTTTGCAAAAACTGCTTTATTTGTACAAACAGCAAAAAGGTTCGGTGCTCTGGCAACGGCAACCATATTAGGACGTTCGTTGCAATATATAGACAGACTTCTTCTCTTTCCCTTATTGGGTGGGGAAGATGCAACTATATATTATGTTTCAACATTGATTGGCAAAACAATAGCTATGGCACTGACACCCTTGAATAGTTTCTTACTAAGCCAGCTCGCAAAGAAAAAAGAACTAAGTCGGGGCGTTTTCGGAAAAATAATGTTGTTTACATGTGGAATGGGTTTTGTCGGCTATTGGATCTGTATAATTGTTGCCAAACCTTTATTAGGTCTGCTATATCCCCAATGGATTGCCCAGTCTATGAAGTATATATATGTTACTACATTGGCAGCGATTATTTCAGCAATCTCCACGGTATTAAATCCTATTGTTTTAAAGTTCTGTAATATGAACTGGCAGATAGTAATTAATGGAGTCTGCTTTGTTGTGTATTTGATTATTTCTTTAGCTTTGCTGAAGTTGTTTGGATTAATGGGATTTTGTATCGGTAATGTGATTGCAAACGGAATCATGTTGCTCTTAATGGTAATAGCATATCAGCGCACATACAAAGGAGTGTAATAAAAAATGAAAATAGTACACTGCTGTTTGTCCAATACTTACAATGAAGGCTACAACTATCAGGAGAATCAATTATCTTTGCAGAATAAACAGGATGGACATGAAGTTTGGATTCTGGCATCTACGGAAATTTACAAGGACAATAAAGGAATCGGATATACCAATCCACAATCTTATACTAATGACAATGGAATTCCTGTGATCCGCGTTCCTTATAAAAAAATAATTAATAATACAGTAACTCATAAAATTCGGGCGTATAAAGGCGTATATCTCATATTAGACAGGATAAAGCCTGATCTTATTTTATTTCATGGAATAGCTGCATGGGAAATGAAGACAGTTGCCAGATATGCAAAAAAGAATGGAATAAAGCTATATATAGATAATCATGCCAGTTTGGCTAATTCAGCGCATGGCTGGTTTTCAAAAAGGGGTTTGCACGGGATTTTTTATAAGTCCATCTTGAAAAGTGTCTTGCCTGTTGCAGAAAAAATATTATGTATTGGAATGGGAGAATATGATTTAGCTAAAACAATATATAAGGTTCCGGTGGGCAAGCTTGAATTGTGGCCTTTAGGCGGAAATATACAGGATGACAAAGAATATAAACAGATACGTCAGGAGTATCGGAGAAAGCTGAAAATATATAATGATAAAATTATTTTCGTACATTCCGGGCGAATAAACAGAGATAAAAAAACTTGCGAACTATTAAGAGCATTTAGCTGTGTGAAGGATAACAGATTTGTTCTGCTTATTGCCGGAGAATTTATAGAGGATGAGAACAAAATTGAGGAGTTGATTCAACGGGATCCACGTATTTGTTATCTGGGATGGAAAAGCGGAAATGAGCTATTAAATTTATTGACAGCAGCAGATGTATACCTGCAGCCCGGAAGCATGTCTGTCACAATGCAGAATGCCATGTGTTGTAGATGTGCAATGGTGGTACAGCCTACAGAAATTTATCAGTACCTTTTAGGAGAAACTGGAATCTTTGTTCAGACGCAGGGTGATCTTGAAAAGTTTTTGAAGGATGTATCGGCTGGGAAAATAGATGTTGAAAAAGTAAAAGCACTTCATTTTGAAAGAGCAAAAAAATTTTTAGATTATAGAAATATTGCCAAAAGAATATACGATGAGCCGGATAGTCATAACGACCATATGTTGCAGGAATCCGGTAAAAATAATGGAGGGATATGACAAGATGAAAGACATTCTATTAAAAAAAATAAATAACCGGGAAATTGTATGCGGAGTGGTAGGACTTGGATATGTGGGTCTTCCGCTAGCTGTAGAAAAAGCAAAAGCTGGCTTCAAGACTATCGGTTTTGATGTCCAAAGCAAAAAAGTTGATATGGTAAATCAGGGACATAATTATATCGGCGATGTGGTTAATTCTGACTTGAGCCAGTTGGTGGCTGACCAAAAGTTATGTGCTACATCTGATTTTTCGTTCATAAAGGACGTGGATTTTGTGGCAATCTGTGTTCCTACTCCTTTGGATGCACATCAGGAACCGGACATCAGCTGCGTAAAGTCTTCTGCTGAAGCAATCGCAGGATATCTGAAGAGAAATACTATGGTCGTCTTGGAAAGTACTACTTACCCAGGAACAACAGAAGAACTGATAAAGCCCATCTTGGAAAAAGGATCCGGATTAAAATGTGGAGAAGATTTTTATCTGGGATTTTCTCCGGAAAGAGTTGATCCCGGAAACCTTATATATAAAACGAAGAACACTCCTAAGGTGGTAGGCGGGGTCGGAAAAGATGCTACGAAGGTAATTGCCGCTATGTACAGAGCAGTATTGGAAGGAGATGTTCATGAAGTTTCATCCCCTGCCGTTGCTGAAATGGAAAAAATTCTGGAAAATACATACCGGAATGTGAACATTGGACTGATTAATGAGTTGGGACGGTTATGTCATGAAATGGGGATCTCTGTATGGGATGTTGTGGATGCTGCAAAAACCAAACCATACGGTTTTCAGGCATTTTATCCTGGTCCTGGTCTGGGAGGGCACTGTATCCCGCTTGACCCTTATTATCTGACCTGGAAGGCCAGAGAATACGGTTTTCATACTACATTGATAGAAAACAGCATGGTAATTAACGATGGACAGCCTGTATATTGTGTAGACCGGGCAATGCATCTGTTAAACCGGCACAAGAAAGCGATTAACGGTTCAAAAGTGCTTATATTGGGTGTCGCATATAAACAGGATATCGACGATTACCGGGAAAGCCCTGCCATTCAGGTCATAGAGGAGCTGGAAAATGTAGGTGCCTCTGTAGATTATTATGATCCATGGGTGGCAGAATATCATAAAAAAGGAAAGACTGTAAAGGGCTTGAAAAAGCTTACTCCAGAGTTGATTGCAGAATATGATTTGATAATGATTACTACAGCCCACACAAACATTGACTATGAGATGGTTCAGAAAAATTCGAAACTGATTTTTGACACAAAAAATGTTACAAAAGCTTTGAAAAACAGAGAGAACATAGAAATTTTGTAAAGGGGATGACTTTATCATGAGATATGCATTAATTGGCTGTGGGAGAATTTCTACAAACCATATTAAGGCAGCAGTGCAAAACAACTTGGAGATTACAGCAGTCTGCGATGTGATGCCAGAGCATATGGAAAATGTTCTGAAAAAGCATGGTTTACATGAGAACCCATTGATTAGGCGATATACAGATTACCGGCAGATGATTCAGGAAATCAGGCCGGAGCTGGCCAGTATAGCAACAGAAAGCGGACTGCATGCGGAGATTGCATTGTACTGTATAGAAAATGGCATCCATGTGATTATTGAAAAACCCATGGCTATGTCTCTGCGGGACGCGGACAAGATTATTCAAATGTCTGAAGAGAAATGTATAAAGGTATCGGCGTGCCATCAAAATCGTTTCAATGTAGCAGTGCAGCAATTGCGCAAGGCGTTAGAAGGCGGAAGATTTGGCCGGCTCTCTCACGGTTCTATTCATGTCCGATGGAACCGCAACCGGGACTACTATACGCAGGCTCCTTGGCGGGGAACGTGGGCACAGGACGGCGGTGCCCTGATGAATCAATGCATTCATGGAATTGACCTTCTACGGTGGACATTCGGCAACGAAATAGATGAGGTATATGGGCAGACCAGACAGCAATTTCACCATTATTTGGAGGCTGAGGACGTAGGAATGGCTGTAGTCAAGTTTAAAAATGGCGCGATTGCAACAATTGAGGGAACTACAAATGTATTTCCACAAAATTTGGAAGAGACTTTGTATGTATTTGGCGAGCGGGGTACGGTGAAAATAGGCGGAAAATCGACAAACAATATAGATGTGTGGAATTTTGCGGATGAGACTGATTTGGATCTGAAAAACAAAGGCCTTCAAGAAGCTACAAGTAATGTATATGGAAATGGGCACATCAGTCTTTTCGCGGATATGATAGATGCAATAAAAAATGATAGACAACCTTATGTTGATGCATATGCCGGAAGGTCAGCTCTCGAATTAGTTTTGGCAATATATAAAAGCCAGAAGGAGGGCAGAGTAGTCAAGCTACCATTGAAGGATTTTTCCAGTGTAGATATGGTTGGGGAATTTTTTTGTAAATATGCGAGCAGAGTGTCTGACAACGTAAATCCGGTTTCTTTAGATGATATATATGCTGAAAATCTGAGCATGTAATTATGGGGCATTATATGAGAAAAATTGCAGTTTTAACTTATCAAGCAAAGCACAGAAAGACGTATGATGTATTGTGCCTGCTAAAGGCAAATGGATATACAGATGTAAAAATATATGCGGTTCCATTACACTATCAAAAGAAAAAGTTGCCATTAGTTAATCATCGTCCTGAAATGAATTACAAAATTCCTGACATTGAAAAAATGTGTTTGAATTTCGGATTTCACTGTGTATCAGGACAACTTGATAAGCTCACTATCGAAAGAGACCGCATTGTTCTCATTGCAGGGGCAGGAATTTTACCAGACGAATTTGTTAATTCGCACACTATTATCAATTCTCATCCAGGTTATATTCCGAATTGTAGAGGGTTGGATGCGCTAAAATGGGCAATTGTCGAAAATCAACCAATTGGCGTTACTACACATCTGGTTGGAGAATATATAGATGCAGGTAAAGTGATTGAACGCAGATTAATTGATATTCATGAGACAGATACGTTCCATGCATTGGCAGAAAGGGTTTATGAAAATGAAGTCTCAATGCTGATTGAAGCCATTGAAAAATGTGATGAGAAATATTTACAAATGATATTTCCTGAGCATTATGCAGTACATAAAAGAATGCCAGAAAATATTGAAAATACTTTATTGGAAAAATTTGAGCAGTACAAAATAATGAGAATTGGTGGGGGGGGGGTAAAGTCTTTACGACAACATAGAAAAATATTATACCTAAACCATCTAAAACTTGCTGAAATTTGGTCTGTAAAACGAATGGAGGCATGATGATGGGCTATTTTGTTCATGAAAGCAGTTATATTGATGCAGATGTATCTATTGGCGAAGGAACAAAAATTTGGCATTTTTGCCATATCCAGAATGGCGTAATAATAGGGAAAAATTGTTCGCTGGGTCAAAATGTAAATGTTGCTGATCATGTGAGGATTGGAGACGGTTGTAAATTGCAGAATAATGTATCTGTCTATAACGGCGTAGAACTGGAGGACTATGTATTTTGCGGACCGTCTATGGTTTTTACAAATGATCTTACTCCCAGGGCAAAATATCCGAAAGGAAAGACATGCTATAAAAAAACCTTATTAAAGAAGGGCGCAACTATAGGAGCAAATGCCACAATCATATGTGGAACAACAATCGGAAAATGGTCTATGGTTGCCGCAGGAGCAGTGGTTACCCATAATGTTATGGATCATGCTTTAGTAGCAGGAGTGCCGGCACGTCAAATTGGCTGGGTATGTGAATGTGGCGCAGTACTTCAGAATATGAAATGCAAGAACTGCAGAAGAGAATACAGAATTAATGGCAATAATGGACTGATTCAGACAAATTCGGATTTTACAAAATAAATTAACCACAGGAGATTTTTGATGTGAAGTTTACATATAAGTTATCTAAAATATATCATCCCTGATCTGATTACAATAAAAGTGTAATTTTTCAATACGATATAGATATCGATTTGCACGGGGATAAATAATTCGAATTAAGTAAACTGCTTCAGGCGGTTGATTTAGAGGTGTGCGATTAAATCATGACACAACGTAATATTAAAAATATACTGTTCATTATTTTGACAGGAATTTTAACATTATGCATATTATCACTTTCGCTTATCCGTGTTTTTTATGGAGTAGAAATAACTGATGAAGCTTTTGTTATCTCTGAATCTGTTCTTGTAAATAATGGAGCAACACCATTTGTAGATAATTGGTCACAAACTCCTGGCTTTGTATTGCTTGCGAGATTACCGGCATTGATATGGAACATATTCAAAACGGATTATGAAGGTATTTTCCTGTTTTATCGGCTCTCCTTTTTGTTTTTTAAAACACTTATATTAGGGTTTTGTCTGTTTTTGTTTATAAAGTCAGGCATTGCTAAATTTGGATCGTTTATTTCTGTGTTAGTGCTTGTTCCTTTTTATATTTACGTGCCGGATTTTCATTATAATAATCTCTCTGTTTTTATGTTGTTATTCATTGGCTGTATTTCTATTTATTGCAATGAAAAACAGGGAATATATTCATTGCCTCTGCATCTTATCATAGGTGGTTTAATGGCTCTTTGCATCTATATGCATCCCTCCGATCTATTGGCATGCGCAGTGTTGCTTGCCTGCATTGCGATTTGTAGCCGTGTTTCAGGAAAATGCAGAGTAATTTTCGAAATTTGCATAGGAGGCGTTTTGGCTGCCATTATTGTTACCGTTTGGATGGTGTTGCGCGGGGGTGGTATTACCAAGCTGTTATATGGGCTTGATTCAATACTTAATTATAATGCATATTTTGAATTACCAATTAGTTCTTTCTCAGATACTACAATGGAACTGCTTCATTTTGCTAAGCCATTTCTTTTTATTTTTTTAGGAACAGTATTATTTAAATGTATATGCAGATACATTTTTAAATGTAATAGAATATCTAATATTATTTATG
>OFGC01001881.1_pt1 | contig 12255 bp, 8 predicted proteins | sample 1521691 | NCBI WGS metagenome assembly OFGC01 (sample SAMEA3504121, study PRJEB24116) | mouse gut metagenome | biome: mouse gut; feature: mouse-associated habitat; material: faeces | place: Denmark | collected 2011
TCGCGCCCACGGTTGGGAAGCGTTGGCAACTGATATAACCATAATTTGGAAATGAAATTCAGAAGATTCTTATACATAATAATTGCAGCAGTAATAGTTCTCGCCGGATTTGATTCGGTGGAATCCCAGGCTGCAAAAAAGCGTTCAAAAGCAAAGACCACCCAAACAGTATCCAAAAAATCCAAAAGTTCAAAAAAAAGAAACTCGAGAAAGTCTACAAAACGCAAAAAAAGGACAACACGTAAAAAATCCCGCCGTGTTGTAAAGGCGCAGACCCCACCACCGGAGCAGCCTTCAAACGATTCGCTCACGCTTACCGTAAACCAGCGTCTCATCGACTGGATTCCATCCAACCTTAACCCCGGTGGCTTGCGTGTAAACAGTGTAAAGCCTGATAAACTTTCAAAAACAGCCAGGGTAAGCCTCAATGAGAATTTCACATATCTTCCTGTGACCCGTGAATTGATAGATTCTCTTTCATACCACGTGCAGGCAGCTTTGCCCGATTCCATATCGGATTACAGGGTGAATCTGAATGTCGGTCAGAAGGGATTGGCATATTATATTACCAAAGTCGACAAACTTCCTGAAAAATTCAGAAAAAATCCGCCTTTTGTAGTAGAGGCTAATCCGTTTGTAAAGCCAGACAAAGGGATGGAGAACGACATCATAGCATTGTGGCATTCCCATGGGCGCTACTTCAAACCAGGCTCAGGAGCCTGGATGTGGCAACGTCCGGTGCTGTTCCAGTCGCTTGAGGACACCTACACCATGAGCTACATATTGCCCTATGTGGTTCCAATGCTTGAGAACGCAGGTGCTTACGTCATGCTGCCGCGCGAGCGCGACACAAACCGCAATGAAGTCATCGTTGATAATGACACAAATGACGAGGGTCAGATTTTCTCCCAGCCATATTATAAAGAGATGACAGGCAGCACTCCTTGGATAACAGGAGATCTTGAAGGATTCATCTACGACCTACCGGATTTCCGTGACACGGAGAATCCGTTTGAAAACGGAACTTATCGCCAGACCACAACCGTCACCGGTGGAAAACCATCTGTGGCTGCATGGTACGCAGATATTCCGGAAGATGGGGAATATGCCGTCTACGTCAGCTATAAATCCTTCCCCAATTCGGTGGAAGACGCTCATTATACTGTAAACTATTCAGGAGGCTCCAAAGAATTCCGTGTCAACCAGACTATGGGGGGAGGCACCTGGATATATCTCGGCACATTCCCTCTTACCAAGGGTTACAGCGATACGGAGCCTGTTGTGACACTATCTAACATTTCAGAGAAAGGGGAAGGGATGACGGTAACCGCTGATGCCGTAAAAATAGGAGGTGGCATGGGCAACATCGCCGCTCCGACCGACGCTCAGATATATATTACGACCCATCCACCCCGGAAAACTCTTCCGACAGTGCCGAGACGGAAGTCGAGGCTGAATCAGAAGATGACTCCGAAGCCTCAGATGATGAGGAAACCGAGACCGACGAGGAAACAACAGAGGAAAGCGGGGATGTTTCCGACACATCGGTTCCTGCAGACCCCACCGTGACCGGCAACTATGACGCTCCCGCAAAACCTGGAGTAGCGCCTACATTCCGCACATCTGGCATGCCTCGTTTTCTTGAAGGAGCCCGCTACTGGCTGCAATGGGCCGGTTTTCCGGAATCGATATATTCGCCCTATCATGGTTCTGACGATTACAAAGATGATTACACCTCACGTGGTCATTGGGTCAACTACCTTGCCGGAGGTTCCCGCGTTCTCCCCAACAGAGAAGGTCTGAATATCCCGGTGGATCTATCGTTTGCCCTTCATAGCGACGCAGGAAAGAGAGCTGATGACTCATTCGTGGGAACATTGGGAATATACTTCACCCAAAATGGCGATTCATATCGCGATGGCACCCCGAGAATCAACTCCCGTATGCTCACTGACCTTGTGATGCGACAGATCACCAATGACATCAGACGCCAATACGAGCCGTCATGGACCAGACGCTCGATGTGGGACAAATCATATGTGGAGGCGCGTGTGCCTGAAGTGCCCACAACTCTGATAGAGCTTCTGAGCCATCAGAATTTCGCTGATATGATGTATGGGCTTGATCCTTCTTTCCGCTTCACTGTCGGCCGCGCTATTTACAAAGGTCTTGCAAGATTCCTTGCCGAGAGAAAAGACAGGGAACTTGTAATACAACCTTTGCCCGTTAAAAATTTCGCCATCATGCGCGAAAAGAAAAACCTTTACAGACTTAGCTGGGAACCCACTCCGGATCCGCTGGAAGAGACTGCTATGCCCGACAAGTATGTCATCCTCGGACGGAATCAGGGCGAACTCGGATTCCACAAGATCGGAGAAACATCAAAAACGCATTACGATCTTAAGGTGGCTGACAATGAAATTCACAGTTTCAGAATCATTGCCATCAACAAGGGAGGGCAATCGTTCCCATCCGAGACACTCGCGCTCAGAGAAGCTCCCGGTGAGAAGAAACCTGTGCTTGTGGTCAATGGTTTCACCCGCGTAAGCGGTCCGGCAAACTTCAAGGACGGCAACAATGCAGGTTTTGAATCCGATAAAGATTTTGGTGTTCCATATATCAAAGACATATCCTTCACCGGATACCAGACTGAATTCAACCGCAATTCCGGAGAAGCTTTCGGAAGAAGCGGATCGAATCACACGACCCAGATAATAGCCGGCAACACTTTCGATTTCCCTGCTATCCATGGAGAATCAATAGCTGATGCAGGTTTTGGATTCGTTTCGGCAAGTGTAGGAGCTGTTGAAAGCGGTAACGTAAAACTTTCAAATTACAAAAATGTCGATCTGATTCTCGGCAAACAGAAAGCAGGCATAATCGGCAACGGCAAGAGCGGACTTAAATTCCGCACATTCTCACCAGAACTTGAGCACCAGCTACGCCTCTTCTCAGATGGAGGGGGCAATCTACTCGTCAGCGGGGAAAATATAGTTTCCGACATCTTCGGATTCAGATACGGGGATGAAGACCGCAACTTCGGGGAAATAGTGTTAGGTGTTGTTCCGGCTGAGAACTCAGATGTGAGTCGTTCAGGGGAGTTACGCACCTCCGATGGCAGGAGAGTTAGATATTCCTCCACCCTCAATGAAGAGTGTTATATCGTGCAGAATCCGGATGCCCTTGCACCCGCTCCTGGGGCAAAAGCTGAAGAGATACTCACCTTCACCGACACCAATCTTCCGGCAGGATATATCGTGGATCGCGGACGTAGCCATAATCTTATAATGTCTGTGCCCTTAGAGACTTTAACCGAAAAGGCAGACCGCGACAGGATCATGTCGGAATTCCTCAAATCTTCTAAATAATAGAACAATCTACAATCATGAACATCATAAGATTCACCAATGTCAATAATCTCAGGGAGGAAATCTTCAGAATGCCTCTTGAGCAATATGTGCTCGTGCAGCTTGATGACCGGGAGATAGAACTTGACCCTCACTGTGTGCATAGATTCACAGAAATAGCCTCTGAAATTGACTCAACACTCACATATTCCTATTTCAGGGAAAGGAACAGTGATGGCTCCATAATGCTGCATCCTGTTAACGACTATCAGCCGGGATCCGTGCGCGATGATTTTGATTTCGGACCTTTGGTGTTGCTTAATGCCGCAGATGTGCTTTCAGCCACGGAAGATTTCAGCGGAGAAGAATCTGACATGCTCGATGGCGGCTGGTATTCTCTGCGTCTCAGAATCACCATCGGCAAAATGATGGCTATGATTCCGGAATATCTCTACACCGCCACCCGCGCCGACTACCGCAAGAGCGGTGAGAAGCAACATGACTATGTAGATCCTCGCAACCGTGCTTATCAGCTGCAGATGGAGAAAGCGCTTACCGACCATCTCCGTCAGATCGACGGGCTGGTTACTCCCGGAACCATAATTGTGGATTATGACTGTGAGGAATTTCCGGTTGAGGCATCTGTGGTGATTCCGGTAAGAAACCGCGCAAGGACTGTCATGGATGCTGTGAATTCAGCCCTGCAGCAGAATTGCGATTTTGATTTCAATGTGATCGTTGTCGATAATGACTCTACCGACGGCACACGCGAAATGCTTGAAAAAGTTTCAGACCCAAGATTGAAACTAATCAAGGTCAGCTCTGATGAGAACCTTGGAATCGGAGGCTGCTGGAACCGTGCCCTCTTGTCGGAACATTGCGGAAGATTTGCGGTTCAGCTTGATTCTGATGACCTGTATAATTCCCCGGATGTGTTGAGAACAATAGTGAGCAAGTTCCGTGCCGGCAGCTATGGTATGGTAATCGGCAGCTACATGATGGTGGATTTTGAAGGGAACCCGATTCCTCCGGGTCTTATAAGCCATGAGGAATGGACTGACACAAATGGACCGAACAACGCCCTGCGCATCAACGGCTTCGGAGCACCGAGAGCTTTTTTCACCCCTATCGCGCGCAAAATACTCTTCCCGAATGTAAGCTACGGAGAGGATTACGCCATGGCTCTGCGAATCAGTCGGGAATACAGTATCGGCAGAATCTACGACCCACTTTACCTATGCCGTCGATGGGAAGGGAACTCAGATGCCGCACTCTCTATTGAGAAAACCAACGCCAACAACAATTATAAGGACTGTTTACGCTCAATCGAGCTTATGGCAAGAGTTCGTCAGAATATGCAGAACCGTCCGACACACGGAATGCCTTTCCCTGATTTCGGATCAATGATGAATCCCGACGGAGATCCTGACCGCCCATGGCTTGAGGATGACGGATTCGATGATTTTGACGATTTTGATGATTTTGACGGAGATGACCAGGATCTACCGTTCTGATAACCTATTAACATGCATAAGCTATCCGTTGAACATATAAACGATATCATTGAGGAGCAGCTGCTCAGTTGGCCGCTTGCAAAATCAAATTTCGACATGCTGATGCATGTTGAACGCAAAGCGCTTCATTGCGGAGATTTTCCATCTTCAGCGCAGTTGAACCCGGCCCGTATACGCTCCACGGGTGCAGATGTAAGTAAAGAATCCATAGCAGGCAGAGCTTGCTTCCTATGTTCTGAGAACCGTCCTGCCGAGCAGATGACAGCAGCATGGCCCGATGATAATTGGGAACTTCTTGTGAACCCATATCCGATTCTTCCGGTGCATTTCACCATTGCAGCGAAAAAACACATACCACAGGACAGAATACCGCTTGACATGGCCACTATGGCGGAATCTGCCCCGGGGCTTGTGATATTTTTCAACGGAGCAAGAGCCGGAGCTTCCGCGCCCGACCATCTGCACTGTCAGGCAATGCTAAAATCCGAACTTCCCATCGTTGAGCTTGTGGAAAAACACCATCCGTTAGAGAATAAAGGATGGATGTCAAGTGAGGAATTCGGACTTGAGTTACCTTTCAATTTCATGAGTGCGATCATCGGACCCGGAATGTCAGGATTGCTAAACCTTTCAAAAGCCGAGGATGCATTCGGCATTGATGCTGCAACCGGCAAAAAGGATCATGGACTGGTAAACGCCTTCTTCTGGATTTCCGACAGTGGGTATCTCAGGATAGTCATTGTTCCCAGACGGGCACACCGCCCTTCTCTTTATTCACTACCGGAAGGGGAACGATTCGTGATTAGTCCGGGAGCCGTTGATATGGCAGGATTGATGATCGTGCCCCGCAATGAGGATTTCCGCAGGCTTACACATGAGACAGTGAAGCGAATTTATGCCGACACAGCATTCCAAGGGCCACTGCCCAGGGAAATACGTGAGCATTTCCAAGCATGTTAGAAATATTTAATAAACTGAAATGTCGCAAAAATCACCATGGCTGTGGATTCCTACCACATACATAGCCGAAGGACTCCCCTATTTCGCTGTCAATACATTGACAGTGCTTATGTATCACAACATGGGAATAGGGTTGTCAGAAATGGCCTTCTTCACCGGATGGCTCTATCTTCCGTGGGTAATAAAGCCATTCTGGAGTCCATTTGTAGACCTTTTTAAAACAAAACGGTTGTGGACTATAGCCATGCAGTTTCTTATGGCATTCTCACTTGCCGCGATAGGTCTGCTTCTACCTACATCATTCTTCTTCACCTCCACACTGATTTTCTTCTGGCTGACAGCATTTTTCTCAGCTACACATGACATAGCTGCCGATGGATATTATATGATTGAGCTTCCGGCTCATGAACAGGCGGCATTTGTCGGCGTACGCTCCACATTCTACCGGATTGCATCTGTAATCGGACAAGGCGGCCTCGTTATGCTCGCCGGAGTGCTCGAGCTAAATTGCGACAGTGTTGCATCAGCTTGGTCGCGCATATTCCTACTTCTGGGTGTATTCTTCTTCCTCATCGCGCTTTATCATACACGCTTCATGCCCAAGGCTGAAGCTGACCGTCCGATGGATGGGGTAACACCTTCAACCATCTTACGTGATTTCGCGAAGACGTTTGTTACATTCTTTCAAAAACCGCATATCATATCGGCTCTGCTGTTTATGCTGCTATACCGCCTGCCTGAGGCTATGTGTCTGAAACTTGTGCAGCCGTTTCTTGTATCTCCGAGAGAATCCGGAGGTCTGGCTCTTACCACAGCACAAGTGGGATTTGTAAACGGCACTGTAGGCGTCATCGCATTGCTTGCCGGTGGAATTCTCGGAGGTATAGCCATTTCCCGCGGAGGATTAAAAAAATGGTTGTGGCCGATGGCACTCGCTCTCACCCTTCCATGCATATTCTATTGTGGGCTTGCCATGTGGCAACCGGAAAATTTTTATCTGATATGCGCTGCCATATTCACCGAACAGTTCGGATATGGTTTCGGCTTCACCGCATTCATGCTATATCTCATATATTTCAGCCGAGGGGAAAGCAAGACATCGCATTACGCATTCTGTACTGCATTCATGGCTCTCGGAATGATGCTGCCGGGAATGGCGGCGGGTTGGATCCACGACACTTTGGCGCAACATCATATATTCGGAGCAGACGGTCCGCAGGGTTATGTTAACTTTTTCTGGTGGGTGATGCTCTGTTGCGCGGCAACTTTCGCAGTGTGCCTCTGTGTCAAAATAGACCCAGGATTCGGCAAAAAGAATAAAAACGATTAACTTTGCACTTGTGAAGATTTTTTCCGGCATAAAACTCGCGGTTGCTGTAGCATTCCTGACCATATTATGGGGATGCTCCTCTTCGCGTCATGTACCCGACGGAAAATATCTTCTGGACGAGGTTAAAATCAACCTCAATGACTCCACCGGCAGATTAAACGAACAGCAACTGATGTCTTACGTCAGGATGCAGCCAAACCACAAGATGCTGTGGTCAACAAAATTCCGTCTCGGAATATACAACATGAGCGGTAACGACACCACAAAATGGTGGAACCGTTGGGTACGGAAACTCGGTGAGGCTCCTGTGATTTTCGATTCAACAGCTACAGTAGCAGATGCCGCTCAGCTCCGCAAAGCGATGATGAACGCCGGATTCCTTGACGCCGAGGTGTCCATCGATACCACAGCCAACCGTAAAAAGAAAAAGATGCGGGTTGAATTTGATCTCGCTCCGGGCAAGCCGCATGTCATAAGGTCGGTAAGCTATCAGTTTCCCAACGATACCCTCCGGAATCTGATAATGAAAGATTCTCTCCATTTCACAGTGCGACCGGGCGATCCGCTTGACATATCTCTGCTTGAAACTCAGCGCGACCTGCTTACAACACGGTTGAGAAATCACGGTTATTACGCTTTCGGTAAGGAATTCATAACATTCAACGCTGACACAACCGAAGGATCGCTCGATGTTGATCTGACAATGACCGTCAACCCGCCATATCCTGCCGGATCCCCCGGACATCTTATCGACACGCATAAGGAGTATATTGTGAAAAACATATACTATGTCATGGATTATGACCCCGGCGTAACCGAAGATTTCCGTCATTATCAGGCTGCCGATACCGTAGACTACAAAGATATAACCATACTTTACGGCAATAAGAAATACCTGCGGCCAAGCGTTCTTTACGACAATTGCTTCATCCGTAAAGGTGAAAAATACAGCCTGCGCGATGTAAACAATACATATTCCGCATTAGGACGTCTGAATATCCTCAAGTTCATTAATATCCGCTTCCTGCCGGCAGGAGATTTCGGCGACTTCGGAATGCTCGACGCCTATATCCTTCTTACGAGGGCAAAAAGCCAAAGCTTCTCAGCGGAACTTGAGGGAACCAACTCGGAGGGAGACCTTGGAGTGGCTGCAGGTATCAGCTATTCCCACCGTAATATCGCCAAAGGCTCCGAGACTCTGACCGCGAAATTACGCGGTGCATATGAATCTTTAAGCGGAAACCTGAGTGGACTCATACATGACAGATACCTTGAACTTGGTGCCGAGGTTGGCATAAATTTCCCTAAATTCAAGGCTCCGTTCCTGCGGGAGAGCTTCAAACGCAGGATAAAGGCTACTACGGAATTCAACATCTCCATGAATTATCAGGAACGTCCTGAATACACCCGTATTATCTCTACAGCCGGATGGAGCTACAAATGGTCGGAACGTTTCAACAGAAACCGCCATACATTCACTCCAATTGACATAAATTATGTATATCTGCCGGAGAGCACAAACGATTTTCTTGATGAAATCGCCCCCGACAACCCTCTGCTGAGATACAGCTACGAAGACCATTTCATAATGAGGATGGGCTATAGCTTCTATCATACCAACAAACGCCCTGAAACACCCTGGTCGAGGACATTGCAACAGGATATCTACACTGTGCGTGTGAATGCCGAGATTGCCGGAAACTTCCTTTTCGCTATCAGCAGCATCTTCAACCATCGCTCCAACTTCCATGAACAGCCCTACAAGGTGTTCGGCATCCATTATTCACAATATGCCAAAGTTGATGGAGACTTTTCGTATCTCCATAGCTTCGACACCCGCAACTCCATAGCCTGCCATTTTGGCGCAGGAGTAGGTGTGCCTTACGGTAACTCCTCCATCCTTCCATTCGAGAAGCGTTTCTACGGAGGAGGAGCAAATGGAGTGCGTGGATGGGACGTGCGCACCTTGGGTCCCGGACGGTTCCCTGGCACTAATTCTGTGAGCGACTTCATAAATCAATGCGGCGACATACGCCTTGACATGAGCGTTGAATACCGTGCCAAGCTTTTCTGGATTCTTGAGGGCGCGCTCTTCATCGATGCCGGAAATATATGGACAATCCATAATTATCCCAACCAGCCGGAGGGAATGTTTAAGTTTAAATCGTTTTATAAGGAGATAGCGGCTGCCTACGGACTTGGATTGAGGCTCGATTTCAATTATTTCCTGCTTCGGTTCGATATGGGTATGAAGGCTCATAATCCTGCAATCGGTGCAGAACCATGGCCTATCATACGCCCCAACTGGCACCGCGACCATTCGTTCCATTTCTCAATAGGTTACCCATTCTGACAATTATGAAGAAATTAGTGATATTCGATCTTGACGGCACTCTGCTGAACACCATCGCCGATCTTGGAGATGCATGTAATTACGCACTGCGCACATTGGGATATTCCGAACATGCTCTTGCCACATACAACTATATGGTTGGCAATGGTGTGCGGAAACTTATCGAAAGAGCCGAGCCGGATGCGGATCAGGAAACTGTAGAACGTCTGCTCAATCTTTTCCGGCAATATTATGATGAGCATTCCACAGATCACACAGCGCCTTATCCCGGAATCCCGGAGCTTCTTGCAAAATTGCATGAAAACGGAGTTGCCATAGCTGTTGCCACCAATAAATATCAGGCGGCAGTGGATAAGATAATACCCCATTTCTTCCCGGACATACCGTTTGTCGCAATTCTCGGACAGACAGACGACCGTCCAGTGAAACCGGATCCCTCCATCGTATTCGCCGCTTTAAACGAACATCCCACACCAAAGGCAGATGTACTTTTCGTAGGCGATTCCGCTGTTGACATAGAGACAGCAAGACGCGCCTGCGTGGAGTCTGTAGGTGTCACCTGGGGTTTCCGTCCGATGTCGGAACTGCGCGGTGCATATGCCGACCATATCGTATCTGACCCCGCGGAAATTCTCACAATCGCAGGATTTTAAGATAATATCATAGTACGTTTCTTAAAATAATCCAGTCTTACATGATATACACTCAAACATTCTTCAATTCTGCCAACGACTCGAATCCGGAGGGCGAGCTTGCTGTAAATATACTCGTCAGCAACATTATAGAGATAGCTACAGCTCATGCAAATTCTCTGGGCATCGGAAATCCTTCAATGGCTGATCTTGGTGCAGGATGGGTGCTTTCAAGGCTCACAATAGAGATGTCCCGCTATCCGAAATGCAACACTTCATATAAAATTTCAACATGGGTTGAAAATTGGAACCGCCATTTCTCAACACGAGACTTTGAAATCGAGGATCAGTATGGAAACACCATGGGATATGCTCGCACCGTATGGATGGTTCTCGACATGAAAACCCACGAAAACTTCGGTCTGTCGCATCTTACACTTCCTGAGAATTCCGTACCTGACCGCGAATGTCCCATAGCTCCGCAAGCCAAGCATGTGGAGATTCTCCCCTTCGATACCCCGCAAAGCGAAGTTCCGGCAAGAGCATTGAAAGCATCTGTCAAAGAGGAGCAATATACTTTCAAATATAATGACATAGATTTCTATCGACATGTCAATACGGTGAGATACGTCACGTTACTTCTCAACCGGTATTCATTGGATGATTTCGACAAGCATTTCGTAAAACGGCTTGAAATGTCATTCCTGCATGAGGGTAGCTTCGGTGATACTGTCGACATTCTACGTCACGACTACACATCCCTTGACTCAGCGTACTCTCTCTTCTCACGAAAAGACAATCGTCCGGTGATATTCGCAAGACTTTCATTATCACCACGCCAATAACACATATTGCATCAAGACATTCCCGCTTCAAACCGATAAAACATGAAAAAGGGGAACTGACCACACAGTCCGCTCCCCTTTTCTATTTATGTTAGGTATAGTTTATCAGATGATACCCTGTGCCATCATTGCATCGGCAACCTTAAGGAAGCCGGCGATGTTAGCACCCTTCATATAGTTGATATAGCCATCGGGCTGCTTGCCATGCTCAACGCAAGCCTCATGGATGTCGTGCATGATCTGGTGAAGTTTCTCGTCAACCTGAGCCTCTGTCCACTGGATGTGCTCGGCATCCTGAGTCATCTCAAGACCGGAAACAGCCACACCACCGGCATTCACAGCCTTACCGGGACCGTAAGGAATCTTGTTGGCGATGAATGTATCGATAGCCTCCGGAGTGCAACCCATGTTAGAAACCTCAGCAACGAGAAGGACATTGTTTGCAACAAGCTGTTTTGCATCCTCTCCGTTAAGCTCGTTCTGAGTTGCGCAAGGAAGTGCGATATCCACTTTCTGCTCCCATGGTTTCTTACCTGCGAAGAATGTTGAGCCGGGGAATTTATCAGCGTAAGGAGCTACAATATCATTGCCTGAAGCACGGAGTTCGAGCATATACTCGATCTTCTCTGCATCAAGACCTGCGGGATCATAGATATATCCGTCAGGACCGGAGATAGTCACAACCTTACCGCCGAGCTGGGTAGCCTTTGTAGCCGCACCCCATGCCACGTTACCGAAACCGGAGATAGCGATAGTCTTGCCCTTGATATCTGTGCCAAGGTCAGCAAGCATCTGAACTGTATAATAGAGAGCGCCGAAACCTGTAGCCTCGGGACGGATACGGCTTCCACCGAATGAGAGACCCTTGCCGGTGAATGTTCCTGTATTCTCGCGGGCAAGTTTCTTATACATGCCATACATGTAGCCTACCTCACGTCCGCCAACACCTATATCGCCTGCTGGAACGTCACGGTCCGGACCAAGGTTACGCCAGAGTTCAAGGATGAAAGCCTGGCAGAAACGCATGATCTCTGCATCGCTCTTGCCGCGGGGGCTGAAATCTGAACCGCCCTTGCCGCCACCCATCGGAAGAGTGGTGAGAGCGTTTTTGAAAGTCTGCTCGAAACCGAGGAATTTAAGTATGGAAAGGTTTACAGAAGCATGGAAACGGATACCTCCCTTGTAGGGACCGATAGCGTTGTTGAACTGCACGCGATAGCCGATGTTGTTCTGCACCTCGCCTTTGTCATCAACCCAGGATACACGGAATGTAA
>OFGC01001882.1_pt1 | contig 12249 bp, 9 predicted proteins | sample 1521691 | NCBI WGS metagenome assembly OFGC01 (sample SAMEA3504121, study PRJEB24116) | mouse gut metagenome | biome: mouse gut; feature: mouse-associated habitat; material: faeces | place: Denmark | collected 2011
AGGAAAAAGAAATTTATTTAGTGGCTTAGTTCAAAATTTTTGGGTAAGTTCACTTATATGACAAAATTTTTTGGACTAAATTAAAAGCCTTATCTAATAATCACTGGATGCACTAAACAGTAAATAATTACTGCAGTTCATTGAGACTGCATACTGCCAAAAGTATAAAAAATTAAACCAAACTTATAATAAAAGTTTGGTTTAATATATTAAATTATAATGCAAAAACACTACTTAATTTACACTGTTTAAGAAAAGTGATTTTATAATGTATGATATATTTATCAACACAGTTTTATTTTAACTTTTCTTTTAGTATATTATTAATAATTCCGGGGTTTGCTTTACCCTGTGTAGCTTTCATTGCCTGACCAACAAAAAAACCAAAAAGTTTTTCTTTACCAGCTTTATAGTCTTCCACATTTTTAGGGTTATCAGCAATAATTTTATCAATAATTTTTTCTATTTCTTTTGTATCTGATACCTGTTTTAAACCTTTTTCATCAATAATAGCTTCAGGCTCTTTATCAGTTTCTTCAATCATAGGCAAAAGCTCTTTTGCTATCCTTAAACCTATTGTGCCATCTTCAACTAATGCTGTAATTCTGCCTAATCGGGAAGCAGTAGTTTTTAAATCTCTAATATTATCAACCTGTTTTTCACCCATAATGGCTGCAAGCTCTACAAGGATTAATGATGCAGCTTTCTTTGCATCACTGCCTTTTTCTCTAACTGCTTCTTCAAAATATTCTGCAACAGATTTTTCTGCAACAAGCCTTTTAGCATCATCTTCACTTAATTTATATTCTGCCATAAATCGTTTTGATTTTTCATCAGGCATTTCAGGCATACTGCTTTTTACTGCTTCAAGAAGTTCATCACTAACTATTAAAGGAAAAGCTAAATCAGGGTCTGGAAAATACCTGTAATCATTAGCATTTTCTTTACCCCTCATACTTCTTGTTTCTTTTTTATGTGCATTAAAAAGCCTTGTTTCCTGATATATTTCTTCTCCATTGTCATAAGCATCTACATGGCGGTTTGCTTCATATTCAATAGCCTGCATAAGATAGCGGATAGAGTTTACATTTTTTATTTCGCATCTTGTTCTAAGCTCAGTAGAGCCAGCAGGTCTAACAGATACATTGGCATCGCATCTCATAGAACCTTCATTCATATTGCCATCACATGTTTCAAGATAACGGACAATACTTCTTAATTTTGTAAGATAAGCACCTGCTTCATAAGGTGAACTCATATCTGGTTTAGAAACTATCTCCATCAATGCAACACCAGAGCGGTTTAAATCTATACAGCTTTTGCCTGAAAGCATATCGTGTATTGATTTACCAGCATCCTGCTCTAAATGCAGCCTTTCAATACCTATTGTTTTAGTAGAGCCGTCTTCAAGCTCTATTTCAAGACTGCCGTTGCCAACTATTGGTTTATCAAACTGGCTTATTTGATAACCCTGTGGCAAATCTGCATAAAAATAGTTTTTTCTTGCAAAAACTGATTCTTTATTAATCACTGCATTTAATCCAAGCCCTGTTTTTACTGCCTGCTCTACACAAAATTTATTTACAACAGGCAGCATTCCGGGAAACCCCGCATCAATAAATGCCACATTATCATTAGGTGTTCCACCGCTTGCAGCAGAAGCACCAGAAAAAAGTTTTGCATTTGATATAACCTGACAGTGAACTTCAAGACCTATTACAACTTCATAGTCGCATGTTCTTCCTTTTATTATGTAACTCATTATTTTCTGCTCCAACTATTATTTTGTTCCAGCACATAAGCACCTTTAAAAAGAGTTTCTTCATCAAAGTCTTTACCAATAAGCTGTAAACCGATAGGCAGTCCGTTTTCTGATGTTTTTAAAGGCACTGATATTGCAGGAAGTTTTGCTAAGTTTACTGGCACTGTAAAAGCATCCTGCAGATAGTTTGTTACTGGGTCAAATGTTTTACTCTCTTCTATTGTAAAAGCAGTTGTAGGTGCAACAGGTGTTAAAATCGCATCTACATCTTTAAATGCATTAATATAATCCTGTCTAATAAGTTTGCGGACATTTAATGCTTTTAAATAATATGCATCATAATATCCTGCTGATAAAACATAAGTGCCTATCATAATACGCCTTTTCACTTCTGCACCAAACCCTGCACTTCTTGTATTTTCATACATTTCATCAAGAGATGAGCCTTCAACTCTTAAACCAAAGCGGACACCATCATATCTTGCCAGATTAGACGAAGCCTCAGCTGGTGCAATAATATAATATGCAGCAAGAGCATATTTCATATTAGGAAGTGATATTTCTTTTACTTCTGCCCCTGCTTTTTCTAATATTTCTTTTCCTTCCTGCCATGTGGCAGCAATTTCTGCATTTAAGTCATTATTTAAAAATTCTTTCGGCATACCTATTTTTAAGCCTTTAACACCATTTTTCAGTGTGGCTTTAAAATCTGGCACTGCAATATTTGCACTTGTTGAATCAAATTCATCAAACCCTGCCATTTGTTCAAGCATTATTGCTGCATCTTCTACAGTTTTAGTCATAGGTCCTGCCTGATCAAGTGATGAAGCATAAGCAATTATTCCATAACGGGAACATCTGCCATATGTTGGCTTAATACCCACAATACCGCAAAATGCAGCAGGCTGACGAATAGAGCCGCCTGTATCTGTTCCTGTTGCTCCTGCACACATACCAGCAGCAACTGCAGCAGCTGAGCCGCCTGATGAGCCACCTGTTACAACTTCTGCTCCATCAAGTCTTTTCACAGGGTTTACTGCCTGACCAAAATAACTTGTTAAGTTAGCTCCACCCATAGCAAACTCATCAAGATTAGTTTTACCAATAAAAACACTGCCTGCTTTTAAAAGTTTTGATGTAACTGTTGATTCATAAGGGGGAACAAAATTTTCTAATATTCTGCTTGCAGCAGTAGTTCTAATATTTTCTGTGCAGAATAAGTCTTTTATACCAAGCGGCACGCCATCTAAATCTGAAAGTCTTTTGCCACCAGATATTCTTTTATCGCTTTCTGCTGCCTGTCTTAAAGCATATTCTGCCGTTTCAGTAATAAAAGCATTATACTTTCTTCCATTTTCCATTTTTTCTATATATGCTTTTGTAACTTCTGTTGAAGAAAACTCTTTATTATTCAACCCTTTTGAAAGTTCTGCTATTGATAATGATGTTATATCTGCCATTATTCCACCACCTTAGGAACAGTAAAAAAATGCTCGTATGGCTCATAAGCATTTTTCATAAGTTTTTCTGACAAATTGCCAGTAGTAACTTTATCTTCTCTCTGCCTTAATGGTGCCGCTTCTTCTATACCATTAACAGAAGATGTATCTGCACTTTGTAAAATATCCATCCACTTTAAAATGTCATTTAAGTCTTTTGCCATACTGTCTACACCGCTTTCATAAAATTTTAAGCGGGCAAGTTTGGCAATATGATTAATTTCTTTTGTATCCATAACCTGTCCTTTTATATTTTTTGTCAAAGTAATATTACATAAGTTTTTATATATTGAAAAGTAGAATTTATCTGTAATACCAAAATCTTACTAATTTTTCTTTATTTCCTTTTGGAAAAAACCGTAACTTATTATCAAAAAAAGAATATTTTTTATATATATGCTTTTGGTGAGAAAATGTTTCAAAGCTGTATTTTCCATGATATGCACCTATACCGCTGGCTCCTACTCCGCCAAAAGGTGCATAGCTGTTAGCAATATGCATTACAACATCATTTACTGCACCACCGCCAAAAGAAATATTACTGATTATTTTATTTTCAACTGTCTTATCTTTTGTAAAAATATAAAGTGCAAGTGGTTTTTCAAGAGATTTTAACTGGTCTATCACATCATTAATATTAGTGTATTCTATTACGGGCAGGATAGGTGCAAATATTTCTTCCTGCATTACTTTATCGCTGTATGTTACATTATCCATAATAGTTAAATCAATTTTTAATTTCTGCGGGTCAATTACACCGCCAAACACAACTTTTGAGCTGTCTATAAGACGGGCTGCCCTTTCAAAATGCTTTTTTGATATAATTTTAGGAAATTCTTCATGCTTTGATGAATGAGCACCAAAAATCATAGAACTTTCTGCTGTCATTGCTCCTATTAATTCATTTTTTATTCTTGAATGGCAGAGAATATAGTCTGGAGCAACACAAGTCTGACCAGCATTTAATACCTTACCCCATATTATTTTTTTAGCTGTATCTTTTATATCTGCACATAAATCAACAATACATGGACTTTTGCCACCTAACTCTAATGTAACAGGGGTTAAATTACTGCTTGCTGATTTCATTACTATTTTACCAACATTTTGGTTTCCTGTAAAAAATATATAGTCAAACCTTTCTAAAAGCAAAGCAGCTCCTGCAACTGCATCTCCCCTTACTGCTCTTACATACTCTCTTGAAAATGTTTCATTTATTATCTGAGAAAGTATTAAAGATGTATTTTCAGAAAATTCTGAAAGTTTAACTAATGCACAGTTGCCTGCTGCAATTGCTGCTATTAAAGGGGATAATGTAAGCTGCACAGGATAATTCCACGGAGAAATAATTAAAACTACACCATAAGGCTCATAGTGGATACTGCTTTTTGCAGGCTGAAGCGTTAGTGGAACTTTTATTTTTTTAGGTTTAGCAATTTTTTTAAGGTGTTTTATATAATAGTTAAGTTCTTCCATAACAATACCAGTTTCTGTTATAATGGAATCAAAGGAAGATTTATTTAAATCATCATGCAAAGCCTGTAAAAGTGCTTCATCATATTTAAGCAGTGTTTTTTTCAATGCTTTCAGCTGTTCTAATCTATATTTTATGCTTAATGTCTCGCCACTTTTAAAAAACTCCCGCATAGCAGGCACAATATTTTTCATAATATACTCCATACAAATTATGTATGAATTATAAAATATTATTACTGAATAATCAAGCAATATAGAAAATGATACACCACTATTTTTTTAAACTTATACAAAAATTTTAGACTAAACCACTAAATAAATTTCTCTTTTCTGCAAAGGTGTAAGTCCACAGGCTGCATACCCCCCCATACATATAATTTATATTATTAATAGTTTTGGGTAATATCAATCTGTCGCAGCTTGTTTTTAGTGAAAGTATTTTATAAATAAGCTGATTACTTTTTTTGCCTAAAAGATATATATTCATTGGTTTCTCTCTAATAATTTAAAAGCATTATTCATACCATTTAATTTAAGCAGTTTTAATGCTTCTGCTATTTCTTCCTGCTCGTTTTTCCATACATATTTTTGATAAATTTGATTATTTAATATTTTAAGCCATTTGTTTTTCTCAAAAAGGTTTATAATATCTTTATAATTAAAATCACTGCCCAGCATAAAATAAACAATATTCATTAAAGCATAATCTTCATAAGTATCAACTGTAATGCGAATATCAGAATAATCATGCCCGCTTTTCTCTAAAAAATCTATTTTTATATAACTGTCATTTTTTCTTGCATGCCATGTAACATGCTCTCTGACTTTTACATCTTTTTCTTCCCTGTCAGTTCTTTTTAAAGCAGCTAATGTTATTACTTCCGTATCAAGCCCGTGCGGAAATGTTCTTTTTTCTACATTTGATACATAATCAGCAGATGAATTTTCATGAATTTTTATACATTCTTTTATAACTTCATCATCAATGCACGGGCAGTCTGCTGTAATTCGCACAACTCGTTCTATACCATATTTTTCGCATGCTTTAATATAACGCATAAGCACATCGTCAAGGCTGCCCCTGAATACATCTGCACCATATTTTAAGGCTTCCTGCTCTGTTAAATCATCATCTTGATTATCACTTGTTGCAAGAATAACATTATCACATACTTTTTTAGCACGCATTATTACTCTGCCAAGCATAGATATACCGCTTCCTGCAGGAAGCTCCATTAATATTTTATCTTTAAGTCTTGTTGAAGAACGCCTTGCTTGAATAACTATCCCTGTTTTCATTACAATACCTTTAATGCAGTGCTGATTTTATCTATTACAAAATAAACTTCTTCGTTAGTTAAAAGTGGATAAACAGGCAGAGAAAGCTCCCGTCTGTAAAAATCATAGGCAAGCGGTGTTTCTTTATAATCATATCCTAATATTTCATAATAAGGGTGCTTATTTACAGGCATATAGTGGATTTGAGTAAATATATTATTTTCTTTTAAATAATAATATACTTTATCTCTTAACTCATTAGTTTCAAAAAGCACTGGAAATAAATGATGAGAGTTAAGTCTGTCACTATATTTTTTCTGCATAGTTATTTTATTATTATCTTTAAAAGCATCATAATATATATCTGCAATATCAAGCCGTCTTTTTATAAAATCATCTGCCCTTTTCAGCTGACTTATACCAAGAGCAGCTTGAATATCAGTCATTCTGTAATTATATCCTAATAACTGCATTTCGTGATATGTGGGGCTGTCTGGAACATTTTTAAAATTTACTTTTTCCATACCATGACTGCGAAGTAAAATGCTTGTTTTATATACTTCTTCATCATTTGTAAGTATTGCTCCGCCTTCTGCTGTTGTAATATGCTTTACAGGGTGAAAGCTGAAAACTGCTGCATTAGAATATTTGCAGCTGCCTGTTTTGCTGTTTTTATAACAGCTGCCAAGTGCATGACATGCATCTTCTACTATTTTAATATTATAGTTTTCAGCAGTTTTGCTAATCTCTTCCATATTGCATGTAAGCCCTGCATAGTGAATTGGCACAATAATTTTTGTATTTTTTGTAACAAGTGGATTTATTTTATATTCATCTATTAAAAAGTCATCAGGCTTTATATCTGCAAACTTAACTTTTGCTTTTATATAAAGGGCAGCATTGCCTGTTGCAGCAAATGTATTAGCACATGTTATTATCTCATCATTTTCTTTTAACCCAAGAGCAGCATAAGCAATGTGTAAAGCAGCTGTGCCAGAAGATACTGCAACTGCATATTTTGCACCAGTATATTCTTTTAATGCTTTTTCAAAAGCAGGCACATATTCGCCTTGAGTAATTGCAGAAGAATAAAGTGCTTTTACTACTATATCTTTATCTTCCTGACTGATTGTCTGCCTGCCATAGGTAATTTTTTCCATTTTATTTTGCCATTTCATTTATTTTTTCTTGAACATCTTGTGCTATTCTGCATAAAAATTCAGGGTTTATTTTTTCAGGATTATTATCGCTTGAATAACAAAAATCATCAGGCAGAGATTTTCCATTTGTAGACTTTGATATTGTTTCCCAGTTTCTAAATTCAGGCATAATTCTATAATGGTCATCAAATTCCAAAGTGTGCCTTGCATCATCACTTGGTATCATTACTTCATGCATTTTTTCACCGGGTCTAATGCCTATATCTTCTATTTTACATTCTGGTGCGATTATTTTTGCAAAATCTTCCATAGTTGCAGATGGAATTTTAGGAACAAATATTTCCCCGCCTTCCATTTCGTGAAATGCTTTAATCACAAGATTTATTGCCTGTTCAATAGTTATCCAGAACCTTGTCATATATCTATTTGTTATGGTAATCACACCTTTTTTCTTCTGCTCTAAAAATAATGGCAGAACAGAGCCGCGGCTGCCAAGCACATTACCATATCTAACAACGCTGAATCTTGTAACTCTGCCGCCTGCATAAGCATTACCTGCTACAAAAAGTTTATCACTTGCAAGTTTTGTTGCACCATACAGATTTATAGGGTTTGCAGCCTTATCTGTAGATAAAGCAACTACCTTTTTTATACCTGCATCAATAGCAGCTTCTATTACATTTTCAGCCCCTATTATATTTGTTTTAATAGCTTCAAAAGGGTTATATTCTGCTGCAACCACTTGTTTAGAAGCTGCTGCATGAACTATATAATCTACACCGTAAAATGCACGGTTTAACCTATCCCTGTCTCTTACATCACCAATAAAAAAACGAAGATTAGCTATATTTTTATATTTTCTTTCCATTTCATACTGTTTAAATTCATCTCTGGAAAAAATAATTATCTTATTTGGTTTATATTTTTCAGCAACAAATTTTACAAACTGCTTGCCAAAAGTCCCTGTTCCGCCAGTAATTAAAATATTTTTTCCATCAAACATATAAATCTCCAAAAATTAACTTTGTTTTACTGAAATAACATGCTTATTGCTGCATATTTTTTCAGAAAGCATATCTGACTGCTTTTTATTTTTAACCATTACAACAAATTCCATTTTTGCTGTGCCGTTACCATAGTTTTTTATATTCATTTCATGAATATTTAAGCCCATATCTTTTATGATAGTGGATATTTCAACAAATACACCAGATATATCTTCAAGTATCGCTTTATATTTAACAGGCATACTCAGCTTATCAGAGTTATCCCATTCAACATCAACTATCCTGTCTTTATTTTCTTCCAGTCTTGTAATATTTGGACAGTCTGCTTTATGGACAATTATTCCCCTGCCTGTAGAAACATAGCCTTTAATAGCATCTCCCGGCAAAGGCGAGCAGCATTTAGCAGTTTTAATCATCATATTATCTACACCGCTTATCTTAAATGGCTCTAGTTTCCTGTTAATAACCTGCTTTACAACATCTATTTCTTCTTCTCTTATATCAGGTAAAAAAAGATGTAGCAATTTCCTTGCCGAAATTTGACCAAACCCAACATGAGTGATTAATTCATCAAGACTATGCACTGAAAATTTATCAAGGGCTTTTTTCAAATCCTGCTTATCTGAAATGATTTCTTCAAAATCAAGTCCAGAATGTTTAAACTCTTTATTTAAAATCTCTCTGCCTGTTAAAATAGCTTTTTCTGTATCTTTTTTCCGTAAAAAAGCACTAATTCTTGAATAAGCTCTGTTAGTTTTTACAATATTCAGCCAGTCTTTTCTAGGCTCCTGAGTTTGTGATGTTAAAATCTCTACTTTATCACCACTGTTTAATTTTACCTTTAATGGTGCTATTCTGCCATTGATTTTTGCACCAACACAAGTATGACCAACCTGCGAATGTATTGCATAGGCAAAGTCAATAGGTGTAGAATCCACAGGAAGCTCTACCACATGGCCGTGTGGTGTAAAAACAAATATCTGCTCCCTGAATACATCTTCTTTAATAGCATTAACAAACTCTGTAGGTGATTTTTCTTTATTATTATCTTCTAATGCATGCCTTAACCATGCAAACTGTTTATCTTCTTTAGGGTTAAATATACGACCTTCTTTATATGCCCAGTGAGCTGCTACCCCTTCTTCTGCTATTTTATGCATTTGTCTTGTGCGGATTTGAAACTCTACCATCATACCACCCGGACCCATAACAGTAGTATGTATTGACTGATACATATTTGCTTTTGGATTTGCAATATAGTCTTTTATTCGGTGCGGTATAGGTGTCCATAAAGAATGAATAATACCAAGAGAAGAATAACAGTCTGATTTTGTATTAACAATAACACGAAGTGCAAGCAAATCAAAAATATCTTCAAATGATGTGCCTTTTTTAATCATTTTAGAATATATACTGTAAAAATGTTTTGGTCTGCCAGATATTTCCCCTTCAATATTTGCTTTTTGCAGAGCAAGAGAAATAATATCTTTAACTTCACTTAAATATTCTTCCCGCTCACCCCGTTTCATTTTTACTTTATGGTGTATTTCATAATACATTTCAGGGTTTAATATGCGGAATGCTCTATCTTCTAACTCCCATTTTATCCATGCAATACCAAGCCTGTCTGCAAGTGGAGCATAAATATCCATAGTTTCTCTTGCAATGCGTTTCTGTTTATCTTCTCTCAGGCTTTCAATAGTTCGCATATTATGCAGTCTGTCTGCCAGCTTAATAATAATAACTCTTATATCATCACTCATAGATATAAGCATTTTTCTAAAAGATTCTGCCTGTTTTTCTTCTTTTGACTGGAATGGAATTTTGCTGATTTTTGATACTGCATCTACTAAAAATGCAACAGATAAGCCAAACATTTCTTCTATCACTTCATAAGTAGTATCAGTATCTTCAATAGTGTCATGCAGAAGCCCTGCAATAATACAGTCAATATCCATTTTCATTTCAGCAAGAATGTAGGCAACATTTAACGGGTGGGAAAGATATGCCTCACCGCTCTGCCTAATCTGCCCCCTGTGCTGCTGGGCTGCATAAACATAAGCAATATTTAATTTATCTATCTGGGCTTCAGGATTATTGCTTACAACTTTATCCTGAATATCCATAAGTCTGATTGTTTTTTGAATACTCATTAGCAAATACCATAAAAAATAATATGTATTATAAAATGGAATGATATAAGTATCAAGTAATTTTACAAAATTTATTTGCTTTTCTGTTTTTTAAAATATAAAATATATAAAAGATTTGATAGTGTATTACAGATATATACTTTTGTATTAATCAGATTTTTTTATATCTTTTAAGTTAAGCTGTATAACTTTTGTATTTTTCCATGTATTATGAACAAGAGAAAAAAGAATATCAAATTTATCATTTTCTGCCATTAATGACTTATATTCTTTCATATTATAGCCTATTGCTTCAAAAATAAGCCCATTTTTTTCAAAAACACATTTTAAATGGTTAAAATTCTTGCCAACAAATGTTTCTACCTGATATTTAAAAACTTTTTTCATAAAAAATACAGGCTCTTTATTGCCCTGACCATAAGGCTCTAATTTTTCAAGCCACTGCATTACTTCATTTGTTATATCTTTTGAATCTATTTCTGCATCAATATATATTTCTGGTATAAAATCTTCTTCTTTTAAGGAAGTTTTTACTACTTCATTAAACCTGTTTCTAAATTCTTCAAGATTTTTCTTTTCAAGTTTAACTCCAGCAGCATATTTATGACCCCCAAAAGATATTAATATATCTGATAAGCTGCTTAACCCATCATATAGATGAAATCCCGGTATACTTCTTGCTGAGCCTTTATATACTCCATTATCTTCTGTTAAAATAACTGTCGGTTTAAAGTATTTATCTACTACCCGCGATGCTACTATCCCTATAACACCCGGATGCCAGTTATCAGAAGCGATTACAAGACCTGACTGAAGCTCTGCATATTGGTTTTTCTCTATTAAATCATAAGTCTGCTGCAAAATGTCTCTTTCTATCATCTGCCTGTATTTATTTTCATTATCAAGCTCTAATGCCAGCTGTTTAGCTTCACTTCTGTTTTGAGTAACAAGCAGTTTAAAACTTTTCTCTGAACTTGCCATTCTACCCATAGCATTAATACGCGGAGCAAGCTGAAAGCCTATATTTGATGTTTTCATTTTTTTAGATGCTGATAAATTTTCAACTGTTTTTTTAAGCTCATCTATCCCTATACGGACATTTTCCCCGCTCATAAGCTCTAAACCATGGCGGACAAATATCCTGTTTTCATCAACAAGGGGCATAACATCTGCTATTGTGCCAAGAGTAACAATATCTAAAAGGTTTCTTATATTTGGCACTTCCTGCTTAAAAAAATCATATTTTTTAAGCACAAACCTTAATGCCATGACAGTTTTGAAAGCTACACCTACTCCAGCTAATGTTTTATTAGGATAAGTATCGTCTTCACGCATAGGGTTTATGATAGCATAAGCTGCAACAGGCAGTTCTTTTGATGGCTGGTGGTGGTCTGTAATAATAATATCCATTCCATGTATAGATGCTTCAAGCACTTCTTGGACAGCACTTATGCCGCAGTCTACTGTAATAATAAGGTTTGTTTTCCTTGCAGCTATTTCTTTTACAGCTTCCTTATTAAGCCCATAGCCTTCTTCTAATCTGTTTGGAATATAGTAAGATACATTTGCACCACACTGCATTAAAAATATATATAATAAAGCTGTGGCAGTAATGCCGTCTACATCATAATCGCCATAAATACATATTCGTTCATGATTCATAACAGCTTTTGCAATACGCTCTGCTGCCTTTTCCATATCACTTATTTCAAAAGGATTTCTTAAAGATTTTAAAGAGCCGTTAAAAAAGTTTTCAATATCATCTGGAGATGATATTCCTTTTTTCAGCATTAATTCTGCAACAGGCTTTGGCATATTATGTTTGTATGCAGTTTCTTCAATTAGATTTTTATCAACAGAATTATATATCCATTTGTATTTTATACTTTTAAAGTTACTATTCATTTTAATATG
>OFGC01001893.1_pt1 | contig 12158 bp, 13 predicted proteins | sample 1521691 | NCBI WGS metagenome assembly OFGC01 (sample SAMEA3504121, study PRJEB24116) | mouse gut metagenome | biome: mouse gut; feature: mouse-associated habitat; material: faeces | place: Denmark | collected 2011
CTTGTTTCAGGCATTTATGGGCACCTCGTCACGTAAATCCGAGAATCCAGGTTATCTGCCAAAGCCTGCTGTGTATAACCTAAAGCTTTTCTTTTATTCATAATTACTGATCCAATATTCATATAAACCTCTTCTTGATTTTTTGTTTCCATTTTACAATAAAAAAGTCAAAAAGCAATAACCGTATCGGTTAGTTTGTCATATAAATTCAACCAGACATAGAAAATAAGAAATGGATCCTTTTCGTCATTGTTATTTTATGTTATAATTCGACTAAAAATATTGGAGAATGCTTTTGATATTTTAAACGTAAAAAAATAACTTTATGGATGGATAGAATATATAGGCATCTGCTTTTTGGGGGTATTTAAAGAATATAAAGTAAAACATTGCTTGACGTTAGCCAAAAGCAGCGGTAAGCAATGAGTTACAGGCATTTATCAATGCCAGCCAGAGACAAAAGGGATAAAGAGAGCAATGATCTTCCTGAGACAGAATTGAGGAGAATGCGGAATGGAATCGAAAGAAACATATATGTGCGATTTAAAGAAATGGCTTCAGGATACATCTGAAGTCCCTCTGGAGGAAATGTCTGACTTCTTTGCTAACAGACTCAGCGACTATGAAGAGCATATGTCGATTTGGGAAAAATCATATCAGCTGTTTGCTGAAATGCTGCCGTCAGATTGTCAAAAAATTTTAGACTTAGGGTGCGGAACTGGTTTGGAGCTGGATCGGATCTGGGCTGAAAATCCGGAGATAGATGTGACAGGTGTGGATTTATGTGAAAGTATGCTGAACAAGTTGTTGACAAAGCATGCCGATAAGCCTCTTACTGCAGTTTGTCAGGATTATTTCAAATATGATTTTGGCACAGGAAGGTGGGATGCCGTCATTTCTTTTGAAAGTCTGCATCATTTTCTGCCGGAACGAAAGAAGGAATTATACCAAAGGATCTATAATGGCCTGAAGGCGGGCGGTATTTTTATTCTGGGAGACTATATTGCCTGCTGCGACGAGGAGGAAGAACTTCTGCGCAGTGTATACCTGAAAAAGAGGGAACGGTTTGCGATACCGGATGATTGTTTTGTCCATTTTGACATTCCTCTGACCCTGGAGCATGAGCGGGAGCTGTTGGAAAGTGCCGGATTTGTTATTGAAAAGATGATGGACAACCCTGACGGAGCGACTATTATTACAGCCAGGAAGAGAAATTAATTTCCTTCCACGCAGCCAAAACGCCAAGACGCATAGGAAAAAAGCCGGTACAGCCCTTGTAATCGGGACTGTACCGCCTAATCTGAAATTGCTTCCTTGTGACTGAAAACCCTTGTCAAAGTGGCATTTTTAAATTGCCAGCACCATCGTCAAAGCTTTCAGTATGCAGGTTGAAATTTAGATTATTGTTATATAGAATTAGGAAAGATATTATTCTTTGACCTTTATTGGCGAATAATAGTCCATTTGTTCATAGCCAAGAATACTCTGTGTGAGAGAAGAGGTTATTATATTACCCATTTTAAATCGGCTGTCATCACGAACAAAGCCGTTTTTCTCTAAGAAAATATCAACTTCCCGATCCATTGCTTCCACATCTGTCTGCTGATCAATGTCCGTAACAACCGAGTATAATCCGCCTTCAAAGTCGATTACTTCGAATTCCCGGGGGACTTTCAGATGTTCATCATATAAGTACAGCCAACAAAATGCGGTGCCATCCCAATAGAGAAAATCCTTGGGATATATAGTTTTGGGCAGGCTTGAAAACCATTCAGAAAATCTGCCGAACTTTTCCTGCCCAAACATACCTGCTCCGCTGGATACCATTTTACATTTGGGAATTTCAATGATTCGGATGCTTTGCATAGTTATACTCCTTTTATGCATATTTCATGCTGCATGTCCAATTTGTTACTGTTGATCTTTTCTTGCAGTGGGAGATTTGATTTCAACGCTATTGTATCATTTTTCATTTCGGGCCGCAACTTCATTCTGTGCGACAACTTTGATTTGTGGGAACAGTTAGTTCATCCATGCAGCAATTCATAGATCGCGTGTGATGCGAGGCAGCCGCTTTTATGAATGGGCGGGCTGAACTGTTATGATTTGTGAGATACCATAACGCTCATGATTCACTGTTCAAGGAGAAAATCAAATAGTATAAGGTCAATTAAGCGGCCTTGATGTAAACAGGGATTTTTGATAAAATTGAAGCAGAGTTTTACAAAACAAGTAAGGTGGTTTGAAAATATAGTATAACGAGATTATGAGTTTACTTCAGAAGGAGGCATAATGACTGATAAAGAGTTATGGAGGCAGATGGAAAATCTTGCAAATGAGGAAAAATCTTTAGAGAGGGAAATGAAGTTCATGTTTTTGTTAAAGAAGGCATATGACAAAGATATGAAGCTCATCATGGCATGTATGTATGATCCAATGATGCCGGGAATGGCAAGGCAGGCTTATATGGAGGTAATGGGGAAAAGGATGCTTGTATGCTTTACCAGTAAACAGCGTGCAAAGACAGCTGACTATAATACGGTCTGGGATGTGGCCAAGGCAAGAGACCTGATGAACAATATGTTCAATAAAAACTCTATGGCGGGTATGGTTTTTAATCCAAATGATGAGAAGATGGTTATTATATTTAAGGACCTGCTCTTGCAGATAATGCCAGGAGAAAAGCCTAAACCAGAGTTTTATAGAGAATAAAATTTTTTTGAGGACCCCTGTTTTTGAGGCTTGAAATATGGCCGAATAGCCATCCAATAGAATGCTTTTACTGATGAGAAATTGTGGATACTGGTATGCGTAGGACTAAATGAAAAGACGGGAGGAGAAGTATGGATTATAAGTTTTATGGTTGGGAACATGCAGATGTTAAATCACTCACAGATGAGTATATAGGGATTCAGACTCCTATAGATTTATATGATGCGCTTTCTGGTATTTGGTGTGAGTATACCTGTGCGCCACGACTGCGGGAGAACTGGAGCATCGAGAACAGGACTCTGGGACAGTGTTCTATTACGGCGTTCCTGGTGCAGGACATTTTCGGCGGAAAGGTGTATGGGATCCCAAGAGAGGGCGGTAATTATCACTGCTATAATGTGGTGGGCGGTTGTGTATTTGACCTGACCAGTGAGCAGTTTGGAGATGAGATTCTGGACTATGAAAATAATCCGGAGCAATTCCGCGAGGTACATTTTGCAAAAGAAGAGAAGCGACAACGGTATGAGTTTCTTCGGGCAGAACTTCAAAAACGGTATGGTAAAGGGAAAATGGGTGAGTGAGATACATAGAGGCGGTATTTTGATGGGGATATGGAAGGTGATTTTGATAAGAATGTCAAAAAATATCTGAAGTTGGTAATTTGTATCGAAAATATGTTCCGACTATTCAAATGTAATTTCGAGTAGTATAATGAGTTTGTAGGAATTACAGAGAGATAATACAAAGCGCTGATGTGTTGCAGATTACTTTGGTGTGAGAGTAATGGATGTGAATGAAGGATAATTCCTGATTATCGGGGGGTTTAGAACCTTTTCGGTCGATTCAACGGATAATTCGGGATTATCGATTGAAGAAATTGTGATCAGAGGAAAACATGAAGCCAGACAGAATTTTAATACCACACTTGGAAGAAATAAAAGAAATACGGAAGTTCGAGCAAGATATATTAAAAGAAACTAATATACCTGTTGTTGATATATCACATTGGAATTCAGGAAATACATACAAGGATATTATTCTTTCCCAATATACTGCAGATATTCCTTTGAATATTTCGGATTATCACTATAGCTACGAATATGATAATGTCATCAAGCGTAAAGCTGTCCACCGACTAATAGGGACATCTGCGAATAATCTTGATTGCGTTTTTACTTGCAATGCAACATCTGCAATATGTTGTATTGCAGATTATTTAAAAAAACAAGGATATCATAAAATATGTATTTTAGAACCGGCTTATTTTTCTGTATATGCCTGTTTATCGTCATTTAACTTAAACGTTTGCAAAGAAACAATAATACTTGATAATGTGGGTAACGTTGAAGTGCCCTATGATTCTATTATTCAAAATAAATACGATGTTGTATGGATTACTTCACCCATTTTTTCCACTGGAATATACTTTACAAAAAAACAAATTACTTATATAAATGCATTACTGCAAAAAGGTATTCTATTGATTATAGATGAAAGTGCCGCATCGCCAAACTGCCCTTTAACACCTAGTCTTTTACCCAATGAAAATATAATTTCGATATTTAGTCCACATAAATATTTAGCGCTCAATTCCATAAAGTTCGCGGCAATTATATGCACAAAATCTGCATGCAAATATTTCGAAGACTGGATTGATGTTTTTATTGGAGCGCTTCCTTTATCAACATGTACTGCAATAAAACATTATTTATCGCCCAACTATAACTTATGCCTCAATGCTCATGATAAATATATAAAATCTAATATACTACAAGTGCAAGAACTATGTACTTTGTTTCCAGATAATTCTTATAATGGAATAGCCTCAAACTATATAACCATATGCAATAAAAAATGTTCTTATATAAATTCCTTAAAATACTTAGATATGTTTAACATAATGAGGCAAACACATGTTTCGTTTGTTCCTGGGTATATTAACGGTTTTTCTGAAAGTTGGGGATTCTGCTACCGTATAAATCTGACCCTGGATATACATATTTTGAAAAATTATCTGGGAAGATTGTTCAACTATTTTGCGTAATGATATCTATGCTTTGAATATTACTCTTACTGTAACCACGGAATTTTTTCGTTGCAATAATTTCATTTTTTACAACAATATTAATAGTTTGCGAAAATTCCGGATTGATTTTTTGTTTACTTATAGCTTTATTTAGTATATCCAGCATTTGGGTAGATGTAGCATCTGGAAGACTCTCTTCTTCGAAATCATCATTTTCTTTATTTTTCTCATGCGTGCTAATAATCGTGTATCCCAGCCCTAGCACCGCAACAAATAATTGCAGACATTGCAAAACCGAATCATAGCAACTAATCCACTCATGAAAAGAACCTTTTTCAGCTTTAAGTCTAGTTGCACCGGGAGCGTTAATACCCAAGGACATTTTAATTTCATTGATAATAGAACATATGGGTATTTGTGGTTCATGATTATATACTAGCTTAACAATATGTTCCTTATCGTTTTCTTCTGTTCTATTGGAATAACTTATACTACTGCCCATAATTTGGTAAGCTTGATATAATTCATTTCTTATTAAGTTAAGAGACTCTCTGCATTTTTCGTATACACTGCTATTTGAAACGTCAAAAAACTCAATGTCTTTCTCCAAAAAACTTAACGACTCTGCAATTGTAACTGCAGAAATCATTTCATTATTCAGTAAAAAACCCAGGAATTTATGAATAAATTGTAACTGTTCCTCACGTACAAGCAATCCGGCTTTGAGAATCTCGCCAATAGCAATAATAAATCTGATAAGTGATATATCAATATCATTAGTATCATTTAAGGTTAAAATGACAAGATTAATCAATAATTTATTTTCAGCCAGATAACTTTTTAAATCTTCTTTTTGCGGATCACCAAATCCTATCTCTTCTAAAGAATTCGTCTCATTCATTAAGAAGTAATTATATGCAAACAATTTCTGATTAAACACAGCATTGTTATAGGTATTATGCAAAAGTAAATTATAATAAAAATTACCATTAAAAGTACTGCTTTCATAAATGCAGTCTTCATATATGTTTAAGTAAGTTGAGCTTTGATTTAAATGAATATTTCTAAACGTACATTTTCTAAAACGGCTACTACTTAAAGCAATATGATCAAAGTTACAGCCAATGAATGTACATTGCTCAAAATCACAATTTCTCATTGTAGACAATGAAAAATTTACTTCTTTAAAAATAGAGTTAGAAGCAGTTAAAGAACAACAATCTGTACGACTCCAATCTCCGTTGATAAATTCGCAATTAATAAGCATTGTACCATCAAAATCAGATAAATTGAAAATAATATTTTCCAAAACACTATTTTCAATTGTACAGCCGATAACAATAATTCCAGCCAAATTTGTTTCTTTTACATGTTCTTCGTTAATGTACTTATAGCTTAACGTATCGTTAGGAGATGTATTTATAAAATAAGTTGTCTTTTGCATTTAAACTTCCCTCTTTCAATCGATAATCCCGAATTATCCGTTGAATCGACCGAAAAGGTTCTAAACCCCCCGATAATCAGGAATTATCCTTCATTCACATCCATGAGATTTCTGGGGTGTTTATGGACTAAAATATCTTTCTGCTTTGTGTTTGACACATGTGTATAAATTTCCGTGGTACTGATGGAACTATGGCCCAGCATTTTTTGAATATATCTGATATCCACATCCTGTTCCAGCAAAAGGGTGGCGAAGGAATGCCGGAACATATGCGGAGTGATGTGCTGGCTGATATCGGCAAGTTGTGCATAGCGGTTTATCATAAAGCGGACAGATTGATCTGAGAGTTTATGCTTTAATCTATTTACAAAGAAAAAGCCGCAAATTTCGATATCTTCCATAAAAGTTTCCTGGTACAGATTCAGGGCGGAGAGGACTTCCGGGTTGCCGATCTGGAGGATTCTTTCCCGGGAGCCCTTTCCGTAGATCAGGATATTGTTGCTTTTAAGATCGATATCCGAGGGCTTCAGGGAGCATAGTTCTGATATGCGTACTCCGGTGGCAAACAGTAATTCAATAACGGCAATATCCCGAATGCAGCATCGAAGCTGATACTTAGAGGCGGCCTGTTCTTTTTGGGCATAGAGTGTGGACAGGAATGCCTGAATTGAGTGAAAAGGAATGGTTTTTGGAAGGAGTTTTGCTTCCCGAAAGCGGATATCCAGCTTTGCAAATGGATTTTCACTCAGGTGTTCTTTATAGTTCAAATAATGAAAAAAAGCTTTTAAGCTCGCTATTTTACGTTTAACTGTTTTAGGCTTGTACTGCTTGTGAAGCTCTGTTATATAGTGATCTAGAGCGTTTTTAGAAGTAAAGTCGGGAATCTGGGAGCAGTAGAGAGCATACTGATGTAGATCAATTCCATAAGATTTCAAAGTCTTTTTGTCCAGACGTTTACGAAACTGACAATATTCAATATATTCTGTAATACGGATGTCTATTGTATTCATTGTTGTGTTTTCTCCTTTATTTGTAATTATTTATACTATTATGCGTATTAGGAGATAAATTGTCTATAAAATTTGAGGCGGTTATACTGAGGAGGCGACAATTTTAATCAGTGTTTTGATTATTCAGCCGAACAAATCCGTCATCAGGTGTTTTCATGCGCCGCTTTGCGTGATAAACTTAAAACAGTGTTATAAGAGGTTCACAAAGCTTTTGGCATAGGCAGCTGTGAATATGGAGGATGAAAATATGCAGACAATTATTGTAGTATTAGATCCGGGAAAACTTGAAAATGCTGATATGGATTTGAGATATTCTCTACCAGACCGAATTGAGGAAGTATCAGGTTCTTTGATACAAAGCAACGGATATGACTTTACAGACACAGAGGATGGAGAGCCAGGCCCGTTAATGGGTATTTGGCTAGAAACTGAAAATGCAAGCGAAAATTGGCATATTGTGAGTGAACTGTTTCGAAGTGAAAAATTTACAGGAAATGATTTATCACTGTCGGCTCGGATATACATTTCTGAAAATGACACCGATGATTTAGAGAACTGTACGCTTGTTTTCCCTAAGCAATAATTCTCATTTATCAGGAAACTAAACAGAGCGGAAAATCGGTATTTTTGGAGGATATGAAAGAGTGACTACTGAATAATGGCAATAATTTTGATACTTTTATGGAAGCAATAGGTAAGCATTATATAGAAGCACAGCTTTGGACAGACAAATATATTACAGAGGAATACTTGATAAAATAAAAGTCGCAGATAATGTGGAGAGAATATATAAACGAATTGGGAGAAGTATAATATTTTTTGCAGGAAGGGAGCGGAAATGGAGTATATATTTGAAACAGAGCATTTGAGAATCCGACGATTTGAGCCGGAGGACGCTGAAGATTTGTATGAAAATCATTTGGAAGAGGATGTAAAAAAGTGGATTCCCAATGAAAGTTATGTGGATATTAGAGAAGCGCAGGAAGCAATCAAATTTTATGTGGAGTGTGTAAATAACAAATGTTTACCATATGTATTGGCAGTTGAACTTGAGGAAACCGGAGAACTGATAGGTGATGCAGGGGTAAATAGGGTTGAAGGGAATTCGGATGAGGTTGAAATAGGTTATGTAATATGTAAGAAGTACAGCGGAAGAGGGTATGCGGCGGAGCTTTTAAAGGCCATGACAGAGTTCATAACGAATGCTTTTGGAATAAGTATTCTATATGGCCGTGTTATGCAGGGGAATATTGCATCTGTTAAAGTTCTGGAGAAGAACGGATATGAATTTGTCCGGGAGGAATTCGGAGCGGAGGATGATCCCTATGGCAATGGAATGCTGATATATAAAAAAGAATGTTAAGGACAGGGAGGCAATGAGGTGTCCAGCATTCACGACGGCAGGCGCAAGGAGTTGTAACCGCTTCGGAGTTGGCCGGCAGGCTGAGGGAGAAGAGCGCAGAAAGGCACTGAAAGAAGACTGAAACAAAGTCGAAAGAGAGCAGAAAAGGTGCTGAAAAGGTACCGAAGGAGAGTTGAAAGAGATCCATGGAGAAGAATTTGACGATAGGCAGTGTATGGAAAACGGTTCTGTATTTTTCACTGCCTTACATATTGTCATACTTTTTGCAGACGTTGTACGGCATGGCGGATTTGTTTATAATTGGACAGTTTAACGGTGTGGAGAGCACGACGGCAGTTTCTGTGGGCAGTCAGGTTATGCATATGCTGACAGTAATGATTGTAGGGCTGGCCATGGGGGCTACTGTGATGATCGGGCGGGCAGTGGGTGCAGGGAAGCAGGAGCAGGCATCCCGTGTGATAGGGAACACATTTGTATTGTTTACGGTGTTGTCCGTATTTTTTACGGGTGTACTGATTCTTGCCGTAAGGCTGATTGTAAGCGTTATAGCTACGCCTGTCGAGGCGGTGCAGGGAACGAGTGCCTATCTTATGATCTGTTTTATGGGGGTGCCGTTTATCACAGCGTATAATATTATCAGTTCTGTTTTTCGAGGCATGGGGGATTCCAGGAGCCCCATGTATTTTATTGCCGTGGCGTGTGTGGCCAATATTGCTCTTGACTATATTTTTATTGGGGGCATGGGTCTTGGTCCGGCGGGGGCGGCGTTGGGAACGGTGTTGTCCCAGACGCTCAGCGTGGCCGTGAGTCTGATGGCGATTTTGAGACGGAAAACCGGAATCAGGCTTGCTGCGAGAGATTTTAAGCCGCACAGGGATACTATGTGGGGAGTGCTGAAGATCGGGATTCCTGTGGCATTGCAGGATGGATTTATACAGGTTGCCTTTATAGTCATTACGGTGATTGCAAACAGGCGGGGATTAAATGATGCGGCGGCTGTGGGAATTGTGGAGAAGATTATCGGAATTTTATTTCTGGTGCCATCCTCCATGCTTCAGACCGTATCGGTGCTCTGCGCTCAGAATATGGGAGCCGGAAAGAGGGACAGGGCCAGGCTTACTTTGCGCTATGCGGCTGTTGTGGCTGTGATGTGGGGATGTGCGGCCAGTATTCTTATGCAGTTTGACGCAGATTCCTTTGTTGGACTGTTTTCGGACAGTAGTGAGGTGGTGCGGCTGGGCGGTCAGTATATGCGGGGGTATGTATGGGATGTGATACTTGCGGGAATTCATTTCTGTTTCAGCGGATATTTCTGTGCGTGCGGGTTGTCAGGGATTTCGTTTATTCATAATTGTCTTTCGATTATCTGTGTCCGGATTCCGTTTTCCTATTTTGCTTCAAAGTATTTTACGGACACGCTTTTTCCAATGGGGCTTGCATCGCCTGCAGGCTCTGCTCTTTCGGTAATCGTCTGTGCGGCGGCTTTTTTCTGGCTGGTCAGGCGACGGGAGTTGGAGCGGCAGTTGGAGCATTAGGGTGGAAAATAGATATTATCTGCTGGATGGGAAGCGCTTACGGAAGAGTATTTTCTGAAGGCGCTTTTTTCGTCATGAGAAGCGTAGCAAAGAAGCATAATAAAGAAGCATAATAAAGAAGCATAACAAAAGAGCGTTACCAGTTTTCTTACAGTCAACCTTACAAAAACGTAAGGCATAGGCGGGAAAATGTAAGGTAATTCTATTGTAATAGAGCAAACATCGGTGTATCCTTGTATTAAAGCAATGATACAGCAGGGGATCAGGGACGCCGCTGGCTGACGCATTGCAGGAAACAAAAAATTTAAAGATGAGCAAGGAGAATATTGATATGGCACTTTTGGAAGTGAAGAATTTGAAAAAGGTATATACCACGCGTCTGGGAGGAAACAAGGTACAGGCGCTGGACAATGTGAATTTTTCTGTGGAACAGGGAGAATATGTGGCCATCATGGGAGAGTCCGGTTCCGGAAAGACCACGCTGTTGAATATTATGGCATCCCTGGATAAGCCTACCGGGGGGGCAGGTGATTCTGGCGGGAAAGAATATGACAGAGATCAAACAGAAGGAGCTGTGTGCCTTTCGGAGGGATAATCTGGGGTTCGTGTTTCAGGACTTTAATCTGCTGGATACGCTGTCTCTTAAGGATAACATATTTCTTCCGCTGGTTTTGGCGGGCTGCGATTACGGGAAGATGGAGGAGCGTCTGGCGCCTCTGGCAAAGAGACTGGGAATCACGGAGCTTCTCGGGAAGTACCCTTACGAGGTGTCGGGGGGACAGAAGCAGAGGACGGCAGTGGCCAGAGCGTTGATTACCCAGCCTCAGATCGTGCTGGCAGATGAGCCCACAGGGGCGCTGGATTCCAAGGCCTCCGACAAGTTGCTCCGGATTTTTGCACAGGTCAATGAGGATGGCCAGACGATTCTTATGGTGACCCATAGTACCCAGGCGGCCAGCCGGGCAGGGCGGGTTATGTTCATCAAGGATGGATGTGTATTCAACCAGATCTACCGGGGCAATATGAATGATGAAGAGATGTACCGCAAGATTTCCGACACCCTGACCATTCTGCATACGGAGCGGGAAGGTGTGTCTGCAGGCGAAGAAGATATCCTGGGCAGAGAGGGCATTCGTGGTGAAAAGGAAGCCCGCAGCAGAAAGGGGGAGGCGTAAAATGAAGAGAAAGCTGTCACTGCTGCCGGGAATGGCAGTAAACAATATCAGGAAAAACGGTTCTACGTATTTCCCCTATATCGGTGTCAGTATTTTTGCGCTGTTTACCTATTTTGTTTTCGATTTGATCCAGAGAAACGATGTGATGATGACGGTTCCCAAGGGAGCGTATGCGGCGGCGCTTGTCATGATTGGATTCGTTCTGCTGGGACTGATCATGGTGCCGTTTCTCTATTATACCAACAGCTTTTTGATCAAGCGCAGAAAAAAGGAGCTGGGTTTGTACAGCATCCTGGGGTTGGAAAAGAAACACATCGGCGTTATGATGTTTTGGGAGAGCCTGATTATCTACGGTGTTGTGACGGTTTCTGCCATTATACTGGGGCTTTTGTTTTCCAGGCTGGTTTTCCTTCTGCTGTTGAATCTGGCAAAAATGCAGGTGGATGTGGAATTTACCATCAGCCCTGTGGCGATTATCGACACGTTGATATTTTACGCTTTTATCACGGGATTGAATTTGTTTGTGAATCTGGTGCAGGTGGGCAAGGCCAATCCGGTGGAGCTGATGAGCGATGCCAGAAGAGGTGAAAAGGAGCCCAGATTTGTGGCACTCTGGAGTATTGCGGGGGTACTGGCGCTGGGAATTGGATATCGCATGGCCGTACTTTCCAGGCTGGACAACATGATTTTTACCAATTTCTTTTTGGCGGTTTTTCTGGTGATTATTGGCACGTACTTTCTGTTTACCTCGGGGAGCATTTCGTTTCTGCGTATTTTGAAGGGCAGAAAGAAATTTTACTATCGTCCGGAAAATTTTATAACGATTTCAGGAATGCTGCTTGAGAGTTGAAAGTTCTATCAAAAAAATAACTCTTCCATATGGATTTATGGTA
>OFGC01001895.1_pt1 | contig 12149 bp, 17 predicted proteins | sample 1521691 | NCBI WGS metagenome assembly OFGC01 (sample SAMEA3504121, study PRJEB24116) | mouse gut metagenome | biome: mouse gut; feature: mouse-associated habitat; material: faeces | place: Denmark | collected 2011
AAGCCGATATTTTGGAACTATACAAAATCGCATATTAATATAATATAGACTTTTAATTTTTAGCAGAATATAATTATATAAATATAAAATGAAATAAGGCAATAAAACAACATAACCATAGGTTACCATTGTAGCTTATGGTTTTTGTGTTTATAAGCGAATATATTTATTAACTAAAATTATAGTTTGTTGCGATAATTGTATTTGCGTAAAACTTGTTTTTTTCGTTGTGAGCTTACTTCGGTATAAATTTGGGTGGTGGATACGCTTGCGTGTCCTAGTAATTCCTGTACGGAACGTAAATCTGCACCATTTGAAAGCAGATTTGTTGCAAAAGTGTGTCGTAAATAATGCGGGGTGGATTTTGCATTTATATTTGCCAATTTTGCATATTTTTCATAAATTTTTTCAATAGATTGTGGGGAAAGTTGCGCATTGTAGCGATTAGTAAATAGATAAATTGTTTGTTTTTGGGATTTTTGGAGTTTTAATAAAATGGAAATTCTTTGCCAAGTAATAGGGGAGGAAATGTAAATAAGACGTTGTTTTCTGCCTTTTCCGTGAATTAAAATTGTGCGTTCTTGAGTTATTATATCATCGAATTTGATTGCCGAGGCTTCTGCGATGCGTATTCCTGTGGAAACCAACAAATCAATAAGTGCGGCATCACGTATAAATTGCAATTTTTTAAATAAAGATAAATGCGAAATGTCTGCCTCAAAACAATTTAAAAGTTTTTTTACTTCGGTTACCGATAGCGTTTTTGGGAGTTTGCTTTCCTTTTTAAACTTTATTTTCAGATTGTCAAAAGGGGAAGTCGTTATTTGCTTTTGAGTAATCAAATAATCATAAAAGTTGTTCAATGTTATAATTTTACGCCTTATTGAAGTATCTTTTAATTTAAGTTTATCTGTTAGGTATCCAAGATAAGAACAAATGTCAGGGGCTAAAATGTTAGGCTCAAACAACATAAACTGCTTTAAATCAAGATAATAAGCCGCTAATGTATTGTTAGAAAGGTTTTTTGTAACTTTGATAAATGAAATATATTCATCGATAATATTCATTATTTTTCTCCTTTGGATTGATATATGTTGCATATTATACCATAAAATTAACAAAATTTATAAAAAAACTGATAATATTGTATTAAACAGCTGTAAGTAGTTGCAAAGATAAAGTAATTATGCTATATTGGCAATAATTGATGGTTATATTATGTTAGAATGGAGTGTTTTTCGTTTAAATATAAGTAAAATAGCTTTCAAAATACTAAAGAAAAAACATTGGAGAAATTTATGAAAAGAAGGTTTGTTATGGTAATAGCAATCGTCATGGTTGCCATTGCCATGATTATGCTGTTGGGCGGATGCGGGGAGAAAGTAGCCAATCCGTCTGATTTTATGGGCAAGTGGTATAAGACGGATAAAAAGAGTTGTTATGACGGTAGCGGTAATGAATATTACTACAACGGAAATAGAGTATTGTTTATATATAGGGATATAGAAAACAAATTCGAAACACAAATAATATATGAGGTGTTGGAAGATAGGTACAACATATATACGGGGACAAGTGAGGGAATAGAAGAATACGAATGGACGGCAGAGAGCATAAGCTTTAAAGATTATGAGGAAATGAACGAAGAGGAATTTGATATAAGAAAGTTGTTTGCAAGAGATTGTTGCCCGAGGGAAATAAAGGAATTGATAGAGCCGATAAGCGAAGAAATATTGTTAAGTTTGTTTGAAGAAAAAGAAGGGTGGTATACATCGGTAACGGAGATATACGACTATGTAAGTATAAAGGTAACGGAAGAAGAGTTGTATGTAAGATTAAATAACACTGCTACAGATGAGTATGACTATAAGTTTGTGCTAGGAAGTAAAGAGATATTTATACCTGATGCTGCAAAAGAAGCGTTGAAGGATAAGCAAGCAAATCAATGCTATATTAAAAATTAATAAAATAATACTAGTATACAATGAAAAAGGCAAAATTTTTGCCTTTTTGTTATTTATAATTTAAATTTGCTAATTAATAATTATTATGTGACTATATATATTTTTTTGCCATTGGTAAAAAACTTATGTTATAAAATTTGTTTGTGCAATTTCAAAAAAATGATATATATAGTCTAATTAATTTATTTTATATCTCTTAACAGCTTAGTTGTCTATGATTGTAAAGTAAGGGATTGTTTTGATAATTAAAATTTTTGCTGAAGAATTAATTTGATAGAGCAGTGGTAACCAAAACGAATATTACATATTTTACATTGGTTTAAGATTTTTAGTTAATCTATCAACAATCCAAGCAAAGCGTTTTTCGCGACCAACATCTGTTTTTGCATCGAGATAAGCTTTTGTATATGTCCGCTTGACAGATTGAGACATTCCTTTAAAGTTTGTGTATGCAGGCTCGTAATTAGCTAAAAGTAAGGATAAATTTTCGATTTGTTCATCGGTTATTACAGCTGCTTTAGGTGCATCCCATTGACCGTTTTGTTTAGCCTCATTTATTTTTTGTCTGCCGTAATCGGTCATAAGCTTATGTTCCTCTAGTTTAGCGGTCAAGGCCTTATTCTTTTCCGACCATTTGCTATTTGGTCGGCGTTTTGAAAAATATTTTTTATAAATTTTTTCGTCAATACTTTGCATTTGTCCGTCAATCCAACCAAAACACAATGCTTCCTCAAGGGCTTCTTCCGCTTTTAAAGTTTTTGGACCATTTGATTTCCCAAATAAAAGCCAAACGCCGTCATCTGAAAGACAATTTTTGTATAGCCAATCTCTAAATTCTTGCCTGTCGGCAAATTGTAATATTGTACTCATAATATCACTCCTTTATGCTACGATTACAAATTAATTATATAATAAAAACATAAATTATGCAATATTAAAAGCAATTTTTATATTTTTAACTAATCATAAGTTACGTAAGATTTACGAGATGACGGCTATATTATATATAAAATAAGGAAAAATTCTGAAAAAATAACAATCCCGATACATACGATGATGAGCCAATTATTAGTATAGGCAACTTAGTATTTTGCAATAGCGTGCTTACGATAGTAACAATCGGTAAAAATGTAATGACGATAGATAATAACGCATTTTCAGGATGTATTAATCTTGAAAATATAGCAATTCCAAACAATGTGAAAAATTTAGGGGTTGGAGTTTTTAGAGATTGCAAAAAACTTACAAGTGTAACTTTACCAAATAGTTTGCAAGATTAGGCATGGTCATTTTTACAGGGTGCATAAATCTTGAAACAATTAATTTTAATGACACAAAAGCAGAATGGAAAGCCTATTCCAAAGTAAATTTGTGGGAATGGCAGGTAGGAGATTTTATAGTAGTTTGCATTGACGGAAAACTTGATAAAAACGGTAATGAGACTGAATAAAATTTGAAATAAATCAATACATAAAAAGAGAATAAAGCAATCTATATACGGCAAACAAAAAACACGTCTTTGACGTGTTTTTTTATAGTTACTTTTTGGTAGATAAAAAGTAAAATCTAAAACAAACAATCTACGCTAATTTAAATTTAATCTTTCATTACTTTTTCAAATCGAAAAAAATAATCTCCACCTATCATTACATCGGGAATACTCATATCCTTATGATACGGATTAAAAAATTCCACAGCGTGAAATCCAAGGCAGTTGATATAAAAATGCACATTCCTTTTTTCAAAATATGGTGTATATGTTTCCCATATTTTTGTTTGTGGATACAACCTTTCGATTTCGTCCCATATCATTTTACCGATACCTTTGCTTTGTATTCCTAATTTGACATATAAAAAATTCAAATGATTATGTTGCGTAAGTTCGTCAATAACAACGATGGCTCCGCCCACGATTTTTCCGTCTACTAACGCTGTATAAGCCGCTGAGCCTTTTGTAGATAAAGATTTGTCAATATCATTTTCAGGTAGTATTTCAACATTTAAATCATTAAATTCTTGCATTGCTCCATGTTGAAACGCTTCTTGCATATCTTTTTTGAATGTGTAAATATCTTCATTTTTTAGTGGCATAAGGATAAAATTCATTTTTTATTCTCTCCATTAAATTATTGCTTGTTGTACATTCATTATACCAAAAACAAATACCTCTTACAAGCGTGTTAGATATGTGAAATCATAATTTTACACTATTGAGTGTTTAATAAAAGGAGAGTAGTGGTGTCGCGTTTTCATAATTAAATTTAAACTGTCTAAATCATTTTGACTTTCGTTATGCTAAAACATTAATAAAAAGAGCAGTATAACTGCATCATCTTTGATATTACTCCTCATAATGACTAGTTTGCAATCACATTTCAATTTTATACTAAAATATTAACTTTGTAAAATAAAACGCACCAATAATTTTTATTATGGTGCGTTTTATTCGCTAATGGCGGAGCGATAACAAGCTAAAATGAATTTCATTTGTTATCTATAATAAATCTTCTCATTATATGTGGTCGAATTAAGACTTTCAAGACACATCCTTTTGGAGGTGGCACACTTCCCAATACATAGCCTACAGAATGTTTTCCATCTATCGTTGTCATAACACTAAAATTTTTGAACACGATATGGTTTATAGATGAATTACCCATCTGAAAACTTCCTTCAGATTCAAAATCACAAATTTTCACTATGGTTAATTTTTTCACTGAATTTTCCGAGTTTAATCAATATCTTAATAAATATACCATACATTGCTTTTAGCAGTAACCACCAAAGGCAAATGTAAACAAACCGCAAAAAATGCCGAACAAAAAGAATAAACTTCCACCAAAAATAACTATAATTTCGGTTTTGCCGTAGACAACTATTTGATTTTTACTATTAATATGTTTTTTTGTTTGCAAACCTTCATAGTAAATCAGCTGCCCATCATTATACCCCAAATTGTTATAATGTGCGTTTGCCGTAATGTATTCGCCGTTTGATTGAAATTCAAACAATACATCCATTTCTCTTTTATCATAATTGCATTCGACCGAAATTACAGTTGTATTAATTTCTTTTGCCGATTTGAATTGTGCAAGTTTCACAAATCAGAAAATCAACATTCCAGAACCTACAATTATAAAAATACTGAAAAATATTCCGTAAAACAATTTTTTACCATTACTATTTATATCAAAATTATATCACAAATAAACACGTTTTGTAAGTGTATGAAAATGCAAAAATATAACTTTAGCAATATAGTGAGTCACCTTTAAATTGATAATTAATTAATCCTTAGTTTTTTTGCGATATGCTAATATAAGTACAGTAAAGTTGATAAAAAGTAATTTTGGAGTAAGCAAAGTAAAAAAATGCTTAGAATAAAAAATATGGTGCAAAATTCAAATAATATGTTATAAATGATGGATAATTCCAACATTGCAATGCCAATATTTAACTCTAATATTTCATTTAATTTTTACCACTTGACAATTCCAATCTTTTATGATACTATTTTTATGATAGACAAAGTATCAAAATGATAGTTAGGCTATCAATGATGAAATTGTGAGTATGAAAGATATAAAAATTAATTTTATTTTAGACAAAGCGATTGCTTTATTTTTGGAAAAACCAATTTGTGATGTTACTATTCGTGATGTTGCCCAACACGCAATTGTGGGCGAGGCTACGATTTATCGTTATTTCGCTTCCAAGGAAAAACTTCTTTGTGCAGCAGCGGCAAAACTTGAAAAAAGCATTTTTGAGCAATATTTTATTTTTCCGCAAAATGTAGATGGATTTACTGCACTCTCACTTTTTTATGGTTGCTATTTAAAAATTTTCACTGAACGAAGGGAATTATTCCAATTCATTAATGGTTTTGATGCGTTTATGTTAAGCTTGGGCAGAACCGATGCTGACGACTATGCCATCGGCTTAGAACTCTTTAAATCGGCATTTGGTGATGCGTATTTTCGAGGAATTGAGGATGGCAGTGTTAAAAAATTATCTAATTGGGAAATATTCTATTATTCAACCGCACATGCTATGTTAGAACTTTGCAAAAAACTCTCTGCACCTAATATTGTTATTCAAGACGCTTCTCATCAAAAAGAAAAGGAAATTGAAACTTTAATTGAAATAATATTAAATACTTTAAAAGTATAACTTGTTTGTCTGACATAAACTTAAAAAAAAGTCAAGGGGGGAATAGCGAACTTATTGGATAATTCGCTTGAAAAAGTATGAAACAGTTAAGCAAAAAACAAATGTGGATATTTTCAGTTGGTCAACTTGGCTGGTCAATGCTAAGTGGTATTATCAGTGCGTGGTTAGTAACATTTTACCTACCAACTTCTAACGATTTGGCACAAAATGGTGCTATTCAATATATAACACCAGGGCTTATAATAGGCGGTTTTTTAACAGTTTTGGGTTTAATAACATCATTGAGCCGTATATTTGACGCAATAACTGACCCACTTATAGCCTCGCTTTCGGACAGAAGTAAAAACAAACGTGGCAGACGCATACCATTTATGCAATATGCTGCCATACCTTTGGCAGTAAGTACTGTTTTACTATTCTGTGCACCAGTACCTGCTCAAAGCTTGGATAGCAATATTTATTATACTTTTCTACTTGTTTATGACAATGTATTGCACTCCATACAATGCACTTATTTCTGAATTTGGTCAGACACAAGAGAACAGAATGTTTATCTCTACAGCAATCTCGTTAACCTACTTTGTTGGCACAATGCTTGCTTATACCCCTTTTGTATTAGCTGGTTTTTTGAGGGAAAGTGTTGGTTTCGCTTGGAGTTATCGTATTTGCTTTATAATTTTGGCAGTAATAGCAGCTATTTGTATGCTTATTCCTACATTCTTACTAAATGAAAAAGACTTCGTTAATGCTCAACCATCTAATGTTAATATGTTTAAGTCTCTTGTTGCTACTTTCAAAAACAGCGATTTCCGCATCTTTACACTTTCAGATATTATGTACTGGGTAGGCTTAACACTATTCCAAACCGGCTTGCCATTTTATGTAAAAGTGTCAATGAACATAAGTGAATCATTCACAATGATTTTTCTTGGCGGACTAACTGTGCTTTCAGCGATTTTCTATCCAATAGTATCTAAACTTGTTAAAAAATTTGGCAAGAAAAAGCTGACGATTGCAGGTTTCTTGGGCTTAGCACTCGCCTATATGATAGCAACGCTTATAGGTGTACTTGGCACAGCAGAAAACTCTGGACTTTTAGGAATAGGTGTTATTCCAGGCGTAGTCTTTGGTGTTTTAATTTGCATAATTGCTGCTTTTCCTATGGCATTGCTTGGTATAATACCACAATCAATTGTAGCAGATGTTGCCGAAGCAGATGGCATAACTTCTGGTGAAAAACGTGAGGGTATGTTTTTTGCAGCTCGCACATTCGCAATGAAATTCGGTCAGTCGTTTGCAATGTTGCTCTTTACCTCACTCGCAATAATAGGCTCTACCCCATAAAAAATATTGCTAACAAAGTCTACAACTGAAAATTGGGGTCGTGCATAAACTTGCCACGATTCCCCAATTTTTTATACAGTTGTCGCTTTTTTGTTGTAATTATTTGGCAATATTAGTACAAGTTTTACAACTTTCTATAAGTTTTTAATAAAATACTCCGTGTAAATTTAGGGTTGAACACCTTATCAACTGCAAATTAAAATGTTAAAATTTCATTCTTGCGGTTTATGCGGAGTGATAAGAGCTATTGTAGTGTAAAGCGGTATAAAAAGAGATAATTAAGGGAATTTCCCGACTTGTGCGGGGCGCAATTACAAACCTGCACTAAGAAAGAGCCAAGAATGCTAGATTTTAGATTGTTAATGAAATTTTAGGACAACAATTCCATAGTGCTATTGACTAAAACCTTTCTTGCGGTGCGTTAATAGGCAAATAGGGGTGAACGCAATAACCCGACTGATAGTCAGTCGGGTTTTGGTTGCCTTTGGCAGTACAGCCTAACACACCGCAATTCCAGTCAATAGCCTTTTGCGGCATAAAGTTGTTTAGATTAAATATATAATGCAAATTGTAATTCATATAATTTAAAAATCATTCCAGTAATTTCATCATTGTTAACTAACAATTCAATACTGCAAATAAAATCATCATTTGAAAGAGGTATAATATCTTTAATTTGTTCTACTTTATAATCATATAATTTATTTACTTTACCATACCGAGCATAGTCAAACAATTCTTTCATTTTATTATCAAATTCAAAATAAAAATTTTCATCATAATCGCTTGATTCTTCTGTGGCAACAAGCATATAATAAAGATTGATTTCTGTAAATATTTTAACTAAAAATCGACTAACAATATAATTATTCTTTAATTGATTAATATCAATACACTTCGAAAAAAACCAGTTTGGTTTAACTCCACTAATGAGCTTATAACAAGTATAAGGGTCAATTTCCATAATCATAGTATTAAGATTTTTATCATATTTTAATATAGCATTATCGCCACAAAATAAAACATCTAATGGTGGAACTTTATTTTTCCTGCTTGGCACTAAGTGATAAGAACGCAATAATTTAATAGTTTCAATTTCAAGGAATAATTTTTCAACATTTGTTGAAAAATAGTGATTGCAATTATCACAAATAATACCTTTTTGTAAAACTAAATCATCATTACCTAATGATTTAGGTACAATGTGTTCTTCACTACGAGTATTAATTTTATCCTTAAGTTCTTTATTTTCTCCTATTTCATCACTATGAATTAATTTGCTTCCGCAAAATGGACATTTAGTTAATTTGTGTTTGTACATAGACATTTCTCCTTAGCATAAAAATAACCTAAACCAAACGAGATGTTCGATTTAGGTTTTAGGTGGCGGAGAGTTAGGGAATTTCAAATAGCAGGATAACCACTTAAAAACATACTATTTTGTTCGAAAAACTAGTATTTTTCCTGCTTTTTAAGCCCTTTTTACATCCTAAAAAAAATTTTTCAAAATTTTTGTACCCACTAGTGTACCCAAATTTATTGTAAAGAATTGAGTTTTGATATCAACTTTAACTCTTCATTTGGCATTAAGTGACTATATGTATTTAGGGTTTGTTCAATGTTTGAATGACCTAGTCGTTTAGCCACCATAACAATACTTTCGCCTTGACTTATAAGAAGCGATGCATGAGAGTGCCTTAAGTCATGTATTCTAATTTGCTTTATCCCGGCAAGGGTAGTGTAGTGCTTAAACTTTCTAGTTATTGTATTTTCTGCTAAAGGGTATCCGTTGTTGTCACTAAATATAAGTGTATCTTTTTTCGTGTTAGATTTTTTAATATTTTTTAACGTATCTATTAATATATTAGGAACAAGTATTTTTCTTATACTAGAATTATTTTTTGGTGTGGTTATGGCGTAAGCTGTATCCACACTTTTTCTAGTTAAGGACTTATTTATATTTAAAGTACTTGAGTCAAAGTCTATGTCGTTCCAAGTTAAAGCTAGTGCTTCGCCTTTTCTGCAACCTGTAAAATAAAGTGTTAGGAATAAGGCTTTGTAGATTTGCTCGTCTACAAGGTTAATGAACTTTTTAAAATCTTCAAAGCTCCAAACTTGCATTTCTTGTTTAACAGTGTTATTTTTAAAGTTATCAACTTGCTTAACAACATTTGTAGGTAAGTCAAAGTACTTGACGGCATATTCAAGCATTACACTTACATATCCACGTATTTTTGATTTGTATTTGTAAGAGTATCCTTGATTATCCAAATTTGCTTGCCAATTAAATATGTCTATTTTTGTGATTTCTGTGACAAATTTGCTGCCTAAGTAAGGCTCAATATGCTTATAATAAACATTTTTTATGTCATATAGAGTGCTTTCTTTAACTCTATTTTTGGCATATACCATATAATAGTTGTATAAATCATTAAACTTAAGTTCGTCTAATTCAATATTGTTACTTATTGTAGTAGGAGTGTAGTTTGCCATAAATTCAACATAAGCTTTTTGTGCAGCTTTACGAGTTTTATAGCCCGATAATCGTTTGTTAACAACTTTGCCATCTTCTATAACTCTAAATCTAACATTCCAAAGCCCACTTTCTCTTTGATTGTAACTTGGCATGATTTCCTCCTTAAATTGATTTATACTTTTCTGTTGCCCTCTTTTTGAACTACCGAAATTTCCTCGGTCGTTGCTATTTCATCTAATTCATTAATTCTCCTGCCTCAACACCAAACTCAGCACCTTGCCAATAACTCGGCAGTATTGTAAATTATCTCCAACCATTTCTTTTTGCAACTTCTAAAAATTTTGCTTGGTCAATTTTAGTTTGTGGTTTATAAACATATCCACGTAGTTTTTTTTCGTATGCATCAACCCAGCAATGTTCCCATTGATTTTTGAAATCACTATCTTCTTCAAAATATGGATGCGTTTTTAAACTTTCCAAATAATTAATGGCAAAATCTGTTCCTATTTTTAAATATAGATTAAACCATTGAAAGAAAGGGAAAACTACATCTATTTCGCCCAAATTTGACTTGTAGTATAAATACTTGATTTTTTTACCACATACTTTTTTATAACGTACTTTAGGTGGGGCAGTAAAATCTTTTAATTTTTCTTTGTTTTGTAAATCATAGTATTTGATTGCTTTTTCAAATTCAAATTCTTTTTCATATGCTTCGCCTAAACTATTGTAGATATAATCTAAATATATATTACCACCTTTGATTGTATCACTTAAATATTTTTCGAAATAATAAATAACTTTAGAGCGATAATCTTGTGGCTTTACCCAATTATAGGCATATCCAAGTGCAAAAATATCAAGTTGGTCGTGTACAATAGGTTCATTGTTTATAAGGTTATTACAATATAAATCAAATTCATTATATGCTTTCGTTGTATCAATTGTTTGTAATTGTGCCATCATTTCTTCCATCAGTTGCGTCATTTTTTCATCACATTGTTTTTTGATTTCAAACATTTCATTATAAATTTTTCCCATATTTTTATCCTCCATAATTTTAATATAAATATTTTCTTTTGGGTATTTTTAATATTTTTGTATTACTTGCACTAGTTTTCCAATAACTGTTACGGGTAATTCTTCGCATTCTTTAGCAGTGTAGTAGATTGGTTGAAAGTTTGGGTTTATTCCTATTAACCACATTCCATTTTGTTCGAATTTAACTATTTTTAGAGTAGCAGCATTTCCATTAACTTTAATTGCTGCAATATCTCCAGAGTTTACCCAATCACATACTTTTATAACTGCAACATCATCTTCTATTATTCGTGGGGACATACTATCTCCACTTATTTTTAATCCAAAATATACACCTTCTCCAAAATCAGTTGTGTCGGCAACTATACAATCATCATAATCGTGGTCAGCAATAGCCTCAAGTGGTGTTCCTGCGGCAATAGAGCCTAAAACAGGTATTTGATTGAATTGTTGTTTGTTTAGATTAATAAGTTTTACATTATCCGTGAAGTTCAATGTTGATAAGTCAACAGGCATATCTGTTTTTCCTAAAATATAGTCTATTGATAAATTAAAGGTTTTGGCAATTAAGGACAAAGATTCTAAGTCAATATCTGTTACACCATTTTCCCAATTTGATATTGTTTGTTGAGTTGTGTTTAATTTTTTTGCAAGTTCTGTTTGATTAAGCTTGTATGCTTTTCGTATATCTTTTAGTTTGTTCATTTTATACCCCAATACAAATTTTATTTGTAATTAAATTATACATTATATCAGTATTTTGTACAATAGATTTTTGTAAATTTTTAAAAATACAAAAAAACTTCGTAAAAATACTTGACTTTACAAAAAAATATGGTATAATAAATACAAAGAAACTTAGTAAAAGGAGGTTGTGTTATGATTTTTATTGAAATGCGAAAAAAAATTGGGACACAAGAAGACTTTGCAAAAATATTAAATGTTACTCAACAAGCAGTAAACAAATGGGAAACAGGAAAAGCATATCCACGCATACCAATGCTAAAAAAAATCGCCGAACTTTTTCAAGTCAGCGAAAGTGAAGTTTTACAAGCAATAGATAATAGTAAAAAATAAAAATAAACAAAGCAAAGCATAGAAGACATCTCATCATGGAGGCCATAGCACGTCACAGCGTGTCCTACAGTACACCC
>OFGC01001906.1_pt1 | contig 12088 bp, 9 predicted proteins | sample 1521691 | NCBI WGS metagenome assembly OFGC01 (sample SAMEA3504121, study PRJEB24116) | mouse gut metagenome | biome: mouse gut; feature: mouse-associated habitat; material: faeces | place: Denmark | collected 2011
GTTTCTGCTTTTAAATAATGCCCCATTTTCAACCTTTTTGTTTCCAGATAAAATTCATCATACTGGTTGGCTTTGATCTGGATCGGAACACGCTCTGAAATCTCCATGCCATAATCGGACAATTGATATATTTTATCGGGGTTGTTCGTCAGAAGCCTTATTGTTTTAACTCCTAGATCTTTCAGAATCTGAGCACCAATATAGTATTCTCTCAAGTCCTCATCAAATCCCAATGCAATATTGGCTTCTACCGTATCCATTCCTTTACTCTGAAGCTCATATGCCCGAAGTTTGTTCAAAAGCCCTATTCCTCTTCCTTCCTGACGCATATAAAGGACAATCCCTCTTCCCTCTGCCTCAATCATTTCCATTGCTCTTGCAAGCTGCTCCCCGCAGTCGCAACGTGAAGAATGAAATACATCACCGGTAAGGCATTCCGAATGCACTCTGCAAAGGATATCTTTGCCATTGCCGATTTCCCCCTTAACAAGTGCCACATGGTGCTCTCCATTTAATAGATTTCTATATCCATATGCCCTAAATTCCCCAAAACTTGTGGGTAATTCTGGACTTGCTACACATTCCACAAGCCTGTCATGTTTTTTTCTGTAATCCTGCAAGGCTTTTATTGTTGTAAACTTAATATCCCACTTTTGAGCAAGTTCTATTAATTGCGGTGTACGCAGCATTCCCCCATCATCACCCATAATCTCACAGCATAATCCGCACTCTTCCAATCCTGCCAGCTTCATAAGATCTACGGTTGCTTCTGTATGTCCGCTACGCTCCAAAACACCATTTTTCTTTGCCAAAAGAGGAAACATGTGCCCTGGGCGGCGGAAATCTTCTGGCTTTGAGGTTGGGTCCACCACCTTTCTTGCAGTTATCCCGCGTTCCGCTGCCGATATCCCTGTCGTGGTGGAAATATGGTCAATTGATACGGTAAATGCGGTCTCGTGATTATCTGTATTGCCGTTTACCATCTGTGGAAGCCGCAGCCTTTCACAAAATTTTTCACTCATCGGCATACAGATCAGCCCTCTGCCATGTACCGCCATAAAATTGACATTTTCTGTTGATGCAAACTGTGCAGCACAGATAAAATCCCCTTCATTTTCCCTGTCCTTGTCATCTGTTACAAGAACCAATTTCCCTTTTTTGAGTTCTTCAAGTACTTCTGGAATGGTACTAAATTCAAACATATTGTGCCTCCTTTTGCTAGAATTTCTTTTTTATAAAAAACCATTTTTCATCAAAAACTCTTTGCTTATATGGCTTTCTTTTTTTCCAGTGCCTTTTGTAAAATCTGATAGCAGAAACTTTTCTATATACTTTCCTACCATATCATTTTCAAGATTTACAATATCTCCTTTTTTACGCTCAGCCAGTGTCGTCTGCTGCAGTGTATGCGGAATGCTAGACACTGAAAAATCCGTCTGCGTTACTTTTGCCACAGTAAGGCTTATGCCATCTATTGCGATAGAACCTTTTTCTATAATATATCGGAGTATCTCCTGTCCTGCTGCAATTGTATACCAGATTGCATTGTCATCTTTGTGCATATCTTTTATCTGTCCTGTCCCATCAATATGTCCTGCCACCATATGCCCGCCAAATCTGCCGTCAGATTTCATAGCACGCTCTAAATTTACTTTAGAACCCATTTTGAGTGAACCAAGCGCAGAACGATTCATTGTCTCATGCATCACATCTGCCTTAAATAAATTTTTTCCAAGCTCAATAACTGTCAGACATACGCCATTAGTGGCAATACTGTCACCTACTTTGACTCCTTCAAGAATTGTTTGTGCCTTTATTGTGAGTACCATAGAATCAGAACCACTCTGCACAGCCATCAGTTCCCCGATTTCTTCTATAATTCCTGTAAACATCTGCTTTCACCCCAATTTGTGTTTGATTGCACTATCGCTCATGTTAAAGTTCGCCTTCAACCAGTATATCATTATCAAACAAACTGATTTGTATGTTTTTGAGTTTGACTCCTTCCTCAACTTCACCAAAGCCAATGCCTCCTATCGGCGTTTTGGCCTCTGCTCCGCCAAACATCTTCGGCGCAATATAAGCTTGTACCTTGTTTACAATGCCACTTTTCAACGCTGAAAAATTAAGCGAAGCTCCTCCTTCTAAGAAGACACTGTCAATCTTCTTTTCTCCAAGCGCTATCATCAACGCCTTTAGATCTATTGTTTTTTCCGGCAAAAGGATTGGCAATTCTATTATTTCACAATTTTTATCAACATATTGCTTCTGCTTTTCACAATCGGTACAGGCAGTTGCGATTATAGTCGGTATTTCTTTTGCTGTCGAAACAATTTGACTTTCTATGGGGGTACGAAGATTGGTATCGCATATAATCCGAATCGGATTGCGTCCGCCCTCTGGCAAACGACAATTCAGCATAGGATCGTCTGCTATCACTGTCCCCACCCCTGTCATAATTGCCATAAAACGTTTTCTGTCCTTATGCACATTTTGTCTTGCTTTCTCACCTGTTATCCATTTTGACTTTCCTGTATAGGTAGCGATTTTCCCATCCATTGTCATAGCATATTTCATTACCACATACGGAGTCTTTGATTGTATATAGTGAAAAAACACATCATTCAATTTATTGCATTCCGCCTGCATCATCTGGGTAACAACTTCAATTCCAGCGTTTCTTAGCATTTGTATCCCTTTTCCTGCCACCAGCGGGTTCGGGTCATCTGAACCAATCACTACTTTTTGAAACCCATTTTCAATAATTGCCTCTGTACAAGGCGGCGTTTTTCCATAATGGCAGCACGGCTCCAGTGTCACATAAAGAATCGCTCCTTGTAAGGTTCCATCTGGATTTTTTTCATAAAACTGCTTTATTGCATTGCGTTCTGCATGAAGTCCCCCGTACTGCTCATGCCAGCCCTCTGCCAATATCATATTATCTCTAACAATCACCGCACCTACCAGTGGATTCGGATTCACTGCACCAATCCCACGCTTTGCAAGTTCGACTGCGCGAAGCATATACTCTCTGTCTGTCATAATAATCTCCATTCCGCCTTGGACGGCTCAAATAGATACTGTATCCTGCTCGTGCGCCGGGCATCCGTCATTATTCCTTTGGAGGCCCGCGTGCAGAAACAAAAAGTCCTGAACTATATTTCTATAATTCAGGACAAATCGAGCTAATGCCAGTTTGATTCAAATGATACAAACACCTCTTGCGAAAACTGCTGCATATCTTTGAATCCTGTACAATTCTGATACATCTTCTTTCATCCAGACTATAACTGTCGGCTTTGGATTTTCACCAAATCATGCTCTGCTGATGATTCAGCAGTAAGCTCGTGGGCTATACCACCGGTAGGGATTTTCACCCTGCCCTGAAGAAATATTTATTTTATTTACGAGAATAAATATAGCACGAAATCGCGCGAAAAGCAAGGGGAGACTTCTCCATTACCATAAATCTTCGTTTTCTATACTTTCTATCCAACTGTCAACCGCACTCTTAACTCCTTCACGGATTGCATCCTCACTCCACGCATTCGCATCTGTGAACAGCTTTTCCTGTATAAATGCACCAATAGTATTCAGTCCCCATGATTCTGGAAACGCATCAAAATCATTGCCCAATACCAGATCATTTTGCATATACCAGATTAGTGCATTGCCCAACGGATTTTCCAACTCCACGCTGCTGTCCGCATTGAACGGAACAAATGCAAACTCATTTGTAATAAAGTCCATACCAGTGTCAGATGTATTCAGCCAGAGCAAAAATTCTTCAGCCGCTTTTCTTTCCTCCGCCGCTGCCTTGGCATTAATAATATAGTACTGGGACACAAACTCTGGGATGGAACGATTGATTTTTTCTACGGTTACTCCCTCTGCTGCTATGTCGTTGTCCTCAAGGTTTGTTTTCATCGGAAGCATTGTCAAATGTGCTGCCCTTTCCGCGTCAATAGACTCCACATTGGAAAAAATCCAGTTTCCATTCTTGATAAACAATGATTTCCCTTCGGCAAAAGTCTGTACAGCCTGATCATAGCCTGTCACTGTAGAGTTTATATAGTCCGGTCCTCGCAAGACTTTTCCTTTTTGTCCTGCTGTATAGCTGGAGAGAAAATCAAGTTCTTTTACTATTTTTACCAATGGTTCCTCGATCTGTCTAACCTGCTCAACCGTTGCATTCGCCGTTGCATGATAGGTAGGAAAAACTGCATTTAATGCATAATTCACATAATGGTTTCCGTATGTCCATTTCTCAGCGCCTGCAATCGCAAATACACCGTTTAAATTTTCTGTCAGTGCTGTTTTTTCCGTTGCCGTTGTATATGTATTACCATTGAGTGTGATCTGCTTTCCACCTTCTCCGTCAATGTAATCATTGACTGCTATAACCATCTGCTCAAATTCAGGATATTCTGCTGCCCTGAAATCCGCTGTGAAATCCTCTTCCGTATCCAATCCAAACACATCACAGATCATACGGGTATCTGCAATCAGTCCATATCCTTCAATATTATATGGTATCCCATAGCTTGCACCTGCTTCGTCACTCAGTTTCATCTCATCTGGTATGGCTTCATAGATACTCTTTAATTCCTGATTCTCAATCTCATTTGACGATAATGCATATCTGCCTTCATACCACTCCTGAAATGATGCCTGATTCACAGAATAGATTGTCGGCTGGTTTTTGGAATTCATTTCCGATCGGAGGGTTTCCAAACCTTCTGTCGTACCACATGTATATACCTTAACCCTTACTCCTGTTTCCTGCTCATATGCACTGCATAAATCCTGTATACTGTCAGCAATCTCAGACTTCGTGTTGTATAGATAAATATCATAATCTTTTGAAGATGCGCCGCACCCCATTGTTACCATGCCTACAATACCAGCTAATACAACTGGCAGAATTCTTTTTGCTCTCATATTTTCCTCCTGTCCTCTCTATGAACACCAACTCCCATGTTGATTTCCATTAAAAGTTCGCTAACAGAACTGCCTGATATGGTTGCAGATGCAGTTTCTCTTTTACGAGATCCACTTTTTCATAGTTGCTCTGCAACACCCTGAATTTCTCCGCATCTAATTCCAGATATACCTCATCTTCCTGAAAATTAGCAATAATCTGCAATTCCTGATTGTCCAACTGACGTTTGTATGCAATGATATAATCTATGTTGTCAAACAGAGGAGCCACTTTACCATACACCAGTACATTTTTATACTGAGAGTCCGTCCGCAGGGCAATCAACGACTTATAGTAGGCATACACAGAATCTTTATTGTTTCGCTCACATTCAACATTGATATCCGCAAAATTATCATTTACAGGCAACCATGGTGTTCCATCCGTAAATCCGGCATTTTTGCCCTGATCCCACTGCATTGGTGTCCTGGAATTATCTCTACTCCTATGCGTAACCATCTTGTATACATATTCCGAATCCAATCCTGCCTGAATCCCATCCTGATATTGATGATATGTCTGAATATCCGAATATTGGTCTATGGAGGCAAGTTCTATATTCTCCATGCCGATTTCTTCTCCCTGATATATGACCGGTGTTCCGCGAAATCCAAGCAGTATCGTTCCCAGCATCTTCTTTGTCACATCATTGACCGCACTGCCGGAAAAGTATTTGTTGACAGAACGGTTCTGGTCATGATTTTCCAGATATACAGCTCCCCACCCAGCATTTTGAACCTGTGTCTGTACTGTCAGAAAAATGTCTCGCAGCTGGTTCACTGTCCAATTCGTCGGCTTAAACCATTCCCCAGAATCCGGAATATCAATGTCCGCTGCTCTGAAATCAAAACTCATGTTAAAATATCCATCTGGTCCGATAAACTCGGCAACCTGATCATCTGGTACGGCTGCCTCCGCAACAGTCATAATGTCATAATTTGCAAATGTGATTTCAACTCCGAAAGCAGCGCACCAATGCCCGGCTGATTGATAATATATTTGTCGATCGCGGCCAGTCCGTCGTCGCCGTCAGGTTCAACCGTACCGTAAATCATATTTTTCTTGATATTCAGAATCGCATCAATACGGAAACCGCCTATTCCTTTATCCAACCACCAGTTAATCATTGTGTACAGCTCTTCCCTCATTGAAGGATTATCCCAATTCAAATCCGGCATTTTTTTAGAAAATGCATGTAGATAAAACATATTATCCTCACCTGGCACTGGCTCCCATGCGGAACCTCCAAAATACGATCTCCAATTGTTTGGTGCCTGTCCGTTTACTCCTTTTTCAAAGAAATAGTAATCCCGATACTTACTATCTGGATTCTGTAATGCTTCCTGAAACCATGTATGTTCATCAGATGTATGGTTCATTACCAGGTCAAGCAGAATTTTGATATCATGCTTCTTGGCTTTTTCTATCAATTCATACAGATCTTCATTTGTTCCAAATTCCGGTGCAACCTGATAATAGTCTGCTATATCATACCCATTGTCTGACCATGGCGACTTATAACAGGGACAAAGCCAGATTGCATTCGCACCCAATTCTTTGATATAAGGAAGCCTGCTGATAACTCCCCTAATATCTCCCATTCCATCTCCATTACTATCCTGAAAACTTCGCGGATATACTTCATAAACAACTGCCTCTTTCCACCATTTTCTATTTTCCATAACTTATCCTTTCACAGCACCTGCTGATATTCCTTCAATAATATTTTTTTGTAAGACGATGAAGATAATGACAACTGGTATAATGCACAGTAACACCGCTGGAAAGATCAGTTCCCATGGATTTCCGTACTGCCCTGACAGGCTCTTTGCATAATACAAACTCAATGTCAATGTCTTTTTATCATTATTTCCAATTACCAAAAACGGAAGCAAATAATCATTCCAGATCCATACTGCATTTGTAATGATAACCGTTACTGTTGTCGGCTTCAATAACGGCATGATCACATACCTGTACATCTGAAAGATATTGGCACCGTCGAGCATCGCAGCCTCCTCCAGTGAAGCAGGGACACTTTTGATAAATCCCCTGTAAAGCAGAACCGACATACTGAGTCCAAAGCCTCCATACATCAGAATCAGTCCCAATGTATTTTTCAGACCGAGCTTCTCCACCAACGAGACCAATGGATACATGACAGACTGAAAAGGAATCAGCATGGCCGCTGTATAGGCAAGAAAAAGGAAATCTGCCACTTTAGAATTCATTCTGGCAATCGCCCATGCCGCAAAGGAAGATACAAGGATAATAAGACCTACTGCCAATACTGTTATCAGAATTGTCTGAAATAGGCTCTTTCCAAGATCAATCTGTTTTGCTGCATTTGCCAAATAACCAAAATCCCATGATTTGGGGAGTGCAATCGGAGAAGCGACAATCTCCTGCTGTCCCTTAAAAGAATTTACCGCTAAAAAATAGATTGGAAATACTGTGATAATTGCAAATAACACTAAAACAGTACCAATAATCCCCTGTCTGATTTTTTCTTTGTGGCTCATTACGATTCAACCTCCTTCCGCTTTGTTATAATAACTTGCGTTATTGATATTGCTGCGATAATAATAAAGAATACAACTGCTTGTGCCTGTGCGACGCCATACTTGGGCGGTGAGCTCTCACGCACGGTCTTCAATATCATATAGGAAATCATTGTCGTTCCAAAATTTCCTTCCGTCAAGGACACATTCAAATCCAGCATCTTAAAACTGCTTGCCAGCGACATGAAAAGCACGATTGTAAATGACGGCATCAAAAGCGGAAGTGTTATCTTGCGGAACTGATACCATGTTCCCGCGCCGTCAATCCTCGCAGCTTCATATAAATCTTCTGAAATATTGTTCAAACCATTCAGGTAAATCACCAGATAGTATCCGGCAACCTGCCATGTACCAACAATCGCATATGCCAGCAGTGCTTTCCACTGATTCTGAAGCATATTGTTCAGCAATTCTATATGTATGATACTATCCGTCCCAAACAAGAACTGTGAGAACACATTTTCAAATATGAACCTCCATATATACCCCATAGCCAGCATTCCCAAGACATATGGCAGAAATAGTATTGTACGGAATATTCCTTTGCCTTTTGTAAGTTTTTTTACCATAAGTGCAAGCATCAGACTGACAGTATTCTGTACAATCACTGCCAGAACTGCATACATAGCTGTGTACCCCATCGCTCCAAGAAATTTTTTTGACCGGAAGATACCAAGATAGTTTTTTAGACCAACAATTGCATCCCACCAATGTTCGCCTCCCACAAAATAAGCACCTCGCCACTCCGTAAACGAATAGACCACACCTTCAATGAATGGAACAATAATAACCATCAAAAACAATACAATTGATGGCAATACCATGAACCAAAACTTTTTCTTAAAAAAAGTCTTCATGTACTCCTGCCTCCTTTATTCCTTATTTATTTATGAAACATGTTTCGTCAATAAGAACTTAAAAAAATGAGGAATATTTTTATCCCTCACTCTTTTTATAAATCGTCCCTTATAGTTTTTCGGTTGTCTCTCCTCTCTCTAACATAACAGGGAGCAGAAATGTTGTTTCACCTTTTGGTGTATTCGGATTCTCAATCAGATAAAACAGTTCTTCAGCTGCTTTGTGGGCAATTTCCTGATATGGCTGATTGATGGTTGTAAGTTTCACTGTTCCCGTCTTTGTGACGTAGGTTCCATCATACGCTACAATTGCCAGATCTTGCGGAATTTTTTTTCCAATTGCAATCCCTGCCTTTAAGAATGCTGTCGCAGGCATGTCCGCCGCAAAAACGCCGTCCACTTCGGGATATTCTTCCAGAATACATTTTGCCAACTCAAAATATCCATCAAAATCAAAATCATTCCACTGAACCGGCACTCTCCTTGAATGGATACCTGCTTTTCCCAAAAGCTGCGCCAATTGCTCATGACTGACAAACGACATGATTTTTTTATCATCCTTTGTACCTGATATGTGAATTACATATCTACATTTACTGCGGACAAATTCCTGTACTGCAAGCGCGGCTCCCATTTTGTGATCAGACACTACCAACGGAAATTTGGCACCTGCATTGTAATCAAGCATGACCATTGGCTTGTCCACTTTTAAATACTCCTTTTCCGTACATGCTGAAGTACCACAGATAATTCCATCAATGATATTGGATTTCAACAACGCAAAGCAGTCTTTCTCCCTTTGTGCATCATCCGATGTACTAAATAGCATAAATTTATACTTTTTTTCAAACAATATCTTCTCAATTTCCGACGCCAGAGATGAGAACCACGGATGCTGAATATTGGGCACAAGCATGGCAATGGAATTGGACCTGCCCTTAAACATTCCCCTTGCAAGCTCGTTTGGAACGTAATTTAATTTTTTCATTGCTTTCTCTATTTTTTTACGGGTTTCCGGCTCTACGTTTGCTGTGCCATTCAACAGTCTGGAAACTGTGCAGATTGCGACGCCTGCCTCTCTCGCCACATCTCTTATTCCTGCCATAAAAACACTCCTTATGAAATTCTCCAATTGAGCAGGGTGTCCTTCTCTCCTACTCACATGTTGGGCACCCGTCAGCTTATAATGCCATATTTCCTCTGGGTGCTTGTACACATAAAAAGTATATCACACAACAATATATAATGAAATAATTTCTTAACACTCCGTTGTTATCATTGCGGTAGCCACCCATCCATCCATATTGTCATTTTCTTTGTATCATAACTTCCATAATCCTTGCCCACATGGCTTCACAACGTGCATTTTCATGACATCTTCAGCCATCGCTGTTCATACTCTGCACAATCCCGCATCGGTTTAACTCTGCCCTGTAGGATGCGCTTGTATACTGGCTCCCACGGTCACTGTGGATAATTGCTCCGTTGATAGACGGGAATGCTTTAAAGGCATTCTCTATTGTGGATATACACAATTCTACTCTCATGTTATCTGCCATCGAAAGCCCGAGAATTCCCAGATCATAACAGTCAAAGATGGCGGAAACATAGAGTTTCCCATCTTGTGCAGGAATTTCGGTGATGTCCGTCACACATTTTTCCAGCGGCCTTTGTGCTGTGAAATCCCGCTTTAAAAGGTCATCCGATTTTCGGGCATTCCTGTCTGCCTTTGTAATACCATTTGCTTTCCGGTTTGGCCTGTTCCCTGGTTTGCTGTCTAAGCTGCTGCACCTCTTGCGTGAGACTCATCGCTGTATCTGGCGTCTGGTTCCCTGGTCCCAAATCCAGCCTGGCATCTTTAGCACGCTTATTCCATCCGTACAACGTATCAATGTTGACTCCCAGTTCCTTTGCTGTTTTGCTAAGTCAAGTATTATGATACAACATCAATGAAACGTATCTATAGAATAATCATGGTAATGGAACCCAAACCATCTTCCGGGAACATCTCCTGGAAACCGGGGCGCCTCCCTGGTGCGGAACGTACCTTGGGGAGTGAGTACCTCCGGAGAATACAGTCTTGTATGTTCCAGCAGAAGCTGCCACAATCTGTTTTTCTGCTCTGCACGGCCAGGCACAGCGGAGAGATCATGCCGCTCCATAGGATCTTCTGACAGATCAAAAAGCAGGCTTTGTCCCCCAAGGGTGGTATACACCAGCTTAACCCCTTCTTCCATCACACAGAAATTCGTGTGCAGACTGTCTCCAAAAAAGAGACGTTCCTCCGGCAGAGGTTCCAGCAGATTCTTCCCGGAGACCGACATGGGAGGTTTTACCCCTGCCATGGCCAGAATGGTGGGATACAGATCAGCCAGCTCCGTAAGTGTATCTATGGAAATATTACTGGGTAAGCCTCGTCCTGCAGGGGGCACAATGAAAAGAGGCACATGAGCGCTGCCTTCAAAAAACAGATTTTTCTGGGACATGTGATGATCCCCCAGCATCTCGCCGTGGTCGGAGGTAAAGACCACCCAGGTATTTTCAAAAAGTCCATTTTCCCGCAGTGCCCCAAAAATACGGCCAAGGGCATAGTCTACCTGGCTTATGCAGGCATAATACGCCCGGCGGCTGGCCGCTGTCTGGGCTGGCCCAAAAAGATGCATATTGGTATTTTCATATGCACCTGCCAGGAAGCCCTGGGGCGTGTTCTCCACTGTGGAGGACCAGTCCCCGATGACAGGTTCCGGCATGGGAATTCCGTCATAGAGAGTCCAAAAATCTCTGCAGGGGTCAAAGGGAGGATGGGGTTTTGTAAAACTGGTCCACAGAAAAAATGGACGGGTGGTATCCCTGGTCTCAATAAAGTCAATAGCTTCATCTGCAATCCAGGTGGTAATGCTGTCCTTGGTGTCAACAGTGGAAATCACAGGCTCCATTTCGCACTCCCCCATACCATGGAGCTTAGGGCGGCCCAGGTTCTGCTTTTTGTCATATTCCCGCATATAATCCAGGGGAAGCTTCATCTGCTCAAAGCCATAGCAGGCCCTGGCAGGTTCAAAGTGCATTTTTCCCTTTGCACAGGTCTGGTAGCCTGCATCTGTGAGTACAGCGGGCAGGGTGCTCCGCTTCCGGATACATTCCGCCATAAAAGAGGCGTGGGAGGCATTGGAGACAACACCGCTCTCAAAGCCCTGCCTCCCGGTCATAATGGTGGTCCGGGAAGGCACACAGATAGGGCAGGAAGTATAACACCTGCGATAACTGACACCCATGGCAGCCATATAGTTTAAATGAGGCGTAAAAATGCTCTGGTTTCCCCAGGCGTTAATGGTATCAAAGCGCTGCTGGTCCGTGGTGATCAGCAGAATATTATCCTTTGCCATATGTTTCCCTTCCCTTCAAAATTACTGTTATTATCAGCCTCATGAGATTCCCTGATTTTCACACAGCAATATGCCGCCCTCAACAGCATTTCCTCACCGCAGGCCTTGAAATACCAGGCCTTCTGCTCCCTGGATAATAAAGCCGATGTTTTCCACGCTTTCTCCTGCTCCAATGTATCCGTTATAATCCATGGAGGTTATGGTGAGTGTGCTTCCCTGAGCATGATAATTGCCGTTCCATCCGTTGTTCAGGGTGATATCGCCGCTGAAACCCAGACAGACGCTCCAGTCATTCCTGGCCGTTTC
>OFGC01001939.1_pt1 | contig 11858 bp, 10 predicted proteins | sample 1521691 | NCBI WGS metagenome assembly OFGC01 (sample SAMEA3504121, study PRJEB24116) | mouse gut metagenome | biome: mouse gut; feature: mouse-associated habitat; material: faeces | place: Denmark | collected 2011
GCATCTTTTTACACATACTCATGTAAAGAAATATTAGGAAAGGGAATTTATGAAGGAAAATCAGGAAATTGCTTTTGCACAGATATTAGAGGCAGTTAAAAAGCTGGCAAAGGAACAGGGAAACTGTATCAGTGAAGAACAGGTGAAGGAAGCTTTCAAAGAGATTTCCCTTGAGGAAAACCAGCTTGCACTGGTATTTGATTATTTAAAAAAACATAAGATCGGAATTGGAGAGCCGGCTGATTTAGACGAATATCTTTCCCAAGAGGAAATAGATTACCTGGAAGCATATAAGAAAGAGCTGGAAATGTTAGGGACAGTCAGTGAAGGAGAAAAAGAGGCCTTGATTTTATCTGCTATGGCCGGAGAAAAAGAGGCACAAAATAAACTGATCCATGTATATCTTCCCAAGGTGGTGGAGATTTCCAAGCTGTATTCCGGTCAGGGAGTCTTTTTGGAGGATTTGATCGGAGAGGGAAATGTAGCTTTGACAGTAGGCGTTGCCATGTTAGGCTCTCAGGAAAACGCAGCGCAGGCGGAATGCGTGCTGATTAAAATGGTCATGGACGCAATGGAGGAAATGATTGAGCAGACACTGATGGAAACAGATACAGATAAAAAGGCGGCGGAGCGTGTAAATAAGGTGGCGGACAAGGCAAGAGAGCTGGCAGGGGAACTACACAGGAAGGTTACCATAGAGGAGCTTGCAAAAGAGACAGGGATGTCTCAAAAGTTAATTAATGATGCCATGCGAATAAGCGGTTATGCAATCGAGGATTTAGGCTAAAATGAAAATAAAGGAAAATGTTACACAATATGAAGATTTCAAATATGTGCTTCAGGACACTGGAAATATTTATCTGGGCGCCCAGTTTTCATATGAGGAACTGCTTGAACAGGAGATGGTGCCATTTAAACTAAAAGCGATTCTGACGCATTATATTTTAAAGGAGGCAGCTCCTGATACCACACTGGAAAGCCAGTTCTATTATCTTACTGGCGACTCTTTTCTCTATGAAACTTTTAAGCAGCTTAAAATTCGTGTAAAGGTTCAGATGCAGGTAGAGAAGAAAACATTACTAGGCAAAAGGAAAAACGAATACAGGGAAGAAATTCTTTCTTTAAAGGAGCTTATAGAAGTGAATCTGGCAAGAAAGAAGGCCTGTGGAATGCTGATCAGGGAAATCATAATATCTAAACTGGGAATGATGACTTTTAGTGTATAATGGGCATAATGAGTAACAGATGTAAAAATAAAAAAAGGAAGGTTATATGTTTTATGGGACAGCAAGTGGAAAATTTGGAAGCTTATCAGGTGGTTGAAAGAAGAAAGATCAGTGATTTAAATTCGGAAGGATATATTTTGAAACATAAAAAGACAAATGCTGCGGTTACGCTTTTGCTAAATGATGATGAAAACAAGGTGTTTTACATTGGATTTCGTACACCGCCTAAAAACAGTACCGGTGTTGCCCACATTTTGGAGCATTCCGTACTTTGCGGCTCAAAGAATTTTCCGGTTAAAGATCCTTTTATAGAATTGGCGAAGGGCTCCCTGAATACCTTTTTAAATGCAATGACCTATCCGGATAAGACAGTTTATCCTGTAGCAAGCTGTAATGATAAAGATTTTAAAAATCTGGTACATGTTTATTTGGATGCAGTTTTTTATCCCAATATTTATAACGAGGAAAAGATATTCAGGCAGGAGGGATGGCACTATGAAATGGAAAGCATGGAGGACGATCTTTCCATAAACGGTGTGGTTTATAATGAGATGAAAGGGGCTTTTTCTTCACCTGATGATGTGGTGGAGCGGGAGATCATGAATTCCCTTTATCCTGATACTTCTTATGGAATTGAATCAGGAGGAGATCCGGATGTGATTCCGGAGCTGACTTATGAGGAGTTTCTTGCTTTTCACCAGAAATATTATCATCCCTCCAACAGCTATATTTACTTATATGGTAATTTGGATGCAGTGGAATATTTGAACTTTTTAGATGAAAATTATCTGTCTGCGTTTGACAAAATTAAAGTGGATTCTGCCGTTGGAATACAAAAGCCATTTGATGCACCTAAGATGCTTGTAAAGGAATATTCCATTATGGAAGATGAAGAGCTGAAAGAAAATACCTACCTGACCTATAATATTTCTATGGGAACCAGTCTTGACAAAATTCTTTATGCGGCAATGGATGTGCTTGATTATGTGCTTTGCTCCGCACCCGGTGCACCGGTTAAGCAGGCGCTGATAGACAAAGGAATAGGAAAGGATGTTTACAGCTCTCTTGAAAATGGCATTTACCAGCCATATTTTTCTATTGTGGCAAAAAATGCACGGGAAAGCCAGAGAGAAGAATTTATTTCGGTAATTGAACAGGTGCTTGCTGATGTTGTGAAGAAGGGGTTGGCAGCGGCAATTAACTATTTTGAGTTTAAATATAGAGAAGCGGATTTCGGATCTTACCCCAGAGGATTGATGCTGGGACTGCAGTCGCTGGACAGCTGGCTGTATGACGAGAGCGCGCCTTTTATGCATATTGAGGCAAACCAGACATTTGAAAGACTGAAAGAATCCATTGAAACAGGGTATTTTGAAGGGCTGATTAAAGACTTTATTCTTGACAATTCTCATAAGACAATCCTTATGGTAAAGCCAGTTCAGGGGCTTACTACAAAGAAGGATAAGGAACTTTTTGAAAAACTGCAGGAATACAAAGCTACCCTGACGGAAGAAAAAAGGCAGGCCATTGTGGATCAGACCAGTGCGCTTTTGGCCTATCAGGAGGAACCAAGCAGCGAGGCAGCCCTTAGAACAATCCCTTTGCTTAACAGGGAGGATATGAAAAAGGAAGCTGCAGCTTATATAAATGAGGTGCATATGAAGGAGAACACAACGATTCTTTTTCATGAGCTGTTTACCAATGGAATCGGCTATTTAAATCTTGTGTTTGACTTAAAGCAGGTACCGGCTGACCTTCTTCCTTATGTGGGAATTCTTAAAGCTGTTCTTATGATGGTGGATACAAAGCATTACAGTTATAGGGAATTATTTAATGAAATTAATATTCATACCGGCGGAATCAAGGCTGTGGCAAACACCTATACCAATGCAGAGCGTATGGAGGAATATAAGCTGACACTGGAAATACGCGCAAAAGCTCTTTATGAAAAGAGAGATAAGGCGCTTGAGCTGATGCAGGAGGTTATACTTACCTCTCAATTTGAAGATACCAAGCGGCTTTATGAGATTATTGCAGAAAGCAGGTCAAGGATGCAGGGGACTATGACAGGCGCAGGGCATTTGATTGCAGTTTTAAGGACGCTTTCCTATTTTTCACCTACTGTTGCAGTGTCAGAGCAGATCAGCGGCATTCCCCAGTACAGGCTGCTTGAGGATCTGGAAAAGAATTTTGAGGACAGAAAAGAAGACTTGGTTTCCATTTTAAAAAGGCTGACAAAATGTATATTCAGGCCCGAAAATCTTCTGGTGGATTATACTGCGGCAAAAGAAGGATATGCAGGAGTGGAAGAAGAAATAAGTGAATTTAAAAAGCAGCTTTTTACTGAACATATAGGAGGAGCAACTGGCGGGATAGAGCCTGTAAAAAAGAATGAGGCATTTATGACGGCAGGGCAGGTGCAGTATGTGTGCAGAGCCGGTAATTTTATGAAAAAGGGACTTCCCTATACAGGGGCACTTAAGGTGCTTAAGATAATGATGGGATATGATTACCTTTGGAATAATGTAAGGGTGAAGGGCGGCGCTTATGGCTGCATGTGCAATTTTTATAAAAATGGAGATGCCTATTTTGTATCTTACAGAGATCCTAATCTGGAGAAAACCATTGATGTTTATGAAAAGGCGGCCGATTATATTGAAAAAGTTACTTTGGATGAGCGAACCGTAACTCAGTATATCATTGGTGCAATTAGTGAGCTTGATACTCCCATGACACCGGCAACTAAGGGGAATTATTCTCTTGGCGGATACCTTACAGGGCTTTCTATGGAACGGGTGCAGAAGGAAAGAGATGAACTGCTGGCAACTACCCAGGAACAGTTAAGAGGGCTGTATGAGTATGTTCGGGCATTTATGGAAGAGGATAATCTGTGTGTAGTTGGTAATGGAGAAAAGATTAAGGATAATAAGGATTTATTTATGAATGTAGATCAGTTGTTTCACTAAAAAAATATTATATTTTCCATAAAATTGGGTGAGAAAAACGTATCTATGGTATAAATATGATACTGTTGACCAGGTTTTGGATGCGTTGAAAGGGTGGAAATCTAAAGACTGAGCCGGCATTTGGATTGCTGCCCCAGGTGAACGCTCCGGTGGGAGGATTGTTATGGAGAATAGGAAAATGACGGGAATGGGAAATTTTAATTTTAGGCCGGGATTAGTGTTGGTGCTGATCCTTTTGCTGGGGATGATGGCGGCAGGGTGTGGTGCGGCATCTAAAAGTGCTGCTACGGAAACAGCGGTTCAGGATAATTGTAGTGAAGCAGCCTATGCTACGGATGATATATATAGTACGGAAGCCATGCCGGAAGCTGCTGCGGGGTATACGGAAGAAGGAGGCACCGGTGCGTCAGTGGTACAGGTGCAGGATGTACAGCGTAAGCTGATACGGGATGTAAATCTTGAGGTGGAAACGGAAACCTTTGAAGAGCTTCTTTCCACTGTAGGGGAAAAAACTCGGAATCTTGGCGGATACATAGAGGAAAGCTATACTTATAATGGCAGCAATTATTATGGGAAAGGAACCAGAAATGCGAACTTGACAATTCGCATTCCGGCTGAGAAACTGGATGAATTTTTATTGGCAGTGGGTGAAGTTTCCAATGTGATAAGCAGAAATGAAAGTGTAACGGATGTGACGCTGGAGTATGTAGATCTGGAAAGTCATAAAAGAGTGCTTCTGGCAGAACAGGAAAGACTTCTTGAGCTTTTGGAAAAGGCAGAAACTATAGAAGACATTATCAGTTTAGAGAGCAGGCTGTCCCAGGTACGCTATCAGATTGAAAGCATGGAAGCCCAGCTTAGGACAATGGATAACAGAGTAAATTACAGCACGGTTTATCTCTATATCAATGAAGTTGCAAAGCTGACGCCGGTGAAAGAACAAACGGTATGGGAGAAAATTTCAACTGGTTTTGCAAGCAGTCTTTATAATGTGGGAGAGGGATTTGTCAACTTTGGAATTGGATTTATTATATTCCTGCCTTATCTGCTGGTTTGGGTTATAATTATTGTTGTGTTTACCCTGCTGCTAAAGCTTTTGATCAAATGTGCGGTAAAGAAAAGGCAGAAAAAGATAAAAGAAAATAAAACAAAAGAAAAACACGAAACAGAACAAACGGAAGCAAAAGAAAAATAAATTAAAAAGGAAAAACAAAAAATGAATGACCAGTATAAATCCGGCTTTGCAGCATTAATCGGCAGGCCAAACGTAGGAAAATCAACATTAATGAATTGCCTGATTGGACAGAAAATTGCCATTACGTCCAGCAAACCCCAGACCACCAGAAACCGTATTCAGACGGTTCTGACTAGTGAAGAAGGACAGATTGTATTTGTGGATACTCCGGGGATTCATAAAGCCAAGAACCGTCTGGGAGATTATATGGTAAATGTGGCGAACAGAAGTCTTAAGGAAGTGGATGTAATTTTATGGCTGGTGGAACCATCAGATTATATTGGGGCAGGAGAGCGGCACATTATAGAACAGCTCAGTAAAATAAATACGCCGGTGATATTGGTCATGAATAAAATTGATATGGTAAAACGGGAAGAGCTTTTAAGATTTATTGATGCTTACCGGAATGAGATGGATTTTGCAGAGATTGTTCCGGTATCGGCACTTAAAAATGACAACACACAGGAACTGATTAAATGCATTATGCAGTATCTGCCTTATGGGCCTATATTTTATGATGAAGATACCATAACGGATCAGCCCCAGCGTCAGATAGTAGCAGAACTGATCCGGGAAAAAGCTCTTAGATGTCTGGAAGAGGAAATACCTCATGGAATTGCAGTGACCATAGAAAAAATGAAATGGCGGGGCAGAATTGTGGACATAGAGGCAACGATTATCTGCGAAAGGGAATCCCATAAGGGAATCATCATAGGAAAGCAGGGGGGAATGTTAAAAAAGATCGGTTCCCATGCAAGAAGAGATATTGAAGATCTGCTGGAGAGTAAGGTAAATCTGCAGCTTTGGGTGAAAGTGAAAAAGGATTGGCGGGACAGCGATTTTCTTCTTAAAAATTTTGGCTATAATCCTAAGGACAGCGAATAGAAAAAGCAAAAAAGTAAACCCTAATAGCATGGTTTTTAAAAGAAGACTTTTTGGTATCAGGGGGCACAAGATGAAAATAGTAAATTACTGGGAACAATTTTTAAATACAGGAAAAATTGAGGATTATCTGGCATACCGGGAAGGAAAAGATATCATGACTGACAGGGCAGAGCCGGAAAAAAATGAAGGGGCCGATAAGGGTGCAGGAACTAATTGGTGTAACAGGGATCATTTTAAAAACAGAACCCATTGGGGAATATGACAGACGAGTAGTTATTTTGACAAGGGAGAGGGGAAAGATTTCAGCTTTTGCAAGAGGCGCAAGAAAGCAGGGCAGCAGGCTGTTGGCATCCACCAATCCCTTTTGCTTTGGGAAATTCTCTTTATATCCGGGAAAAAGTGCTTATAATGTTTCGGAAACGTTGATTAGTAATTACTTTGAAGGACTGCGGGATGATTTTGAGGCAGCCTGCTATGGAATGTATTTTTTGGAACTGATGGACTACTATACCAGAGAAAATAACGATGAAAAGGAAATGTTAAAGCTGCTTTATCAGTCATTGCGGGCGCTTTTGCATGAAGGACTTTCTAATTTGCTTGTCAGATACATATTTGAGATAAAGGCGCTTACCATAAATGGGGAATACCCGGGACTGCCCAAGCGGGATACTCCTTATCTGGATTCAACGGAATATACGGTTAATTATATTGTCAATACTACTGTTGAAAAGCTTTATACTTTCACGGTAACCGGGCAGGTGCTGGAAGAACTTTCACAAATTGCCGGGATATTCAACAGCCGGTTTATAGATAAGAAAATGAAAAGTCTTGAAATTTTGCATGAAATCCATGTTGAAATTGAAAGGTAAGTCATATATAATGAATTGGGTAAATTAAAGAAAACAGGGGAATAAAATGAGCAACCAAAATCAATCGGCATCTAAAATAGTCATAAGCATATTGGCGTTTGCCGCAATGTCTGTTATGGTTTCCTGCGGCGGTAATAGCGAAGAGGTGGAAGGAACGTATATTTCTTTTGGAAAAGATGGAAGCGTTCAGTCCCGCATTGCAGAAAGCTTTGTTCCGGAGAATGCTTCTGAAAATTATTATGATAAGGAGGAACTGCAGCAGTCGATTCTTTCCCAGGCGGCTTCTTACAACCGAAATGCAGGAAATGGCAGTATAACGGTGGAAAAGGTGGAAACAAAGGACGACATGGCCATTGTCCAGATGATTTATGCAAGTCCAGAGGATTATGCATCTTTTAATAAAGCGGTATTTTTTATAGGAGAGGCGTCAAAGGCGGCAGAGGAAGGCTATGAGCTTAATGTGGTCTTAAGCAGCATAAAGGATGCAAGTGAAACGGTGGGAAGGGCAGATGTTCTTGACATGAAAGATGCGCAGCTTTTAATTACAAATGTAAGCGATGCTATTGTACTAAACGGAAAAGCTCTTTATGTGAGTGACAATGTTACCGTATCAGGAAACGCAAAAACGATTGTACGTAGTGCGGAAGATAACGGGTTAGCATATATTATTTTCAAATAGACAAAGAATGAAAGGTAAATGTGTTATGGAAAAAACAATGGAAAAAATCGTTGCATTGGCAAAGTCCAGAGGGTTTGTATATCCCGGATCAGAGATTTACGGAGGTCTTGCCAATACATGGGATTTTGGCAATCTTGGAGTAGAACTTAAAAACAATATTAAAAAAGCATGGTGGCAGAAATTTGTAATGGAAAGTCCTTATAATGTAGGGGTTGACTGTGCAATTTTAATGAATCCACAGACATGGGTTGCATCAGGCCACTTGGGAAGTTTTTCAGATCCTTTGATGGACTGCCGCGAATGTCATGAACGGTTCCGTGCGGACAAGATGATTGAAGATTATGTGGCAGAAAATGGAATCACCCTTGAGGCTTCTGTTGATGGATGGAGCCAGGAGCAGATGAAAGCATTTATTGATGAACATAATATTCCATGTCCTACCTGCGGCAAACATAATTTCACGGATATCCGTCAGTTTAATCTGATGTTTAAAACCTTTCAGGGGGTTACGGAAGATGCAAAGAATACGGTATATTTAAGGCCTGAAACTGCACAGGGAATTTTTGTGAATTTCAAAAATGTGCAGAGAACTTCCAGAAAAAAGATTCCTTTTGGAATTTGTCAGGTTGGTAAATCTTTTAGAAATGAAATTACACCAGGTAACTTTATTTTCCGTGTGAGAGAATTTGAACAGATGGAAATGGAATTTTTTTGTGAGCCGGATACGGATCTTGAGTGGTTTGCTTATTGGAAGCAGTACTGTATTGATTTCTTAAAGAGTCTTGGCATGAAAGAAGAAGAGATGCGTGTGCGCGATCATGATAAGGAAGAATTATCTTTTTATTCCAAGGCAACTACTGATATTGAATTTTTGGCTGGGGCGAGCTGTGGGGAATTGCAGACAGAACCGATTATGACCTGACACAGCATCAGAATGTTTCAGGCCAGGATATGAGCTATTTTGATGATGAAAAGAGGGAAAAATATATTCCTTATGTGATTGAGCCGTCTCTTGGAGTGGAAAGACTGTTCCTTGCAGTGCTTTGCGGTGCTTATGACGAGGAAGAAATAGGTGAGGGAGATGTGCGTACAGTGCTTCATTTTCATCCGGCACTGGCTCCTGTTAAGATTGGTGTACTTCCTCTTTCCAAGAAATTAAACGAAGGCGCAGAGAAGATATTTACACAGCTATCTAAAAAATACAATTGTGAATTTGACGACAGGGGAAATATTGGGAAGAGATACCGTCGTCAGGATGAAATTGGAACGCCTTTCTGTATTACTTATGATTTTGATTCTGAAACAGATGCCTGCGTAACGGTAAGATTCAGAGACACAATGGAGCAGGAAAGAGTGGCAATTGCCGATCTTGAATCTTACTTTGCAGAGAAGCTGGCATTTTAAGGAAAGGATACGATTTATATGAAACAGTATGGTGTAAATGAACTTAGAAAAATGTTCCTGGAGTTTTTTGAAGGCAAGGAACATCTTGTAATGAAAAGTTTTTCACTGGTTCCCCATAATGACAATAGTCTTTTACTGATTAATTCGGGCATGGCGCCTTTGAAACCTTATTTTACCGGGCAGGAAATTCCTCCAAGAAAAAGAGTGACTACCTGCCAGAAATGTATCCGTACAGGAGACATTGAAAATATTGGCAAGACTGCGCGTCATGGCACTTTTTTTGAAATGCTGGGTAATTTTTCCTTTGGGGATTACTTTAAGCATGAGGCAATTGCGTGGACATGGGAATTTTTAACACAGGTGGTAGGACTTGATCCCGAGAGGCTTTACCCCTCTATTTATCAGGAAGATGAAGAGGCTTTTGAGATTTGGAACAAGGAAATTGGAATAGCACCGGAGCGGATTTTCCGTTTTGGAAAAGCAGATAATTTCTGGGAGCATGGTTCAGGTCCCTGTGGTCCCTGTTCAGAGGTTTATTATGACAGAGGAGAAAAGTACGGCTGTGGAAAAGAGGGATGTACTGTAGGCTGTGACTGCGACAGGTACATAGAGGTATGGAACAACGTATTTACCCAGTTTGACAATGATGGGCATGGGAACTACACGGAGCTTGAGCAGAAAAACATTGATACCGGTATGGGGCTGGAAAGACTGGCAGCAGTGGTTCAGGACGTGGATTCCATTTTTGATGTGGATACCATTTGCGCCCTTAGAAACAAAGTGTGCGAAATTTCTGGTAAGGAATACAGGGTAGAATATAAGTGGGATGTTTCCATCCGTATCGTGACAGATCATATTCGTTCTGCAACCTTTATGATTTCAGACGGAATTATGCCTTCAAATGAAGGAAGGGGCTATGTGCTTCGCAGGATTATCCGCAGGGCGGCACGTCATGGAAGACTGCTTGGCATTTCCGGAACATTTCTTGCAGATTTAAGTAATACCGTAATCGAGGGAAGCAAGGATGGCTATCCGGAACTGGAAGAAAAAAAGGATTTTATTTTTAACGTTCTTACACAGGAAGAAAATAAATTTAATAAAACTATCGACCAGGGCTTAAGTATTTTAAGCGAGATGGAAGAAAAAATGGTAAAAGAAGAAAAGAAGTGCTTAAGCGGTGTAGATGCCTTTAAGCTGTATGATACTTATGGATTTCCTCTTGACCTTACCAAGGAAATCCTTGAAGAAAAAGGCTTTACTGTAGAGGAAGAAGGCTTTCAAAGCGCTATGAAAGAGCAGAAGGAAAAAGCCCGCTCTGCCCGTAAGACAACCAATTATATGGGTGCGGATGTTACGGTTTATGAGTCAATTGATCCCTCAATTACTTCAACCTTTGTAGGATATGAACAATTAACATATGATTCCAAAGTTACGGTGCTTACCACAGAGACAGAGCTGGTGGAAGCTTTGACAGACGGTGAAGTTGGAACCATTATTGTTGACGAAACGCCTTTTTATGCAACTATGGGTGGACAGTGCGCTGACACAGGAATTATCTTTTGCGGGGAAGGAGAATTTCAGGTAGAAGATACGGTAAAACTTCTTGGCGGAAAAGTCGGCCATATTGGAAAAGTGACAAAGGGAATGATTAAAACGGGAGATATGGTAACTTTACAGGTAAATGAGGCCAATAGAAGTGATACCTGCAAAAACCATAGCGCCACTCATCTTCTTCAAAAAGCGCTGCGCACCGTACTTGGAACCCATGTGGAACAGGCAGGATCTTTTGTAAATGGCGATAGATTACGATTTGATTTCAGCCATTTTTCAGCTATGACAAAAGAAGAATTAGATCAGGTTGAAAAGATTGTTAATGATAAGATAGCACAGGCTCTTCCTGTAGTAACGAAGGTAATGAGCATTGAAGAGGCAAAGAAAACAGGAGCAATGGCCCTTTTTGGTGAGAAATATGGGGAAAGTGTAAGAGTTGTACAAATGGGCGATTTTTCCACTGAATTATGTGGAGGCACTCATGTGGCCAATACAGCGTCCATTATGTTGTTTAAGATTATTTCAGAGAGCGGTGTTGCGGCAGGTGTCAGGCGAATAGAAGCGCTTACCGGAAATGGTGTATTAAATTATTATGCAGAAATAGAAGATACCCTCCATAAGGCTGCGGCGGCAGTAAAAGCTTCCCCCTCGGAACTGGTGGCAAAAGTAGAACATTTAATGGCAGATTTAAAAGTGCTCCAAAGTGAAAATGAATCTTTAAAGAGCAAGGCTGCGAAAGATGCTTTAGGCAATGTAATGGATCAGGTTGTAGACGTAAAGGGAGTAAAACTTCTTGCGGCTAAAGTTTCCGGTGTGGATATGAACGGGCTTCGGGATTTAGGAGATCAATTAAAGGCAAAGCTTAATGAAGGTGTGATTGTACTGATTTCTGATATGGAAGGCAGAGTCAATATGGTTGCTATGGCTACTGACGAAGCTTTAAAGAAGGGGGCGCATGCAGGAAATTTAATCAAAGGAATTGCAGCACTGGTCGGCGGCGGCGGCGGCGGGCAGAAGTTCTACGCTACGGCCGGCGGTAAGAAC
>OFGC01001946.1_pt1 | contig 11828 bp, 10 predicted proteins | sample 1521691 | NCBI WGS metagenome assembly OFGC01 (sample SAMEA3504121, study PRJEB24116) | mouse gut metagenome | biome: mouse gut; feature: mouse-associated habitat; material: faeces | place: Denmark | collected 2011
ATTTTGAACCGCAGCGCTTTTTATATGGGGGTTATTTATTGTGCTGTAGTATGGCGCGCTATGCGGGTGAAGATTTTTATCACCTTGGGTGAAAGCCCGAGCACGTAGATAATAAATAGCGAGGCTATGTAGATGAGCACGGCGTATGTATGGGCAACGCCATTGTCGGCGACCGGCAGAGTGTCAAGAGTGGTGGCAGAAACCGAATCGGGCAGGTCGGCGGGCAGCGAGCGCAGGGTACGTTTCCATTTAATCATGCCTCCATCGGTATAGACAAGGGCTTCGGTGCCGCGCACGAGCTGCTTCAAAGCCGTGGCGTCGGCGGTAAATACTTCGAAGTTGGGTCGCGTCCAATCCGCCCATTGCTGCATGTCTACGCCTTGCGCGCCCAATATTGCGGTAAATCCAACGCCGGTGCGTTGCGCATAGTTGTAGAGACGCTCTACATAATGGGCATGAATAAGATAATGCATGTCGGGCTCGGGGACGATCAGGAAGAGCTGCTGGCCGTCTTCAATGATATCTTCTGCCACATCAAAGCCGTCGGAGTCGAACACTGCTATTCCTCCGCCAAAGGAGTTGTCAGTCTCAGCCTCGGGAGCCTCAACAAAGGTCCAAGTACTGTCGGGAAGCTCGTCAAGGGAGAATTTGCTCTGCACTCCATCTTTTTCGTAGATATAATATTGCTCTTCAGTGGCTTGAGAGTTGCCTGTAAAAATGCCGGTTCCTGTCTTGTATGGCCTGAAATCCACAAGCGGCTGCACCTGATATCCGGCAAATGACAGGAACAGCGGGAAAGCGAGCGACACTATCACCACGAGCCACTGTATTGCAGCGGGATATAAGCCTCGCACACTTGTGTTGCGCATGAGGAGATATATTATCAGTGCCGACAGCACTACATTCTTCAAAAATGTAGCCGTGTTGGATATTATCAAGAACTCGCCGAAACAGCCGCAGTCGGCCACCGGGTCGGCTATCAGAATGTATAGTGTGAGCGGCAGCATTACCAACATCATAGCCGCCGCTACGGCTACAGCCGTCCGCTTCATGGCGCCGACAGCGATAAGTATGCCGGTGAGAAACTCAATGGCCGCCAAGGCCACGCAGCCGGCCAATACAGCCTCTTCAGGCACATTCATGCCCCATACGGCAAGATATTCGTTTACCTTGATGATGAAGCCCCACGGGTCGATTGCCTTTGCCCATCCCGATATTATGAAGGTGGCACCGACTGCGAGCCGGGCCACCCACACAAGGATACCGCGAAGCTTCATGCGTGTGCTAAGCTTCATCTTCGAGTTTTATTATCGCGAATACTGCGTAGTTTACCATATCGAAGTAGTTGGCGTCGATACCTTCAGAGACTTTTGTCATGCCCTTGTGGTCTTCGATTTCTTTTGTGCGCTGTATCTTTGTCAGAATAAGGTCGTCGAACGAGAGCACCCGCATGTCGCGCCATGCCTCTCCGTAGTCGTGATTCTTTGCCATCATCAGAGCTTGCGCCTCGGCGGCAGTCCTGTCGTAAAGGGCAAGTGCTTCATCGATGTCTATGTCTTTGGTGTCGGCATAGCCTTTGCGAAGCTGTATAACGCCCACGATGCCATAGTTGACGATACCTATGAACTCCGGCAATATACCCTCGTTGACCCGGGCTTCTCCGGTTGTCTGCAATGTGCGGATACGTTTTGCCTTGATGAAAATCTGGTCGGTGATTGCTTCCGGACGCATTATTCGCCACGAAGCTCCATAGTCGCCTAGTTTGGCGGCGAAAATCTCACGGCAGCGTGCTATCGCTGCGGCATATTCGGCATTGGTGTCGTGTGTGTTCATGTCTAATGTGTTTGTAAAACAAAATTACAAAAAAATGCCGTCCTCCCAAAAGAAAGACGGCATTTTGTATCGTTTGTGCGGATCAGAGCTTTTTGGCAGATCCGAAAGTTACGTTGAAACCGAGGTTGAGGCTTGCTGTGGCATGGCCTACCGGTACGAACTGAGGTGTTACGCTGAAGAACTGGTGGTCGCTGCCGATGAAGAAGTTGAATCCTTTGGGGTGGAAGTTGATCATCCAGCCGAACGACGAACCGTAGGTCGAAGCACCGTAGTTGACGGTGGCGTCAAACCATTTCACCGGTTTCACGGTGGCGTAGAAGCGGCCTTCAGTCCAAGATGAGCAGCCGGCGAAGTGCGATGAGAAGAGGAAACCGCCGGTGAGCTTCTTGTAGAAGGGCATTTTGTATTCTGCGCCTATACGTAAGGTGGCATGCAATGCCTGAGTGTAGGCGCCTGTGCCGTCTTTCTCGCGGTGGATGTTGATAACATCTTGGATGTCATCCCACATGCGGTCGAGCTGCTTGTCGAGTTTATTTTCCTCATAACCGTCTTGGCTGCTGTCTATGGCGATGTTGTTGAAGCCGTCGAATGTCCATGTGCCGGTGCCGGTGCGGCCGGTAACGGCATTGTTCCAGTTCATGAAGCCAAGGTCGTTGATAGCTGCCGAAAGTTCGAGGTCGGGCAGGAGCTGATAGGTGGCACCGAGGTCGAAGCCGAGGCCGAAACCGGCGAGGCCGAATTTGTCATAGTCGATGTCGCCCCAATCTATCAGGTCTGCGTCGGCAGGCTTGTCGAAATCTTTGCCGGCCTCTGCTTTTGTGGGTACGTAGAGACCCGAGCCGGCTGCCATCATAAGTTCGCCGTCGGCCTGTATCTGCCATTTGTCATGACCGAACATCACATCCATATTCTTGAGGTGTGCCGATACATTTCCTACACCGAGAAGCACTTTCACTTTCGCACCGATGTTGAGCTTGTCGTTGATACGGTGGCTGTGGCCGAGAGCGATTTCAGCCATAGCTGAGGCCTGCAGCTTGAGGTCGTCGAAGTGGTAGTGTGTGTCGGGGCCTGTCTGGCCTAATTTCATGAAGGCGAAGAAGTCTTTGGGAATGTCAACTCCCATACCTGCATGTACTCCGACAGAGATGGTGTTGTAGCCCTTGAACGCACGGAATCCTGTAGAAAGGATAGTGAAGTCAAAGTTGCCGTTGATGTGGTTGCTGTTGCCGAGCTTGTTGAGGAATGTGTTGGCGTCGACAGTAGGGCTCATGAATGTAGTGAGCTTGTATTGGCTTCAGGGTTGAGTCTTGTAGAGGAAGGTGTTTACGCCCACATTTGAGAACAGACTCATGTCCATGTTGGCAAGAACAGGAATCGAAATATAGTTGCGCTCGCCGGCGAAAGCGGGGTTGAGCTCGTGGCGGTATGAATATCCGTCGAGGAAGTATGCCGTGCGGGGAGCTTCTTGTGCGGCAGCTGTGAGCACTGAGCAGGCTGCTATGCTGAGTATTAGTTTTTTAGCTGTTGTCATGATGTTTAATCATTGAGGTCGACAATAACGCCGCCTTTCACGGTTATACGAATGTTTTCAAATTTGAGAGTCTGCTGATCATTGAGGTTTTCTCCTACAAAGGCGCTGTTTGATGTAGCGTCGAAAAGCAGACGAACTCCGTCGAGGCCGCTGATGTTCTTGCCGGTAGAGCGGATAGTGATCACAAGTTTTGATGTCGAGGGCTTCGTGAGTGATCCGGCTGTAACTGTTCCGTCTACATCGACGGTCACTGTGGTGAGTTCGTTGCTGTTGTGGTCAAGTGCGACAGCAGTGGGAGTCATGTCAAGGGGCACGCAGTTGATTACATCGGCGCTCACTTCTACTGTGTCGAAGTTGTATTTGTCGAGGTCGCTGTCCCAATCGGTCTCTTCATGGGTGTAGTGGAGCACCATGGCGTCGCCGAATGCCAAGGGGATAACAGCGCTGTAGTCGCAGTTGTAGGTATACTCAGCGCCGAGTGTATATTCGTTGACCTCGCGGATAGCCTCTGATGTGGCGCTGTGGAATGAGAAGCGGTCGGGGATAGTCTCGATGAGCTTGTTAAGGTCGGGCACTACGATATCGTTGGCGCTGCCTCCGACGGCTTTGCGACACACAACGAACTCAGTTGTGCTGTTGCCGCGGACTATGATAGGAGCGGTGCCGTAGTTGCGGCCGATACCTATGCTTGCTGTCTCAGATCCTTTATTGTACGACGACAGCATACCGTTGAGCTCGATCGACAGGGGCGATGCGTTGGTGATTGTGATGTAGATCTGCGGATTCTCAATGTCGAGGTGGTTGGCCGGGTCATTGAGGAAGTCGGGGATATCGTTGATGTCGAAGCTTGCTCCTTCGATGTTGATGTTCGGGTCAACGATACCTTTTACTTTCAGGATCTTGGCGGCAGATACTGTTGTGGTGGTGACAAGTGTAAGGTTGGCACGTGCTCCGGCCGGGAGATCGCCGATGGTAAGGCTTACTTGACCTTGTGTTTCGAGCTTGCTGTCGATCAGGAAGTGGCCGGGAGCATAGAGGCCTTGACCGGCAGGAACTTTTGTGAAGTCGATGTGGGTGAGTTTGAGCTTCGCAACAAGTTTGTGCGAGGGTGTCACGCCATAGCTCTCCTTGAAGCGGAGTGTGTGGTTGTCTACGCTTTCAAGGAATTGTGCGGTAGCTGCGTCGGCCACCACTACAGTCCATGCCTCATCAAATGTGGCGATGTAGCCTTTTTCAATGTATGCTGTGCCGCTGAAGTCGTTTGAGGTATAGCTGACTTCGAGGTTCATGTCTACGTCGAGGTCGGCAGACTCTACCGAGACGAGCTCTTCGGTCACATTGTCATCCTGAAGATGGATAACGTTGAAATCAGGGTGTGCGTCTTGCGATACCACGTCGAGACCACCGGGGTTATAGAACTCCGGAAGCACGGTGGTGCTGGTGTTGCCGTTGATATCGCCGATGGTTACCTCGGGTACTTCAAATTTTGAAGGCTCGGAATTGCCATCCTGAACAAGTACATAGTCGCCTTTCGACAGACCATAGTCGCCGTTGTTTTCCACGGCCTTGATCGAACTGTCTTTATCGAGATCAAGAATCTGGAAAAGAGTGATTACATCAGTGCTGCTTGCAGGAACAGTAAGCGATTCTCCACCGAGTTGGATTGTCATGTCGATGTCTTCGGTGAGGTCGTAGTCATGGTCTACGCATCCCGCAGCACCTGAGGCGATAAGGCTTACTGACAAAGCTCGTAAAGCCTGTCGCATCATAGCTTTTTTCATAAGAAATAATTATTATATGTATAATGATTTGTTATTGGCTAATGAGACTGCAAAGATAATATATTTTAACCATTTTTGCAACCTTTTAAACCAATAAAAAGAGCAAAAGAAAACACTTGCCCTCGAATTTTCAGAGGGCAAGTGTCAAGGTTAAGTAAATCGTATATTGCTGAAGTTTCGCAAGCTACACTTCAGTCAGGCAAAAAAAGGTAATAAAGGTAAAAAGGCAAGATAATAGTCTTGTAATTGAATAATTATTTGAAAGGTATTTTCTTGCCTGCCACATGCAATTGCCTTTTAAACCTTATTTGCCTGTTCAACTTAAGCTTGCGAAAGTTGAATTATATTACAGATTGCAATATTTCTCGATGAGCTCAAGCTCATCGTCGCTGAAACCGGGGGCTTCGACTGATTTGAGACTGTCGGCAAGTTGGGCCACAGAGCTGGCTCCTACAATCACCGATGTCACCCGTTTGTCGGCAAGCACCCATGAGAGTGCCATCTGAGCCAAGGTCTCGCCCCGTTCGAGGGCAAGAGTGTTGAGCGAGCGTATGGTGGCGATGAGCTCAGGTGTGATTTGTTCAGCCTTTAGATGTCCGCCACGGGCTGCGCGGGAGTTTTCAGGTATGCCGTTGAGATACTTGTTTGTGAGCAATCCCTGTGCCAAAGGAGAGAACGACACAAAGCCACAGCCACCCTCGGCGATGGTTTCAAGTACGCCCGATTCTATCACATGACGGTCGAGTATATTGTAGCGGTCTTGGAAGAGCAGACAGGGCACATCGCGTTCGCTGAGATATTGCAGGGCAAAGCGGGTTGCTTCGAGAGGCCAGCGCGATATGCCTGCATAGAGCGCTTTCCCGCGGCGGACGATGTCTACAAGCGCCTGCAAGGTCTCCTCAAGCGGAGTCTCCGGGTCGTAGCGGTGGCTGTAGAAGACGTCGACATATTCAAGACCCATGCGGCGCAGACTCTGGTCGAGCGATGCGAAGAGATATTTGCGCGAGCCCCAGTTGCCGTAAGGTCCGGGCCACATGTCATATCCCGCTTTGCTGGCTATGAAAAGCTCATCGCGGTAGGGGCGGAGTGATTTGTTGAACACATAGCCGAATGTCTCTTCGGCCGTTCCGTAGCCCGGCCCGTAATTGTTGGCGAGGTCGAAAGAGGTCACGCCGTGGTCGAAAGCGTAGTGAATTATTTCTTTGCTGCGCTGCAGCGGATCGACTTCTCCGAAGTTATGCCACATGCCTAACGAAACGCGGGGGAGCAGTATGCCGCTGCGTCCTGCGCGTGTATATTGCATGCCATTTTCATAGCGGTTGTCGTCGGCACGGTAAAGTGGTTCTATCATGGCAGTAAATGTAATTATAAAAGAAGCGCTCTTCGGCAAAGCATGTTTGACGGAGAGCGCACGATAAGGTATCTTGTGTTGTTTATTTTGCGGGAGTTGAGCTTGCAATCTTGCTCTGCACCTGTTTTGTGAGGTCGGTTACGTCAGAGCCGGTGTAGAGCAGAAGTTCCTGTGCGAGGGGGAAGATGATGGTGTAGCCACCTTCTACGCCTACGGCTTTGATTGCATCGTTGATCATAGACTGGATGGGAGCAATCTTTGCTTCCTGCGCGCGGGCGATGTCCTGTGAGGCGGTGTTGCGGAACTGGTCAGCTTTCTGCATTGCTTCTTGGATTTCCTGCATACGGCGGTCTTTTATCGACTGGGCAGTATTGGGGTCTTCCTGAATTGTCTGATATTCGGTGTAGAGTTTGTTGACTTGCTCCTGAAGTTTCTGGAGTTCGTCTTCATACTGCTTGGAGAGATCCTGCAATTCTTTCTGCATTGCAGCAGCTTCGGGCATGCCGGCGAAGACAGTGTTGATATCTACAACGCCGAATTTTTGTGCCATGGCGCCAAAGGGCAGTGCTACCACGAGGGCAAGAAGGAGTTTTTTGAACATATCTGTTTTTAAGTTTTATATTTCTATTTGCAAAATTAACTAAATTAATTGGAATAACCTAATTTGGCAAGAACATCGTTGGAAATATCGATACGTGGTGAGGCATATACGATATCCGAGGCGGAGGCTCTGTCGAAGATAGCCTGGAAGCCACGCTCTTCGGCTACTTTCTTGACGGCGTTATAGACGTCGTCCTGCAGCGGTTTGAGCAAGGTCTGGCGTTTCTGGTAGAGTTCGCCTTCCGGACCGAAATATTTATAGCGGAGCTCTGTGGCTGCTTTTTCCTTGGCTACGATCTCTTCTTCACGTTTCTTGATTTGTTCGTCGGTAAGGAAAACCTTGTCGGCGAGATAATTCTGGTACATAGTCTCGGCTTCTTTGCCTACAGCCTCCACCTCTTTCTGCCAGCGCTGCGAGAGCTGGTTGAGCTGTTCGTTGGCCATCTCGTAAGCCGGTACGTTCTTGAATATATACTCCATGTCTACCATAGCGAATTTCTGAGCCGAGGCTGCTGCGAAACCTGCAATGACAATGAGGAGTGTAAGGACAATTTTTTTCATCTTGCTGTGGTTTTTGAGGTTCGTATAGTATTAAGACATTTTCAAGACCAAAAGGTTTAAAGTCCTTAGAATTCCTGACCGAGAATGAAGTGGAAGTGCGAGCCGCCGCGCACACCGTCGACTTTGTCGAAGCCGTATGCCCAGTCGATACCCATCAGGCCGACCATCGGGAGCTGGATACGCACACCGGCGCCGGCACTGCGCTTGAGCGAGAAGGGATTGAACTCTTTAACCGAGGTCCAAGCGTTACCGCCTTCCACGAATGCGAGGGTGTAGATGGTGGTAGACTGCTGGAGCATAAGCGGGAAGTGGATTTCCAAGCCCATGCGGGTATATGCATAGCCTTCGCGACGCCACGGAGTGAGGATACCGTTGTCATAACCGCGGAGGGCGATAGTCTCGGTAGCGTAGGTATAAGAACCCGACATGCCGTCGCCGCCGACATAGAAGGTCTCGAACGGTGTCTTGAGGTATTTGTTGTAGCTGCCGAGCAAGCCGAAGTCGAAGCGGGTCATGAGCACCGGTGTCCACTGCTGGTTTGTCGACAGCGGGGTGTAGGTACGTGATTTGAAGCGGATTTTCCAATATTCAATCCATTGGTAGAGCTGTTTTTTAGACTCAACGGTATTGGCCTCTGAGAGCGCCTTCCAGTTGCGTTTTCCGGTGAAAAGCTGTGCCGGGGGAGTAATCTGGAGGTTGAGCGAGAACTGTGAGCCCGAACGTGTGTAGATGGGGTTGTCGATAGAGTTGCGGGCGAGGGTAAGGCCGAGCACGATGGCGTTTGACGTACCGGTGTTCATGTAGTAAAGATAATCCCAGTTCTTGAGGTAATACCAGTTGTAGCCGAGCTCGGCGGTGAAGGTAAACCAGTCATCAGGCCATTTGAGGCGCTTGCCGAAGCCTACGTTTACGCCGATCATCTGGAGCACCTTGTTGGGGTCGAGCGACTGCTCGTAGCTGTTCTGGTAGTAGTCGTTGTAGCCGTAGTTGCCGTAGCCGCCATAGTAGCTGCTCGGGTATATGCCGTAGCCATAGCCGTACATTGATGACGAAGCCCACTGACGGTTGTAGAATGAGCTGTTCACGCCTGTCTGGCGGCTATAGTAAGCCGATACAGAGAGCGAGTTGGGTCGTTTGCCGCCAAACCACGGGTCGAGGAATGAGATGGCGTACGACTGATAGTAGCGTGCATTGGTCTGCGCGCTGATAGAGAAGGTCTGACCCTCGCCCTGAGGTATGATACCGCGGTAGGTGCTGGGGTAGAGGAGGTTCTTTATCGAGAAGTTGGTGAATTTGAGCTGCAGCTTGCCGATGATACCGGTCTGACCCCAACCGAGAGAGAACTCGATCTGGTCATTGGCTTTCGACTCAAGGTTGAATATGATGTCTACAGTACCGTTTTCTTCGTTAGGTTCGGGCTGTATATCCATAGTCTCGGGGTTGAAGTGACCAGTCTGGGCAATCTCGCGGGCAGAGCGCATGAGGTCGGACTTGCTGAAGAGGGCGCCGGGGCGTACACGCAATTCACGGCGGATAACCTTCTCATAGAGGCGGTCGTTACCGTTGATCACCACATTGTTGATGCGTGCCTGCGGGCCCTCCATGATGCGCATCTCCAGGTCGATGGAGTCGCCGTGGACGTTCTTTTCGATAGGAACGAGCTGGAAGAATAGATAACCCTTATCCATGTAGTAGTTGGATACGGCATCCTCGTCGCCATCGGCGGCTGTGCGCTTGTTGATGAGCTTCTGGTTGTACACATCACCTTTCTGCATCCCGAGGATATTGTCGAGGATGTAGGTGGGATATACGGTGTTGCCTACCCATGACACATTGTTGAGGTAGTATTTCTTTCCTTCATCAAGGGTGATGTAGACGTCGACAGTCTTGTCGTCGAATGGGACAACGGAGTCACTGAGAATTGTGGCGTCGCGATAGCCTTTTTCGTTGTATTTTGCGATGATGCGCTCAAGGTCGTCCTCATAATCGCTTTCGACAAACTTCTTCTGCTTGAAAAGGTTGATGAGCTTGCCTTTCTCGTTGGTCTTTTTCATGGCGCGCTGCACCTGATTGTCGGAGAGCACTTCATTGCCGTCGATGTAGATCTTGTGGACCTTGACCTTGTCGTGTTTCTTGACGTTGATGTTGACTATCACCTCGTTGGGAGCTGACAGGTCCTCGGCGAGATCGATTTTTACCTGAGCCTTGCCGAAGCCCTTGTTGCTATAGTACTTCTGGATGATCTGCTCGGCGCGGTTCACGATGTTCTGGGTGATCTGGTTGCCTCGATGGAGCTGTAGAGCGTCATCAAGATCCTTCTGTTCACCCTTCTTCACGCCTGAGTACACTATCGATGATATGCGCGGCTGCTGGCGCAGGTTGAAGCATAGCCAAGCCTTGTTGCCTGCCACTTTGTCGACAGTGATCTTTACGTTGGAGAACAGACCCTGTTTCCACAGGCGTTTGGCGGCATCGGTGATGTCGCTGCCGGGTATCTGTACGTAGTCGCCGAGTTTCAGCCCTGAGTATCCTATGATGTTCTTTTCTTCATAGTTGTCGGCTCCGACTATGCGGATTCCGGCTATTTCATAGGTCTTGGGCAGACCGCTGAATATCACAGTGGGATTGACTATGGTGTCGGAGGCGAGCTGAGCCCGCGAAGGGAGCGCGCAACAGATTATTGCTACGAGCAATGTGATGATATGTGACAGATTGGTACGCATACAGTATATCGCTATTTTATCTGGGCAGATGTGAGGCCGAAGCGGCGTTCACGGTTCTGATAGTTGGCTATTGCTGTGAAGAAGTCCTCGCGTGAGAAGTCGGGCCAGAATGTGTCGGTGACATATATCTCGGCATAGGCTATCTGCCAAAGGAGATAGTTGCTGACACGGTGGTCCCCGCCGGTGCGAATCAGCAGGTCGGGGTCGGGCATTGAGGCTGTGGTGAGATATTGCTCGAAGTCGGCATCGGCAGCCATGGATTCAGGTGACTTTCTGCCTTCCTTCACATCGGTGGCAAACCTGCGGCATGCCTCCAGTATTTCCCATCGTGATGAGTAGCTGAGAGCCAATGTGAGGGTGAGCCCTGAGCATGCGGCGGTGTCGGCGATGCATCGGTCGAGACGTTCGCGTGCCTCGGCAGGGAGGCGGTTTACGTCGCCTATCATTCTGAGGCGCACATTGTTCTTTATGAGGTCGGGGGTCTCGCGCTCGATGGCTATGACGATCAGATGCATCAGTGCGTCGACTTCGGCTTTGGGGCGGTTCCAGTTCTCGGTTGAGAATGTGTAGAGCGTGAGATATTCGATGCCTGTCTCGGACGCGGCCTCGGTGATGCGTCGTACGGTTTTTACTCCTTCGACATGACCTGCGCTACGGTCGAGTCCGCGGGATGTGGCCCAACGGCCGTTGCCGTCCATGATGACAGCCACGTGACGCGGGAGACGTGAGGTATCGATTTCAGCTATATTCGCCATTGTTTCAGTCTAAACGGTGGCACTCTATGCACCGCTCGCCAAACTCGTAGGAGACGGACAGTAGCAGAGTGGAGTACCAGTCAGTATTCTTTATAAATGAGCTTTTTATGAGGTAAAGATCGGAGAGAGAAGCCCCATCGGCATGGTCGCCTATGACCTTGGTCATGGCGAACTCCAGGGAGAGGTTGAGCCGGGGACGCACCTTGTATTTCACGCCAAATGCCATTGGTATCGTCATTGCCGTGAAAGTGCTGCCATCGCTTGAAGCCGTTGACACACCTACTCCGAGAGCGAGGTAGGGTGAGAGGCGTTTCAGCTGTTTGTAGGGCTCTCCTGTTCCGTAGTTGAAGAGGTTGAACTCTCCGCGGGCCTGGATGTCGCAGAGGGTTGAACTGAAGTCGTAGACAGCACCTCCGGGGAGAGCGTTTTCCATGTCGGCGGTTGATCCGCTACGTTCACCAGTCCGCGTATGGCGAAGCGGGTGTTCAGCAGGTAGCGGAAAGATGCATTGGCGGCAAATCCTGGATGGGAGAGCAGGTTGCTTTCGTTGGCATCTCCGAGGTAGCCTGACATGCCTATCCCTGCGCCGAGGTCGAACCTGTAGGTCTCGGGCTGCGCTGTGGCTTGTGCCACGCTTGCGGGCGCGACACTCCATAGACAGAAAAAGGCTATTAAGGATGTCAGGTGTCGGAT
>OFGC01001953.1_pt1 | contig 11810 bp, 7 predicted proteins | sample 1521691 | NCBI WGS metagenome assembly OFGC01 (sample SAMEA3504121, study PRJEB24116) | mouse gut metagenome | biome: mouse gut; feature: mouse-associated habitat; material: faeces | place: Denmark | collected 2011
CGGCGGAAGCCCCAGCGGGAATTCCCAGGCCCCCTCTGAGGAGCCGTCCAAGTCCTCTGGCGGCGAGGGCGGAAGCAAGACCTACCAGTTCTGGGGCACCTATGAGGAATCCGGCGAGAACGCTTCCATGCTGAACGCCGCGTTCCTGCTGAACCTGAACGAGGACGGCACCGCTGTTGCGGACAAGTATATGTTCGCCAACTTCAACGCCTCCGATGCCGCCACCAACCCCACCTTCACCGCCAGCTATATGTCCGGCACCTGGAAGGAAGTTGAAAAGGACGGCGTGGCCTGCCTTCAGATCAAGCTGGCCTATGTGGACGAGGCGGGCACTGAGTCCAACGCCCAGACCGCCTACGCCTATGACGTGGCCGGGGTGTACTCCTTTGACCTGACCTTCCCCGTGGTGCCCGGTATGTCCTACACCCGCGTGGCCCCCATGGAGGGCAAGGAGGGCCAGACCTACGCCGACGCCAACGCCTTCATCCAGGCCTATAAGCAGGACTTCACCGCCCCCGAGCACGTGGGCACTTTCACCGACACGGACAACAACGGCACCGCCTACCTCCAGGCCGACGGCACGGTGCTGGTTTACGCCGGCTACGACAAGTTTGCCGACGGCACCTGGACCCTGGCCGACGGGGCCATTGCCATCACCCTGGGCGGCGAGGCCGTGGATGTGACCATGGACGGCAATAAGGCCACCTTTACCGCCGAGCGCAATCTGGGCGACGGCAACACGGCCAGCTACACCCTGGTCTGCGAGGACATCTCCACCCTGTCCGCCCCCGAGGGCGGCCAGGCCCCCGCTGAGGGCGGTGAGCCCACGGAGGAGGGCATCGCCTCCTATGAGGCCGGCGGTCTGGTGCTGGTGCTGCTGGACGACACCAACATGAAGGTCAAGTACCCCGAGTACGGCATGGAGCGGGACGGCTTCACCTACGTGCTGGACGGCGACACCCTCACCGTCACCGCCCCCGGCGAGGACGTGCTGGGCGCCTTCGCCCAGATCTGGGGCGCTATGGGCGGCGAGACCTGGACCATCGACGGCAATACCGCCGTCAAGGCCGAGTAACCGGCGCATAGAAGCAAGCCGAGACCCAAACGCAAAAAAGGCTCCAGGCCGGTTCGTTCGCCTGGGGCCTTTTTTAGAAAAGGAGTGTCATGCTATGAAGAAAAAAGGCAGCCTGCTGTGGACCATCCTCACAGTGGTCACCGCCTTGCTGCTGGTGGTGTGCATCGTGGCCATCCCCGTCACCAACGCCTTTGCCACCGCTATCAACGTGGCCCTGGGGGCCAAGACCCAGGAGGTCATCCCCGACCCCGACGCCAAAATCTATTTCTGGAGCGATTACGAGAACGAAGACGACCTCGTGGCCTTTGAAAAGCAGCTGTGCCACGACATTGAGGCGGAGGGCGCGGCCCTGCTGGTCAACCGGGACAACACCCTGCCCCTGGCCGCGGGCACCAAGTTCACCCCCTTCTCCCAGTCCAGCTTTAACCTGCTGTACGGCGGCACCGGCTCCGGCCAGGTGTCCGCGGACGACGCCATCTCCCTCAAGGCCGCCATCGACGGGGCCTTCGGCGACAATTCCGTCAACCCCGAGCAGTGGAAGTTTTACGCCGGCGCCGGCTACAAGCGGGTGAACGCCGACACCACCGGCGGCAACCAGGCGCAGTACCGCATCAATGAGGTGCCCTGGAGCGAGTATTCCGACGCCCTGAAGGGCACCTGGTCCCAGTACGGCGACGTGGCCCTGGTGGTGCTGGCCCGGTCCGGCGGCGAGGGGGCGGACCTGCCCAGCGGCCTGCCCGAGCTGGAGCCCTATATGACCGATGGCGACTACCTGCGCCTGTGCAAAGAGGAGATCGAGATGCTGGAGAACCTGGAGCAGCTCAAGGAGCAGGGCACCTTCAAGAAGATCGTGGTGCTGCTCAACTCCTCCAACACCCTCCAGCTGGACTTTGTGGACGACTACGGCATCGACGCGGTGCTGTGGATCGGCGATGTGGGCATGACCGGCATCACCGCCGTGGCCGACATCCTGGCCGGCACGGTGAACCCCTCTGGCCGCATCGTGGACACCTTCCTCAAGGACAACCACTCCTCCCCCGCCATGCAGAACTTCGGCGCGTACCCCTATACCAACGGCGCGGATTACGACGTGGCCACCGCCCAGAACAACACCGACCCCGGCATCGGCAAGTGCAACCGGGACTACGTGGTGTACCAGGAGGGCATCTACGTGGGCTACCGCTACTACGAGACGCGGTATGAGGACTATGTGCTGAACCAGGGCAACGCCGGGGAGTATGACTATAGCTCCGACGTGGCCTTCCCCTTCGGCTACGGCCTGAGCTACACCACCTTCGAGTACTCCAACTTCTCCGTCCAGGAGCAGGGCGATACCTTCCAGGTGGAGGTGGACGTGAAGAATACCGGCGCGGTGGACGGCAAGCACACCGTGCAGATCTACTTCCAGTCCCCCTACACCGACTATGACCGGGAGAACGGGATTGAGAAGGCCGCCGTGGAGCTGTGCGGCTTTGACAAAAAGGAGATCAAGGCCGGCGAGACCGAGCACTTTGATATCCGCGTCCTGAAAGAGGATCTGACCAGCTATGACGCCAACGCCGCCAAGACCTACATCCTGGACGCCGGAGACTACTACTTCACCGTGGGTACTGACGCGCACAACGCCATCAACAACATCCTGATGGCCAAGGGGGCAGATGCCTCCCGCATGACCGGTATCGGCGACGCGGCCCTCACGGCCAAATGGAATAACCCTGCCCTGGATACCACCACCTATGCGGTCTCCTCCGCCACCGGGAAGCCCATCACCAACCTGTTCGACAACGCCGATCTGAATAAGTACGAGGGCGCGGAGGATCAGCAGGTGGTCTACCTCACCCGCAGCAACTGGACCGGAACCTTCCCCCAGGCCACTGTGAGCCTTCGGGCTACAGACGCCATGTGGGACGACGGCCTGACCCATGAGGACGCCGGCAGGGACGCCCTGGTGGAGCAGTACAAGCAGCTCTATTGGTCCGACGTGAGCCAGGCTCCCGCCGCCGGGACGGGCGGCTCCCTCAACGCCATTGACTTTGTGGACAAGGACTATGACGACCCTGCCTGGGATGAGCTGATCGGCCAGCTCTCCTACGAAGATATGCTGAACCTGATCTATAACGGCTCCTACCAGACCCAGGTGCTCCCGGCCATCAACCTGCCCGCCACCCAGGAATTTGACGGCCCCACCGGCTTCACCAAGAGCATCGTGGGCGGGGCCAACGGCATGGCCTTTACCTCCGAGGATGTGATGGCGGCCACCTATAACCGAGAGCTGATCCAGGAGGTGGGCAAGTGCATGGGCGAGGATATGCTCCACGCCCAGTCCGGGGACAACGCAGCCGCCGTGGCCGGCATTTACGCCCCCGGCGTGAACATCCACCGGAGCCCCTATCTGGGCCGGCACAACGAGTATTACTCCGAGGACGGCTGGCTGTCCGGCGAGATCGCCGCCGCCCAGGTCCAGGGCCTCCACGACCGGGGGATGCTGGCCTTTGTGAAGCACTTCGCCCTCAATGACCAGGAACAGGGCCGGTATGGGATCTCTGTGTGGGCCAACGAGCAGTCCATCCGGGAGCTGTATCTGGAGAGCTTTGAAGGTGCGATCCGGGGCGGCGCTTCCAATGTCATGAGCTCCTTCAACCGCATCGGCGCGGTGTGGTCCGGCGCCCACCACGGTCTCATGACCGGCGTGCTCCGGGACGAATGGGGCATGGAGGGCTCCGCCATCACCGACATGGCCATCAACGCCAAGTGGATGGACTACCGGATGGGCGTGCTGGCCGGACAGGACTACTGGTGCGGCCAGAAGGGCGGCATGGGTACCCTGGACGGGACCGGCAATGATCCGGCCATCGCCGCGGCGGTCCACAACGCGGCCAAGAACGTGGTATTCAGCATCACCCGGACCAACGCCATGAACATGGGCAACGCTACTGTTGTCAGTGTGACCCCCTTGTGGCGGATCGCGCTGTACGCCGCCACCGGCGTGTGCGCCCTGCTCACCGTGGGCAGCGCGTTTATGGTGGTGCGCAGTAAAAAAGCAGCGAAAGGCGGCTGATCTGCAACAATTCAGCGGGCCGCAGTTCCACGAACTGTGGCTGCGGCCCGAAAACATCTCAGGGGGCACGTCATGAAGAAAAAATATCAGAAATGGCTGGGACTGGCTGCGGTGTTTGCCCTGCTGCTGTCTGCCGCCTTGAGCCTTACCAGCTCTGCATTTTATTACAGCGGCTATGTAAACAGCTTTTTGGGCATCACCGGCGAAAGCATTGAAGTGAGCGGGGACACCAATTACTATCCCTCCGCTTACGGGCCGCTGAATGCGGAGAACGCCGACCGCCTTATTGCAGATGAACGGGATCATAATATTCGGGCTATGTACGAGGGGACGGTGCTGCTGCGGAACGAAAACAGTGCGCTTCCTCTGGCCGCTGGTGAGCGGAGCGTTACTGTTTTTGGCAATTCAGTCAACGACCCCATCTATAAATCCAATGCCGGAAACGCCAGCTTTAACGCTGACCGGGGCGGCGAACTGTATACCGCCTTGGAGGCCGCCGGTTTCCAGGTCAATCCCACCATGCGGGACGCATATGCAAACAGCGGCATCGTCCGCACCTCGGTGGCGACCCGGGGCGGTTCTACTGTGGGCGAAGCGCCCGCCAGCTTTTACACCGACACGCTGAAAAGCTCCTATGCATCCCAGTACAATGACGTGGCCATTGTCTTGCTTACCCGTTACGGAGGGGAAGGTGTTGACCTTGATCCTCTGGACGCGGATGGCGTTCCCATGCTGTCCCTCCACCAGGAAGAAGCAGATCTGCTGAGGATGATCCATGACAGCGGGAAGTTCGGGAAAACCGTGGTCCTCATCAACAGCCCGTTCGCCATGGATATCGAGTGGATCGAATATGAAGAGTACGGGGTGGATGCCTGCCTCGTGTTCGGCGCGGCAGGCGACTATGGCTTTATCGCGCTGATGGATATCCTTACGGGAGCGGCGGATGTGTCCGGGCATCTGCCGGACACCTGGGCCTCCAGTTCCTTGTCCGCGCCCGCCATGCAGAATTTTGGCGATTACAAATTCACCAATCTGGAGAAGATGTACGGCGACCGCTACCTGGTGTATGCGGAAGGGATCTATGTTGGTTACAAATACTATGAGACCCGCTACCAGGACCAGGTGCTGGGCATCAACGACGCCAACGGCCCTGCCGGAGCGTTTGCCAGCGATGGCGGCTGGGACTATGCCGCTGAGATGGCTTATCCGTTCGGCTATGGCCTGTCCTACGCCCAGTTCACCCAGGCGGTGGAGAGCATCCTCTGGGATCAAAGTGCGCACACCGTCACCGCTGCTGTAAAGGTTACCAACAACGGCGGATTTGATGGAAAGTCCAAAGCATTGGTCCAGCTCTACGCCCAGCTCCCCTGGGAGCCTGGACAGGCCGAGAAGTCCGCCATCCAGCTCATCGGCTTCCAGAAATCAAGCGGGCTGGCGGCTGGGGAAAGCGAGACGGTCACCATCACCGTGCCTGATTACTATTTCGCAGTTTATGATGAGAACGCTGAAAACGGCGCGGATCCCTCCAAGACCGGCTGCTACATATTTGACGCAGGGGATTATTGGTTTGCCATCGGCGGCAGCAGCCATGACGCGTTGAACAACATTATGGCCGCCAGGGGGATCGAGGGCCTGTTTGATGAAAAGGGGAACCCTGTGTCCGGCGTTCCCTCCAATGCGGTAAAAGCAGAGCTGGGGCAGTACGACAACACTACCTATGCACTCAGCCCCACAACTGGGGCCATCGTGTCCAACCAGCTTCAAGATGCTGACCTGAACGAGTATCTTCCCGGCACTGTCACCTATCTGAGCAGGTCGGACTGGAACACCTTCCCTGAGAGCTATACCGGCCTGACCGCCACGGACGCCATGGCGGAGCTAATGATCGGGAAAACCTATCAAAAGCCCGGCGACGCCCCGGATACCGGCGATATGGTTTTCGGTGAGGACGCTGGCTTGAAGCTGGTAAGCATGAAGGATGTGGAGTTCGGGGCGGATCAATGGAAGACGTTTATCGATCAGCTTAGCATCAACCAGCTGGCCACCATCTGCGGTGACAACCGGGGCAATGTGGCCATCCCTGAAGTGGGTAAGCCCGCAAATGCCTCCACAAACGGCCCCTGCGGCGTTCAGGGCAGCTATACCAAGGGGAACCGGAAGGGCTGCCCCCTGTTTGTGGATGAGCCGATCCAGGCCGCCACATTTAACCTGGATCTGGCCAGGGAGCGGGGCGCCCTTATGGCGGAGGACGCCATGTATGCCGACGTTACCATGGTGTTTGGTCCCGGCGCCAACATTCATCGGACTGCCTACCTGGGCCGCAACAGCGAGTATTTCTCCGAGGACGGCCTGATGAGCTATCTCATGAGCCGTGCCAACGCCCAACCCATGACAGAAAAGGGCGTCATCACCGGCTTCAAGCACTTCTGTCTCAACGACCAGGAGGTCAACCGCCATGGTGTGGCCACTTTTGCCACTGAGCAGGCCTGCCGGGAGATTTATTTCAAGGCATTTGAAGGCGCGTTGAGCGATGGCGGCGGTCTGGGCGTCATGACCAGCTACAATCGGATCGGGATGACCGCGTCACCTGCCCACTACGGCGCACAGGTGGAGATCCTCCGCAACGAATGGGGCTTTAAGGGCATCAATATCACCGATTCCTCCAAGGATGCCTCTGATTATGTGCTCACTGCCGAGTGTATCACCAGCGGCACCGATCTGTTCCTCTCCGACACCGGGCGCACCAGCGAGCTGACCAATCTGGCGATCAAAGATCGGGACGGAAACATCCTGAACTGGATGAAAACAGCCAATGAGCATTTCTATTATGCCCACAGCCGAAGCATTCTGATTAACGGATTGGCAGAAGAAACTGTCGTCCATGAGACCGTTTACTGGTGGCAGCCGGCGCTGATTGCTGTTTGCGCCGCCCTTGCTCTATTGGCCGTGGCATCCCTGGGGATGTTTGCCTGGAATGCTTACGTAAAAAAGGAGAGACGCTGAGATGAAGAATGTGTTTAAAAACCGGGGTTTGGGGTTTTATATGAATCTGATTGCGGGGGCCACAGCCCTGCTGGGCGCTGTCCTGTATATTGTGCTTGACGGAACAGACAAAACGTTTACATTCATTGGCTTTGCCCTGGCGTTGGCAGGCGCGGGCTCCGCCGCGCTGACGGTGTTCACCCGGCTGAAATTTGCCGCTTTTGTGCCTACAGCGTTTTATGCCGCCGCTTTTGGGGTAGTGCTCCGTGTCGCGGTGCCCAGCTTGTCCGATGTGTGGAACAAAGTCAATTTTATCGGCGGAAATGCCGCTATGGGCATGGCCTTTGCGGGCGTGTTTTTCCTGTGTGCGGTATTGGGCGTGGTTTCCTGCTTTGTTGGATCAAATGGGCAGGACATGAAATAAGAGGATAACTGAAATGAACAAAAAAATCTTTATTATTTCGGCGGTGCTTGGGCTTCTCCTTGTCCTGGGCGCCTGTGCGGACAGATCCCCTGATCGTCAAGGGGATCCTGCCAGCGATCCGTCGGGCGGAGTTTCTTCGGAGGCCTCTGCTGTGTGGAAGCTCTCCATCGCACAGCCGCCGGAGAAGCTGGAGTATGAGGAAGGCGAAACCTTCGATCCGGCCGGGGTTGTCATCAACGCCAAGATGAAGGACGGCTCAATACTGGAAAACGTGGCCTATGAGGGGATCATCGTAGACCAGCCGCTGACGCGGACGTCCCTGTTTGCCAAGTTTGTCTATGGAGGGGAAACCGTGCAGCAGAACATCAAGGTCACGCTAAAGGGGAACCGGGAGGAGTACTCCGTCGCCAGCACGCAGGGGATTGCGGACAGCCCCCTGGCGGGAAAAGTCATCTTTTGGCTGGGTTCCTCTGTCTCAGAAGGGGCCAGTTCCGGTCAGGAATCTATGGCGGATTTCCTGGCCAAAAAGCACGGGGCCCAGTGCATCAAGGAGGCCGTGTCCGGCACCACGCTGGCGGACCGGGCCAACAGCAGCTATGTAAGTCGGCTGGACCAGTATCTGGCCTCTGATGAAAGGGCAGGCCATGTGGACGCGTTCATCTGCCAGCTGTCCACAAACGACAAGGGCTTCCCTGATGGCTTTGGCGCTGTGACGCCGGCGGATGTGCGTGACGCGGCAGCCTTTGACACCGCCACCACCTTCGGGGCAATGGAGTACATCATCGCCACAGCCAAAGACACATGGGACTGCCCCGTATATTTCTACACCAACCCGCCCATGGGCGACGAAAACTATGAAACGATGGTGCAGGCGCTGGAGGAGCTTGCGGAAAAATGGGGCGTGACCATCATTGACCTGTATCGGGATCAGGCGTTCAACGACATCAGCGAGGAAGAACAGGCGCTCTATATGGCGGACAGCATCCATCCGACAAAGGCCGGCTATCGGGAGTGGTGGCTGCCCAAGTTTGAAGAGGCCCTGTCCGGAATTTGAAAATAGGAAAAGGGGGAGCATCATCCATGCCGATCAAAGCAGTCCAGCAGTTTATGCTGGGCACGGTGCTGAATAACGAAGCCCAGGCCCGGGACACGCTGCAAAAAATGAAAGACGCCGGGTATGACGGGATCGAGCTGTGCCGCTTTATGATCCACCCCAGCGGCCTTTTGGTCCGCCTCATCACCAAAGCCGCCGGCATGCCTGTGGGCGGGGGCGGCAGGCTGGACTGGCCCCGGCTGGTAAAGGAATCCGGCCTCCGGGTGGTCAGCCTGCATATGGACTTGGACAGTGTGGAAAAGGACGTCCCTGCCGCCGCCGCCGAGGCTAAGGCGCTGGGGGCGAAGTACGCGGTGATTACAGGGATGTACCGCTTCCCCTATAGCGACGAAAAGGCGGTCAGGGAACTGGCCGCCCGGCTGAACCGGGTGGGGGAAGCGCTGGGGCGTGAGGGAGTCAGCCTGCTCTACCATAACCACAACTGCGAATTGCAGTGGGTAAACCGGGAACAGCGGGCCTACGACCTCCTATTGTCCGAGACCAGCCCGGCGGCGGTGGGCTTTGAATTCGACAGCTACTGGTTCACGGAAGGGGGCGCCAGCGCCCTGTCCTGGATGGAGCGGCTGGGGGGACGCATGAAGCTGTGGCACATCAACGACCGCGGGACGCGGCTGTCCGGGCCGGCCATGACCCCCATCCTGAAAAGCGACAGCATGGAGCTGGGCTATGGGAACATGGATCTGCTCCCCCTGGTGGAACAGGCCAAGTCTGTGTCTGTGGACGCTGTGATTTTGGAAAGCCACCGCAACTGGGTGGAAAAATCGCCGGTCAAAAGCTTTCAGCGCAGTGCCGGCTTTTTGGAGAAATACATTTGAGTAGGTGAGGCAAATGGAACTACGAACAAGGATCAATATCAATGAGGGCTGGAGCTTCACCGGGCCACGCGGCGGGACACAGCGTGTGAACCTGCCCCACACCTGGAACGCGATAGATGGCCAGGACGGTGGGAACGACTATTGGCGGGGGACGTGCATCTACTGCAAATCCTTTCCCAAGCCGGAGATCGCTGCGGGCCAGCGGGTATACCTGGAATTCCAGGGGGTAAACGCATCGGCCAAGGTGGAGCTGAACGGGACGCTTGTTGGGATACATAACGGAGGGTATTCCGCCTTCCGCTGGGATGTGACCGAATCAATCTCAGACAGCAACGTGCTGACCGTCCACGTGGATAACGGCGTCAACGACCGGGTATACCCCCAGAAAGCGGACTTCACCTTCTACGGCGGCATCTACCGGGATGTCTCGTTAATCGTGGTCAACAAATGTCACTTCGATTTGGACTGCCTGGGTGGGTCAGGCATCATGGTCACGGCCAAGCCCATAGAAAACTACAGCAAGGGCGAGGTGCAGGTAAAAACCTGGAGGAACTGCGAAGACGGCCAGGTGCATATCTCCATTCTGGATGGCGCCGGGAAAAAGGTCTCTGCTATTGATGCGGACAGCGGCAAGCTGGATTTGCCCAATGTGCATTTATGGGATGGGATAAGGGATCCTTATCTTTACACTGTAGTGGCAACCCTTGCCATAGGGGGTGAAACGGTAGATCAGGTCAGCGCCCGTTTTGGTGTGCGGGACTTCCGGGTAGATCCCAGAGAGGGCTTTTTCCTCAACGGGCGCAGCTACCCCCTCCGCGGCGTCAGCCGCCACCAGGACTGGAAGGGCCTGGGCAACGCAATTACAAAGGAGCACCATGAGGCCGATATGGCGCTGATCCGGGAGATGGGGGCCAACACCATCCGGCTGGCCCACTACCAGCACGACCAGTATTTTTACGACCTGTGCGACCAGTACGGCATGGTGGTGTGGGCGGAGATCCCCTATATCTCCGAGCATATGCCCAACGGCCGCGCCAATACGATCGGCCAGGCCAAGGAGCTGGTGATCCAGAACTACAATCATCCGTCTATTGTGGTGTGGGGCGTGTCCAATGAGATCACCATTTCCACCAAGGACAAGGCAGACATGCTGGACAACCACCGGGTGCTCAACGACCTGTACCACCAGCTGGATCCCACCCGGCTTACCACCCTGGCCTGCTATGCCATGTGCGGGCCCTTCAACAAAACCGCCCACATCACCGACGTGGTAAGTTGGAACCTATACCTGGGCTGGTATGTGCCTGGATTGTTCCTAAACGATTTCTGGATTGACTTTTTTCACAAATGCTACCCGGACAGGCCGCTGGGCTACTCAGAATATGGCTGCGAGGCCATGCCCAACCTGCACTCCTCCAAGCCCCATCGGGGAGACCACACAGAGGAATACCAGTGCATCTATCACGAGTATATGCTGCGCTGTTTCGAACACAGGCCCTTCCTCTGGGCCACCCATGTGTGGAATATGTTTGACTTTGCCGCCGATGCCCGAGATCAGGGCGGCGAACCAGGCATGAACCACAAGGGGCTGGTCACCTTTGACCGCAAAACCAAAAAGGACAGCTTCTACATCTACAAGGCGTGGTGGAGTGATGAGCCCTTCGTCCACATTTGCGGCAGCCGGTACGTGGATCGGCCCGAATCGACCATCAAGGTCAAGGTCTACTCCAACCAGGGTAGAGTGGCGCTGTATGCAAATGGCAAGCTTGTGGAAGAAAAGGCCGGAGACAAGGTGTTTGAATTCAAAGTCCCTCTGGAGGGCGATGTGGAGTTGAAAGCGGTTGCCGGCAACTGCACCGACCTATGCGCTGTTCGCCGGGTAAGTGCACCTAATCCAGCCTATAAACTCCATGGGAAAAGCTCCAACAGCGCCAACTGGGTGTAAGAGGAGGTTGGGATTCCATGAAGCATGAGGACTTGATCCGGCAAATGTCCTTAGAAGAAAAGTGCTATTTCCTGTCCGGCAAGGACTTCTGGCAGACGCGGAGCGTGGAGCGGCTGGGGGTGCCCAATATGACCCTGTCCGACGGCCCCCACGGCATCCGCAAGCAGGCCGGGGAGGGGGATCATCCCTGCCCGCCACCTGCTTCCCCACCGCCGCTACAATTGCGAACTCCTGGGATCCCACACTGGGGGAGGAAATCGGCAAATATTTGGGTATCGAAGCCGCTTCCCAGGGGGTGGGCGTAGTGCTGGGCGGGATGTGCACCATGGAAATGGCGGAGGGCATCCTTACCATCTGCAACGGCCACTTTTTCAAGGGGCTGGGAGCCGTTGTCGGC
>OFGC01001957.1_pt1 | contig 11795 bp, 16 predicted proteins | sample 1521691 | NCBI WGS metagenome assembly OFGC01 (sample SAMEA3504121, study PRJEB24116) | mouse gut metagenome | biome: mouse gut; feature: mouse-associated habitat; material: faeces | place: Denmark | collected 2011
TTTGACAGAAAATCTATAATCTGACTAGGCGTATGATTTGACGTTTACATTCAAGTCCGTGTTCCTGACACCATGCGACAGCTTTTGATAGAGCTTCGCCGATTCGGCAGGTCCAGAGGATGAGCTTATTGCCATCGGATTTCCATTTTTTTAGATAATTGATAAGTGCTTGATTGGGTTCACCACAATCGGGCCACTTGCTAAAACATAAGGTGCCATCAAAGTCGACAGCTATGATTTGATAGTTACGTTCCATGGTGTGCTCCTTCCTGCTCGTCAGGTTTCTTATTCATATCGGGGAAGAGAACCGGGAGAGCTACTTTAAAATAATTCGCAATTCGGTATGCCATCTGTACGGATGGGTCATGTACTCCTTTTTCAATATAGCCGATAGTTCTCCGGCTACAGTCTACAGCTTCTGCCAGCTTATCTTGTGATATGTTTGCTTGCTGGCGGAAGAGTAATAAGTTATTAGGTGAAGACTGCACTTCTTTCTTGGTCTTGCAGTATCCAGTGTCTTTTAATTCCATCGAATCACTCCATTCACAACAATGTTGTGGCTGAGGCAGGGTGCGTCAGCCTATGGTCTAATTCTAAATGAATATCTGTCCAATAATACGGTCTCTAATTCAGAACCCGACCAAAAATTTTAAAGGAGCTTTCATCGGTAACCTTAATAGGTTCGTACTTGCTATTAAGAGATACGAGGTATACCCCGTCCTTATCATCCTTAAGCTGCTTGCAGTAGGTCATACCATCAAGGTAGAAGATACCTATTTCGCCATTGTTTAAGGAATTAGTCTGCTGTACCCATACAGCTTGATTGTTATGGTAGCGAGGTTCCATACTGTCACCATTGATTGCCAGTCCAAAGTCTGCTTCTTCCGGAACTTCTTCACCCACTTCAATCATCTCAAAGTTTTCATCATCAAGAAATTCACCGGTACCGGCTGATGCCGAAAGGATGGACCACTTGATAGGTCTGCGGAAAGGAATAATGGTAGCTTCTTTCTTCTGGAACTGTTCAGAGAGGAGGAGCAAGCCGATGTATTCCAGAGCTTTTTCTTTTCCTTCTTCATTTAGCTTTGCCAAAGGGTCATCCGGATTGAATCCGATGAACTCATTATAGATGTCAGTAATACCTAATATCTTGCAAAGTGCAAGGAACTGATGCGCATTCGGTGAGCTGATATCCTTTTCCCAAGCACTGATAGCTGCGTTTGAAACGTTAATACCGTAGTTGCGAAGCTTGTCTGCAAGCTCTATCTGTGACATCTTCTTATCTTTTCTGTAGGTGGCAAGGGTAATGCCAATCTTTTTCTCCATAGTGTATCCTCCAAGGTGCTTTGCACTGTTCATAATCATAATCAAATGATAATCGAATTAAAAGAAAATATCAAGTTAAAATCAATAAAAAATTGAATTGGTACAAATAATGCCGTTGATTTCAAAAAGATTTTGAATTATATTATATATTGCGAGGACGGTTCGATACTGTGCTACGGAGGAGTTGGAGAGGGGAGTTTCTTTATCGTACTTGACTTTTACAGTGGTAGGTGCTACTATAAAGAAGAAGTGGTGGCACCTACCATAGAAAGCGAGGAGTAATATGGGAAGAATTTATTCAAACTATGAAGAACATGAATTTGAGAGTGTAAAGAAGAGAGCAGAAGAATTAGGCTTTAGTGCATCTTCGTTTCAGAAGTATTGTGTGATGCTCTATTTAGGAGATAGAACCAATACAGTTCCAATTGCTGATTTACAAGAGGAAATGCTAAAAGGTTTAGAAGAAATGGAGATTGGGAAGACGTTTATTGTCTCAGCGTTACATCCGGATAAGTGGGCAAGCTTTTCTCGTTCTACTAAGATGCAATTAGCAAAATATTTAGCCTCATATGTAGATAAGCATTCTGACAAATTTATCGTTGCTGAAAAAGTAAAAGGCACTATTAACAAGTACAAAAAAGTGATGTGAGGTGAAGCAAAGAAAATAGATGATAAGAAATGTGATAGGTCAGCGAGAAGTACAAAAGATGAATGGTGCGGACTTCGGCACATCGGAACTCATTCGTCACTTTATAATCATCAATGGTTTTCCTTTCCCTTTACCGTTGAGTAGTTACAATCAACAGGAGGATTTTGATGATGATAGATAGAAAAGATAAGAGATTCGTGAGTTGCCCGGTGTGTGGAAGAATCTTGATGAAGTGTCAGGGAGAGTGTAATATCGAGATAACCTGTGGGAAATGCAACCGAGAGATAGTTGCTCTTGTGGATAATGAGAGAGTGATGGTGTTGGAGAACCGCAGAGGAAATGGTCAGGTGGGACAGGTCAAAGTAAGTGTCCAAAAGACTAAGGGATGTAAGCAGATGCAACCGATGAAGCGAGCAGCGAATTATTAAAACAGAATAACATGAGGAATCAGAGGAACCGTCGGATTTGGCTGGAACCATCAAGGTCGGCACTGATTACCAAGAGTTTGTAACGAGTTGGATTTAGCATAGAACTATCAGGAGCCTACAAAACGGAAATAACGCCAGGTGGCATATAATTGTCGCTACCGGTCTTATTGTTATACGTTTTGTAGACTCCTTTTCTTGTGTTTATTTCCGTTTTGGACTCCGGAAATGGAGAGAAAAATGGAAATGACAATGGGAATGAGAATTAGAGAATGCAGAGTAAAGATGGGAATGACACAGGAGGAATTGGCAGAGGCTTTGTTTACAAAGAAATGTACTATATCTGCTTATGAGACAGGGAAAATTGATGTAAAGGTAAGCATTCTCAGAGATATTGCAAAGGTACTGAATACTACAGCAGGATATTTGATGGATGGAGATGAGATGGGATTTGATGCCGATGTTATGCAGCTTGCTATGATGCTGCAGGAGATGAAGAATGAGAATGTTAGAAAAGTGGCGATTGAGCAGGTGAAGGTGCTGGCGAAGTTAAATAAAGATGCATAGGTCAAAAAAAATTAAAAAAAGTTTACTTTCTCGCTTTTAAATCATATAATTAAAGCGTAGAAGTAAAGCGCAGAGGTGAAAAGAATGACTAAAAAGGAAAAAATTGAAAATTTTATTGAAAAATATAACGGTTATCTTATTACCTCGTTGGTGTGTAGTGAAGATATTTCTAAGACCTATGTTGCAAAATATATTAAGGAACACGGTATGGAGAAAGTCTCAAGAGGTGTATATATAGCGGATGATGTGTGGCCGGATGAGCTGTTCATTTTGCAGCAAAGAAATGGTGCGATTATTTATTCCGGAGAAACAGCACTATATTTGCACGGTTTGACAGATAGGGAGTATTCATCTGTGTGTGTTACTGTGCCACAGGGATATAATGCGAGCCATCTTAAGGATAATGATTTTGATGTTTCGGTGAAATATGCTGCACTGGATTTATACAAAATAGGAATTTGTGAGATTGCATCCAGCAGTGGAAATTTGGTTAAGGTTTACGATAAGGAGCGTTGCATTTGCGATTTGATAATGAATCGTAATAAGTATGAAGTACAAGTATTTCAAACGGCTATCAAGGAATATATGTCGTCGAAGGACAAAAAGCTATCGCAGCTGATTCTATATGCGGATATGATGGGAATTCGAGATGAAGTGATGAAGTACGTGGAGGTGTTAGTGTGATTAGTTCATCAAGACAATTAAAAGATAAGGTGAGAAATATTTCGGATGGGAACAGTAATAAAGCGACTACGCTAATTCGAAATTTTATGATGGAAAGATTTCTGGAAAGAGTATCTATATCGTCATATAGAGATAATTTTATCCTTAAGGGTGGAATGTTGGTAGCGGCAATTGTTGGCGTAGATATGCGAGCTACGATGGATATTGATACAACAGTAAAAGCATTACCGTTAAATGAGGCTGATGTACAGAGGATCATTGAAGAAATTTGTAATATCCCGCTGGATGATAATGTTAGCTTTCAAATTAAAAGTACAAGAACTATTATGGAAGAGTTTGATTACCCGGGCATTCGTGTAATGCTGGAAGCTACGTTGGACAGAATGCGTCAACCAATTAAAATCGATATTTCTACAGATGATGTAATTACACCAAAGGCGGTAGAATACGACTATAAATTAATGTTTGAGGATAGAACAATTTCTGTTCTTACATATAACAAGGAAACGCTGCTGGCAGAGAAGATGCAGACAATCATAAATAGAGGTATTGCTAATACCAGATTGAGAGATTTTTATGATGTTTACAGTATTATGAACTTCTATGGAGAGCAGATAGAGAAGCAGGTTCTATATGATGCATTTTCTGCTACTTGCAAAAAGCGGAAAACTATTTTTTGTAAGGATGATATTAAAGATACATTACATTTGGTATCTGATGATTTACATATGGCAGAGCTTTGGGGGCAGTTTCAAAAAAGTAATTTTTATGTAGGGGACCTAGAGTGGAAAAGTGTGATTGATTATGTAGAGAATACGATGAAGAAGTATTTGATGTAATGTATTTTTTATATGAGCAGAACAAATAGATGCAAATATGAAATTATAGGTGAGATTATGACGAGTGATGAAAAAGAAGTAGACGAGAAACTTTATCGTGTTGTGCGAAAAAAAGGAAGTCATGTGAATACAAAAGTAAATCCAGATGGAACAAAATCTGCTTTACAGTTTACTGATGAAAATAATGACTTGAATGGACCACTTGATATCATTGAAGTTGATATGAGTGAATATATAAGAGCAGAAGAATTACAACCTGATTCTGTGGATGGAATGACACCTAGAACATGGAAACAGATTGTTGTTGAAGATATCGTTGTTCCAATAGCAAGAGAAGCTATTGAACAATTTCTGAATATTGGTTTTCAACATTTAGAAATTTGGATGGAAGAAAAAGCTGTTCCGGCGACTAGACAAAAAGCAAAGACGGTTGGAAAGGATATATCTATTTTCTTTTCAGCAGTGAAATCTGTCATCAAAGGAGAGCAACCCAAGGCATTACAAATTGTTGAAGCAGAGCGGCATTATGAAAAGAAAAATGCAAACAATTCTGCTTTAGTGGAGGGGCGTGATGATTCTACACAAGAAGAGAAAAACGTAATGGATAAAATAGAAATTACACAATCTGAATATGAACAGATAGTTGCATTGACGAAGAGAAGTGCAATAACTCTGGTAGGATGCATAAATCTTCTCAAAAATTCTGCCATATCGGATATGGATAAAAATCAGAAGATTGAGTTTGAAAATCGAATGAAAGAATTGACAACAGCGGATATGATGACAGAAATAAATCTCCTGTTAGAAGATAAAAATAAAGGAATATTGAATCCGACTTCTTTTGCAATATTGTCAGCATTTCGAGATGGAGAATTCATTGTCGATGGAAAAAGAGTGCCTATTGGTAAGTATTTAGGGAAATAATGTGATTTTTACTTGAATAACATTTGGAAAGTAGTAATGATTTTGTTTTATTATGTATAAAGATGGGGTAAATAATGAAATATATAGATGCGACAACACAAAACTCCTTGAAACAGGGAGTAATGGAATTATTAGGTCTTTCGGCTGGCGAGATGATACAGATGTTTATGTCAATTTATGAAGATACGGAAAAGGAACCGTGGGAATGGGTTAGAGATTTTCTCTCTGAACTTGGTGTAAATGAGACTCTTGAATATATTCAAATGTTCCATCTTTCTCGAAGATTGGATGGAACTGATATACAAGCAAACAATAATCTGGAACAACTTTTAGTAGAAGACTCTCCGTTATCTGATTTCTTTAAAAAGCATAAAGTGACTTTTAAACCACACGAAGGTCATATTGATTTGTATTATAAGGGAGAGTTGCAACCTCTTGAGGATGAGTTTAGATATGACGGCGGAAATATCTATTATCTTAGATCAAGATTGGGATATAACAAGAGTCAAGATTACTGTGTAAATGGGTTTGCATTTCGGTCATATTTAGAGAAGAATCAGTATTTCTCTTTATTATCATGCTGTCCTGAATTGGTAGGAAATATTGAAAGCCTTCTTGGTATACACGGGATGAGTACTGATTATTATAATAACAGTCAGTATTATTGTATTGAATATTTGATTCCTATGACAGATGTAATATTTGACATGGGATATCCACCAGAAACTGATAAGGAAAAGACTGTAGAATTTTTACATCAGGCGATACTAAGATTATACGATGAATGGAGAGGAAGCAACTTTTTGTGTGATGATAATCTTATACTAAGGCTTGCGGATGATGCTTGCATCAAATCAGAGTGGTTTGTTAAGGCAGAGGAATTATAATAATTTAAGATGAGTCGGTAGCTTTTAGCAGTTACCGGCTTTTTCTATGTCCCAAAGTCTATTCCCACGATACCGCAAGTCTATTCTTTGGGGAACGACTTTGTCCATAGAAAGCCGTAGAATAATACCTGTAAGAAATAAGCAACCGGTTAGCTTTTCCTTGCATCGATAAATCACTAAGTATGGAGGAAACGATGGCAACGAAAGCAAGTATAATTAAAGTATATGCGCAGGCGGATTCAGCCAAGAAGGTAGATATTATTATCAGATATTATCCGAATTTCATGGGAATCGTTGAAAGCTACACTGACGGTCTCAGATATATGATTGAAAACGAAAAAGCTTTTAACAGACAAGCTAATCGTGGAGAGCTGGGAGTCAGAGTTCAGGCTAAAGGAAATCATAGTGATATTACCGGCAACAGTGCAGTTGCCAGTGTGATGACTAGAGAGGCACTTGTAGCTTGTGATTTTTCAGGAGATGTATTGGAGGGCGTTGATAGGCAGGAGGAATTTAAACAAGAAGCAATTACTCTTCGGACTATGAGACTGGATTATGAGTTGTTCAATCAGCAGCTTGGGATTCTTGGGGAGGAGGAATGTGAAGTGTTCCAACAGTTTATCAGAGGTGAAAAAGACCTGCAGGCTATAGCAGAGGATAAGGGAATTGTGTACGAATCCGCACAACAAAGGATTCACAGAGCAAAGAGAAAGATTAAGGTCCAGATGGTTGGATTTTTAGATGGAAATATAGGAGGAATATAAGATGCCAAGAGCAAGAGTAGAAGTACCACAGTTAGAGAACATGGTTCAGACCGGAAAGAAGAAATTTGTTAGATATGCGGAAGGAGCAGCCCTTTATTCGTTAGGGCTTCATACTTTTCAGGAAATAGCCAAGGAAGCCAATGAGACTGTCCGAAAAATAAGAAAAAATAGCGTAGAAAATACCGCCAGAAACTTGTCTATATGTGACAATCTGGCGGCAGGAGTATTTTTTCGTATACTGGCCGGAAAGAAAACCATTTTCAAAAGAAAAAGGCATGTATCAGGTCAAAATCATCTCCATTAGTCCGTTTACCCCAAGGAGGTTTACCACTCTTCGGAAATTGTAGGCAAGGAAAGAAAGCCCCATTTCAGCGGCTGCCTTCCGCTTTCCTTTTGTCAGCAGATAACCGGCTCCGTGCCATCTTTTCACAGTTCCGTATGGATGCTCGACCACAGTGTTCCGCTTCCGTAAATGCTGTTGGTTGGGGTAGAACCGCAGGATCACCCATTCGTCCCATGAACTTTCTTCTTCGGATAACGTGATCACTTTGAACCGGTGGCTCGTCTTCCGGACGATCCTGTTTTCCCTGGCTTTTTCATAAAAGGCTTCCTCTTTCCGTGTTTCACCCTCTTTGAATGAGACGATCCGTCTTTTACGTAGTGTACATTTGTTGGAGCATTTCAAACAGGCTGAAAGTCTGTGATACCTGCGGATGCAGGGATCTTTTTTGCCATTCGGGTGGCCCGGACCTGCGTAGAACAGCGTCTGGCCCATTGGGCAGATAACTATGTCTTTTTCAATATCACGCTCAAAATATGGCTGTAACGGCGGATCCCTCCTGACTTCCACAGGCGCTTTCTCCAATCCGCCCTGTGCTTTCATTTCTGCATAGGAAACCAGTTCCCCCGTTTCTTTATCCAGATACAGGCTGCTGCCCTGTTCCCGGCGTTTCACTACTTCCAGTTCCACATCGCCCCGCTGCAGGATCTCTGGCAGCATACCGGCTGATATGCACAAAAGAAGGGTATCTTTGTCTTTTGAAGACAGCATTTCCCCGGTCACTTCCGTGTCGGTTTTCTGAAACCGGAACATTCTGCTTTTCTCGCCTTTATTGGGATGCGTTGTAGGGGTATCCCCATTTAGCAGGCACTGCAGGATTTCTTCATCGTTGCTGTATCCCCTGTCTGCGATGCCTTCAAGGTTCTCCACGCCTAATGCGGCTTTTGAGGCGTCAATGCCGTTCCCAAGCAGATGCCAGTCCGTGCATTCATTTGTCACATCATAATGGACGATCAGATGGTTTTCCGATTCCACTGCTGTCTGCACGTTGAAGCTCGGCCGGATGCCGTCCCTCGTTTTCATAAGGCGGCTTTCCGGGTCGGTGGTGCAGATGTGGTTCTCCCCGCTGCCTGCCATCCGCTCCAGCGCTTCAGTCAGCTGGGTCTTTCGGCGTTCCAGATAATCCAGCACTCCGGCAATATCTTCTTTCGTCAATGCGCCCGGCTTGGATTCGGCAGTATCTGTTTCATCCAGCTCTTTCATGTATCTGCTGATCTTTTCCTCCACATCCAGAAGGACCTTCTTGGCATTGCTGCTGACATAGCTTTTATTGTCAGCATTCACCGCACGGAATTTTGACCCGTCGATCACCACTGATTCATGCGATAGCAGCCCTGCTCTGTTGCACAGCTTCACAAATGCCTTGAACACTTCTTTGATTGCTTTTGCATTATCTTTCCGGAAGTCTGCAATGCAGCGGAAATCCGGGACAACCTTCTTAAGAAGCCACATCAGTTCCACATTCCGGGCTGCCTCCTTCTGCAGCCGTCTGGAGGAACGGATGTGGTTCAGGTAGCCATACATATACAGTTTTAGCATATCGCGGGGATCATAACCGGGACGGCCTTCTTTTGCAGGAGCCGCTTTAAAACCCATGAGGGCTATATCCAGTGAATCGATAAAGGCATCAATGGCACGCACCTCATTATCCCCGCCAACATAATCGTCGAGGGTATCAGGCAGTAAGATTACCTGGTTTCGATCTGCTCCTTGAATATACCCCATGCCTGCATCCTCCTTGGTGGTTCTGATGGCTTAATTATACCATATCCTGAACCTTGCCTCCATGTTTTCCAGAGTTTTCGGACAGTCTGCAAGCGGTTTCTGCTGTCAGACCTGCCTGCGGAAACAGCAGACCGCCGCATATGGAAAAAGGGCCTGTGAGCCCTTTTCCTCTTTATCCTTAGTTTAATTCCAGTAACCGGGATATGTTTTCCCCTAATGCCATTTCCGCTGTCCGCTTGTCCGGGCTTACAAATTCGATGAGCTGCCTGTATAAATATGGTTCCCCGTAAGGCGCATCTGAACTGTACAAGCATCTTTCCGGCAGTTCGGTCAATGCCATTTTTGTAGCAATAGAGGCAAAAGCCGCCGAAAGGTCTAAGTATACATTCCCATGTTCTTTTGCGAATTTGATCACATCCATCCAGTTTGAGCCGCCCAAATGTCCGAAAATAACGGGAATGCCGGGATATTTTTCACATAAGGCCATCAGAAGTTTTATCCCGTCCATCGTGACCGGGTGGAAGGTATGCACCCAGACTGGATAAATCTTTGTAGCCATCAATGCCTGAAATACAGTGTCCAACTGCATGATCTGCTGCTCGTTTCCGGGCGTAAACTCCCCGATTCCATACAGTGAATTGGAAGTAATCTGTGCATCAATCCATTCTTCCGTTTCCTCCAGCCCCATCCCTAAAGGAACGGAGCCGAATCCCAAAAAGCGTTCCGGGTATTCCCTTACTGCCTCCACAACTTCCGAGATGTTCTTTTTCAGGCGGCGGATGTTATCCTCCTTACTGTTGGCTCCTGCCAGAATCTTATTCAAAGCTGCCATTTCTTCTTCCAGCTCCTTTAATGTCCCGGCTTTCTCCGGGTGCAGCGCAGTGCAGAATAATACCGTCTTATCCACTCCCGCCGCATCCATTTTATCCAACTGCATTTTCACGGGAAACATGATATGTTCGTGGCTGTCTATCACCATTTTCAGAACCTCCTTGACAATTTTGGTATATTGACGTTAGCATTAAGGATAGCTAAAATCAAGTACGCACTTTTTTGAAATAAGGTTTCCTTTTTGAAACCGTGCGTGGAAAGGGGCAATACATAATGGCAAAGGTGCAGGCAGTGGATGATCAGTGCCCGGTTGAACTTGGGCTGAACATCCTGAGCGGAAAATGGAAACTGAAAATATTATGGCATCTCTCCAAAGGCACAATCCGTTTTAATGAATTGCAGCGGCTCTTAGACCGCATCACCACCAAGACGCTGGCGGAGCAGCTCCGGGAACTGGAAGAACAGGGAATCATCTTGAGAACTGTTTTTCCGGAAGTCCCTCCGAGGGTTGAATATTCGCTTAGCGAAATAGGCTGCACCCTGAAACCGATTTTAGGTGAGTTATGTGAATGGGGAAAGACTTATCAGGAATACCAACAGAAAAAAGAGGATTTGGAGGTTTCACAATGAACAGACGAGAGGAAATTATCAGATTATGGTTTGATATGTGGTTACAAAAAAATGATTCAGGTATATCCAAAATATTCTCTGAAAATACTGTTTACACGGAAAGCTGGGGGCCTGAATACCACGGCGTTGCCAAAATAAAACTTTGGTTTGATGAATGGAACACCCGTGGCACTGTCCTGCAATGGGATATAAAGCAATATTTCCATAAGGGAGACCAGACTATCGTAGAGTGGTATTTCAAAAACACAATGAAAAATGGGAAAGTGGAAGCATTTGATGGAATGTCACTCATTGAATGGACGCCAGATGATAAGATACGGTCTCTAAAAGAATTCGGGTGCAACACGGATAATTACGATCCTTATCAAGGCGGAAGCACACCGCAATTTAAGGACGAATCCGCAATGTGGTTCTAACTTTAGATTGAAATAGTGGTGCCAAAATTCCTTCTGCTACGCAAAATACAGCAGGAAAACCATAATCAGGGTCTCCTGCTGTATTTTATGTTCCCATTAAAGCCCAAAACAGGAATGTTAATTCTTCTGCTCATATAAATCATGTCGGCTGTTGGTATTTTCAGGAACATACTCTATTTCCAAAACCCCGCCTATAGTGTCCAAATCCCGCAGCCTTTGTAAATCCTCTTCTGCGTTTGATGTCACTACAACATGGAGCCTGTATGGATTCTCATAGACCGAGGATGATATGACAAATGGCATTTCATGGTTCATCATGGCACTGCTCACTTTTGTCTGCAGCTCCGTCACATATTCCAAACTTACATCTGTATTTGTATTTTCCCAAAGGGCCGTGCCTGCTCCGTCATCTGAATTTTCTTTCTCCTGTTGGGCATCCTCTGTCTTCACTTCATGGCTTTGCCGGTCTTCTCCCTCATACTCCATGATTCCGATAATTTCACATATACTTGCAGCCTGTTCTTCTGTCAGGGGGCTGTAGGCAATGCCTGAAAACTCGTAAAACATATCCGACACCGCTGTATACTTCAAGCCATCTATTACGTTCCCATAATCTGTAGTTATTGACAAATACCGCCCAAGCCTCACCGCTTCATGGGATGGTGTCTGACCATCGCCCGCCGCTTCCACATCTCCGTAATCAATCCTCTCCCATTGGTCACTCCCATAGCAGGTCATGCCGGACAGCACTTCATATATTGTTTCTATTGCGGCCCTGTCGGTTATTT
>OFGC01001960.1_pt1 | contig 11785 bp, 9 predicted proteins | sample 1521691 | NCBI WGS metagenome assembly OFGC01 (sample SAMEA3504121, study PRJEB24116) | mouse gut metagenome | biome: mouse gut; feature: mouse-associated habitat; material: faeces | place: Denmark | collected 2011
AAGCTGTATTGTTCCTACTAATTGGGGATAACACAGCTTATGAGTGGCGGAGGCATTGTAATCGTGGCGCAGACGGTGATCCCACAGCTTACGAGCCTGTTCTCATAATTCATGGGGGCGATCATTGACAAGATCACTGAATTTATAAAGGAAATGCTGCAAGGGTGGGTGCTTGACAACCTCAGCACGATGTTCACGGACGTGAATACGAAAGTGGGCGAGATTGCCGGGGAAGTCGGGCAGACGCCCAGCGCATGGAACGGGAGCATTTTTTCCATGATCCGGAACCTTTCAGAGAATGTCATGATTCCCATAGCGGGGCTTATCATCAGCGCAATCCTCTGTTATGAGCTGATTACGATGGCAATGGACAAAAACAACATGCACGAGGTAGGGAGCGAGTTCTTTTTCCGCTACCTCGTGAAAGCATGTGTCGCAGTGATGCTCCTCAGCAAGACCTTTGACATCACAATGGCGGTTTTCGATGTGGGCAACCATATCGTGACAAATGCGGCGGGCGTCATATCAGGCTCCACGAGCATTGATGTGACGGCCACGCTGACAAATATGTTCAACAGCCAGATTTCCACTATGGGCATTGGCGAACTGATCGGGCTTGGGATAGAAACCATGATCGTCAGCCTGTGTATGAAAATCATGTCCGTCCTCATCACCGTCATTCTATACGGGCGCATGATAGAGATATACCTTTATATTTCAGTGGCCCCGGTTCCCTTTGCAACGTTAAGCAACCGGGAATGGGGCAGTATCGGGAACAACTACATCAAGGGGCTTTGCGCCCTGGCGTTCCAGGGATTTTTCATAATGGTCTGTGTCGGCATCTATTCGGTACTGGTTTCCAGTGTCGCAGTGGCGGGAAACCTGCACACGGCGCTCTGGTCGGTGGCGGCATACACGGTTATTTTGTGCTTCAGCCTTTTCAAGACAGGCTCGCTCGCAAAAAGTGTGCTGAATGCCCATTGACAGACAGTAATCCCATATCATCAGCGGGAAGGAGGAAACACCGGAGATGTAAAGAATCCGGTCACAATGCTTATGGCAATATCAGTAGCAGTGCCAAAAAACTTAAGCGGCATCAAGACAAAGGTGGCGATGAACCTTACCAAACGCCAGCTTATCTGCTTTGGGGGCGCAGCGGCGGTGGGGATACCCTTTTATCTTGTGACAAAGGGAGTGTTAGGCACACAGGCTTCGGCGCTCATCATGGTAGCGCTCATGCTGCCGTTCTTCTTTTTGGCAATGTATGAAAAAGACGGATTCCCGGCGGAGAAGATTCTGTACTTCATGCTCAGGCAGAAGATACTCACGCCGGGGATACGTCCCTATAAATCGGAAAACCTCTACAAGCAGTTGGAGGAGAGGGAGAAATTAAAGAAGGAGGTGCGTTACCTTGAGGAAAAAGCCGCAGGGCAGCAAAGCCGGGCCGAAGGCGGGGCTTAACTTTTCGGAAAAGAAACGGTTAAGGGAACTGAAAAATACCCTTGCCGGGAATGACAGGAACCAGGAAAAGCCGGACACGGCGCAGAAAACGATCACGTTCAAGAAGATGTACCGTGACGGCATCTGCCAGGTATCTTCCGGTTACTATACAAAAATGGTTGAGTTTTTTGACATCAACTATGACCTTCTGGAGATAGAGGATCAGGGCGAGATTTTAGAGGAGTACAGCAGGCTCATCAACTATTTTGACCCGTCCATACGGTTTGAGCTGTTTTTATTCAACAGGCAGGTCAACGAGCAGACACTGATAGACCAGTTTGACATACCTTTGCAGGGCGATGAATTTGACGATATCCGTGAGGAATACACGGAAATGTTAAAGAAACAGGCGGCAAAGGGCAATAACGGGATCATTAAATCAAAATACCTTATTTTTGGCATTGAGTGCAAGGGCTACAAGGAGGCAAAGGCGAAGATGGGAAGCATCGAAGCCGATGTCATCAAGAATTTTTTAAACCTCGGCACCCATGCCAGGAGCCTTGACGGGAAGGAGCGCCTGCGTGTCCTGCATGAGTATTTCAACCAGGACACAATGGAGCCTTTCCATTTCTCATTTAAGGAATTATCGGAGTCAGGAAAGAGCGTAAAGGACTACATAGCGCCGCCGGGATTCGATTTCCGTTATCCGAGCCGCTTCAAATCAGGGAAGATGTATGGGAGCGTCCATTACCTTGACATCATTGCGCCGAGGTTCAATGACGAGCTGTTAAAGAAGCTCCTTGACATTGATGATAACCTGACAATCACGCTGCATATGCAGACGATGGACCCGGTAAAGGCGATCAAGATGTTAAAAGGGGCGCTTACCAATATCCAGAAGATGAAAATCGAGGAACAGAAAAAAGCGGTGCGCTCCGGCTATGACATGGATATTCTGCCCACGGACATCATCACTTATGAAAAAGACACCCTGGAGCTGCTTGACGATCTAAATACCAGCAACCAGAAGATTATCAAGATGACTTTCCTCATTACCTGTTTTGGCAGGAGCAAGCGGGCGTTAGAGAACATCACGCAGAGGGTGTCCGGCATTATCCAGCAGGCGAACTGCAACCTCCGGTGTATGCAGTATTTACAGGAGCAGGGGCTTATGGCTTCCGCACCGATTGGCTGTAATGATACGGGGATAGAGCGTGTGCTTACCACAAAGAGTACGGCAATCTTAGTGCCTTTCTGCACACAGGAGCTTTTCATGCCTGCCCCGGCAATCTATTACGGCCTGAACGCACTCAGTAACAACATGATCATGGCGGACAGGAAGAAGCTGCGGACGCCGAACGGGGTAATCCTCGGCACACCCGGCTCCGGGAAGTCCTTTTCCGCAAAGAGGGAGATTTTATCCTGTTTCCTTATGACCGGGGATGATGTGATCGTCTGTGATCCGGAGGGAGAGTATTTTGCCCTTGTGGGTGCGCTCAATGGGCAGGTGGTAAGGCTTGCCACCAATTCAAAGGACTACCTTAACCCGATGGACATTCAGCTTTCCCATAAGAATGACCGGGAAGCGTTAAAGCTGAAATCGGACTTTATCATTACGCTGTGCGATCTGATAGCCGGAGGGAAGGACGGGCTTGAGAATGACGAAAAGGGCATTATCGACACCTGCATCAAGCATATCTATGACAGGTATTTTAAAGAGCCGAAGCCGGAGAATATGCCGCTCCTGGAGGATTTATATAATGCGCTGTTAAAGTATGAGCCGAAAGACGTTGCGCCGGAGATGCAGAAAGAAGCAAAGCAGAAAGCGGTGCGGATCGCAAACAGCCTTGTGCTGTATGTGCATGGCTCGCAGAATTATTTCAACCACCGTACAAATGTGGATTCGCAGAACCGTATCATGTGCTTTGACATCAGGGATTTGGGAAACCAGTTAAAAGAGCTTGGGATGCTGATCGTGCAGGATGCGGTGTGGAACAGGGTGTCGCAGAACCGGGAGAGGAAAGTCGCAACGAGGTACTACTGTGATGAGTTCCACCTGCTTTTAAAAGAACGGCAGACAGCAATCTATTCAGTGGAGATTTGGAAAAGGTTCCGGAAATGGGGCGGCATACCCACAGGCTTGACGCAGAACGTGGGCGATTTTTTGAAATCGGAGGAAATCGAGGGGATTCTTGGCAACTCCGACTTTGTTTATCTGCTGAACCAGAACGCAAAGGATCAGGCGATACTTGCCGACAAGTTAGGGCTGTCCGAGAAGCAGCTTGCCCATGTGACCAATTCCGAGCCGGGAAGCGGGCTTATCCTGTTTGACAACGTGGTTATCCCATTCGTGGATAAGTACCCGGCAGACACAAAGACCTTTGCGATCATGAACACAAGGCCGGAGGAAAGCGTAAAGCAGGAGGAAACGGATTGAAAATAGGGCTGATTGATGTGGACGGACACCGTTTCCCGAACCTCTGCCTGATGAAGCTGTCCGCTTACCATAAGGCAAGGGGCGATATGGTGGAATGGTATGACAATGGAAAGTGCTATGACCTTGTTTATATGAGCAGGGTATTCACGGACACTTATTCAAAAGATTATGAAGGGAACATAAAGGCTTGCCACGTCATAAAGGGCGGCACAGGGTACGGCCTTGACAATAAGCTGCCGGACGCTGTGGAGCATACACACCCGGACTATGGGCTGTACCCGCAGTTTGCGGGAACGGCCTACGGTTTCCTTTCCAGAGGATGCCCCCGTGGATGCGGATTCTGCATTGTCGGGGATAAAGAGGGAAGAAAGACGGTGGCGGTGGCTGACCTGTCTGAATTCTGGGGAGGTGAAAAGGAGATCAAGCTCCTTGACGCAAACATTTTAGCCTGCCCTGATTGGGAGAGGCTCTTAGGGCAGCTTGCGGACAGCGGGGCAGAGGTTGATTTCACGCAGGGGCTTGATGTGCGGCTGATAACGCCGGAAAAGGCGGAGGCACTGAATCAAATAAAGACAAAAATGCTGCATTTTGCGTGGGATAACCCGGAAGATGACCTGACACCGTATTTTAGGAAGTTTCTGGAGCTGACAACGGTAAAGGATAAGCGGAAAAGACGTGTCTACGTCCTTACCAACTATGGCAGCACCCATGAACAGGATTTATACCGCATCTATACTTTGCGTGACATGGGATATGACCCTTATGTGATGGTATATGAAAAGCCGACAGCGCCAGAGGAAACCCGGAAAATGCAGAGGTGGGTAAACAACAAGCGGCTGTTTTATTCTGTAAAGGATTTTAAGGATTATGACCCGGATGGTTATAGAAAACGGAAGGGGGAATAAGTCACGAGTAAAGGGATAGAACGGCAGAACCATATTTACTGTATGGACTGCATGGAACTTCTACAGCAGATGCCGGATGAATCCGTGTCCATGATACTTACTGACCCGCCGTATGGGATTTCCTACCAGAATAATTTCACTAATAGAAAGCACCGGATGCTGGAGGGTGACGATGGCATAGACTATGAGAAGTTTGCCGGACAGAGTTACCGTGTCCTGAAAGAAAATGCCCATGCTTATTTTTTTACACGGTTTGACTGTTACCCATATCATTACGAATGTCTGGTACGGGCAGGTTTCAGCGTAAAAAACTGCATGGTGGTGGAAAAGGGTACAGTAGGAGGCATTGGGGATTTATCCGGAAGTTATGCAAATAATGCGGAGTGGATTATTTTCTGCCAGAAAGGAAGGAGGGCCTTTAACCATACCACGCTGCTGCAGAACAGGAAAAAAGAGGGATCAAGGTTCCAGACGGGGAGAGAACCAAGCAAAAAATATAAAACGAGGTTCAATAGCTGCTGGTTTGGGGCGGAATATCCAAAGGCAACCTACAATTCCACATGGCAGAAGCGGAATGGGATATACCACCCAACAGTAAAAAATGTGGAGTTCCTTTCATGGCTGGTTCAGATATCGAGCAATCCGCAGGAGATTATTTTTGATGGTTTTATGGGAACCGGAAGCACGGCTCTTGCGGCAGTTTTGACAGGGAGGGAATATTTAGGAGCAGAAATCAACCGGGAGTATTATGAAATCTCCCAAAGAAGGATCGAAGAAGTGAAGCTGTTAGAGCGGGAAGGAAATTGATAAGAATGGCAGAAAAAAAGAAAAAACAGCCTGCTGAATTTGCCAAGGATAAAAATGCTTTCACGGGTGGCAGTTCCCAAAAAAAGGATGTCAATACCCAAAAGGCAAAGCAGAAGCAGTCCGGCGCACACCAGCCGAGGGATGCGGATGTAACTTCCGGACATGATGTCCAGAAGCCGGAACAGCCAAAAACTTCTGGACACAATGTCCAGAAGCAGGAGAACAAGCCGGAACAGGAAAGTTTTCTTGATAATCGGGATAGTTTTCAGGGCAGAGCAGGGAAAGCGGAAGGGCAAAAAGCAAAACTAAGGCAGAAAAAACGCAGACAGCAGGTGCAGTTCCAGAAAGAAAACGGCTTTACCGGTAATAAGGAAAAGCCGGACAGTGACCATGCGGGCAGTAAAGCGCCGGACGGTTTTTCTGAGGAGAAAAACACTTTTACGGAGGAGGGCGGAGGGGAGCGGGCCGAAGAAACGGATTTTAAGAACGATTACCGACGCAAGGATACCTACCACCAGAGCGAAAAAAAGGGCAGATACCGCAGGAGGGAGCGCCAGGACAGGGAACGGATTAAAAAACCTGACTTCCGGCGTGACTTCCAGACAAAGGAGGACACCTTTGCGGAGGCTGATACCTTTACAGAGGGCGCAGAACCGGAGTTTCAGGGAGGTAAGAAGTCAGACAGGCTGCAAAAGAAAGCGGAGAAGGCCGGGAAAAAGACCGAAGCCGCAAGGAAGAAGCTCCCAAAGAAAAAGGAATATTCTTTAGAGCGTGTCTTTGATGAAAAAACGGGCAGGGCAAAATATGTGCTGACCGCAGTGGTAAAGGAAAAGCCTTTTAAGCAGGAAAATCCGGTAAAAAGGATGGCAGGCAGAGCTGGGTCGGAGTTTACGAACTTTGCACACGGCAAGATTGCCGAAACGGAAAAAGAAAATTCCGGCGTGGAGGGCGCACATAAGACGGAGCAGAAAGCCGAGGATGCCTACCGCTTTGTGAAGCGGCATTATAAAGGCAGGGAGCAGAGGCAGCGTGGGAAAGTGGCGAAACTGGAGAAAAAGCAGTTCAAAAAGGAAGTCAATTTCCGCTACCAGAAGTTTCTGGAAGAAAACCCGGAAATGCAGGAAAAGACCTTAAAGAAACAGCTCCAGAAAAGGTTGCAGAAACAGCGCATCAAACGTGAGTATGCAAAGGCAGTACGGACGGGGCAGGCGGCGAAGAATACTAAGGAAGCGGCTGTAAAAACCGCCAATTTCACCACGACAGTTGCGAAGAAAGTGCAGGAGATGGCGGCAAAACACGCATCTCTCCTTGTAACGGTTGGGGCTTGTGCGCTCCTGCTCATTATGATCATGACTTCCGTATCGTCCTGCGGGGCAATGTTCTCAAACGGCATGAGTACCACGCTGGCAGGGAGCTATATGAGCGTCCCGGCAGAGATTGACGCTGCTGATCTGGCTTTTTCAGAGCTTGAAATGGAGCTGCAGAAAGAGATTGATTCCATAGAAACGGATTACCCGGACTATGAGGAATACCGCTACAGCCTGGATGCAATCGGCCATGACCCGTTTGCACTAATCAGCTACCTTTCCGCAGTCCATACGGAATTTACGGCGGCAGACGTGCAGGGTGAAGTTGAGAGCCTTTTTGACGAGATGTATGAGCTGACCTTAAATCCGGTAACTGAAACGAGGACAAGGACAGTGACCAAAACAGGCACACGCCCTGTGACAGACCCGGTAACGGGGGAAGAAACAGGGGAAGAGGAAGAATATGAGTACGAGGAGGAAGAAGAATATACCGTAACCATACTGGAAGTCACGCTGACCGCAAAAGACTTAAACCTGATTGCTGCCGGATATATGAACAGCGAGCAGAAAGAGATTTATGCGCTTTATAATGAAACGCATGGCCTGACACAGCAGTTTTACACACCGTTAAATTTATACTGGTACAACTATGTGAGCAGTTATTATGGCTACCGCATCAATCCGGTAACAGGGGCGGAGCAGTTCCACCGGGGCGTTGATATTGCGGTGCCGACAGGAACAGGTGTCCTTGCGGCAATGGACGGCACAGTCACCACAGCCGCCTATGACAGTTATTACGGGAATTATATCGTGATTGAGGACAGCAACGGTTACTGTACCAAGTATGCCCATATGGACACGTTAAGCGTCAGTGCGGGGCAGGCCGTGAAACACGGGGATTCCATAGGAACAACAGGAAACACGGGGAGCAGCACCGGAAGCCACCTGCATATCGAATGTCTGTACAACGGGGAGTATTATAACCCGTTATTTTATTTTGAGGCAGGGGAAGGAACGCTCTACGGAGAAGCCAATGCGCCGGGGAGCGGCGGGGGAAACGCCATACCGCCGGATTCCTATGATGATGCGGCGGTGCAGGCGCTCATGGAAGAAGCCGCAAAATATCTGGGCTACCCGTATGTATGGGGCGGCAGTTCACCGTCTACCAGTTTTGACTGTTCCGGATTTGTCTGCTGGGTATATACCAACAGCGGGGTGCATAACCTGCCACGGACTACGGCACAGGGGATCTATGACCAGTGCGCCCCGGTTTCGGCGGCAGACGCAAAGGCGGGGGATATTATCTTTTTCACGGGCACTTACAATTCGGCGGGGCCTGTGAGCCATGTGGGGATTTACTGCGGTAACGGAACCATGATCCACTGCGGAAATCCGATCAGCTACGCAAACATAAATTCTTCCTACTGGCAGAGCCATTTTTATAGTTTCGGAAGGCTGAATTAGAGAGATTTTGTCTGATGATAATTAAGTTTGATAATATCAGGATATGAACATGGAATTGCCATGCTGACCAGCTTGGGGTGCGGGGCATTTCAGGCTTTTCTATTGTCAAACTATTTTATCACAAAGGCACTTGTGAATGTAAGACTTTTTTATGAAAGGACAACAGGTGTCCAGAAATAATAAAGTTGGATAATTTTTGAAACAAGGTTATATATTTTGCAAAAAAGATTGATAAGAACACCAGAGGAATAATTTTGTAAAAAGTCTGATAACATTTCGGGGAAATTTGCAATAAGGTTTGATAATTTAGTGACAGCCACATCAAAAAAGTGTGGGTATAGCCAATGATTCAGGATTGCAGAAACGAATAAAAGTTTAAGCATCTTTTTCTTTCCCCAAATGAGATATGGTGATGTATCTGACTGCATTTCGGAATGGAAAAATATCAGACTTAATTACAAAAAAGGCATTTATAATATCCAACTTAATTGCAGATGGACAACAGGTGTTTCATAAAAAGGAGGTTGAAGAAAATCGAAACAAATAAGATTATCAACGGGGATTGTCTTGCAGTATTGAGGACAATGCCAGCAGAGAGTGTTCATTGCTGCGTGACATCACCGCCATATTATGCCCTCCGTGATTATGGCATGGAGGGACAGATTGGAAGGGAGGCAACGCCAGAGCAGTATATTGAAAGGCTTACAGAAATTTTTACGGAAGTTTACAGGGTGTTAAAAAAAGATGGAACTTGTTGGCTGAATATCGCGGACACTTATTGCGGCACTGGAAGCAAAGACGGCTGTCTGGACCCCAAAAACCCAAAAGGGCGTAATGGGCAGAAGATTTCCATTGCACAGAAGGTGGAAGGCTGCAAACAAAAAGATATGCTTGGTATTCCGTGGCGGCTTGCCCTTGCCTTACGGGACAAGGGATGGTATTTGCGAAACGATATTATCTGGCAAAAGGGAAATGCAATGCCAGAAAGTGCAAAGGATCGGCTGACACGTAGTTATGAGCACATTTTTCTGCTGGCGAAAGCAAAGAAATATTTTTTTGATGCAAAAGCAATTGCGGAACCAATTGCAGAAGGGACAACAAAACGGTATATGGCGGGGCGTGGGAAACAGCATAAATATTCAGAAAAAGTACCAGGGCAAGGCAGTATACAAAAGCTGAATCAGCCGCGCAGAGCAGGGGACATTAAGAAAACGGACATCTCCCCATACCGGAATTGCAGAGATGTGTGGCGGATTAATACGGTATCATACAGAGGCGGGCATTTTGCTGCTTATCCTCCCAAACTGGCGCAGCGTTGTATTCTTGCAGGATGTCCAGAGGGCGGGATTGTGTTAGATCCGTTTTTTGGAAGCGGCACAACTGGACTTGCTGCCTTGCAGAATAACAGGGATTACATCGGAATTGAATTGAATGAAGCATATTGTGCGCTTGCAGAAAAGCGGATATATGGCGAATTATAAGGCATTATGAGAATAGGCTTTATTGATGTAGATGGACACAGATACCCTAATCTGTGCCTGATGAAACTGTCCGCCTATCATAAGGCGCGTGGGGATACTGTGGAATGGCATGATGGAAGGCGGCAGTATGACCTTGTATATCTGAGCCGTGTTTTTACGGACAGTTATTCTAAAGATTACAGCGGAAAAATTCGCGCAGACTGTATTATCCGGGGTGGTACAGGATACGGGCTTGCGATAAACTTCCTGACATAGTGGAGCATACATTTCCTGACTATGGATTGTATCCGCAGTTTTTGGGAACTGCTTACGGTTTTTTATCACGTGGCTGTCCCCGTGGGTGCGGTTTCTGCATTGTAGGGGAAAAAGAAGGAAAAAATGCCGTAGCAGTTGCAGACTTGTCTGAGTTTTGGGCAGGTGAAAAGGAGATTAAGCTAATGGATGCAAACTTACTGGCGTGTCCAGACTGGGAGAGGCTTTTGAGGCAGCTTGCTGACAGCGGTGCAACTGTGGATTTTACACAGGGGCTTGACATACGGCTTATGACACCAAAAAAAGCGGAAGTGCTTAACCATGTAAAGACAAAAATGCTGCATTTTGCATGGGATAACCCAGAAGATGATTTAATCCCCTATTTTAAAGAATTTTTGGAACTGACAGCGGTAAAAGACTATCGGAAACGACGTGTTTATGTCCTTACGAATTATGGCAGCACCCATGAACAGGATTTATCCCGCATCTATACCTTACGGGATTTGGGTTATGACCCTTATGTAATGATTTATGAAAAGCCTACAGCGCCGCCCGTTACACGCAAGCTGCAACAGTGGGTAAATAACAAATGGTTCTTCCGCGCAGTAAAAGATTTTTCGGAGTTTGACCCGGTTGGGCGCGGAAAACGGAAAGGAGCAGGGAATGAAAATTTACAGGCTGAAAGCAGAACTGCAAAAGGCAACACAGAAAGCCGCCGAGTGGCAGGCGCGGATTAAGGATTTGGAACGCCAGATTACTGAACAGGAAAACTTAGAAATCGTACAGGCTGTGCGTGGAGTCACGACTACGCCAGAAGAATTGAAAAAAATCCTTGAGATGATCCAATCTATGAAAACGTTGCCACAGAACAGTTTTACCAAGAAGGAAGGAGCAGATGAAAATGGAAAATAAAATAAGGCAGATGATACTGGCATTTGTGCTTTGCATAAGTGCATTTTTTATGCCTGTGACAGCATATGCTGCGGGGGAAGCGGATACTACGCCGCCTGTTATCCATGCGGAAGTGCTGGACAAGGTTCTGCACATTGAGGCAGACGATAAAGATTCTGGAGTGGATGCGGTATATATTAATGGAAAACGTATCAATTACCGTGTAGATCATGCAGTGGATCTGGAATTGGAAGATTTTGCAGGAACAGATACAGAAATGATTACAATCTATGCAGTGGACTTTGCCGGAAACCAGTCAAAAACGGTGGAGATTAAAAATCCTTTCTGTGAAACGGTTTCCAAACCATTTACACCAGACGGGCAGGCTACAATAGTGGACAATGCCACAGATGGGGACGGCAAAGAATTTTATACGTTTACTACGCCAGAGGAACATATTTTTTATCTGGTAATTGATAAGCAAAGGGAATCTGAAAATGTATACTTTCTCAATGCTGTTACAGAAAGGGATTTGATGGCACTGGCGGAGAAGGAAAACGAACAAAGTATAGCTGGTGAAAGTACAGTGCCAGAAATGCCTGTCTGTAACTGTACAAAGAAATGTGTTGCTGGGGAAGTCAATACAGTTTGCCCTGTCTGCAAAAATAATTTAAAAGAGTGCACAGGGAAAATTGAAAAACTACCTGTGACAGAAGAACCAGAGAAGAAAGCAGAACAGCCAGAAAAAGGAAGCAATGGAACAATGATATTTGTACTTCTTGCGGCTGGTGCAGGGGGGGG
>OFGC01001965.1_pt1 | contig 11764 bp, 7 predicted proteins | sample 1521691 | NCBI WGS metagenome assembly OFGC01 (sample SAMEA3504121, study PRJEB24116) | mouse gut metagenome | biome: mouse gut; feature: mouse-associated habitat; material: faeces | place: Denmark | collected 2011
TAAATAATGTCTGCGCAGGCGTATTTTTTCCGTAACATCCGGCAACGGGGCCACAAATACCAGCACCGACAGGGCCACCTTATTGAACTTGCGTACAAACAACGCATACAGAATATTACCGATATATTCATAATAGAGCGACCACGCCGGGCCATTCAACGGATGCATTTCCGTCCAGCCACGAATGTCGAACTTCAGCGGAAGGGGAAGCAAAGTACAGCCCAGTAACATTACCAGCAGCATGGTTCCAACGGACGTATTCTCGATAGGTGGAAAACAAGGCGACTCCTGAAAATAGAAAAAGGCAGCGCCCACAATGCTTCCCATAATCACCATAGGATGCAGGCGAATGATACGGCGTTTGAAGAAAGTGCCCACGGTCATCCGGTTCCAACGGTCATCATAAGCATAACCGATAACAAAACCGGAAAGCATGAAAAAGAAATCCACTGCCAGATAGCCATGATTGATAATTTGAGTAAGATGACTGCCGCCTGCATGTGCTTCAAAAAGATGGAAGATAATAACCATGACAGCCGCCACGCCACGAAGTCCGTCAAGAATCTCATAATGCGGTTTCGAGGCAAGATAAGTAGTCTGTGTATTCATTTTGGTATAAGATATTTATTTATTCGCGTGCAAAGATAAGAGTTTTCTCCAATAATGAAACTGATAAATATCATATAAACTCTATCAATTAATTGACAAGTATAACAGTTGTCTTTATCATTAGATACATATCACTACTTGTACTCTTTTTCCGCACAAAAAACAGCTTTTATTATCCATAATAAAAGGGCTACACCTTTTCCTCCTCATGGCGTAGCCTTAAACACAAAAGGGTGTAGCTATCCAAGGCAAATGGTGTAGCCCTTTTTCAAGAAAAAGAGCCAAATGGGATGCTAATATGGAAAAATCAGTTAACTGCTTTTCTTATAACTTTTTACCGCCCACAGATTGAAGACCAATGCAAAGACCAACAAGGCTCCCAACTGCGGCAGCAGTTCGGCAAATCCGCCGCCACGGAGATAGATGGTACGCATTACCTCTACAAAATAGCGCAGCGGATTGATACGCGTAATCCATTGCGCCCACTCAGGCATACTGTGGATAGGGGTGAAAAGACCACTCATCAGAATAAGGATAAGCATGAAGAACCACATGACAAACATGGCCTGCTGCAACGTGGTCGAATGATTGGATATGACCAGCCCGAACCCCGACACCACCGGTAGAAAAAACAGCGCCATGCCGTAGATAGTGAGGAAATGTCCCGCCGGCAGAATGCCGTAAAGTACCCATGCCAGAACGAAACAGATGGTCAGCACCACAAAACCTATCAGCCAGTAAGGTATCAGCTTGGCGGCAATGAAAGTGAACTTGCCGACGGGGGTGACATTTATCTGCTCGATGGTGCCCGCCTCCTTCTCGCCCACCACATTGAGGGCAGGGAGAAAACCGCAAATCAGCGTCAGCAGCATCACCATGAGGGCAGGAATCATGAAAAACTTGTAGTTCAGCGTGGGGTTGTAAAGGTTCTGCGTAGTGATGTCCACCCGGGAAAGCGGCTTCCCGGCAAGCCCTTGCGAAGACGACTCCGAACCCAGTTCACGGGTATAGTCACTGATGATGGAAGACAAGTAGGATCCTCCCAGACTGCCCTTCGTGCCGTTCACGGCATTGGCCGCCACCAGCAGGCGAGGCGCCTCTCCCTTCACCCAATCCTTTTCGAAATCACGGGGAATCTCCAGCACGACATCTGCCGAACCTGCTTCAATGGCCAGCAAAGCCTCATCGTATGTATCGGGAAGCGCTGTCAGGCAGAAATAAGTGGATGCACCGATTTTATCTACCAGACGGCGAGACAAGACGCTGTGGTCATTGTCCACTATATTCAGATTGATGTTCTTTATCTCCAGATTGGCGGCCCAGGGCATCAGTATCATAATCATGCACGGGAAAATGAAAATCAGCTTGGGCAGGAAGGAGTTGCGGAACAACTGCTTGAATTCCTTTTCAATGAGAAACTTTATCATAAGACGATATTTTAAAGATTTTAGACATAAGAACAAAAGAACAGATTTCCCGTATCCTTTTGTCCTTATGTTCTTCTGCCTGAATAATTAATATAAAATTCATATCCGCTCTTTACTCAAGCCGATGCTTGAATTTCTTGAAACTCACCGTTATCAGCAATACCGCCATCGTGGCAAGTATGCCGACCTCCATCAGCACAAGCGAAACATCCACTCCCTCAATCATCAGCTTACGCACCGCCTGGATATACCAGCGTGCAGGAAGCACAGCTGAAATGGCCTGCAAGATAACGGGCATACTCTCAATGGGGAATATCATGCCCGAAAGCAACATGGTGGGCATCATCAGCATCAGTCCGGACACCAGCATGGCGGCAACCTGCGTCCGGGTGACCGTGGAAATCAGCAGCCCCAGCGCCAGGGAGACAAAAATGAATAGCAGCGACACCACCACCAGCCAGAACAAGCTGCCCGCCACGGGAACATCGAGCACATAGACCGAAAGTAGAAGAATGGTGGTCAAGTTGACAAACGACAGCACAAAATAGGGTACCGCCTTTGCCAGAATGATGAAAAGCGGTTTGACGGGAGAAACCAGCAGGACCTCCATCGTCCCCGTCTCCTTCTCGCGCACAATGGAGATGGAGGTCATCATGGCGCAAATCAGCATCAGAATAAGTCCCATGACACCCGGCACGAAGTTGTAGGCACTCTTCATCTGCGGATTGTACAGCAGCTTGAGCTGGGGTACAATGGCAGCGGCATGCACTCCCGGCGGAAGCATCTCCTGCCCGGCAGAGGAGATGATGTTTGCGGCATAGCCTGCCTGCATAGTCGCCATATTGGGGTCTGTGGCGTCGGAGACAAGCTGCACGCGCGCCTCGCCGGTATAAAGCTTGTCCGAGAAACGCTCGCTGAAAACAAGCGCCATGTCAATCTCCCCTCTTCCGAAAGAAGCCTCCATATCGGCGGGAGAATGCAGGCGGCAGATGACGGTGAAGTATTCGCTTGCATCCATGCGGTCGATGATACGGCGGGTAACTACGTCATTCGACGGGTCGAGCACCGCCACACGCACGTTCTTCACCTCGGTGGTGATGGCAAAACCGAAAAGGATTATCTGCACGATGGGCATGCCCAGCAGAATCAGCATCGTGCGCCGGTCGCGGAAGATATGGAAGAACTCTTTTCGGATGAAAGATATGAATTGTTTCATTGTCTATATTTATATTTAGGCTCGGATAATGCGGATTTCACGGATTTTCAGTCGGCGGTTCGCACGGCTTGACGAGCCAGTTGTTGGAATACATCGTCCATCGTAGTGGCATTGAACTGCCGTTTCAGCTCCCCGGGAGTGTCGAGTGCACGGATGACGCCGTCTACCATGATGGAGATGCGGTCGCAATACTCTGCCTCGTCCATAAAGTGGGTGGTGACAAAGACGGTGATGCCCTCGTCGGCAGCCTGGTAAATCAGCTCCCAGAACTGGCGGCGCGTGGCAGGGTCCACCCCACCCGTAGGCTCATCCAGAAAGACAATCTTGGGACGGTGGAAGATGGAGACGGAGAAGGCCAGCTTCTGCTTCCAGCCCAGCGGAAGGCTTTTCACCAGTGTATCCCGTTCCTTTTCCAGCCCGAGGCGGAGGAGCAGCTCATCCGTCTTGGGGGCAATCTCCGCTTCGGGGATGCCGTAGATACCGGCAAAGAGGCGGATATTCTCCCACACCTTGAGGTCTTCGTAAAGGGAAAATTTCTGGCTCATGTAGCCGATGTTCTTCTTCACTTCTTCGGGTTGGGAAGCCACATCGAAACCTGCCACACATGCCTTGCCGCCGGTGGGGCGGCTAAGTCCCGTAAGCATGCGCATGGCGGTGGTCTTGCCTGCCCCGTTGGCTCCCAGGAAACCGAAAATCTCGCCCCGATGGACTTGGAAGGAGATGTGGTCTACAGCGGTGAAATTACCGAACCGCTTGGTCAACCCTTCCACTTCAATCACCTTGTTTTCGTGGTTTTCCACCCGTTCGTGCTGCAAGCCCGGAGGGCAGAGGATGCCCGCAAAGCGTGTCAGGATACGGTCGGGGGTATCGATGCCTTTTATCTCTCCTTCGTTGATGAAGGCGATGCGGTCGCATTGGCGCGCTTCGTCGATGATGGGGGTGGAAGCAATGATGGTGATACCCTGCTCCTTCAGTCGGCGAAGCATTCCCCAGAATTCCTTGCGGGACACGGGGTCGACGCCCGTAGTGGGTTCGTCCAGAAAGAGGACATCCGGTTTATGGATAAGGGCACAGCTAAGGGCGAGTTTCTGCTTCATGCCGCCGGACAACGCTCCGGCGCGGCGCTTGCGGAAAGGTTCTATCTGCCGGTAAATGTCGCGCACCAAATCATAATTCTCCTCGATGGTGGTGTGGAAGACGGTGGCGAAGAAATTGAGATTCTCCTCCACCGTCAAGTCCGGATAGAGGGAGAAGCGTCCGGGCATATACCCCACCCGCCTGCGGATGGCTTTGTAGTCCTTCACCACATCCAGACCGCAGACCGAAGCCGAGCCTCCGTCGGCAAGCAGCAAAGTGGTGAGGATGCGGAAAAGCGATGTCTTGCCCGCACCGTCCGGCCCAATGATGCCGAAAAGCTCACCGGGAGCCACTGACAGAGAGACACCCCGCAGGGCTTCCACGCTGCCGTAACGTTTGGAGATATTAGTTAAAGTTACAGCCTCCATACATTCCTATTTTCAGCATCCCGTCATTCTTCACGGCAATCTTTACAGCATAGACCAGATTGGCGCGCTCGTCTTTCGTCAGGATAGTTTTTGGAGTGAATTCGGACGTATCGGAAATCCAGGTGACGATGCCGGGGTATTCTTTCCGCACTTCCTTTCCATAAGCTGGTTCCATAATCCGCATAAACCTTCACTTGCTGCCCCAGCTTGATTTCGGCAAGCTGCTCGGAGGTGATGTAGGCACGGAGGTAAATCTGCTCCATATCCGCCACTTTGAAAAGAGGGGTGCCGGGAGCAGCCAGTTCTCCGGCTTCGGCATATTGGGCAAGGACGGTTCCCGTCAGCGGAGAGGTGATGTGGCATTTGCGCAACTGGTCTTCTATCTGCGCCACCTGGATGCCGACAGAGGAACTTTGCCACGTCAGGCTCCGGTCACTGTTGCGCAGGGTGGAGTTCTGTGCGTCGAGCTGCTTGCGGAGGACTTCGAGAAGGGACTCGGCATCATCGAGCTGCTTCTGGTTGGCGGCACCCACACGGAGCAGGTTGGACACACGGTCGCGCTCGCGCCGTGCCTGCACAATCTGTTCCTGAGTGGCGGCTACTTGCTTCAGGATATCAGGCCGCTGGCCTTCCACGGACTTGACACTGGCCTCCAACTGGAGTTTCTTCAGATAGAGTTGGACGGTATCTATAATGCCTACTTCCTGCCCGTCTATCAGTGTCGTGCCTTCCTCGATGTCGAAACTCAGCAGTTTTCCAGACGCCTCGGCAGAAACGATGACTTCGGTAGCCTCGAACGTTCCCGTCGCATCATATTTCGGAGTACCGCCGGTACAGGCGGCAAGGAGAAATAAAAAAGGAAATAATTTCAATGATTTCATACTATTTCAAGTTATAAATTACGGATTATAGTCATTAATTGTTCAGCGTATATTTCAGCTGCCAGATGTTCATCAGCAACTGCACCTCATGCAATGCCTTGGTCTGTCGTGCCATACTTTCGTTGGTAATCTCCCGCAGCATATCGGTCACGGTCATTGTCCCGTTCTGCACCTTGGCCTCGGCTGCACGGCGGATATTCCCACGCAGACGGATAATCTCGTCATCATCCGCCATCTGGCGGCGCATGGATACAATGCCCGCATCCTGCTGCGTAGCCTGCAGGCGAATGTTGAAAAGGAACACATCCCGGCCGGTCTCTATCTGTTGGCGGGTATTGTCTATCCTGCGGCGGTCGTTCTTCAACGTATACAGACTGCCGAAATTCCAGGACATGCGCACCCCCGCCATGTAATAGGCGTTGAATTCATCTTTCAGCATATTCAACCCCGGATTGCCGTATGCCCCTTGTACAAAAAGGCCGAAACGCGGCATCAACCGGGTGTTCAAAGCTACCTCCTGCTGGTGGAGTTGCTCTCCCTGCGCATCGTACCAACGAAGTTCGGGGCGGTTGTTCATCTGCCGGTCTATGTTTTCTTCGGCAGCCGGTTTCAATAAAACCGTTTCGGAAGAGAGATCCTTGCCCGTAAAGGCAGCAAGCATGCTGAGGTATGCACGGCGGGTGGTCTCCAATTCCACACGGTGCTGCCTGGTGTTCAGTTGCTCTACGCTGACTGCATCCAGGTCGCTCAGGGTGGCGATGCCATTGGCTATATAGTCGGCTACCTGCTTGTGGGTTCTTCCTAAATCTTCTTGCAAGAGGCTGTTCTGTTTCAGCTGTTCGTCCAACAGCAGGATGCCGAAAAAGAGCTGGTTCACCCGGTCAGTCAAGGCATACATGTCTACATGCTGTTTTTCCAGTTCCACTTCCGAGGCGGCACGCGTCAATCGTTTTCTGGAACGTATATCCCCACCATCCCAGAGGACCTGCTGCACTTCGAGCATCACCTGATATTGGTCTTTCGGAACAGTCTCGATGTCGAGATTCGGGATTTCGACCGGCAGCCGGGTGATGTCACTCTGGTACGTGGCCTTGCCGGACAGGGAGAACTGGGGCAGGTAACCTTTTCCGGCATTGGAGAGGTCGTACCCGCGTGCCTTTTCTATCAGTCCGTATTGCCTGACCAACGGATAATTGTCTTGCGCCCGTCGCTGGCACTCCTCCAACGTGAGCTGGGCATGTGCCAGCATGGCGGCAAGAGAAAGGGTAAAAAAGAAAACGGTTCGTTTCATATCCATTCTGTTTCTTGTTTATTCTACATGGTTTTGTTCTATACACATGCAAAGATAAAGGCATAACCCTATAACCTTACAATCCATTTGTGCGCAAAGATGTTCTAATAGTACGACATTTCGTATAAAAAGACAAATAATAGGAACACTTTATTATCTTTGCGGTGGAAATATACATTATTCATAAAGGGAAAGATATGGAAAAGAACAAACCGATAAGCGTCGCATTCGAGGACATCCGCAACAATCCGGATTTTATAGAACATTCCGAATACAGATTTATAAACGACGATTTGGGAATGGTCATCAGTTTTCAAGCAATGGGATTCAAGCTATTCCGCACCCAGCAACCTTATCGTGCCAAAGAAGGAAGGATTGTACGCATCATGCAAGGTAAGGGCCGAATCTCCATCAATCTTATCGAATATGAAGCTACGGCCCACGATATTATTATCATCCCTGACAATTCGCTGATAGAAATATCGGAAGTCAGTCCCGACTACGAATTCCAAGTCATCATGCCCACTGCCAATTTTCTGCCCGTGCTACAGAATTCCATTCTTTCGGAAGCTTATACACGAAACGGAATCCGCCTTTCATGCAACAACGAGGAATGGGCACACATCAGCAGCTTCTTCTCTTTATTGTGGAATATACTACATTGTTTGCCCTACCGCCGCGGAGCTGTACAGCACTTGATTGTCTCACTTCTCTATAACCTTAAGTATATCCACGAGCACACATGCAAGTCAACTCCGGCACGCCTTTCACGCCAGGAAGAGCTATTCCGCCGCTTCATCGCTTTGGTGAACCAACACAGCAAGCACGAACGCAACGTCAACTTCTATGCCGACAAGCTATGCCTGACACCGCACTATCTGAGTTCGGTGATACGTGAAACAAGCGGACAAACCGTGATGCAATGGATTAATCAAGCAGTTATCCTCGAAGCCAAAGTATTGCTGAAACACAGTAATCTACTGGTGTTTCAAATATCAGACGAACTGAACTTTCCCAATCCGTCGTTCTTCTCGAAGTTCTTCAAACGTATGACGGGGATGACACCGGCGGAATACCAGAAACAAACCTGACCTCAAAACAGCTGTCCTATACGGGAGCCTGACGGTCCGTCGCAAGAGTCCGCTTCCAATGCCAGCATCCCTTGTTTGGCTGCCAGTCCACCGGCATAGCCTATCAGCGTATGGTTGCTGCCCACCACACGATGGCAGGGGATGAGTATGGAGAGGGCTTTTGCCCCTTTGGCACCCGCCACCGCACGTACGGCTTTCGGATTGCCCAGCTTTCGTGAAAGCTCGCCGTAGGACACTGTTTTTCCGTAAGGGATGTTCTGCAACTCCTGCCACACCGTCCGCTGGAATTCTGTTCCGACTGCAAGCAGTGGAACATCGAATATGGTCCGCTTACAGGCAAAATACTCATCCAACTGAATGATTGCCCTTGCAATCACTTCCGAAGTGCCTTCCTCATAATCGGCATGCAGTACCTGCCGTATGCGCTTATCAACGGTTACTCTACGTTTCTCGTTCAGCATCCAGTCGCATAGGCAGAGTTTATCGCCGAAAGAGCCGAGGAGCAACTCGCCATAAGGAGATTGATAGTATTGGGTCAAAATTGTTTCCATCGAACTTAGTTTTCAGCAAAGATAGCAAATTAAATTATCATTTGTACTCCGCCCACGACTTGATAGCCAAATCATCCGGCGTCATCGTGCAGAATGCATTGATGAACGCACTTGCCAGACGGGCATTCGTTATCAACGGAATATTGAGGTCGATGGCGGCACGGCGTATCTTGTAGCCGTTATCCAACTCGCCTGCGGTGAGGTTCTTCGGAATATTGACAACCATGTCTATCTCCTTGCGGTGCAGCATGTCGAGTGCCTGCGGCTGGCGTTCGGGTTCGCTGGGCCAGTAGACGCGCGTATTCTCCACACCGTTCTCCGTAAGGAAATTGCTGGAACCACCCGTGGCAAATATCTTATACCCCTTCTTCTGAAGCATACGCGCGGCAGAAAGCATGTCCACTTTCTGCTTCGGAGTACCGGTAGAAAGCAGGATATTTTTCTCTGGAATACGATATCCCACGGAGAGCATCGCCTTGAGAATGGCGCAGGAAGTATCGCTGCCGATGCAACCCACCTCGCCCGTGCTTGCCATATCCACACCCAGTACCGGGTCGGCCTTCTGCAGACGGTTGAAGGAGAACTGGCTCGCCTTGATGCCTACATAATCCAAATCGAACAGATTCTTGTCCGGCTTCTGTACCGGAATGCCGAGCATCACCTTCGTGGCAAGTTCAATAAGGTTTATCTTCAACACCTTGCTGACAAACGGGAACGAACGGCTGGCACGGAGGTTGCACTCAATCACCTTGATGTCGTTCTCGCGTGCCAGATACTGGATATTGAACGGACCGGAGATGTTCAGCTCACGGGCAATCTCACGGCTGATGCGCTTGATGCGGCGCACCGTCTCCACATACAACTTTTGTGGCGGGAACTGGATAGTGGCGTCACCGGAATGCACTCCGGCAAACTCAATATGCTCGCTGATGGCATATGCGATAATCTCACCGTCCTGCGCCACGGCATCCATCTCCACCTCCTTGGCATGCTCAATGAACTGGCTCACCACTACGGGATGTTTCTTGCTGACATTCGCCGCCAGCTTCAGGAAGCGTTCCAGCTCCTCCCGGTTGGAACAGACGTTCATCGCAGCGCCGGACAATACGTAGGAAGGACGGACCAATACCGGGAAGCCCACCTTATCCACAAAGGTGTTGATGTCCTCCAGGGAGGTCAGCGCCCGCCATTCGGGCTGGTCTACACCAATGCGGTCGAGCATGGCGGAGAACTTGTCACGGTCTTCGGCATTGTCGATGCTCCTGGCGCTTGTGCCGAGAATAGGTACCTTCTGCGCATCGAGGCGCAGGGCAAGGTTATTCGGTATCTGACCACCGGTAGAGACAATCACCCCGTGGGGATTCTCCAGTTCGAGAATATCCATCACACGCTCGAAGGTGAGCTCGTCGAAGTAAAGACGGTCGCACATGTCATAGTCCGTAGACACGGTTTCGGGGTTGTAGTTTATCATGACACTGCGGTAGCCTTCCTGGCGGATGGTGTTCAGGGCCTGCACGCCGCACCAGTCGAACTCTACGGAAGAACCGATGCGGTAGGCGCCGGAGCCCAATACGACAATGGACTTGCGGTCGCCGAGGTAACGGACATCATTTGCCGTGCCGCTATACGTCAGGTAGAGATAGTTGGTCTGTGCGGGATATTCGGCGGCAAGGGTATCTATCTGCTTCACTACGGGCAGAATGCCTGCACTCTTGCGGAAATTGCGGACGGCAAGGATGGCTTCTTCGCCGTCCATTGCTTGTTCCAAGCCGAGGGCACGGGCTATCTGGAAATCAGAGAAGCCTTGTACTTTGGCTTTACGCAATAAGTCCACGGGAATCATTGGCAACTCTCCATCAGCCATAAAAGAGTGCAGTTCCCTGCTGGTATCCATGATGTTCATCAACTTCTCCAGGAACCAACGGTCTATCTTGGTCAATTCGTGCACCTGGTCCACCGTATACCCGGCACGGAAGGCTTTGGAGATGACAAAGATACGCTTGTCCGTCGGTTCGCGCAGAGCCTTGTCCAAATCGGCAATCACCAGTTCCTTGTTCTCTACGAAGCCGTGCATGCCCTGGCCTATCATGCGAAGCCCCTTCTGGATGGCTTCCTCGAAAGTACGGCCGATAGCCATCACCTCGCCTACCGACTTCATGCTCGAACCCAGCTCTTTGTCCACCCCGTGGAACTTGCCCAAATCCCAACGCGGTATCTTGCAGACCACATAGTCCAGGGCGGGTTCGAAGAAAGCGCTTGTGGTCTTTGTCACAGAGTTGTTCAAGTCGAACAAGCCATAGCCCAAGCCGAGTTTTGCCGCTACAAATGCCAACGGATAACCCGTTGCTTTAGAGGCAAGTGCAGACGAACGGCTCAAGCGTGCATTTACCTCGATTACCCGGTAGTCCTCGCTCATCGGGTCGTAGGCATACTGCACGTTACACTCTCCCACAATGCCGATGTGACGGATAATGCGGATAGCGAGTTCACGCAATTTATGATAGTCCGTATTGCTCAACGTCTGTGACGGGGCAATAACGATGGACTCACCTGTATGGATGCCCAGGGGGTCGAAGTTCTCCATGTTGCAGACCGTGATGCAGTTGTCGAAGCGGTCGCGCACCACCTCGTATTCCACTTCCTTCCATCCCTTCAGCGATTTCTCCACCAGCACCTGCGGGGAGAAGGAGAAGGCTTTCTCCACCAGCACATTCAGCTCTTCTTCATTGTCGCAGAAGCCCGAACCCAGTCCGCCAAGCGCGTATGCGGCACGGACAATGACCGGATATCCCAGTTCCCGGGCTGCGCGACGGGCATCGGCGGCATTCTCCACGGCTTCGCTCTTGATGGTCTTCACATCAATCTCATTCAGTTTCTGCACAAAGATTTCACGGTCCTCCGTGTCAATGATGGCCTGCACGGGAGTGCCGAGAACCGTCACGCCGTACTTCTCGAAAATCTTGTCTTTATAGAGGGAGACACCGCAGTTCAGTGCCGTCTGCCCGCCAAAAGCAAGCATGATGCCGTCCGGGCGCTCCTTCTCTATCACCTTCTCCACGAAGTAAGGAGTGACGGGCAGGAAGTAAATCTGGTCGGCAACTCCTTCCGAGGTCTGCACCGTGGCAATGTTCGGATTGATGAGAACCGTGCAGATACCTTCCTCCTTCAATGCCTTGAGCGCCTGCGAACCGGA
>OFGC01001975.1_pt1 | contig 11700 bp, 8 predicted proteins | sample 1521691 | NCBI WGS metagenome assembly OFGC01 (sample SAMEA3504121, study PRJEB24116) | mouse gut metagenome | biome: mouse gut; feature: mouse-associated habitat; material: faeces | place: Denmark | collected 2011
CTCAATCAAGCGATTACACTGAAAACTGCATTAAAAACCCGGAAAGGAGGGGCCGCTTTTGGAGAAAAAACAACTGTCCGCCGGAGGGAGCGCCCTGTTTTTGACCGCGCTGGGGGCGGTCTCCCATGTCCTGGCCTTCTGCTACCGGGTAGCCCTGTCCCGGATGGTGGGCGCGGAGGTCATGGGCCTGTATCAGCTGGTCATGCCTGTGTACTCCGTACTGCTCTCCCTCACGGCGGTGGGGCTGACTGCGGCGGTGTCCAACCTGACCCCCCAGTACATGGCTTTTCACAACGCCGCCGGTGTGCGCCAGACCGTCTCCGACTGCCTGCGGGCCTTTTTTCTGCTTCTGTTCCCCATCGGCCTGACCGTCATCCTGGCCTATGACCCCATTTCCGTGTACATCCTGGGGGACGCGCGCACCCAGCTGGGTCTGGTCTTACTCATTCCCTGCGTGGCCCTCACCGGGGTGGAGAACATCCACAAGGTGGGGGCCATCGGCGTGCCGGGCTACCACTGGGAGACCAAGATCGTGGACGAGCAGTGGAACGAGGTGCCTCAGGGGGAGATCGGGGAGTTGGCCGTCAAGGGTCCCGGCGTGATGCTGTGCTACTACAAGAATCCGGAGGCCACCGCCGAGATCCTCAAGGACGGGTGGCTCTATACCGGGGACATGGCCCGGATGGACGGGGACGGGTTCATCTTTCTGGTGGACCGTAAGAAGGACGTGGTCATCTCCGGCGGCGAGAACATCTACCCGGTTCAGATCGAGGACTTCCTGCGGAAATTCGATAAAATCAAGGATGTGGCGGTGATCGGCCTGCCGGAGCCCCGTCTGGGAGAGATCGCGGCGGCCATCATCGAGGTCAAGGAGGGCGTGCCCTGCACCGAGGCGGAGATCGACGCGTTCTGCCGGGAGCTGCCCCGGTATAAGCGTCCCCGGAGGATCATCTTCGACAAGGTGCCCCGGAATCCCACCGGAAAGATCGAGAAGCCGGTCCTCCGGGAAAAATACTGCCACGGGAGGCTGGTAGAAGCACAGATCACCCGCTGAAATCGAAAAAGAAAGTAGGTCAAATCTATGGATCTTGCCATCAAAATCACGCTTCTTATCATTTTCTTTGGCGTCATGATCGGTATCGGGCTCTACTGCCGCCGTCACGCCACCGATGTCAGCGGCTTTGTCCTGGGCGGGCGGAGCGTGGGCCCCTGGCTCACCGCTTTCGCCTACGGCACCAGCTACTTTTCCGCCGTGGTCTTCGTGGGCTACGCGGGGCAGTTCGGGTGGAAGTACGGTATTGCCGCCACCTGGGCAGGGCTGGGCAACGCTTTCATCGGCTCTCTGCTGGCCTGGGTGGTCCTTGGCCGCCGGACGAGAGTCATGTCGCAGCATCTGGACAGCGCCACCATGCCGGAATTCTTCGGCAAACGCTTCGGCAGCAATGCCCTGAAGCTGGCGGCGTCCGCCATCATCTTCATTTTCCTCATCCCCTACACCGCGTCCCTGTATAACGGCCTCTCCCGTCTGTTCGGCATGGCCTTTGATATCGACTATTCCATCTGCGTCATCGTCATGGCCATCCTCACCGGCATCTACGTCATCGCCGGGGGCTATATGGCCACCGCCATCAACGATTTCATTCAGGGCATCATCATGCTGGTGGGCATCGCGGCGGTGATTCTGGCGGTGCTGAACAGTCAGGGGGGCTTTCTGGCCTCCCTGGAGAAGCTGGCGCAGGTTCAGGGGGACAGCGCCATCCCCGGCGTGTACGCCTCCTTCTTCGGACCGGACCCGGTGAACCTGCTGGGGGTGGTGATCCTCACCAGCCTGGGCACCTGGGGCCTGCCCCAGATGGTGCAGAAGTTCTACGCCATCAAGAGCGAAGCCGCCATCAGCAAGGGCACCGTTATTTCCACCGCCTTCGCCCTGGTGGTATCGGGCGGATGCTATTTTCTGGGCGGCTTCGGACGGCTGTTCTCGGACCGGATCGACATCGCCGCCAACGGGTATGACTCCGTCATCCCCACCATGCTGTCCGGCCTGCCGGCGATCCTGATCGCTGTGGTGGTGATTCTGGTGCTGTCGGCATCCATGTCCACCCTGTCCTCTCTGGTGCTGGCCTCCAGCTCCACCTTGACATTGGACTTTATTAAGGGTAATATCATTAAAGATATGGATGAAAAGCGGCAGGTCAAATGGATGCGGGGTCTGGTGGTGGTGTTCATCGCCATCTCCGTGGTGCTGGCGCTTATTCAGTACAAATCCAGCGTTACCTTCATCGCGCAGCTCATGGGTGTCAGCTGGGGCGCGCTGGCGGGAGCGTTCCTTGCGCCCTTCCTGTACGGCCTGTACTGGAAGCGGACCACCAAGGCGGCCTGCTGGGTCAGCTTCGTTTTCTCCACCGCGTTCATGCTGGCGGTGATCTCCCCGGTGAAGGGGAGCCTGCCCGCCCTGCTCCAGTCCCCCATCAACGCGGGAGCGTTCTGTATGATCGTCGGGTTGGCCGTCGTACCAGTGGTGAGCCTCTTTACAAAGGCACCCGACAGGAAGCGGCTGGAGGATGTGTTCTCCTGCTACGAGAGGAAGGTCACGGTTACGGTACGGGATTCCATCGGAGAACAGGAGTGAGCTGCGGCCCTGCGGACCGCCTCCGCCGCTCTTCTGAAAGGCAGCTTTTGCCGCCTCGCCGGCGGCGGAGCTTACTTTTCCCGCGAGGGAAAAGTAACAAAAGGCCGCTCAAGGAACTGCGTTCCTTGAGAATCCTCCTTCATTACGGGGGAAATTAATTTACGCAAACGTAGTGCCGGTGTTCTGTCGTTTGAATCCTTCATGTGATGCCGGACTTCTGCGTCTACCCACGCGCTCTTACGTTAATGCTTACTGTGGCACCGCTTCTACAACCAGTCTTCGTCCATCGCCAGGACCTCCGGTAAAACGGGGCAGGCCACAAAATAGCACCCCGCGCACCAGACCTCCGTGCCGTGCCGCGCACGGCAACCAGCACCCTCGTAAGAACTGTGCGCAGAAGCAGGGACCGGCACCGGCCAAGTGTACCGGCGATAGACCGGTAATCCAAAGGTCGTAGCGTAAATAATACCCCCGTAATCAAGGGATTCTTAAACCGCCAGGTTTAAGTGATTTTTTGGGTACTTTTTGTTCACACAAAAAGTACCCGCAGGGTCCGGGGGCGCGCAGCCCCCGGGGCATCGAATCGAAACGACTACCGTGCCGCGCACAGCGCGGCAGAGAAACATTGACCATCGAGGAGGACCCGAGATATGAAAAAACTGCTTCTGGGCAACGAGGCCGTTGCCCGCGGCCTCTGGGAAGCGGGCTGCACCTTCGTCTCCAGCTACCCCGGCACGCCGAGTACCGAGATCACCGAGGCCGCGGCAAAGTATCCGGAGATCTACGCCGAGTGGGCCCCCAACGAGAAGGTGGCCATGGAGGCCGCCTTCGGCGCGTCCCTGGCGGGGCGGCGCAGCTTCTGCGGCATGAAGCACGTGGGGCTCAACGTCGCCGCCGACCCCCTGTTCACCATCGCCTACACCGGCGTCAACGGCGGCATGATTATCGCCGTGGCCGACGACGCGGGAATGCACTCCTCCCAGAACGAGCAGGACTCCCGCCACTACGCCCGGGCCGCCAAGCTCCCCATGCTGGAGCCCAGCGACTCCGCCGAGGCGTTGGAATTTACAAAACTGGCCTATGATCTGTCGGAGAATTTTGACACCCCGGTTATCATGAAGATGTGTACCCGCGTGGCCCACTCCCAGAGCGTCGTGGAGCCCGGCGAGCGGGTGGAGCCTGCCCGGAAGCCCTACGAGAAAAATGGAGCCAAGTACATCATGATGCCCGGCAACGCCAAGCGCCGCCATCCCGTTGTGGAGGAGCGCCTGCGGAAGATCGCCGAATGGGCGGAGACCGCCTCCGTCAACCGGGTGGAGCCCGGAAAGGACCGCAAAATGGGCATCATCACCTCCTCCACCAGCTATCAGTACGTGAAGGAGGCCTGCGGCGATACATACCCCGTCCTGAAGCTGGGCATGATCTGGCCCCTGCCGGAGAAGAAAATCACCGAATTCGCCAAGTCCGTGGACCTGCTGGTGGTGGTGGAGGAGCTGGACAGCTTCATCGAAAACTATTGCCGCAATTTGGGACTGGCCTGCGCCGGAAAGGCGAATTTCCCCTGCATCGACGAGCTGAGTCAGAACAAAGTGGCGGCACAGCTGACCCATGAAGACCGCGCCGGCGTCAGGCTGGATGAGGCCATCCCGCCCCGTCCCCCGGTCATGTGCGCCGGATGCCCTCACCGCGGGCTGTTCTACACGCTGAAAAAGAACAACCTCACCGTTCTGGGGGATATCGGCTGCTACACGCTGGGCGCGGTGGCTCCTCTGGGAGCCATGGACTCCACCATCTGCATGGGCGCGTCCGTCTCCGGACTGCACGGCTTTAACAAGGTGGGCGGCGGCGAGAGCGAGGGGCGGACGGTGGCCGTCATCGGGGACTCCACCTTCATGCACTCCGGCGTCACGGGCCTCATCAACATGGCCTATAACGAGTCCAATTCCACCGTCATCATTCTGGACAACTCCATCACCGGCATGACCGGCCACCAGCAGAATCCTACCACCGGCTATAACCTCAAGGGCGACCCCTGCGCCAAGATCAACCTGGAGAGCCTGTGCCGGGCTGTAGGCATCCATCGCGTCCGGGTGGTGGACCCCTACGATCTTGCCGCCTGCGACGCGGCGGTCAAGGAGGAGCTGGCGGCGAAGGAGCCCTCCGTCATTATCTCCCGCCGCCCCTGCGCCCTGCTGAAATATGTGAAGCACCCCGGTCCCATCGCGTCCGACCCGGACAAGTGCGTGGGCTGCAAGTCCTGTATGCGCATCGGCTGCCCCGCCATCAGCATCGCGGACGGCAAGGCGGCCATCGACAACACCCTCTGTACCGGCTGCGGCGTATGTACCCAGCTGTGCAAATTCGACGCCCTGGGCGGAAAGAAGGAGGCGTGAGCATGGAAACGAAAAACATCATGATCGTCGGCGTAGGCGGTCAGGGCACCCTGCTGGCCAGCAAGCTGCTGGGCGGACTGCTGCTGGGAAAGGGCTTTGACGTGAAGGTCAGCGAGGTCCACGGCATGAGCCAGCGGGGCGGCAGCGTGGTGACCTACGTCCGCTGGGGGGAGAAGGTGTATTCCCCCATCATCGACAGGGGGCAGGCGGACGTGATCCTGTCCTTCGAGCTGCTGGAGGCCGCCCGCTGGACGGAGTACCTGAAACCCGGCGGCAGGATCATCACCAACACCCAGCAGATCAACCCCATGCCGGTCATCACCGGCGCAGCGGCGTATCCGGAGGCTCTTGTGGAGAAGATGTGCGCCGCGGGTCTGGAGGTGGACGCCATCGACGCCCTCTCTCTGGCCGGGGAGGCCGGGAGCAGCAAGGCGGTGAACATCGTCCTCATGGGGCGGCTGTCCAGGTGGTTCGGCTTTACTGAGGAGGAGTGGCAGGCCGCCATCGAAAAGAGCGTGCCGCCCAAATTCCTGGAGATGAATCAAAAGGCGTTCCGTCTGGGACGGGAGGCGTAAACGCAGAAGGTCCGGAGAAATTTTCTCCGGACCTTCTGCGTGTCACAAAAGTGGCTTCGCCGCTTTTTTGAGAAGGGGTTGCCGCAGCATCCTCACTGTCCAAACAGCTCCACTAAAATTTTGCTGACCTTTTCGGCGCCCTGCGCGCTGAGATGGTCTGTATCCATAAAATCCTCCGGAGTAAAGAGATCGCCCTGGTTGAAGTCCACGTAGTGAACATCTTCCGCAACATAGTCCAGCAGAGCCGGTACCGCCGCTTTCATTTCCGGCAGAATATACCGGTTGTATTCCGGCGTAAAGGGGGTCACTACGACAATAGGCATCACATCATGCTCGTACAGAAAGCGGATAAATTCCTGAAAAACGCCTTTGTTTTCTTCAAAACTCTCCTTGTGCCGGTAAGATTTGTTGTGACTCTCCGCCCGGTCTCGTCCCATAGCGCGCCGCTCCGTTGGTGGTATTCGGGACCAGATGCGGCTTTTCAGGTCCAATGTGCCCCGGGGATGAGCATCCGTGTAATATGTGCCATACTTCTGGATATCCTGCACCGCAGCCTGCTCACAGGCGGTCTTGATGGGTTCGGGGATGTCCCCGAACCCATCCCACGGGTCATGGCCCGTGGGGGACGCCCAATGGCGGGCATCCCTGAATATGGGATAATAAATATTGGAAATAACGGTCTCCCGTGACACCGTACTGCGGGAGAGGTCCTGGTAAGCGATGTAGTAGCCCATGACGATAAAACATTTCTCAAAGCGCCCCTTCCCGGCGGACAGGACCGCCCGGCGGGCACAGGCATAGTCATAGTAGATATCCTGGGAGTCCATGGAGCAGTTGACCGCATAGTGCCAGGCTCTCTCCTGGATGCCGTTGAGGGCGTGGGAGGAGCCTACGATCAGCGTCGAGCCCTCCGGGGCGGAGGCGCATTTATCCAGCATAGCGCGGAGGTAGAGGTAGTCGTAGTTGCGGAGGAGGAAATTCTCAAATATCTTATCAACGCTCATAACGTATACTCTTCTGGCAGCTGACGCATCGTGTTCAGTGCATATTCCATATCTGCAGCCGTATCAATTTCCAGGCGCTCTATTTTTTCGGCGCATACAGGTAAAAACTTTTCAACGCATTGATAAACATATATATTTTCATTGATAAAATGGTCACTGTGCAGCAATGCAATATTGGACCATTCATAAGGAGAAATCTTGTCTCTGGTGAACTCGACAACTTGCTGCCTGTCATTTACATGGATAAATACTGCATCTTGCGTTGTTGCCGGAGCCATACCGATAATGTCTTGATGGGCGAATTTGTCCAAGAAATTTTCAAAACTGCTTTTTTGTGGGATAATGTCGCCGTCTAAAAGGATAAAAAAGTCGTGGAGCTTATGGCACCCCATATAATAGCTTTGTAATGTACTGGTGGTGGCAAAATCGTCATTTCTGATATACTTCACATCACTACGGATCTTGCTTACAAACTGAACCACCTCATCTGCATGATATCCAATTACTATCCGAATATCAGGTATATTCCGGAGAAGTGCCAATTGATACTCTATGATCTTATGCCCGTTTACGTCCACTAAGCACTTGGGCATCCCCTTGTGCAACCGACTGCCAAAGCCCGCTGCTGCAATAACCGCATGTTGTGGTATACTCATTTCAAAGCCCTTCCTTTTTCAAGAGAAAATAATATTGGCTGGTCTCTTTACGATTGTTCAGTATTGGCTTCTCAAATAAAAAACCACTTTCCATTTCAGTGCAGGCCTGGGCATTTTTTGAAAGCATTTGCCTATATTCATCTGCAGTGCGGTAAATGGTGTGATAATCATGAGCCAATTCTTCAGAGTAAAAATCTTTCAACGTCAGGCGGTCTGCGATCCCAACAGGCTCTCGAATGTATACTATCGCCCCAGGCTGCAGTATGCGTGTAAACAACTGAAACAGCTCCTGTACATCACTATCATTTAAGTACATGAGGACTCCTGCTATGGCCAGCCGGTCAAACGGCTGTAATTTATGTTCCCGATAGTATTTTCCAAAATCGCATAATGACAATTGGTCAAATGCAAAGTTAGGCCTGGTATTCCGTTGACGGGCGATCTGGATGAGCCTCTCGCTGAAATCGATCCCCAGATATTCCTGTATCTCACAGTCAATCGCATCCGCCCAGCGGCCAATGCCACATCCCATATCCAATATTCTGGAATCCTTATTCAGTTGGAGAAGCGGCATAATTTTATGAATCTCCGCCTGATTTCGCTCATCTGTAAGTTGTGGCTGCTTATCCTGATACATCGTAGTCACATATGGATGATCTTCGCGATATTTCTCACCTCTGCTTTCAAAAAAAGCTTTCGTCTTATCATAATTTATATCAACATGTTCGCCAGTTATCCTCACTCTGTAACTCCCTTTATTTTTACTCATATTTAAGTGCATCTTCAATCAACATTTTTTCCCAAAGGATACGGCAGACCCGTTCTCCGCAGCGACCATCAGCAAACGGGATATCTTTTTGGATAATAGATTTTCGCACTTCCGCTGTTGCATCTTTTCCGAAACGAATTTGATCCAAAAAACAAATAACTTCTTCTGCGTTATCTGCACGTTCCATCCATTTGGTGCTGACAAATTCCTCGCCAGTCAAATCAGTCGCTAAAGTGTTTATCCACAACAGCGGCTTATCCATCAGCAGATACTGCTGCATCAATGAACTGTGGTCGGATATCTGTGCGTCCGAGCAGGCAAATGCCGGCAAGTAAGAAGATTCCGTATCTAAAACCGCGTTAGCCATGTTTTGAACTTTCTTTATACAATTTTCCCAATACGAATACTGCTCCGGAAAGTATAATTTAACCACCGTTTCTGTCATTGGATGTGGCCGCCAAATCAACGCGCAATCTTCATGAATCTCAAACCATGAAAATATTTCCTTAAAAAATCGGAAAGATGATACTGCAATGTCAAACCAGCTGTTCCAAAGAACGACCTTTTTTCCCCTTATTTTTTCCCAGCCCGATGGCAGGGAAATGCCCTCTTTTTTCAGCCGGATCACGGGATCTATCTTTGGCACGCCTGTCACCAGCATATTTGCCCCGCCGTGACGGGAATGTTTGCAATAGTAGTCAAAGTGCTTTTTGTTAGCGCCAATAACCTTCCATGCCACATTGTACACCGGCATTTGACATAAAACGGTGGGGTAGTCCGACAAAACAATGCTGGGCAAAAAGTACGGCAGATACACCAGCCTCGTAACCTTCGCAATCGTCTCCGGCCAGAACTCCCGCAGGGTGCAGCTCTCGTAGGGCTGGCTGATGAAGGCCAGCTCGGGACAGTCTTCCTCCAGGCTGTACTGATCGTACCCCAGGGACGGTATGCCCATTGGGGTGAGAAAATCCTTGTAAATGATTTCCTGCTCTTTCTTCCCGTCCCGCATCACTACACGGCCTACCGGCGTACGCACCACCACCGGGTCGAACCTTGGATCGTTCCGCATGTACTCATAAACGCTCTCCATGGCGTCCCACTTCTCCCCCAGCTCGGCGAAGAAGACCGCCCGTACCTGGTAGGACACCTCCTCGGGCAGCTTCCGGATAAACTCCTCCAGGGTCTCCTCCAGAGCCCCGTGTTCCCCGCCGCCCCAGAGCTGCCCGATCTTCCACAGACGTTCCAGAGGAAGCGTGGTCCGCAGATCGCCGCTGTGCCGCTCCAGCACATCCCTGATCTGCCCCATCATCCGCCGCCCGTTGTCCAGCAGTTCGGCCCTCATATCCTCTGCCGGGTCGGACGCCAGATACTGCGCCGCCTCCAGCAGGGTCCTGCTCATATCGGTAATGGTCACCAGCATGGAATACCGCATAAAATTCCTCCCTTACTGCCGTTCCAGCAGATACGCCACCTTCTGATACGCCTCACTCTGCTTCAGCGCGGCTACCGCCGGGTCGTTGGGGTCGTACCGGGCCATGATGGCGCGGACCTGATTTGCCAGCTCCACCAGCTCCGGCGGCGGAGCCATGGCGGCCTGCACCTCTCCGGTGTGTTCCACCAGGAATCCGGCCATGTCCTTCATCCCCTCGCAAAGTGCCAAACCCTCCCGCAGGAGACGCACATAGCCTGCGGCATCACCTGTCTCCAGGATGTTGAACGCCTGACCGCAGTACCAGCCAAAGCGATGCAGGGACGGCAGCAGTCCGATGTTCTCCTCACACAGCACCGATGGCATATAAAACCGGTGCAGGAAATCCCACTCAACCCGCGCGAAAGTACGGGCCAGCTCCATCCCCTGCACCGCGTCCGCGTCCTCTGCCGCCCAGTCGTAGGTCCGCACGGCGGCCAGGGCCAGGCTCCAGGCCCAGGTCATAGAATACAGGTCCTCTTCTGAGGGAGAAAGCGCCAGTTCAAGCTCCAGCCGCTGATCCTGCTGAGACAGGCGCTGCGCCAGATCGTCCAGCTCCTCCAGCTTCATGGGCCGCTCCGGCAGGGGGAAGCGCACCCCGCGCTCCAGGGCGTTGGACAGCGCCAGCGCCGGGAATTCCTCCCATTTCTCCACCTTTGCCAGCAGGGCCGCCGCTTCCTCCGCGCTCCCGGATTCCAGTACGGCGGCAGCCAGGCCGATCTCACACCGGTCTGCCAGGGGCAGGAACGCCGTGTAGGACAGCCGTCGGAACTGCTCGTTCTGCCGCTCCCGCTCCTGCTGGGCCGGGTCGAAGGCCACGGAAGCCATCTGCAAAAACGCTGTCCGCCGTTCCTCAGCCTGTTCCGGAGAGGGTTCAGGGCGGCAGAGTTCCCCGTACAGCCGCTCCAGCAGCGGGGCGGTGTCCCAATCGGTTACGCTGTGGAACTCCCGCAGCACCACCGCCAGATTGCCCGCATGGGCGGGCTCCAGCTGTGCGCCGTCCAGGTCCTCCAGCAGCTTCCAGGCCCGCTCCGGATCGCCCTCTTTCAGGTTGGCGCTGGCAGTCAGGATGCGCACGCCAACTGCCCAGCGTGGAGCGCCCATCAGCAGCGTACCATACAACAGACCGTTTTGATCTCCCCGCCCTGCCGTCATATCCTCAAAAGCGTTGGTAAACATGTCGCCCCAGCGCCGGCTGCCGGAAGAGTCCGCCCTTGCCCAACACTCAATGAAAGCCGCGTAAGCCACATCAACGGTGGTGAAAAAGGAGTCCGGGAACCACTCAGCCGCCCGGTCGATCCAGTCCCACAGCTCGGGCAGATGATTCTCGTGTGCGTGGAAGACCGCGTAGCGGAAAATGGGCGGCCCGAACTGCTGCCAGCTCGCCTTTTTCTCTTCCACCAGAGCCGCTGCCCGCCGGATATATTCCGCCGCGTCCGCCTCCCCCCGGCTGCAGTCGATGTAGGACATAAGCAGGCGCAGGTCCTCCGGCTTCTTTGTAAGCTCCGCCTGAAGAATAGCCCGGTTCCGTTCCCGCTTGGGCTTGCCCTCCTCGTCCCGCAGTCCCACATAGCCGTCGTGGTGAAGAATGGTATGCTTCAGATCCGCTTTGACCAGCTTTTGGTCTCTGGGAGGTATCCAGGATTCGTGAATCGCGCCCTGATAGCGGATGCCGGTGGACATACGCACCAGCCGGTTCAGAAGTCCGTCAATGTAGTACCCTGCCAGCTCATGGGTGGTGTAGCTGCGCACCACGATATCTGCCGCCGAGCAGGCCTTTCCCCTGCTGCCCAGCAGAAAATCCGTCAGCTCGGAAATATCCTCATCCAGCCACTCATCCGCGTCGATGGACAGATACCACTCGCCGGAAGCACGGTCCATTACCGCGTTCCGGGCGGCAGAAAAATCATTGACCCATGGAAAATCAATAATGATGTCCGCGTATTTCTCCGCCACGGCCCGGCTGCCGTCCTCGGAGCCGGTGTCCGCCATGACCACCTCGCAGGGGACCGCCTGACGCAGGGGCTCCAGAGATTGCAGGCACCGCTCCAGGCAGCGAATCTCGTTTTTGAAAATCAACCCAATGGAAAGTACCGGTTCAGACATATCGTTCACTCCTTTTCGTGTTCGCCAGGACTGCCGGGAAAGCAGGAGGCTGTCCGGTTTTCCCCGCAGTCCCGAAAAAGCGGGCCGGGCGTAGGCCCGG
>OFGC01002001.1_pt1 | contig 11559 bp, 10 predicted proteins | sample 1521691 | NCBI WGS metagenome assembly OFGC01 (sample SAMEA3504121, study PRJEB24116) | mouse gut metagenome | biome: mouse gut; feature: mouse-associated habitat; material: faeces | place: Denmark | collected 2011
GGGGGACTGCACCCACGAGGAGGTGCTCCGCTCCTTCGACGTGGGCAGCTTTGACGCCTGCTTCGTCTGCCTGGGGGACAACAACGTCCTCGACAGCCTCCAGATCACCAGTCTGCTCAAGGAGCTGGGGGCCAGGAAGGTCTTCAGCAAGGCCGACGACGACGTCCAGGCCAAGTTCCTCCTGCGCAACGGGGCCGACGAGATCATCTACCCCGAGCTGGAGGTGGCCTCCAACATCGCCGTCAGCGAGAGCTCCGACTCCATTTTCGACTGCATCCGCCTCACCGCCGACTACTCCATCTACGAGCTGGCCCCCATGAAGCGCTGGCTGGGCAGGAGCCTGAAGGAGCTGAATTTCCGGGTGAAGTACAATCTCACCGTCATCGCCGCCATGCGCGACGGCGTGGTGCGCCCCAACCTGAGCCCCGACTACCTCTTCAAGGAGGAGGAGCACCTGCTGGTGCTGGGCCGCATTGAGGACATCCGCCGGGTGGTCCGCTGACGGAGGGAGCCCATGGAGACGAAGAAGTGGGAGGCCATGCTCACCGCGGTGGAGCTGGGCAGCTTCACCCGGGCGGCGGCCCGGCTGGGGGTGACCCAGTCGGGGCTGACCCACATGATGAAGGCCCTGGAGCGGGAGACCGGCCTGTCCCTGCTGCTGCGGGACCGGTACGGGGTGCGCCCCACCGCCGCCGGGGAGCAGCTGCTGCCCGCCGTCCGGGACCTGCTCCAGGCCGCCGGCAGGCTGGAGGGGCAGATCGCCGCCCAGAGCGGCCAGCGGCGGGAGAACATCCGGGTGGCGGCCTACTCCAGCATCTGCATGCACTGGCTGCCCACCATCGTCCAGCAGTTCCGCTGGGCCTATCCGGACGTGTCCATCGACATCCGCATGGGCAGCGTGGAGGAGATCTACCGCTGGCTCCAGGAGGGCACCGTAGACCTGAGCTTCGCCAGCCGCCAGGACCAATGGCGCTACGACTGGACCCCCCTCTGGGACGACCCCCTTCTGGCTATCCTTCCCCCGGACTACCCGGCAGGGGACCGGGACCGGTTCCCCGTGGCGGAGTTCGCGGGGAAGGAATTCCTCATGCCCTCCCTGGGCTTTGATCTGGACATCGTGGGCGTCTTTGACGCCCAGAACATCCGCCCGGACATCCGCAGCAACACCGCCGTGGAAGATGCCGCCATTCTCTCCATGGTGGAACACGGCCTGGGGGTGAGCATCCTCTCCCAGCTGGTCCTCCAGGGCCGTCGGGACAACGTGCGCACCCTGCCCCTGGACCCTCCTGCCTGCCGGCATATCGGCGTTGCCGTCCGCTCCATGGAGGAGGCCCTGCCGGTGGTCCGGGAGTTCATCGCCTACTCCCGGCGCATCGTCACCGCCCTCCACGGCGCGCCGGAATAAAGCGTGCTATCGTTCATGGGCAATAATAGCAAACGGCAAAATGAAATCTAAAAATCCAGTGAAAAGAGGGGAGAGGTCCCGATCCGGACCTCTCCCCTTTGTTATCGTTCGTTCTGCGAAACGCGCTATGCCTGCGCTTCCCTCAGCACGTCCGCATACCAATAGAACACTTCGGAAATCTGTGCAAGGTCTCCTTCCTTCCCGATCCTGCGCCAAAGCTCCTGGAAAGTACGAAGGCATTTTTCCAAGCTGCCCGCCAGCTCCATGCCGTCCTCCAGCTTCTCCCCGTTCTGCAGGCGGAGCAGACGCAGGCCTGTCTCATTCCAGACCCGGACCGCTTCCAGCGACATCTGCGCGCATTCCAAGACCCACCTGCTGCCGCTGTCCATGCCGCGGCCAATGATACACAGCTCCCGCTTCATCTCGAAAATGCGGCGGTTGCACGCGGGGACCTTTGTCATGTCTTCTTTCTCGAACATCTCCCGCAGCTTGTCCCGTTCGATATTCTTTTCGGCCCCCTCCTTGATGGCGACCACGTGATACCAGCTGAATACGGTCAGGCCGTTCACCTCGCCGAGGAAATTCAACAGCCGGCCGGAAGAATCGCCATATTCCAGGACGGCGATCTGCCGGTTAAGCTCCTGATGATCCGGAACGTTCGCCCCCCAGGACCACACGGCCCCGTAGATCATTCCCGGAATACTGAAAACCGGCTGGTTGATGTGACCGAAATCGCCCCATTCCGTATTCAATACGCCGGCCGCGCCATATTGTCTGGCATAGCTGCACATCCTGCGGATATTCTCATAGCTGTCCCCGAATAGATTGACCCATGTGTTCCAGCCGCAGGCTCCGGGGCACAGGTACTGCGCCGCTCCCGCGTCGTGAAGGATCTTTGCCTCCCGGTCCGACTGCGTTGCGCAGTAGCCCCAGGTGAGGCAGACCACCTCTTTCGGCAGCAGAGAGCATTTCTCCGGATATTGGGCAATGATATCCCCCCAGAACATGGGCTTCTTCCCTTTCTCGATCAGGAAGGCAAACAGCTCCATGATGTAGTCCATGTAGAGGCTCTCGATGCCCTTTTCCTCCGCCAGGGCCTTGCTTCTGCCCTTCCCCAAGTCGAAGGTCTCATCCGCGCAGATGTTGAACTTGTCCGAACGGAACAGGACCATATATTCCTCGATAAGCCCCTTGATCAGAGGAAGCACGTCCGGATCGGATACGTTTACCGTATGGTGCGCCATCCTGTCGCGGAATGAGAATTTGTCGTCCGCGCGATCCGGCAGCTCACACATAGATGCAAAGGTTTTGGTCCGCAGCAGCTTATACAGGTGGCCAAACGTGGCGAGAGACGGCACCAGCTCGATCCCCCTGTCGTAACAGTACTGATCCAACTCCAATATCTCTTCGGCCGTCAAAGGCGTGTCGTCCCGCCAAAGCTCCGTCAGATCCCTGAACAGATACGTGTGCTCCACATACAGCTGCAGCTGGTTCATTTTATAGAAGGCCATGGTGTCCGCCAGCCGCTTCAAGCTCTCCAGGGACAAGACCCGCCCTCTGGTGACGTCGAAGAAGAAGCCCCGGTTCTTGATGTCCGGCTCATCCTCAATGACCGTTTCCTGCAGCAGGCCGCCGCTCTGGCGCACGATCTGCCGCAACGTCTGAACGGCCCAGCCCATGGCAGTCAGGCTGCCTCCGCGCAAACGCGCGCCGTCCTCCCTGATCTCCAGCGTATACTGCTGATCTCCCAGCGCGCCGTCCACCTTCAGCAGAATGTCCCCCTTGCGGGAAGCGCCCCTGCTGATGCCGGCGGTCAGCCCCGCCCACGTCCTGATCTCATCCTGCAGCAAGCGGGCATACAGGAGCGCCCCCTGCGGGCAGGATGGGTCCAGCACGATCATGCTGTCCCCTTGGAGCATCAGCTGCGCGTTTCCTTCCTCCATTTTCTGAGGAACCGGTAATACGATCATACTTACACCTCCGCGTATAATAAATTTATATCCTGATGAAATAGGTTATAAGAATGATGAAATTCCCTGCCGCCGCATACGCAGGACAGCGTCACGAGCTTGCGCTGCTGTACTTTTTCAGGGAAAACCTCCATAGGGCGCGGGACAGCGCAAAAAACAGCGCCGGCGCCGCGACGCCCCATACGCAAGCCCAGGGCGACAATTCCCCCATCAAAAACAAGCCGGGAAAATTCGTTATCACAAAAACCGGCAGGATATATGTCCCGATCCGCCGGAACCATTTTTCGTAGATCATGGACGGCATGTTGTTGAAATCCCACAGCGCGCTGCTGATGTCCGCAATGCCGCCGGCGGAAATGATCCAAAAGCTCAAAATGTACGGCAGCAGGAACAGGCTGTAGGCCAGCAGGCATCCGCAGGCCAGGTAGAAGAGAAACCCGGCGATGGGGACCACTCCCGCCGGAAGCCCCGCCAGACGCCAGCCGGTGACGATCATTGCCGTGCCTGCTATCAGCTCCGGCAGCAGATAGGCAAAATCCAGCCGCCGTAGCGTTACAAGGAACTGCAGGGACACGGGCTTCACAATATACAGGTCCAGCTCCCCCTGCTGCACCATCCCCGGCAGGGATGAGAAATTCCCCCAATACAGCATAAAGACGCCCGTCATCAGCATATACGTCCCCACAAACAGCAGGATATGGTCGGGGGTCAGTATCCCGATATTGATCCCGGCCTTATAGACGATCGCCACATACAGCAGCTTGATGACCATCCATCCCATCTCCACCGTGACGCCGGTGACAAAGTTCACGCGGTATTCCAGGGCGGACATCAGGGAGTATTTCGCAAAAATACCGAGAAGTTTAAAATAGCGGCCCATCTTTTTCATCCCGCTTCAGCCTCCTACCGCGGCATACCGCTTCAAGCCGCGCCGCCACATAACGTTCCCCAGGCAGGCAAAGAAGAAGATCCATCCGATCTGGAAAGCGATCCCCGCGCCGATCCGCGCCCACCCGAACCGCCCGTTGATGATGTTCACCGGGAACTGGGCCGTATAGCCGAAAGGCAGCAGGCCCGTCAATATCTCCGCCATCCCGCCGAAGATATCCAGCGGGAAGACGCCGCCGCTCGCCACGGTCAGTACGACGCTGATGGTGCCGAATAATTTATCCACGTCGGTCAGCCAGAAGCCCAGCAGCCCCACACAGTAAAAGATGGAAAAATTCAGCAGCAGCGCCAGACCCAGGCTCACCAGGAACGCAAGGACCCTCCCTGCGGAAACCGGCATCCCCTGCCAGAACGCCAGCCCGATCATGGCCGCCATCACGGGCACGATCACCATTACTCTGGGGACCTTCTGCCCGAGGAAACGGAAGAATTGGTATCCCGTATAGCCGACAGGGCGGATCAGGTACTTGTTCAGGCCGCCCATCTTGATGTCGCCGTTCATCTCCCACTCAAACCCGGTACTCACCAGCTGGGACACGAGCGTTGCCAGGAGGGTATACAGCAGTATCTCCCCCTGCTGGTATCCAAATATGGCGGCCGCGTCCGAATGCCCGTACAGGTAATTCCACATGGCCGTCTGGATGATAATGGGAAATGCCGCGCTGAGCATACTCAGGAAAAAACTCACCCGGTATTCCAGCGCCTGCTCCACCCCCATCAAAAAGACGCAGCGGTAACTGCTCATATCTCCGCCGCCTCCTTCTGGTAAAAGCGCGCGATGCCCTCCTCGATGGGGATCTCCGTCACCGTAAAATCCTCTACCTGGAGCCCCGACAGGATGGCGGCGAGGACCTCCTGCACCTTTTCCTGAGGGACCTCCAGGACTGCCCCGGCCGCGCTCACTTCCCGGACCATGCCGAAGGCCCTCCAGCCCTCCATGTCCACCGGGCAGGACGTCTTCACGGAAAGCAGCTTCCGCTTTCCCAGAAGCTGGTTGACCTCCCCCAGCTTTCCGTCGTACACCAGCCTCCCCTGGTTGATAATGACCGCCCGGTCACACAGCGCCTCGATGTCCGCCATATAGTGGCTCGTAATGATGACCGTCGTCTTCCACTGCGCATTGTATATTTTGAGAAATTCCCTGATCTTTTTCTGGGACAGGATGTCCAGCCCGATGGTGGGCTCATCCAGAAAGAGGATGTCGGGACGATGGATCAGCGCCGCCAGGATCTCCATCTTCATCCGCTCTCCAAGGGAAAGCCGCCGCACCTGCACATTCAGAAGCTCCTTTACCTCCAGCAGCTCGGACAGCTCCACGATGATATCCCGGTAAGAGCCGTCATCCACGCCGAAGACGCACTTGTTCAGGTAAAAGCTGTCGCTGGCCGGCAGGTCCCACCAGAGCTGGTTCTTCTGCCCCATGACGATGGATATCCGTCTTTTAAATTCGTTTCTGCGTTCCCAGGGAATGAACCCGTCCACCTCGATCTTTCCGCCCGTAGGGTACAAAATACCCGCGAGCATTTTTAAGGTGGTCGTCTTCCCCGCCCCGTTGGGGCCCAGGAAGCCGATCATCTCGCCCTTCTCTACTGAAAAAGAAATATCACGAACCGCCTCTTTTGTCAAGGACTCCCGATGAAATATATTGTGCAGGGAGCCCTTGATCCCGGTCATTTTCTTATAATAGGTAAACTCTTTTCTCAGGTGTTCCACTGTGATCATACCGTCTGCCCCTTTTCATATAAAGTCCAAATGGCGTACATAGTTTTCAAACATCCGCTTCGCCTCCGGGTATTTACGGCGGCTCACATACAGCTGCTCCCCGTTGTCCAACAGCACCTTTTCCTTCTCCAGGCGGCGGATATGGTACATATTTACCAGAAAACTCGTATATGTTCTGACGAATCCCTTTCCCTTCAGCCGTTCCTCGCATTGTGACAGAGTCTCCTTTATCTGAACGATACCCTGTACCAAATGCAAAGATATCTCGTGCCGTATGCTGGCCGCGTAGAGGATATCCCTTGACGGTACCAGCATCATCTGTCCGTTCCGGGTAAATTCTATTTTGTCCGTCTTGGCCATGCGCATTTTTCCCAGCTTCTGAAAGGCGGCCTCCAGGTCCTGCTCAAAGCCGAACAGCCTCACGATATGAAAAAAGGGCATCGTCAGGGCGGCAATGATATCCTCCACCCGCTCCGCGACATATATGATCAGCAGGGCCGGTTCGCCGCGCCAAAGCTTTTCCGCGCACCGGAAAGCGGCTTCCCGATCCTCCAGAGCCAGTATCACGCAGGCCGTATCGCCGCAGCCGCCGTCCGCTTCCCGGCCCAGGGCATATATGATGCAGTCAAAGCCTTCTTTTGCCGCCAGCATTTCCACGATCTGTATCATTTCTTCTCTCTTACGGTCCTGGTCGCAGAGTATCCCGATCCTCGGCACCGCCTTCCCTCCTCTCCTGGGCGCATATGCTCATAAATTTTGTTTACCTTAACAGAAGCCTCTCCCGAAGTCAAGGGCGCCTGCATAAATGGTTGGATCTGCAACATGAATGGCAATGGAAGCGGCTTCACAATTTCGCATGAAATAGCAAAAACGCCACGGACGCATCGTCCGTGGCGTTTTTGTTATTTATGGGATGTTAATTCTTCCCTGGAAAAAGCGTCAGATGCTGGTTAGGATATACTTCAGGATGAACAGCACGGAGATGATATACACCAGCACGGGCACTTCCTTGGCCTTGCCCCGGGCCAGCTTGATGATGCTGTAGCTGATGAAGCCGAAGCCGATACCATCGGAGATGGAGTAGGCGAAAGGCATCATGGCGATGGTCAGGAAAGCGGGGCAGGCCTCCTCGAAATCGCCCCAGTTGACATCGGTAGCGCCCTTAATCATCAGCACGCCGACGATAATCAGCGCGGGAGCGGTGGCGGCGGAGGGAATGATTCCCGCCACAGGAGCCAGCAGGCAGGCCAGCAGGAACAGCACGCCCACCACGATAGAGCTGAGTCCGGTGCGTGCGCCCTCGGAGATACCGGTGGAGGACTCGACAAAGGTGGTGACGGTGGAGGTACCCAGGCAGGCGCCGCAGCAGGTAGCGATGGCGTCGGCGATGAGAGCCCGGTCGCCGCCGGGGAGGTTGCCGTTCTTATCGGTCATGCCCGCGTTCTTGGCGGTGCCGATGAGGGTGCCCACGGTATCGAAGCAGTCCACCAGGGCGAAGCTGATAACGGCGGTAACCAGGGGCAGGATGCCCTTCGCCATGACGCCGGGGATGTCCAGCTTAAAGGCCACCTCGCCGAGTTCCTTGAAGACGCTCATGGTGATGGCGTCGGGCAGATGGGTCTCCCCCATAGGGAAGCCGATGATGGTGGTAATGATGATGCCGATGACGATAGCGCCCTTCACTTTATAAGCCATGAGGATGGCGGTGATGAGCAGGCCGATGATGGTCAGGATGCCGGCGGTGTTGGCAACCATGTTGCCGGTGCCATCGTCCACCAGGAACTGAAGGGCGGGCACGCCAGCGCCGAAGCCCACCAGCTTCACATTCAGCAGGCCGATGAAGGCGATGAACAGGCCGATACCGGCGGAAATGGCGCTCTTAAGGAAGCCGGGGATGGAAGAGATGATCTTGCTGCGCAGGGGGCTGACCGAGACGACCAGGAACAGGATACCGCTGAGCAGCACGATGGCCAGGGCCTCCTGCCAGGTGTACCCCATGTTGAAGCAAACGGTAAAGGTAAAGAAAGCGTTCAATCCCATGCCGGGAGCCTGGGCGAAGGGCGCGTTGGCCAGCAGTGCCGTCAGAAGGCAGCCGATGGCGGCGCTGATGCAGGTAGCCAGCATGACGCCGTTGGAGTTCATGCCGGTCTGCGAGAGCAGGCTGGGGTTGACGAAGATGATGTAGGCCATGGCGAAAAACGTGGTCACGCCGCCTACGATCTCCGCGCGGACACTGCTGCCCCGTTCAGAGATCTTAAAGAATTTGTCCATAGTTCTCCTCCTCTTTCGTGATCCCCCGCCGTCCGAGGGGCGCGGGATTGCGCTTCTCCCGCAGGGGATTACTATACTTTACACGATTTCACCAAAAAAGAAAAGTATAATCTTTCCTTTTTTGGAAAGTTTGTGTAATGTGACAAATTGTATTCGTCAAAACTCCGAAAATTTTTGCTGGCCCACAAAATGAAATTGCCTCTTCTCAACCGGAGAAAAGTATGGTACATTGGTATCCGGTAAAAATTTGTCACCCAAAGGAGCATCTTTATGGATACACCCGCCTCCGAACTGATCGAAAACGTAACTCAGGCGGACCCTGCCTCCGCCCTTGACGGATTGCTGCAGGCCGGCTGGGGCAAACTGACGGTAGGACGCCTCCTGTCCGCCCTGCTTCTGCTGCTGGTCTGTCTGGCGGTGGTGCGCCTGCTGCTGGGCATGACCCGGCGGCTGGTGGGCCGCGCCGCTCTGGACGAACGCATTAAGCGTTATATCCTCCGGGGCGTCCGGGCCTTCCTGTACCTGCTGACGGCCCTGGTGATGGCCGGGAGCCTGAACATCGACGTAAGCAGCCTCATCGCTCTGGTGGGAGTCTTTGGCCTGGCGGTGTCCCTGGCGGTCCAGGACGTGCTGGGCAACGTGGCCGGGGGCATGGTGCTGCTGTTTTCCAAGCCCTTCACCCTGGGGGATTACGTCTCCACCGCCGATGGCGAGGGCGAGGTGGCGGAGATCACCCTCACCCACACCAAGCTGGACCCCCCCGCCGGACAGCGGGTGATGCTGCCCAACAGCAAGCTGATGGCGGGACAGATCGTGAACTACACCGTCCGGGGCGTCCGCCGGGCGGACCACGCCGTCTCCGCCTCCTACGACGACGCGCCGGAGACCGTCCGCTCCGCCTGTCTCAAGGCCCTCTCCCGGACCCCCAACATCCTTCCGGACCCCGCCCCCCAGGTGGTCCTCACCGCCTACGGCGAAAGCTCCATCGAGTACCACGTCCGCTTCTGGGCGAAGACGGAGAACTACTGGGATGCCCACTTCCGGTCACTGGAGGAGATCCACAGGGCCTTTGCCGAGGACGGTGTGACCATGACGTACAACCATCTGAACGTGCATATTGTGGGAGAAAGATCATGATGCAGCTGCTGCAGCCGAAGTGGAAGCCCGGGCTTATGATCGCCTTGTTTTATTTGATAAATTTTGGCTTATGGGAACTTATCGCTCCCATAATATCAGATGAGTGGGCGTCTTTTTCCGTTTATGTTATTCTGTTTGTGGTGACAATTGTCCTGTTCAGGAAGGAACTTTCGTATAGATGGAAGGAGTGGAAAGAAAAACATCTGAAAAGCAAGTCGTTTTATGGGAATTTGGTATTGTGGCTGATCCTGGATATGGTACTGAGCGCGGTTCTGCTGGCCGCAGCCACGCAGTTCAACCTTGATATCCTGCCCCAGAACAACGAGAACGTGAAATCACAGTTTGCCGCAATACCGCAATTTCTCATTGCGGTACAGACGTGCATTTTTGCGCCGGTGATCGAGGAAATGACCTTCCGGTACAGTATGATCGGTGTTCCCGGCACAAAGCGGCAAACGATCCTTCTTTGCTTTATATCCATTATTCTGTTTGACTGGATTCATATTTTCCAGTTTAAGGAGTTTTTCTATTATCTGGCGCCGGCAATCCTATTGACTACATTCTATGCAAGGTATAAAAATGTCTGGGCCTCCATCTTGCTGCACTCCGCAATCAATATCCTGGGAACGGCAGCGCTGCTTTTCAATATCCTATAATCAACGAAAGAGAGCCATCATTTATGCTGGATTTCAAACCCATCAGCGAGCAGTATTCCCCCCTTCTCCGCAAATACTACAGCCAGTGTACCTACCGCCTGTGTGAGTACTCCCTGGGCGTCAAGCTCATGTGGCGGGACCACTGGCACCCGGAGTTTGCCGAATCCCACGGCTGTCTGGTGGTCCTCAACCACAGCGCCCACTACGGGGCCATGTTTGACTTTCCTATCCCCCTCCCGGAAGAGGGGGACGTGGACGCCGCTCTGGACGAGATCGACGCCTGGTGCGTGGAAAAGGGCGTCCCGCCCTCCTACGGCGTGGTGCCGGAAACAGAGCGGGAGCGGCTGCTGAAACGCTACCCCTATACCACCGTGGACAACGACCGCCTCTGGCAGGACTACTTCTACCATGCGGAGGACCTCAGCACCTTTGCCGGACGCCGCTACTCCGGCCAGCGCAACCACATCAACAAGTTCCGCAAGCTCTACCCGGACGCCGTCTACCGGGAGCTGACCCCCGCCGACCACGACAAGGTGGATGCTTTCTGGCACGAGTTCCACAAGGTGTTCAATAAAGAGGATGCCGATGCCAGAATGGAGGTCTGCTTTGCCCGCCGTCTGATGGAGCAGGTGGGTGCGGAGTGGGCCAGAACCGGCTGTGTGGAAATTGACGGTCAGATCGCGGCCCTTGCCCTTGCGGAGGTCTGCGGCGACACTCTGGTGTGCCATATCGAGAAGGCCCTGCCCCGGTACGAGGGTGTGTATCCCTTCATCGTCCAGTCCTTCGCCGCCGCCTACAGCCCGGGGCTTCCCTGGATCAACCGGGAGGACGACGCCGGGGACCGCGGTCTGCGCACCAGCAAATTGCAGTATCTTCCCGCCTTTCTTGGGGCAAAGGTCCGGGTTCTTGCCCGGAACGAGCTGTCCCCTCTGGAGACAGTCCCCGTCCTGAAAACGGACCGTCTGATTCTGGATGCCCTCCGGGAGGAGGACAGGACCCTGTATAACCGGCTCTGTCTTGATGATGAGCGCAACCGCTGGTGGGGCTACGACTACCGGGACGATCTGGAGGGAGAGCTGACAGAGGAGTATTTTCTCTCTGTTGCCCGTGAGGACTTCCAAAAGAAGCAGGCGGTGAATTTCGCCATCCGCCTGGATGGTCAGTTTATCGGCGAGGCGGTGGTTTATCGTTTTGACTACAGGGGCGGCGCAGAGCTTGGATGCCGCATTCTGCCCGAGTATGCCGGAAACGGCTATGGGGCGGAGGCTTTCCGCCGTGCGGCGGAGTGGAGCATCTATACACTGGGGTTGTATTCTTTGAAAGCAAAGTGCTTTCATGAGAATGAGGCATCGAGGAGGATGCTTTCTTCCTGTATGCGGCCTGCGGGGGAGGATGAAAAATTCCTCTATTTTGAAAAGAAGGTGTAGTTTCTTTGCCGCCCTCCGGGCGG
>OFGC01002002.1_pt1 | contig 11550 bp, 8 predicted proteins | sample 1521691 | NCBI WGS metagenome assembly OFGC01 (sample SAMEA3504121, study PRJEB24116) | mouse gut metagenome | biome: mouse gut; feature: mouse-associated habitat; material: faeces | place: Denmark | collected 2011
CCCCCCCTGCCGTGACCAGCCACAGATTTTCCTTTTTCCGAAAGCACACCCGTCCCTTGGCGGCGGGCTCCCGGCTTTCAAACAGATACAGCTTCCCGTTCTCTTTTTCCTCCAGGGATACGGGCGAAAGAGTAACCGTACCCTGCTCCAGACGCAGCTTCATGGAAACAGCATTTTCTCCAATTATCATTATGAACTCCTAATCTTTTCTTTCTCAATATTATAGCCATGCAACCAGAAAACATTCGGCTCTAAGCCTGTGTGGACTGCCGCCTGGGTTCCGGTATTACACAGACGAATTTTGCAGCGGCAGCTTTGGCTGAGGATCCAGAGCCTCCGCCGTCACCTTTACCTTGAAGGTTTTAATCTCATACCCGGTGACAGAGAAGGTGATCCCATTTTCCTCCACAGGACATTCCTTCAGGGGTCTCTCTATCAGATTGGTCTCCTGAACCCTGACCACCGGAACACTGAACTTTAAAGAGACCTTTCCTTTTTTGTTTTTATACTCGTACAGACGGACAATATAGGCTCTCTCGTCCTCCGCCCGCTTCACGGTGTCGATAACGATGTGATCGCTGTCTGTGGCAAGCAGACTGCCGGCCATCTCCCCATTCCTTCCCGGAGCCTTGGCCGCCGCATCATCTAAGGCAGGGCTTTTGGGGGCCATGGAAAACAACGGCAGATTCAGATCCATGGCCTCCTGCTGTACCTGGCACTGTTTTACGGAGCCTGTATGAGGATATAAAGAATAGGTAAACTCATGCAGGCAGCGGTCCGCGGTTTCGTCGGGGCGGACAGAGGATTTGATCAGCGTCATGGCTATGGTATTGCCGTGAATATCGTGTCCGTATTTACAGTCGTTGAGCAGGGAAACGCCGTAGCCCTCTTCGGACAGATCCACCCATTTCTGTGCGCACACCTCGAATTTGGCAAAATCCCATTCCGTGTTCACGTGGGTGGGCCGCTCAATATTACCGCACTGTATTTCATAGGTTGCGCTGGAGGCATGAATATCCACAGGGAAGTACACCCGCAGAAGCACCTGTTTTTCCTTCCAGTCCACCTGGGTGCGGAAATCGATCCGTTTCCGGTCACTGTATATCGCCACGTCCTGGCGGATCACAGAAGAGCCGAAAGCAAAGGTCTGGCGCAGAACGGCTTCCACCGGCCCCTGAGATATGACCTGCCGTTTTGTCAGCCTGGGAGCGGGATAAGGCTTATCCTCATAATAAATGTCAATATCCCAGGCATCGAACCGCTGAGGCTTGTCTTCAAAGGCGGTAAACACATTCAAAGGCTGTCCGCAGCCCACTTCCCGATCTGCCTCCTTGTCATAAATGGAGTCAATCTGGCCGTCCTCCCGGAAAATAATCCGATAAAACCGGTTTTCCATCACATTGTCGTGAATGCACAGCTCACAGACCTCATGTTCCGAATGGCCTTCGTCGTCGGATGCAGCGCATTGGGAAGTACAAGTGAGCACCGTATACCCATAGGCAGGAATATTTTTTACAAATACCAGAAGTCCTTCCTCCGTCTCCTGCCGGATGCAGGGCTGTCCTTCCTGGCTAAATTGGGTGTCTTTTGCAACTCTTTCCGACCAGGGCACCAGCAGGATATCATCCCGGCTCCAACCGGTGCTGTTCCACACGGCCAGCTGGTTTTCTTCCAGTCCGATGCTCTCTGCAAGCTTTTTTTCCACACGGGACAGCAGATTACCTCCCTTTTCCCGCAGCCGCTCATAGATTTGGGCGGTATCCTCGTATACCTGACGGATGGATGATCCGGGAAGCACATCGTGGAACTGGTTTAACAGCATTTCCTCCCACATTGCATTGATCTCATCCCGGGGATAAGTGTCCGTTCCCGCCAGCATATCCCCATAGGCCCACAAAAACTCCAGATCATGCATCATAACCTCTGCCTTCCGGTTGTCCCTCTTTACTCTGGCCTGGGAGGTATAGGTTCCCCGGTGAAATTCAAAGTAAAGCTCTCCGTCCCAGACTCCCAGCCTATCCTTTTGGCAGTTCTCGTAGATCCGGTTAAAATAATTTTCCGCGGTATCGATCTGAACTCTGGGAATGCCGGGGATATTTTTCATGACCCTGGCCCTCTCCAGCATGTCCTTGGTGGGTCCGCCTCCGCCGTCTCCCCAGCCGAAGGCCAGCAAAAGCTCGTCATTTTTATCCCGGTCCTTGTAATTTTCCCAGATACCGGTAATCTCCTCCGGTTCCATGGTGCCGTTGTAGGTGTAGTACCAGGAGCCGTTTTCCGGTGTGGTGATAAAATGTGCAAAAACTCTGCTTCCGTCGATTCCCTGCCACCAGAAGGTATCGTGAGGGAAGTGATTATATTGGTTCCAGCTGATCTTGGTGGTCATAAAATAATCCATATCGGACTTCCTTATGATCTGAGGAAGGGCCCCGCTGTAGCCGAATACATCCGGAAGCCATACCAGCCTGGAATCTACGCCGAATTCCTGCTTCATGTAGCGCTTTCCGAACAAAAACTGCCGGATCAGAGATTCTCCGGTGGGAAGGTTTGTATCCGGCTCCACCCACATGCCGCCGGTGATTTCCCACTGTCCCTGTTTTATCTTTTCCTTTACCGCCTCAAATATCTCGGGGTAATCCTTCTCCAGGAAACGATACAGCTGCGGAGAGCTGTGCATATAGCGGTACTCCGGAAACTGGCGCATAAGGTTCAGCACCGTGGAAAAGGTACGGGAGGCCTTCTCCCGGGTAGCGGAAAAACGCCACAGCCAGCCCATGTCGATATGGGAATGGCCCACACCCGTGACCGTAGGCTTGATCTCCTGGATCCGGGCCAGCTCCTCCAGCTCCTGAACCAGATATTCACAGGCGGCCCCTACAGAGTCGTAGAAGGCCTTTTCCCTGTAGTGCATGAAATCCACCATCCGAAAGGCTTCTACCAGCAGCTTTGTCATACGGATCCGTCTCAGATCGCTTTCCTTCAAAAGCTCCAGACACTTTAACAGAGTGTCCACAGTAAAATAGAACCGGTCCATATCCCGGTCTATCAGCACCATGGCCGCTTCCTTGAAAACTCTCACTTTGGGGATGTCCAGCACCCCGCTCCAGGCCTTCAGAGAAATCTGCAGAGTATTTTTCCCCTGATAGATTGCAGGATCCAGAAAAGCTTCCTCATGCCAGATATCCACGGCCTGTACCGGATGTCCGTCCACATAGAGCAGGGTTTCCGCGGTGGAGCCGCCCCCGTCCCTGGGTCCTACGATGGCTCGCAGGGCCAGACTCCCGCCTTCATCGCAAAAATCCGCCGGAATCGCGGCCCTTGTGCGGAACCAGGCTACCTTGTCATAGCCGCCCCAGCTTTGTCCAAGGGTAAAATCCTTCCACCCGGAGTCGTCATAGGCAACCATATAGGCATCATCTATTTTTTCCTCCATGGAATTTTCCGTGTACTTCCATCGGGGAAGCTCCATGGTTTTCCGGATCCTGGCCGGAAAAATATCCTCATCCACATATTTTCGAATCCGCTCCAGTTGAAAAAAAGGATCTCTGACCTTCATGCCTATTGCACCTCCCGTAATTTGTTCATGGCCACAGAGAAAGCAGCATAGTCGCCCAACTCCTCACCCAGCCCCGCAGGCACTACCCTGCAGACATTCAAGTTGTAGGATAAAGCCTCTCTGGACAATATTCTTTCCATGGCAGGGCGCAGAATCGCCTCCTGCCGCAGGAAAATACTGCCAATGACAATCACCTGGGGATTTAAGATATCCACCAGCATGGCCAGCCCCATTCCCAGCTTCTCCCCGGCTCTTTCCATAATACACAGCGCCAACGGATCACCGCTTTGAGCCGCCCGTCCGATATCGGCTGTCGTCACCTGATCCGGCTCTGTTCCCGGAGGCAGAATCAAGGTGCTTCCGCCCCGGCTCAGGTGCTCTTTTATCATGGCCGCTCCCATCCGGGCAATACCGCCTCCACTGCAGAAGCCCTCGAAGGAGCCCGCCTTGTGATAGCCCACCGGCCCATCCGAAGCCAGCCTCACATGCCCGGCCTCTCCCGCCATGTCGTTTGTTCCCGTATACAGTCTGCCGTCCAGGATCAGTCCGGCGCCCATGCCGGTGCCGAAGGTGAGAAAGATCATGTTGCGGCTTCCCTTTCCTGCGCCCCACATCCATTCGGCCAGGGCGCAGGCGTTGGCATCATTCTGCAACGCCGCAGGCACACCGAATTCCTTTTCGAAGGGCGTCACAATGTCCACGTCGATCCAGTCCGGCAGATTGGGCGGAGCCAGAATCATTCCCCTGCGGGAATCCAGGGGACTTCCGCAGCTGACCCCCACAGCCTCCAAAGGACATTGGGGATGTTTTTCTGTAAGCTCCCGCAGAGCCCGGATCATGGCCTGAATAGAAGCTTTCGGCCCTGAGGGCGTGGGAAATTTAATCTTTTCCAGGGTTTTTACAGTCATGTTCTGAACTTCCCCGATGCTGACGGCACACTTGGTCCCTCCGATATCAATACCACCTACATATCTCACTGTTTTGTCTCCTTTACAAATACCCCGCCGCAGTTTCCAGAAAGCTTTCGCTGCCAAAGGAGCCTGATTTCAGCACCAGCTCGTAATAAGGCTCCGTAATACTTCTGCAGACCGGCAGTCCAGGCTCGATCTCCTCCAGCACCTTGACCCCTCGGATATGAAACCGGTCACAGAAGGCTCCGCTGGTATCGCCTCCGCAGATCATGTACTTTCGTATACTGTATTTTTCCCCGATTATACAGGCCAGTTCTGCCAGCTGCCGAGACACAGCCTCCGACACCTCCGTATTGGTCAGACCCTTTCGGGCTGCGGCTTCCTTAGTCTCTCTCACCAGTTCCTCATCCTGCAGGGAATGAATCAGTGTAATACGGGATCTGTCATGGGCTTTGGCGTATTCCTTAAGGATCCTCTCTTCCTCTGCCTGGCGGGTATCTTCCTCAAAAAGCCTTCTGGTATCCAGGGTCAGGACGGGATACCCCTGTTTTTTCATATATTCTGTCTGAGCCCTTGTCTGAGGCGTCAGGCTGCCTGCTATGGATAAGATTTTCTCGTCTCCCGATCTGTTTTCCCCCACGGGCGGTACTATTCCCTTTTCCCGGGCATACAATCTGCCCAGGTAAAAGCCCGGGGCAGAGCTGCCGCAGATCACCGGTTCATCCTTCAGCACCTGCGCCAGCAGCTCCAAATCTGCATTGTCTCTGGCGTCAAAGATCAGATAGGAGGCTTCCTTCTTTCTGCGTTCTATCTCCTGAAGCAGCGCCTCCCTTCCCTGATCCAGCACTGCCGCCGGCACCAGGGCAACCCTTCTTTTGGTCTGAGCCGACAAAATGTCCACCAGGGAGGACTGCCGCATGGGATGCACCGGGTCATTGCGGAACTGGGAATCCTCAAGCCTTACACCGTACACATAATGAATTCCATTTACGGTAGTCCTGCCGTTGTCCGGAAAAGCCAGAACAACCATGCCGTGTTTCTCTCCCAGAGCATCCAGCATGGCATCAAATTCAGCTCCGATATTTCCTCGAAACACGGAGCATTGCTTATCTATAAATTGTACAGCCCCTCTGGGTCCGATCCTTTTTGTTATGGAGTAGACTCTTTTGTAGGCTTCCTCCGGGGTACAAAATCTGGAGTTGGTATCGATGACCGTTACCTGGTGGACCGGCACAAAATCCTCCTCCAGCTTATCCAGGCTGTAAACCACCGTATCCAGACCGGATTTGGCATACATAACCCCGATATCATTGGCCCCTGTTATGTCGTCAGCGATCACCACAGTAAATACCATTTTACGTTACCACCTTTTTTCAGCAAAAGCCTCTCGCAAAATCAGGTGCAGAGAAATTCCGAGAGGCTTTTTTACATTTTTCACAGTTACAATTCGATTAAATTTACCTCCCGAACAGGCTGCTCCCGATCATAGGGCAGATAAAAGGTTTTGATCTCGCTGGGGGCAAAGACCGTATCGATACTGCGATCCATAAAAGCTGCCTCTATATGGCAGGGCGTCTGGCGGTGCATTGCCTCATAGGCGCGGATCACCACGCCGCCCTTATCCTCCGCCTCCTTTATGGCGCTGACCAGAATCTCCTTTGCGTCCACGGCCAGAAAGCTCTTTTTCTGGGGCTGGCTTCCCGGATGGAAGGTTTCCACCACCGTCATGGGCCTTTGATTGATCACTGCCGCCACCTGCAGAATCTCCGACTGCTTCCAGGTATTCTCATGAGGCACCAGCGCGTAGGTCATTTCCTGAAGGCCGCTGTCCACATAAAGGTACTCTTCTTCCGGATCCAGCTTTTTGGGATCATGATGGGCATAGACGGAATTTTTCAGCAGGGTCACCGACATTTCGTCCACATCAAAGCTGTAGCTGTATTTGCTGTCGTTGGCTATAGCCAGGCCATACATTTTCCCTTTGGAGAAATGCTCTCCTGTAAAATCAATCCAGGTCTGGCCGGGCTCCTCTTCCCCGTTGGCGGATTTTTCAACGTATCCGAAAGGAATTTCATAGGTGGGCTTGCGGAAGTTAAAGTTTACGGGAAACTTCAGCTTCAGGATCGTTCCCGGTTCTCTCCAGTCGATCCGAACCTTGACCTCCACATGATTCAGATCCCGGTACACACGGAAATCCTGGGTTACATAGGACTGGTTATACTCATATTTGATGCGAAGGGCAGAACGCACCGGCCCTTCCTCCAGCCGCCGTATGCTTACCAGAGACATATGCCCGAGCTCCTGATCAAACTTAAAGATATTATGGCTCCAGGTGTCTCCGGGATCCCGCAGCACCACAAGTCTGGCCCCTTCCCTGCGCAAAATCTCCAGCTCCAGCTCCTTGTCAAAATAGCTGGACAGAAAGCCTGTCTCCGGATTGAATTCCAGCCTAAAGCGGTCATTTTCCAGCGAGCTTTCCGTGATTGTCACTGCCGCAGGCTTGGCCGGCTCCTCCTCCAGATTGGTATAGAGCTTGAATACCCGATATCCCAGGGAAGGAAGGTCTGCCACAAACAAAAGCCTGGACTGTCCGTTTACGGTTGCCTCGGAGGTAATCCTCTGGGCCGGGATCAGGTTTCCTTCCTCGTCCTCCAGCCTAAAGCGGTCATTGGACAGTCCCCGTACCTCCAGCTCCACCGCCATCCTTCCTCCGAAGCTGTGGGAATTAAACACCACAATGGGCTTCATGGCAGTATCCAGATCGATCTGAATATCCCAGGAAATGGCCTGAATGGCATAATTTACATTCCTCTGGCCGATGGCCATGGCCTCTCCCGTCAGGTAAGAAGCGTCCTCATAGGCGCTGGGGATGCTGGTTCCCGCCAGAATATCGTGGAACTGGTTGAAAAGCACGTCCTTCCAGCCTCTCTCAAAATCCTCGGGATAGGGCTGGCCCTCAACTATTTTGGACACGGCGCTCCACTTCTCCGCCCGGATCAGCTCCAGCTCCGATTTGCGGTTGCCTCTCTTAATGCCGGAGTGAACGCTGTAGCAGCCGCTGGCGTGGTGCTGAAGATCAGACTCCACCACGGGGAAATCCCTTCCGGAGGCCCTCATGGCATCGAAAAAGGCTTTCGTGGTGCTCATTTTCATGTGCGGCATATCCTCCCGGCTGTCCAGCTCCCGGATGGACCGGATATTCTCTTTGGTGGGACCCCCGCCATGGTTCCCCACTCCGTAGAACATCATCATCTCGTCCTCGCCCTCCTCCAGCTCACAGAGAAGACGATTGGCATAGGTTTCCAGATCCTTGCCGCCGGAGCAGTATTCATAGGGAATCCGATAGGTCAATACCCGGGAGCCGTCCTGAGCTCTCCACCAGAAAATCCGCCCGGGAAGTCCCTTTTCCAGAGGCATGGGACGCATAAAGCAATAGTTTTCCATTCCGGATTTGGCCAGGATCTGAGGCAGCATGCCATTGTGTCCGAAGCTGTCCACATTATAGCCCGTCTTTGCCGTAACGCCGAATTTTTCCAGAAAATACCGCTGGGCATACAGCCCCTGCCTGGCCAGAGCTTCCCCTCCGGGGATATTGCAGTCCGGCTGTATATACCAGCCGCCTACGATTTCCCAGCGGCCCTCTGCCACCCTCTGACAAATCTCCTGAAACATTTTCGGATTATTTTTCTCCACCCACTCATAAAATGCCGCCGAGCTGCAGGAGAAAATGAACGCATCATCCTCCTGCATGCGGTCCAGAGCGGAACGGACGGTAGCCTTGGCCTCCTGAAATCCCTCCTGCCAGTTCCACAGCCATACCGGATCCAGATGTGCGTTTCCGATCATATAAAGCTTCTTTTCATTGATTTTTTTCATGTATATACCCTCTGCGCCTACCCATTGCTTATTATTTTCCATGCCCTGCAGACATCACATAGCAGCACATTTTTTCCTTTACCAGCTCCTTTACGGCCTCTCTGGATTGTGCAATCTGCTCTTCCGTACAGCTATTCAGCTCCGCCTCCGTCATATGGCCCTCCCGGCCTACCACCTGCAGCATGGCCTGCTCCACATCCGTGGCAATATTCACCTTGCTGACGCCGCCGCTTTCCATCTGGACAGCCTTGCGCACCATCTGGCTTGGAACGCCGGAGCCGCCGTGCAAAACCAGGGGAACGCGGGTCAGGCTGTTGATCCTTTCCAGCCTGTCATAGTCCACATGAGGTTGACGAACGGTGTAGATACCATGGGCTGTTCCCACGGATACCGCCAGACAGTCCACCCCGGTGCGCTCACAAAATTCCTTCGCTTCCTCCGGAACGGTAAACAATTCCTCATCGTGGTCTGTCTCCACAAAATCCGTAGTGCCGATCTTTCCAAGCTCTGCCTCCACGGTAACCTTCCTGGGCTTTGCGTACTCCACCACCTGCCGGGTGATCCTGACATTTTCCTCAAATTCATATTCCGAGGCATCGATCATCACGGAGGTAAAACCGGCGTCGATAGCCTGACGGATTACATCAAAGGTCTTGGTGTGATCTAAGTGCAGGGCAATGGGCACCTGTGGATCCAGTTCCTCCACCACTCTGTAAAACTCCCGGGCAAAGGCCTCCACGTTCACCTGATGCCGGATGATCTCCTTTTCCGACAGCTGTACGATCACCGGGGAATCCGTCTCTACGGCGGCCTGCACCACCGGTAGAATCAGCTTCGTATATCTGGGAGAAAAAGAGCCCACAGCATATTTTCCCTTTCTGGCATTTTCCAGTAAATTTGTTAAATTCTCAACCTGCTTCATATTTATTATACCTCCCTGTAAAAAGATGTCCATGCCCTCATACAGGGCAAAAATTTTTTTAAATAAAATGTATCATAGGCTTCGGCCCTGACAGGCTCCGGAAAATACTCCCGGGAAAACCTTCCCGAAAGAACAGGTCTTCTGCCTGTATTCTGCTCCAGCATCAGCGCCGCTGCGCCAAAAAGCGTACCTTCCCCGATCCGGGAAACAGATACCTTTTTGTTTAGAATATCTGCCTTATACTGCATCCACTGACAAAGCGCGGTGGATCCCCCCGTGGCAATGACGGCGGCTTCCCCTTTTCCAAAGCCCGTTTCCAGGATCCATCTGCACTGACAGCAGACTCCCTCTATCACTGCCTTTACCAGGTCGGCAATAGTGTGTGCTGCCCGAAGTCCCAGCAGAGCTCCCGTAGCTTCCGGCAGAAAAAGCGGACTGCCCATGCCGGAAAGATAGGGCAGATACAATATTTCTCCGGGTCCGTTCATGCCGGCCTCCAGCATTTCCCCGATTCTGTCATAGGTCAGCGCTCCGCCTCCCACGCATTTTCGAAGCCATTCCAAAGACTGGCCGGAGGAAGAAAGATTGGCCATTCCGAAATATCTGCCTTCCGTTACAAAGGGGCCGAACACCAGACCGCTGTCCCGGGCCATTGCATCCTCCGGAAGCTGATCCATAAGACCGATATAGGTTTCCGCCGTCCCACAGCTGTCACAAAGCTCCCCCTCCTGCTCCAGCAGACCAAAAGCGGAGCAGAGGTGATCGTGGCCGCATATTGCCACAGGGATCCCGGTGCCCTTCATGGCTCCCGCGAAGCGTCCGGAGGGAACGATTTTTGGAAAATTTTCCTCCCGAAGCCCCATAGCCTGGATTCTTTCTCCGTCCCATTGTCTTTTGCGGATATCGTACACAAAGGTCCGGGCGGCAAAGGTAGGGTCCGTGGCAAGCTCTCCGGTCAGGCAGAAGAAAATGTAGTCACAGGCAGACAGCCAGAGCGTGCTTTCCGGTGAAATCCCGCTGTTTTCCAGGCTCCACAAATACTTATAAATTCCGTATTTATAGCTGTTTCGCAATCCCGTTTTACAGAATGCCTCCTGTTCCTCTTCTTTTGTCATCCGACCTGAAATAGGGAACGTACGTTTATCATACCAGGGAATGATGCCGGTAAGGGGCCGAAGGCTGTGGCGGTCCAGCATGATCCCGGCCTCTGCCATGCCTGTGATACCGATTCCACGCATCCTTCCGTATTTTTCTTCTCCACGATCCAGCATAGCCTGTAGCAGCTTCATCCATTCCGTCGGATCGTAATACTCTCCCTGCTGTTCTCTATGAACCGGAGTATTCACGGAAAATATTTCCTTAGGAACTCCATCCTCCGAAAAAATGCCTGCTTTCAGATGGGTGGTTCCCAAATCAATGCCCATATAATATTCCATAAGTTCCGTTTCTCCTGCCTGACTTATATGGCCTTCATCACATTTCTCACGTGCCGGATGCCGGACTGGGTGTGGCGGAGCTCCGGGTCGCGCACGAGGCGGCCCATGGTGACGATGTGGTTCAACATGGCTATTCCCTCCGTTTAGTCGTAATTCAAGATTCTTCGAGATTTTCCATCTGATACTGGGCATTGAGCTGGCTCAATGCCTCAATGGTGTTGGCTAGCAGCGCGAGCGCGTTCATTTCACTTTTCTGCGGGGCTTCTCCCGGTTCGTCCGGGTAACGCCACAGCTCGCTGATGAACGTCATGGTGTCGAGCATACGCTTGTACTCCGCGTCCGGCACGTGGTCGTACGCCCCGCTTTTTACGGCATCGGCGAAGGGTATGACGGGGTTGCGTATCTTCAGCAGGGAAAGGGCCTGCTTCATCGAGGCCACGTCCTCGGTGCCGTCCAGGCCCTCGAAGCGGGCGTTGACGATTCTCTGGCTGGGGTCAAACTCATAGATCAGCTCCATGTCGTTCTCCTTATCATTAAAACTCGAAGCAGCGGCACTCGCAGTCGTTAAAGATGGCGTTGTCCACCAACTGCCGGATCTGATTTGCCATCCCTCGGACGCCAAGCCCGGTTCGACAGGCCAGTTCTGCCAGCTCCCGCCGCTTCTGGGGGGTGAGGCGGATGCTTGCCTTGTACTGCTCCTGGATATGGGTCAAGAGGCTGAAAGAGCTGTCCGTCATGCGGTAGTAGTCCTCCTCCGTCATGGGCTCCAGGTGGACGATTTTCTGGATACGCCCAAGAAACTCCGGCATGACGCCGAACTCGATAAAATCGGCTTCGCCCAGGGGGCGGACG
>OFGC01002018.1_pt1 | contig 11476 bp, 8 predicted proteins | sample 1521691 | NCBI WGS metagenome assembly OFGC01 (sample SAMEA3504121, study PRJEB24116) | mouse gut metagenome | biome: mouse gut; feature: mouse-associated habitat; material: faeces | place: Denmark | collected 2011
CCAGTTCCAGTCCAATATGGCTGCCAGCAAGGCGATAATGCCTGCGACGGCGAAAATCCCTTGAACGATGTGGCTCATCAGAAATAAGAATTAAGAATTAAAAATTAAAGCGGGGGAAAAGCATGCCTTATTCAAAGCTCTCTAACGTGACTTCCCGCTCTCCGTTCTCCACTTCTTCGATGGTGACCTTGATGGTGTTGCCCGGCAAGAGTTCCTCTACCAGCTCCGGCCATTCTATGAAGCAGAGGGCGCCGCTGTAGAAGTAATCTTCGTAACCCATGTCATACACTTCTTCCAGTTTCTTGATGCGGTAGAAGTCGAAATGGTAAATCAGTTCGCCGGCAGTGTCGGAACGGTATTCGTTGACAATGGCGAAGGTAGGGGAGGTGATGACGTCGGAAACGCCCAACTCCTCGCAAACGGCTTTGATGAAAGTTGTCTTGCCCGCCCCCATTTTTCCGTAAAGAGCGAAGACGGTATTATCACCCATTTCAGCGATGAACTGGCGGGCGGCTTCGTGAATCTGGTCTAATGACTGAATTTTGATTTCCATTGTGTCTTTTGATTTAGCGTTGCAAATATAGCCAAAAACTTTTTCCTGTCTTGCAAATGGCATAGATAATGATGGAAAAGAATATGATGGATGCACCCGAGGGGACATTCAAGTAGAAAGAAATCATCAGCCCGCCCAGGCAACTGAGGTAACCGATGCCGATGGAAAGCCAGATGATGCGGTGGAACCGGTGCGAGAACAAGTTGGCGGTCATCTGCGGAACGGTGAGCAGTGAAATAACCAGCACGATGCCCACCATGCGCAGGCATGCCACGATGGTCAGCGCAATGAACATCATCAGTACATATTCGAATACCTGCACCGGAATACCTTGCGAGCGGGCAAACTCCCGGTCGAAGGCTACGTAGATGATGGGATGGAGATACAGCGCGAAAAACAGTATCAGCAGCAGGGCAAGCCCTCCCAATAGAGCGATGTCGCTCCAGGTAATCGTGAGAATGTTGCCGAAGAGATAGGCGGACAAGTCGGGTGCGAATCCCGGCGAGAGGAAAGTGAACATGATGCCCAGTGCCATGCCCAATGTCCAGAATACGGCAATGGCGGAGTCTTCCCGCATGTCCTTCCGTTTGCTGAGCCACTCTACACCGAAAGCGGACAAGACTGCAAACAAGGCTGCCGACAGAATGGGGGAAATGCCGGTATACAATCCCAGGCCGATACCGCCAAAAGATGCATGCGTCAATCCGCCGCTGATGAACACTAGTCTCCGGGTAACGATGTACGTGCCTATCAGCCCGCAAGCAATGCTTGCCAGCAGACTGCCGATGAGGGCATGTTGGAAAAAAGTGTATTGCAGTAGCTCCATTTATTCAATTAAAAATTAAGAATTAAAAATTAAAAGTTGGATGTGGAGTGTTAGGAATGGGGGGTGAGACGGCGTTCGCCGATGATGAGGAACACTTCATCCTTGATGTTGTCCGGCAAGGCTATGCCACGCAGTTGCAGGCTGCGCACCCATCCGGCTACGTCCGTGTCTTGCATGGTGTAGAACACGTCGCGGAACTCGTCTTCCTGCTCGGGAGTATAGGCATCGGGAGCGGTGCCGATGTATTTGTCCAGTTCTTCGTCATCGTAATATTCTATTTGCTTGCTGACGGCTGCCAGCAGGCTGTCACGTTCGCAGATTTCATGCTGTCCGCAGCACTCGGCATCCACTTCCTGCACTTCGGGCATGGCGTCCAGTTCGCCGCGGTCTATCTTCTTCTGCAGTTTCCGGTTGCGTATAATTCCGGCTGTGGCTGCCACGAGGGCAAGGGCAATCAGGCTAATAATCAATATCCACATGGGCTTCCTTTTCTTGAAAAACATGTTCCATTAATAGAACGGACAAAGATACATATTGTTTTGTACACGACAAAATAATGCTTCAGATTGCAGGTAGGTAGATTACTTCCACCCGACGCAGGCATTACTTGCTTGGAACGTAGTGTAAAACTACTTTGGATACATCCTAATCTTAGAATGTATCCTTTATTTCTAAGAATAAAGGTTATATTCTTAAGAATAAAGGCTGTATTTCTAAGAATAAAAGCTTTATTCTAAGATTGCATTGCATTTTGGCAGACTTTAAATCCCGCCTTTTGCAAGTCTTCCCAGTAAGCAGGGTAAGATTTGGTAACGACCTGTGGTTCATCTATCTGTATTTGGGGCAGTACAAGGCAGGCGGGGGCAAATGCCATGGCCATACGGTGGTCTTCGTAGGTGGCGATGACGGGGTCAGCGTCTGCCGGGCAGCGTTCGCCATCCCACAACAAGATGCTGTCTTGCTCGGAGCGCACGACGTAACCCAGTTTACGCAGTTCCGTAATGAGGGCGGTGATACGGTCGGTCTCCTTTATTTTAAGGCTTTGCAGTCCGGTGAAGCGGAAAGGGATGTCCATCAGGCAGCAGGTGACGACAAAGGTCTGCGCCAGGTCCGGGATGTCCACCATGTCTTCGTCGAGACGGGTGGCGGGAGTACCCTTACGGATCAGTTTTACTCCCCGGTCTGTATATTCGGTATGGACGCCGAGGCGGGCAAAGACTTCCGCGCCGCGGCTGTCGCCTTGATAGCTGTGGGCGAAGAGACCGAGCAGTTCGATTTCTGCCGTGTGCGCTTCTTCCTTCGTGCTGTCTTCACTTTCTTTCGCGCTACTTCTGTCTCCCCCTTTCATTTTTATTTTTTCATTTTTAATTCCTTCTATTGCCATCATCTGATACCAGTAAGAGGCGGCGCTCCAATCGCTTTCCACGGTGAAAGGAGTATCTGTGTATCCGCCGGGGCTGACGGTGATACAATCTTTGGAGGCCCAGTCGGCTTGGGCACCGAGGTCGCGCATCAGTTGCAGGGTCAGGTTGATGTAAGGGCGGGAGATGATGTCGCCCGTTAGGTGCAGGCGTAATCCTTGGGGGAGTACGGCGCCAATCATCAGCAGGGCGGATATATATTGGGAACTTACATTTCCGGCAAGGGATATTTCTTCGCCTTTCAATGCTGTGCCGGTGATGCGTAGTGGGGGGAAACCTTCGTTCCCGACGTATTCAATCTGAGCACCGAGTTCGCGCAAGGCGTCTACCAGTATGCGGATGGGGCGTTGCTGCATGCGTTGTGTACCGGTGATGATGCGGGTGCCCGGAGTTACGCTGAGGTAGGCGGTGAGGAAACGCATGGCGGTGCCGGCGGCAAGGATATCTATATGTCCGGGATTTCCGTCGAGGGCACGGGTCATCACCATGGTGTCGTCACAGTCGCTCAGATTGCAGGGCAGGATATTGCCATGGGCAAGGGAGTGGAGGATGAGGGCGCGGTTGCTGATGCTTTTGGATGCCGGGAGTTGTATGGCGGCATGCAGGGCGATAGGGGCAGAAATGGTATATCGCATGGTCGTATTTGTTAAGTTACGGTGGTAAGGAGTTTTTTTATTGTCACTGCAAAAGTAGGATAAATCTTTGGGAAATGGAAAAAAGGAAACTTGTTTCTGTGGTTTCAATCTTTCGTTTATCTTTGCGGAGGTAAGTCCTGCTATCGGGACGGATAGATATAATTAAGCATCATTCTTATGGAAATAGATTTAACCACCCCCGCCTTGCTGTTTTCGGCCATATCGCTGATTATGCTGGCCTATACCAACCGTTTCTTGTCCTATGCCCAACTGGTGCGCACCTTGAAGGAACAGTACATGGAGAACCCGTCTTCGGTGAAGGCGGCGCAGATTGCCAACCTGAGGAAGCGGCTCTACCTGACGCGTGCCATGCAGGTGGCGGGCATCGGCAGCCTGCTGCTGTGCGTGGTCAGCATGTTCTTTGTCTATATCCGTCTCCATCTGCTTTCGGCCTATATCTTCGGTTTGGCGCTGATATTGCTGATTATTTCGCTGGCCATATCGGTGTACGAAATATATATATCGGTGAAGTCTTTGGAGATACATCTCAACGATATGCACGAGTAGAGGCTCTACGGGATGATGTTCCGTACGGGGAGTTCCAGTTCTCCCCAGTCAATCATGGCATTGAACAGCCTGACAGTAGAGAATGAAGGCAAGTCTTCCGGTCTGATATCTTTTTCCTGCAAGATTCCTTCTTCCAGCAAGGCTGCCCGTTTGGTCCCTTTCAGCAGGGGATGTGCCGGCGTGTACCAGTGGGTACCGTCGGAAAGGGCGATGTTGGCGATGGAGGTGTCTGTCAGCAGGCCTTGTTTCACAATCAGAATGTCGTCGCATGCGCCGCGCAGGGCAAAGAGGCAGTTCAGCGGTTCGCGTCCGGCGCTTTTGTAGGTGTAGTCGATGGTATCGGCCTGCATCAGTGCCAGCGAATGCACGTGCCGCACGGCGTAGGGGGAGTAGCTGAGGTCTTCAATACCTTTTTCACCATACACTACGCGTGCCTTGACGATGCCCGCCCCGGTGATGCCTGCTCCACAGCCGGGAGACGACAGATAATCGGACAGTTGCAGCGGTGTGCTTTCCGGCCAGAAGTGGGCGCGGGTATCGTTCAGCCTCCGGTTGTGGCGGGAAAGGTTGCAGACCCTTCCGTGGTCGATGCGTATGGTTTCAATAAATAGGCACATATATTTTCTGTATTACTTCGTTGTATTCGCTTTCCCACCGGCTTTTGGCGGTGATGCCGCCTCCTGCCTTGAAGTGGAGCTGGCCGTTTTCCTGCTCGATGAAGCGTATCATGACAGCGCTGTCCAGCTGTCCGTCGGCATAATGCCCCATGATGCCGGTGTAGAAGCCCCGGCGGTAGTCTTCGGCCTGGGCGATGATTTCTACGGTTTTGGGCTTGGGGGCGCCGGTGATGGAGCCGGCAGGAAGCAGGCGGAAGATGATGTCGCCCAGGTGTGCGGTGTAGTCTTCGGGCAGGGTGCCGCATATCTCGGAGCTGGTCTGGAGGATGGGGCCCTTATTGGTTTGCAGGCGGTCTATATAGCGGTAGGAGGTCACTTCGACGTGTTCCGAAACCATGCTGAGGTCGTTGCGTATCAGGTCGACGATGGTGGCGTGCTCGGCTGCCTCTTTGGTGTCCTGCATCAAGAGCTGTTCCGCATCGGGCAGGGTAGCGTCGATGGTGCCTTTCATGGGGAAGGACTTTATCTTGCCCTTCTCTATGCGGACAAAGATTTCGGGGGAGAAGCAGACGAACCGGTCTTTCAGCCACAGCTTGTACAAGGCTTCGGAGTGGAGGAATATTTCTTCCAGTGTCAGATTGGTGGTGACGGGTACCCGGCAAGTGAGGTTCGTCAGGTAGCTGTTGCCTGCCAGCAGGTTTTGCTTCACGAGGTCGAACGAATGTCTGTATGCGGCGGGGGAAGGGGGAGTGATGTCCCACTGGATAGGGCCGGCGCATCGGGCGGCTGTGCTTCTGGCAAGGGCTGTTGCAGCCGTCTCCGTGTTGCCTGCCTTCGGGAATTGGAAAAGGCAGGTGGCGGGGTCTATCCGGTCGAGGGGCTCAATGTGCGACTGCTCTTGCGCGTAGTCTACGATGAAGAGGAAGGGCACATTGGCTCCGGCCAGTGCGTTCATGCGGGCGATGGTTTCTGTCCGGCTGTACGTCTTCATGCGTCAATAGACTGCGGAGGCTATCACCTGGATTATCAGAATGAGGAACACCATGGCAATGGGATATACCGTGGCATAGGCCACGCTCGGTATGTTGCTGTCCGTCATGGAGTCGGCGGCGGCAAGGCCGGGCGTACTGGTCATGCCGCCGGTGATGGTGCCCAGCAGGTCGAGAATGTTTATCTTGAACACGAACAGGCCTACGCATACTGCCACCAGCATGGGCACCAGCGTGATGGCGGCGCCTACGCCGAACAAGAGCCAGCCGCTTTCCTGGAACGTGGCCATCAGATTCCGTCCTGCCGATGTCCCTACTTCGGCAAGGAAGAGCAGCAGTCCCAGCTGGCGCAGCAGTTGGTTGGCAGGGCCGGACATGGACCACAGAATGGGGCCGGTCTTTCCGATGGCGCTCAGGAACAAGGCGACCATCAGGATGCCTCCCGTCAGTCCCGGAGAGAACGACAGACTGTCCGAGAAGGAGATGTTGAGCTTGCCGAAGAGCACGCCCAGCACGATGCCCAGGGCGATGGGGAAGAAGTCGGTGTCGGACAGTTGCTTGGTGTCGTTGCCCAGCAGGCGTGCCACTCCCTTGATGCCGTCCTTCTCGCCCACCACCATCAGCTTGTCGCCGAATTTCAGGGCGAGGTCGGGCGAGGGGGAGAGGTCGATGCCGCTTCGGCGGATGCGGGTGACGGTGCAGCCGAAGTTCTTCATCAGGTTGAGGTCGCCCAGCTGCTTGTTTATCATATCCTTCTTGGTGAGCAGCAGGGATTCAATCTCCTGCATGTCTACGAGTGGCAGTTCGCCTTCTTCGCGTTCGCCCACGAGGACGGCGAGCTGGTTTAAGGCCTCTTCGCTACCCACGGCTTGTATGTAGTCTCCCTCGTGCAGGATGGTCTGGGCGGTGGGGATGGCTATCTGCTCGTTGTGCTTGTGGCGTGAGATGACGGCTCCGGTCATGGCGCGCGCATTGATTTGCATCAGGCTCCGGTCGAAGACGGCGGGGTTGGTTACGCGGAACAGACAGGTTGTCAGTTCCGGGAACTGGCTGCGGCGTTCCTTCTCCAACCGGCGCGCCTCCTTGTCGAGGTCGATGCGCATGATACGGGGCAGCAGCTTAACGAAGAGAATCACGCCGATAACGCCGAAAGGATAGGCAATACCGTAAGCGATGGATGCCAGTGGGGAATGGGTGCTGTCAATGGCAACGGCGAGTCCCGGCGTACTGGTCAGGGCACCGGCTATCAGTCCCACGACACTGGGAGTATCGATGTCGAAGGCATATTTCAGTCCTACTGCCGTCAGGGCGGCGGAGCAGATGATGAGCAGGGTGATGATGATAAGCGTCTTGCCCTTGCTCCGGAAGGAGTCGAAAAATCCGGGACCGGCCTGGATGCCGATGGTGAAGATGAAGAGCACCAGTCCGAAGTTTCCTAATTCTTTGGGGATGATGACACCGAAGTGTCCGAACAGCAGGGCAATGAAGATGACGGCGGAGACGTCGAGCGAAAGCCCTTTAATCTTGATTCTTCCCAACATGAAGCCTAAAGCCACAATGAGAAAGAGCGCGAAATAGGAGGAGTTTAACAAGTCAGCAAACATAATCAGTTAAAGAGTTAGGAATTTATGTCACAAAGATAGTGCAAAAAAGTGAGATAGAAAAAGTCTTGCTTCCTTGTGGCATATAAAAAAAGATGATGTGCCATCAACCGTTTTGACACATCATCTTAATATATATATCGGCCTATATGACCGGTATTCCTGCGTGGGGCAGGGCGGTACTTATTTTTCGAGTTCCTTCAGCAGTTCCTCTACGGCAGCTTTCAGCTGTGTGTCTTCTCCCTTCACGATGGTCTCGGGTGAATTGGCTACTTTGATGTCCGGCTCCAGCTGCGAGTTCTCCAGATAGCTGCCGTCCGACAGGCGGTAGCCCACGACGGGGATGCCGAATACCAATGACGGGTCTTGCAGGCGTTCCCACGACACGCTGGTCATGGTTCCCGGCACGGGCATGCCTACCAGCTTGCCCAGTCCGCGGTGGCTGTAAACCCACGGCGTGCCGTGCGCATTGGAGTAGTTGGCCTCGCACATCACCATGATGGAGGGTTTGTTCCAGCGGCGGCTGGGCATGTCGCACGTCTCGCGACCGCGCACCACTTGGGTGAAGTATTTTTGTCCACTGAAAAGTATTTCTATATCCTCGTGCAAGCGTCCACCGCCATTGAAACGGGTGTCGATGACGATGCCTTCGCGGTTGTTGTATTTTCCCAGGATGTCCGAGTAGACGGAACGGAAACTGTCGTCTCCCATAGACTCGATGTGCACGTAACCCAATCGGCCACCCGACCATCGGTCAACGTCTGCCGCACGCTGTTTCACCCAGCGGCTGTAGAGTAAATCGCTGAACGCACCGTTCGTAATGGGGATAATGACCTCTTCCCAGTGCTCCTTGGTCTGCGGGTCGAAGAGAGAAACAAGTGTTTTCTTCCGTGCCTTGTTGTTGAGCAGCGTGTAATAGTCCGCATCGGGGGTGATTTCCACGCCGTCTATCTTTTCGATGACTGTGCCGGCTTTCACCCGGGTGTTGGCTGTGTCGAAGGGGCCTTTCTCCACTACTTCGGCAATGAGCATGCCCTTGCCCGTGTAGTTCCAGTCGAAGAACAGTCCCAGGCTGGCAGTAGGTTCGGATTGCCCTTTGGGATAGAAACGGCCGCCGGTGTGAGATACGTTCAGCTCGCCCAGCCATTCGCTCAGCAGTTCGGCAAAGTCATAATTGTTGTCGATATGGGGCAGGAAGCGGCGATAGGCGGCGGTCATCTTGTCCCAGTCCACTCCGTGCATATTGGTATTGTAGAATCGCTTCTGCTGTTGGCGGTACACGTGGTCGAACATGTATTCGCGCTCCGCAGCCAGGTCCATCTTGGCATCTACCTGGAAGGTGATGGGGGTCAGTGCGTCGGATGAAGTGTCCATTTTCTGCATCTTGTGGCTACCCAGCAGGAAGAGGCTCTTGCCGTCCTTGTCCAGCTGCATGTCCGCCCATCCGGCATCCATCTTGTGTAGCAGGCGGGTCTCTTTCTTGCGCAGATTCATCTTCCAGAGGTCGTAGCCGCCTTCGAAGGCTGCCAGGTAGTAGAGTGTCTCGCCATCCTTGGAGATGATGGTGCTGCCCATGTCGGAAGAATTCGGGGTGAGGCGCACCACACGGTCTTCGATGCCTCGCAGCTCGACGACGATGTCTTTCGGCTGGTCATCTTTTTCGTCAGTATTGCTGTCTTTCTTGTCGTCTTTCTTCTTTTTATCCTTGTTTTTGTCTTGGGGGGTGTCTTTTCCGGCAGACTTTTTCTGTTCCTTCTCCAGCTCCTTGCGCAGTTCGTAGTCTTCCTTGCTCAGGCAGTATTTGTCGTAGGCGTCTTGGTTGAGGAAGACGAGCATGGCGTCGTTCAGCGAGCCCCATGAGGCGTGGGCACGCATGCCGTAGCGTTCGGTGGTGAAGAGGATGGCGTTGCCGTCCAGCGCAAAGCGGGGATAGCCGCTCATGTAGCCGCTATTGGTGAGGTTGATGATGTCTTTGCCTCCCTCTGCGCTGACCAGGCCGATGTCGGAGTAGGGGTCGTGCTTGTTACCCGTGAACTCAAGTGTAAACCATTTACCGTCCGGCGACCATGCGTAGTCAAATCCTCCGCCGGTGCTGTACCAGGTGGAGCCGTCCGTAATCTGGCGCACCTTCTTCGTCTCCAGATTGAGCACCATCAGCCGGATGCGGTCTTCGATAAAGGCGAGTTCCTTGCCGTCGGGCGAGAATTGCGGATAGGCACGTTCCACGGTGGTGGAGGGCAGCAGCACTTCTTCTTCAATCAGCGTGGCGTTCGGGAAGTTAGGGTCTTCCTTGCGGGCTATCTTGGCAAGGTAGAGCTGCCAGTTGCCGCCTCGCTCGCTGGCGTAGGCCAGGGTGCGGTTGTCCGTCGCAAAGGAGAGGCCCGCTTCGCGTGCCGGTGTGTGCGTCACCTGCTTGGTAGTGGCATAGTCTGCCGAAGTGACAAAGACTTCTCCGCGCAGCGTGAAGGCAATCTGTTTTCCGTCCGGGGACACAACGGCAGAGGTGGCTCCGTCGGAAGACTGCAGGTTGGCGAATTGCGGCCGGTCATCGCGCACCAGTTCTATGGCGACTTTCTTCGGGGTGGCATCCGGCTGCTGGGTATAGATTTCGCCGTCGTAACTGTAGCACAACGTCCCGCCGTCACTCATGGAGAGGAAGCGCACGGGATGTGTCTTGAAGCTGGTGATGGGCTTCACCTCTCGGGGCTGTGCCAGCGGGAAGGCATACACGTTGAATGAGCCGCCGTTTCTCTCACTCAGAAAGTAAACCGTTCTTCCATCGGGTGACAACACCGGGTTGCGGTCTTCGCCCGCGCGGTCGGTGAGGTTGGTATGGGTACCCGTCTTTGCATCATACAGCCAGATGTCGCGGGTGATGGAGGAGATGTGATGCTTTCTCCATTCATCTTCAAATCCCTTGCGGTCTTGGTAGAGGAACTGATGGCCCGCCTTGTCGAAGCAGACCGCTTCGGCAGGGGTGCCCAGCACTTGCTCCGTACGCCCTCCCGTTGCAGGTACTTTGTAAAGCTCGGTCATGGCCGAAGTGGGGAAAAGAGCGCTGCTTGCCGGGTCCTGGATGGAGGCGGAAAACAAGATATACTTTCCGTCCGGAGTGAATGTGGAGGGTATCTCACCGGTGGAGTGGGTAGTGAGCCGTTGGGCGGTTCCGCCGTCTGCCGGCATCACGAATACGTCGAAGTTGCCGTATCTGTCGCTGGCAAAGGCTATTTGTTTGCCGTCCGGCGACCATATGGGGGTACATTCGTAGCTCTCTTGGGTAGTAAGCTGTGTGGCGGTTCCACCTTTGGCCGGCACCTTGTAGATGTCTCCTTTGTAGCAGAATGCGATTTCCGTACCGTCGGGAGAGATTTGCACATCGCGCATCCAGAGCGGCGTGGCGGCATGTCCGGCAATGGCAGTAAGGCCTAGTGCAAGGATTGCAAGGGTTTTCTTCATAAGTGTGTGGGTTGATGTTAATATAGAATGTTTATAAACGTCATGATGCTGTCCACAAGGCAAGGAGCGAGGTACGTCATTTCATACCTCGTGCCTTGTATATCTGTTCTTTGGCATTGTTGATGCTTTGGAACTTCTCTTCTGCGGCTTTCTTGATGTCTTCGCCCAGCGTTGCCACCCGGTCGGGATGGTGTTTCAAGGCTAGGCGGCGGTAAGCGGCACGCACTTCGTCATTGGTGGCAGTGGGTTCAATTTCAAGTACTTTGTAGGCCTCGTTCAGTGAGCTACCGCCTAGGTTAAGCATGGATTCCACTTCCTTGACGGATAGTCCCATGTACATGGCCACTTCTTTCAAGGCTTCTATCTCCTCGTTGCAGACGTGTCCGTCGCTTTTGGCAATTTCTACCAAGAATACCAGCAGTTGCAAGCGTTCCTCGTATGTCAGGTTGGCGGCAATCTGCGTTCCACAGTCACGGATGGTGTTTTTAAATGCCAGTGGGTTTTGTCTGTCCATCTGCTTGCGCTGTTCGAAGAGGTTGAGCAGTATCCGTTCTCCCTCGCCCACGGCAGCCTCACCGAATGTGCTTCTCAGAAAGCGGCGGACGAATTCCATTTCACTATGCATGATGCGCCCGTCTGCACGGATAATGTACGAAGCCATCACGAGCATGGAGAAGAGGAAACTGTTCCGTTGCCCGGTATAGGTAGTGCCGTGCGTTGGTTCTTCTCCATAATAACTGCCTGCGTCACTTGAATCGGTGTCGAACAGTGAACCGAATACAAAACCTGCCAAGGCTCCCAGCGGTCCTCC
>OFGC01002030.1_pt1 | contig 11395 bp, 9 predicted proteins | sample 1521691 | NCBI WGS metagenome assembly OFGC01 (sample SAMEA3504121, study PRJEB24116) | mouse gut metagenome | biome: mouse gut; feature: mouse-associated habitat; material: faeces | place: Denmark | collected 2011
CTGCGTCCTTTGTCCTCCCCTCCTTTTTTGTCATGAATTCTGAAGCTTGCTATAGAACCTGTATTCATAACCGCAGCACGCCGCCGGGGCGGGCTCCGGGGGCCCGCATTTTACGGGAAAAAACGATTGCCAACGGCGGGCACATATGGTAAAATAAGGAAAAGATTTTTTGCGTGTGCAGGAATCTTATTTTTGTGAGAGAGGGTGAACTGATTGGCAGGGCAGATCCACAATATGATTCAGACCGTGATTACACAAAAGGCCAAGGGGAACGTTGTTATTGCAAACTCCATACGGACCAAGATGTACTTAAAGGGAATCGCCGTGGATAAGTTTACAGCGATATCTCCCGATGATCCGGCTACCATGCAGAAGGTCCGGGAAATTGCCAGAGAGTTTGGCGTTATCGTTTGACGTATCTGAAAATTTATAGTAAAGGCGGGATAAACATTGGCAATTAAAACACTTTCCATCAAGGGAACGGACAGCCGGGACGTGGCCCGGCAGGCCAGGGAGGCCCTGGCGGAGTTTCAGCCGAAGCTGCTGCTGTTCTTTGCCTCCAGCACCTACGAAAGCCCGGAGGCTGCTCTGAAGGAAGCCTTTCCCGGCACCGAAATCATCGGCTCCTCCTCTCACAGCGAGTATTGCAACGACAGCTATACCAGCGGCTCCGTGAGCATCATGGCCATGGATACCGGCAGCGTTGAGGACGTCTGCGTGCGGGTTGTGGAGAACATCGGCGCCGAGCCGGACCTGCGGGAGGTCCTGGACGGGATGCACGGCTATTTCGGCGGCGTGGAAGAGATCCTCGCAAACTACGAGCGCTATGTGGGCGTGGTTCTGTTTGAATCCAGCGCGAAGGCGGAGGAGATCTTCATGGACCGCCTGGGCACGGTAACCGACCTCCTCTTTGTGGGCGGCTCCTCCTCCGCGGCGGACGCCGGTCAGTCCTTGGTCTATGCCAACGGCCAGAGCTACAGCGGCGCGGCGGTGCTGGCCATTCTGAAGACGGTCAACGGCTACGACGTGCTGAAGACCCAGAGCGCCCACATCTTCTCTGAGCGCAAGCTGGAGGTCACCAAATCCGACCTGCGCAGCCGCATCCTCTATGAATTCGACCATCGTCCCTGCGGCGAGGTGTACGCGGAGGTTCTGGGCATCGGACAGGACGAGATTCAGAACTACTTTGTGTGCAACCCCCTGGGCGTTGTGGCCGGTGAGGAGATCTTCGTGCGCACCTTCAACCAGATCCAGGACGGCGGCATCACCCTCCACTGCGGCCTGCCGGAGGGCACGGAGATCAACGTCCTGAAGATCGGCAACATTGTGGACGATACCAAGAAGGCGCTGGATGAGGCGATCCGGACCCCGCCCGCCGGTGTAATCAACTTCAACTGCCTGTACCGCACCCTGGAAATCCTCAACGAGGACCAGGTGGAGCCCTACTGCGCCCTGTTCGGCCGGTATCCCAGCATCGGCTTCTCCACCAACGGCGAGGCGTTTTTGGGACATATCAACGAAACCTCCACCATCCTGGTGATTAAGTAATCCCCGGCCGCTGTTACAGCCGCCAAGAGGCAGCACATTGCAGAATGTGCTGCCTCTTTTTCTGCTTTTCAGAAGTAGAAAAGCTCCTCGAATTTTTTGTCCAGGGCAATGCACAGCACCAGGGCCAGCTTGGCGGTGGGATTGAACTGGCCGGTCTCGATGGAGCTGATGGTGTTGCGGCTCACGCCCACCAGCTCCGCCAGGGCGGATTGGGAGAGGTCCCGCTCCGTCCGGGCCTCCTTGAGGCGGTTTTTCAGGATCAGCTTGCCGTCCATCACGGCGCTCCCACGAAGAAGCGGTACAGGAAAAACAGCGTCATCAGGGTGCAGAGGGACGCCCAGCAGATATCAAACTTCTTCCGGCTCTTTGCCTTTATCAGGCGATAGAAAAAACCTGCCGCGCTCATTCCCGTCACCAGGGCCAGAATGTCAGAGGCGTTCTGGCCCCGGAGGACCTTGACAGTAAACAGCACCAGACCCAGCAGCAGGCCGAAGCCAAAGGCAGCAGAGTCCTCCCGCAGGCGCAGATCCCGCTCGCGCTCGTCCATATAGCGGGCGGCATTTTCCGCCCGGCTCTTCGCCAGGATATCGTCTTTGTTCATAATAGACCTCCTTTTTGCCAAGTAAACTTGTCATGCCTTATGATAGCACCGCCAAGTTTACTTGTCAAGAGTTTTTTTCTGCCGCCCTGGAGAGCCGCCTGCTTCTCCGGAAGGGAGGACCGCCGCTCCCGAGGGAAGGCAAAAATTTTTCGATTTCCCCATTGAGCCCCCGCCCCCTTTGGTGTATAATAAAAATATCTGTGCAGGTTTTTCCCCTGCAAAACGAAACTACATACGGAGGAGAAAACATGTTTACCGCTCTTTTGAAAAATTTGAAGGAAAACCGCCGCACCATTGTCTTCACCGAGGGCCCCGATGCCCGCATCCAGGAGGCCGCCGCCCGCCTCATCCAGGAGGATCTGATGAACGTCATCCTGGTGGGCAATGCGGACGAGGTCAACGCCGCCGCCGCAAAGAACGGCTTCGATGTCAGCAAGGCCGAGATTCTCGATCCCGAGACCTACGCCGGGATGGACGAGATGGCCGCCAAAATGGTGGAGCTGCGCCGTGGCAAGATGAGCGAGGACGACTGCCGCGCCGCCCTGAAAAAGGGCAACTACTTCGGCACCATGCTGGTGAAGATGGGCAAGGCCGATGCCCTGCTGGGCGGGGCCACCTACTCCACCGCCGACACCGTCCGTCCCGCCCTCCAGCTCATCAAGACCAAGCCCGGCGCGCACCTGGTTTCCTCTTGCTTCATCATGAAGCGGGACACCGGCGACGAGGCCCTGAAAATGCTGTGCATGGGCGACTGCGCCATCAACATCTCCTATGAGGACAGCGTGGACAAGGAGGGCAGCGTCACCGTCTCCGCCGCCCAGAAGCTTGCGGAGGTTGCCGTGGAGTCCGCCCGGACCGCCCGCTTCTTCGGCATCGAGCCCAAGGTCGCCATGCTGAGCTTCTCCACCAAGGGCTCCGGCAAGGGCGCCACCGTGCCCCTCTCCGCCGAGGCCACCAGGATCGCCCAGGAGCTGGCTCCCGAATTCGCTATCGACGGCGAGATGCAGTTTGACGCCGCCGTCTCCCCCACCGTGGGACAGCTGAAATTCCCCGGCAGCAAGGTGGCGGGCTACGCCAACACCTTCGTATTCCCCAACATCGAGGCGGGGAACATCGGCTACAAGATCGCCCAGCGCCTGGGCGGCTACGAGGCCTACGGCCCCATCCTCCAGGGCCTCAACGCCCCCATCAACGACCTCTCCCGGGGCTGCAACGCCGAGGAGGTCTATAAGATGGCCATTATCACGGCGGGGATGAAATAAGGGAATATGGGAAGCCGTCCCTCCTGCGGGAGGGACGGCTTTTTGGGTTTTTGGATGAAATAACGAAAATCAAGGGGATTCACAATAGTTTTATGATTCAAATTGACAAGCGGCGCGGTTTGTGGTAAACTGAATGCGTGGTGTTGTGTTTGACGGCTTCTGCCGTTGGATAAGTATATTATTAGGAGGAGAAAGACAAAATGAAAAAGAGCAAGAAGCTGGCGGCCCTGGTACTGGCCATGGTGATGGCCTTATCCCTGATGGCCGTGACCGCCGCCGCCTACGGCGCGGAGAAGTCGGTCATGCGCAGATTACCGGCGTGCCCCTGCGGAGAAGGAGCGGTATATGTAAAAGAACTAGATTATCCATATCAAATCTTCTCTGTAAAATGCCCGCGTTTAGGTCATGGACTCCACGTTAGAGTAGTGGTTGGTTCTGTTTATTGGTGCAGCGGATGTGACGATTATGTCAGTGCCAATAAAACCGCGTCTGCGTGCATGGATGCTTGTACTGGTGACCCGAGGTCAACCAAGTGCTATAATCCAAATCCCAAAACATTGTGGGGGGATCCTGGAAAATATACCAGCGAGGCGGAGCTGTTTGCAATGCTTAAGGACTTCAGCCCGGTCATGTAGGCACAGGGTCCTGTGCTGTCATATACTAGAAGAAAGGGGGTGAATATCATGAAAAAACGATTGTTTCTTTTGCTGATGTCTGTCGCACTCCTTCTCGCTCATCCCGCTCATGCGGCATGCGTCATTGCTGATCCGGGAGAAGGCACAGGCGAGGTAAACAGCGATTTTGTACCAGCACCACCGAAACCGCCAGGACGGGTATATGTTGGTGTTTCGGAAGAAACTGCGGATGATTTCATGCAGCGCTTTTTGTATGATTTGCCATCAATCCCTCAGGAGTTTTGGGAGCGTTGGCATGAGTTGGAGTGGACTCCGTACCATCACATATACTCGTTTTATACCAGCATGGGATGTGGGGATGTATTTTGTCTGGATGAAACCCATATCCATTGGTGTTTCGAGGGCATTTGCCAAAATCCAGATCATGGCCACAGTGATGCTGAGTATGCAGCGGCAGCAGCCTATGTCCTGACCTGCCCATGTCATAAGCACTAAGCGCTCTCCGGCATCCACTGAGCATTCCCTATTGCGGACAGCGAAAAAGTATGATAAAGTAACTTCATGTACTAATACTAAGAACCAGTATTCACAGGCGTTGAACGCCGCCTGTGAATACAGGTTCTAAATACGAGAGGGGACGGCCCGGCGGGACCGTCCCCTCATTCATGGGAGGAGCGCAATGGAAGCATATCGGAACGTCAATCTCCCGCCGGAGGAGCGGGCGGCAGACCTGCTGGACCGCATGACCCTACGGGAAAAGGTGGGCCAGCTGACCCAGCGGCTGTACGGCTTCGCCTGCTACGAGCGGCAGGGCGGGGATATCCGGCTGACGGAGGAGTTTTACCGGGAGGCAGACCGGTACGGCGGCATCGGCGCGCTGTACGGCCTGTACCGGGCGGACCCATGGTCCGGACGGGACTTCGATACGGGACTGGACGGGGCGCTGGCTCCCCGCGCCCGGAACATGGTCCAGCGGTATCTGGTGGAACACACCCGCCTGGGCATCCCGGCGCTGATGACCACCGAATGTCCCCACGGCCATCAAGCTTTGGACGGCTGCCTGCTGCCGGTGAACCTGGCCTCGGCGTCCACCTGGTCCCCGGCGCTGCTGGAGGAGGCGGCAAAGGTCTGCGCCCGGCAGCTGCGGGCCATGGGGGTGGATCTGGCCCTGGTCTCCGCCTTGGACATCCTCCGGGATCCCCGGTGGGGCCGCAGTGAGGAGTGCTTCGGAGAGGACCCGGTGCTGGCCGCGGCCTTCGCGGGAGCGGTAGTCCGGGGATACCGGAGCCAGGGGGTAGACGTGACCGCCAAGCATCTGTGCGCCCAGGGGGAGACCACGGGCGGCGTCAACGCCAGCGCGGCCCGGATTGGCCCCCGGGAGCTGCGGGAGATCCACCTGCCCGCCGTGCGTGCCTGCGTGGAGGCGGGAGCCGCCTCCTTTATGGCGGCCTACAACGAGATCGACGGCGTGTACTGCCACGCAAACCCCTGGCTTCTGCGGAACCTGCTGAGGGAGGAGTACGGCTTCACCGGCGTTGTCATGAGCGACGGCGTAGCCATCGACCAGCTGGACGCGGTGACCGGAGACCGGACGGCCTCCGGCGCGCTGGCGCTGGCTTCCGGCGTGGACCTGGGGCTGTGGGACTCGGCCTTCGGGCATCTGGAGGAGGCGGTGGAGCGGGGGCTGGTCTCCTCTGCCCAGATCGACGAGGCGGCGGCCCGTGTGCTGGAGCTGAAATTCCGCCGGGGCCTCTTTGAGGAGCCTTATATCCCTGAGGACAGCCGCTGGCAGGGCTACACGCCGGAGACCCATCCTCAGGTGAAGCGTCTGGCAGAGGAGAGCGTGGTGCTGCTGAAAAACGAAAACGGTATTCTGCCTCTGGACAAATCCGCCATCAAAACCATCGGCGTTATCGGCCCAAATGCCAATAACCGGAAAGCATTGGTGGGCAATTATGAGGGAACTGCCTCCCGGTACTGGACCATCTCAGAAGGAATCCAGGAGTATCTGGGGGAGGAAGTGAGAGTCATGTTCTCCGAGGGCTGTCACCTGTACCGGGACAGAGTGGAGACCATAGGGGACAGAAACGACCGCATGGCCGAGGTAAAGGGCGTGTGCGACTGCAGCGACCTGGTGGTGGTATGTCTGGGTCTGGACGCCGGGCTGGAGGGCGAGCAGGGGGACGCCAACAACGAGTACGGAAGCGGGGACAAGCCGGATCTGGGGCTTCCGGGACTGCAGCAGGAAGTGCTGAAAGCCGTGGTGGACAGCAAAAAACCCGTGGTCCTGGTGCTTCTCTCCGGCAGCGCCCTTGGGGTGGACTGGGCTCAGGACCACGTGCCTGCCATTATCCAGGGATGGTATCCCGGAGCCCAGGGAGGAATGGCTCTGGCGGAGCTTCTCTTTGGGGATCGCTGCCCTGAGGGAAAACTTCCTGTCACCTTCTACCATGCAGACCATGTGCTGCCGGATTTCACCGACTACAGCATGAAGGAAAGAACCTACCGCTATATGACCGGGGAAGCTCTCTATCCCTTTGGGTATGGCCTCTCCTACACCACCTTTGCCTACAAAAAGGCCACTGCGGACAAAGATCAGGTGACGGAAGAGGGTGTCACCATCAGAGTTTCCGTGAAAAATACCGGCGCCAGGGCAGGGGCTGAGACCGTGCAGGCCTATGTGAAAATCCACCGGGAAGGCACTCCCAATGCCCAGCTGAAGGGCATCTGCAAACTGCGGCTCTCCCCGGGGGAGGAGGGAGAGGCCCTGATCCACCTTCCCGCCCGGGCCTTCGGCCTTTACAGCCAGGAAGGAAAACTTCTGCTCCAAAAAGGAAGGGCAAGTGTCTCCATAGGAGGACAGGGGCCTGACCCCAGAAGCCGCCGCCTCACAGGTCAGGAAGTACAGCTGCTGGAATTTGAGATCCCTCAGGACATGACCCTGTGAAAAGAATTGCCCTGACAGCAGATTCCTTCCTTGTATTTTTTTCCGCCGAGGGTTATACTTAGAGACATAAAGACGGAAACTGCTCTGGGAGCACATCCCGGAGCAGTTTCTCTACAGAAAGAGAGGTAACGTGAGCATGAACTACCGCATTCCCATTCCGGCCGTGGACTTTCATCCCCCCATCTACGCCTGCCGGTTTAACGACAAGCCCTTCCAGCTGGACGGCAACCTGGACAAGGAATTCTGGAGGAACATCCCTTTCACGGACAATTTTGTGGATATCGAGGGCAGCATCCGACCTGTGCCCCGGTTCCGCACCCGGGCGAAAATGGCCTGGGATCACGAAAATCTGTACTTTGGCGCTCTGCTGGAGGGAGACGAGATCTGGGCCACTCTCACAGAACACGACAGCGTAATTTTCCAGGACAATGACTTTGAGATCTTTGTGGATCCGGACTCTGACACCCAGGCTTACACAGAGTATGAGATGAACGCCCTGAACACCACCTGGGATCTGCTTCTGACCAAGGCTTACCGGGACAACGGAAAGCCTGTGAACGGCCTGGAGCTTAAAGGCCTGCGCTCCGCCGTGTACATTGACGGAAAACTCAACAAACCCGGCTCCCACAACCACTCCTGGTCCGTGGAGATTGTGATTCCTTTTGCAGCCCTGTCCGAGTGCGCTGCAGAGAACCGCGCTCCTGTCTCAGGCGAATACTACCGTGTGAATTTCTCCAGGGTTCAGTGGAAGGTAGACATTAAAGAAGGCGCCTTCGCCAAGCGCCTGGACAAAGAGACAGGAAGACCCCTTCCGGAGGACAACTGGGTGTGGGCTCCCACAGGGGTAATCAACATTCACTATCCTGAACTGTGGGCTTTCCTCTTCTTCACCGACGAGCCCAGGAGCTCCAAAGATTTCAGCATTCCGGAGGATGAACTGCGCAAATGGGAACTGCGCAAGCTCTATTATGCACAGCAGGCCCACTGGGACGAGACGGGAAGCTATTCCGACAGCCTGGACGTGCTGAAGGAGACTTTGGCAAGACTCAGCCCCTGCGAGGCCAACAAAACGGTGCAGGAGCTTCCTTTCCAGCTTTCCACCACGCCCCACACCTTCGAGATCACCTGCCCTTCCCAGGACGGAGCAAGGACCCTGGCCATCTTCTCCGACGGAAAGACAACTTCTTTCTCCTCATAAAGCGGGAGTGATTTTCTTCATAACCACAAAGATGCACATACTCGAAAGAGCATGTGCATCTTTTGTCATTGAAAACAGGTTATTTTTAGAATAAGTCTATGTTCTTTATAAACACTTCTCCTCTGGCGGCAGTCACCCGCACCACAATCTGCTCCACCTGATCCCCGGTGTCATCCAGAAGTCTGTTCTGCTCCGCAAAAGGATCTGTCAGAGCACAGATTTTCCGGTTTCCGATGGTAGTCCCCTGGAACAGAGGATAATCCCCTCCGCCGGCATACTCAATCCGAAAGCTCTCCACTCTTTGTCCTTTGGAGATATCCTCCCTCAGCTCCACATACTTTACCCTGGGAACCGGTTTGTCAAGAGTCACCAGATACACAGGCTGGGTGGGATACTTCCCGTCTATCTTCTCCACCTTTGCCTTCAGAGGTGTGCCAAATTCTTTGTCCAGCAGGGCTCGAAGTTCCTTGAGACGGGTTATATCCAGCTCATCCAGCAGGCCATCCCTGTTGGGAGGAATGTTCAGGTTCAGACAGGCATTGCCGCCCACTGATCCCAGGTAGATCTGAAACAGCTTCTTCAAAGGTCTGGGCTCCTCCTGGCTGTGCCAGAACCACCCGGGACGAATGGAAGTATCCACCTCCGAAGGCAGGAAAGCAAGGCCTTTGGAATAGAGAATACTGCTCATACTGCCGATCAGACCGTCCGTGCATCCCATATACGACAGGGAGCCTTCTCCCGCAAGAGGGCCGGGCCCTGTCTGAATATCTGCCAGTTCATACAGTTCCCCAGGTACCACCGCCCACTCTGAGACACGGCTGCTGCCCGCCTCATTGCCGCACCAGCGCACGTCCGGCCCTCCGAAAATCACCGCACCCGGCTGGTACTTTCGTATCATCTCAATATAACGGGGAAAGTCATATTCCTGCTTTTTCCCGTTGGGTCCTTCCCCACAGGCGCCGTCAAACCAGATACAGAAAAGATCTCCGTACTGGGTCAGCAGTTCTTCCAGCTGGTTACAATAGTAATCATTGTACTCCGGCGTTCCATAGAGTTCACTGTTTCTGTCCCAGGGGGAGAGATACACCCCAAAGCGAATTCCTTCCTCCCGGCAGGCGCTGGCCGCCTCGGCCACCCCATCCCTTTTGCAGGGAGCGTTTTTCACGCTGTGTTCTGTGTACTTGGAGGGCCAGAGACAGAAGCCGTCATGGTGCTTTGCCGTAAGCACCATGCCCTTGATTCCCGCTTCCCGCAAAACTCGTGCCCACTGGCGGCAGTCAAGTCCCTTTGGATCAAAAAGGCTCTCAGGCTCTTTTCCCGTTCCCCACTCCTGATCGGTGAAGGTATTCATGCCAAAATGAATAAAGGCATAGAATCCTGTGTCGTACCACATGAGCTGCCGGGGGGATGGCGCCACCCCCGCAGCCTCTTTCAAAAAATCTATCATAAATATCTCTAAAATTCCAGTACTGTCACTGCAGAATTCTCCAGAGGATATCTGCAAGTCCCACGTTGTAGCCTGCATCGCTGTAGACGCACTGGTTTCCGTTCTCCAGAACCACTGCCAGGGGCAGTTTGCCGGGTTTTCTTCCCACATTTTCCGCCAAAGCCCGGTAGTTATCCCCAAAATCATCCAGACAGCAGTGGATAGCGGGCAAAGCTTCCAGGGTTCTGTGGAGGGTGGGGTTTTCCAGGTCCTCCGGCGACTTGAGCACCATGAAAATGGGCGCCTTCAGGGCGGCAAAATCCTCTTTCCGCTCAAACAGCTCATTCAAAATATGCTCTGTTGGTTCTCTGGTGACTTCCAGCCACAAAAACAGGGCTTTCTCCCCTGTGAGGGCAGAGATCCTATGGGACTTTCCGTCCATATCTCTCAGGTCAAAATCCTCCGTCTCCACCTTGGAGAGCAGGCCTTCCACAGCCACCTCCCTAAGAGAAATGGTCATGGTCTTCTGTTCTCCCTCTTTGAGGGCAAATACAGCCATATTGGCCAGCTGGTCGCCGTTTTTCTCCCTGTTCACCGTGAAAATCCGGTAGATGCCCGGCCGCAGAGCCAGGGTGAGCTCCCCGTTCTCAATGCGATCCGTCTCTCCCCACAGACCCAGACGATAGAACCCGTCCTCCTCAAAACGATCCAGAGAGTAGTGTTCCCAGTCACTGAGTTTCAGCGTACCGTCCTCCCGCAGGGTCAGGCTGCAGGGCACTTCTCCGGCATCCCCCGGAGCTGTGAATCTGCCCTCACGGTAATACTCCACCCGGCCGTCAAGGCCGCTGAGCCTGGCAGGAATTCCCAGGCTGCGGTAAAGGTTCACGCAGAGCACTTCCTTGGAATGCCTGCTGCCCACACCGCCTTTCAGGCAACCTTCCCAGGAGGTGATCAGATTCTCGTACTCCTCCTCCGGCAGGGAGACCACCCAGCGGTCCACCAGCGCCGGAAGACAGGCGGGATCCCGTTCCACAGCCTCTCTGGTTCCCTGATCCAGGCAGGATCCCAGAGCCTCCCTGCAGGGCCTTAACATCTCATTGGACACCCTGGGACAGAGCAGATATTTGTAAAATACATCCTCCGGCACAGTTTCCATATAGGAAAAAGCATTGATACAGCAGTCAGTCAGGACTTCCGCCTTAATATCCCAGTAATCCTTCTCCCGCAGAGACTGCAATACTTTCAGCTTCCAGCCTTCCCGGGAAGCGCCGGAAGGCTGGAGCCAGTCCGCATCCCATTCCAGAAAACGGACAATCTCGCCTATATTTCCATTAGCCATATGGAGGATTTCCTTTACCTTTTCCCGGTCTTCCCCGTCAAAACGACCCAAAACCCTTTCGGCTTCCCTTCCGTCATAGAAGCTTTCCGACTTATTCTGGCGATATTGCGCAGCCTGTGCCAGACGTTTTTCACCGGCCTTCTGCTGTTCCTCTGTCAACACACTGTCATATCTGTCTCTGAGCTTCGGTGCGTGGATATCTATCTCTTTCCATTCATTCCGGCATTCCGGCTTTTCCTTCAAAGTAATTGTATATTCTCTGCATTCCCTCTGTCCCTTTGCTGATATAGGGTATTCTTCACTCCCGTCTGCTTCAACCTGCCTTTTTTCAGATGATTTTGCCAGATTGACCATCCCTTCTCCATACAGCTTCCTGCCGTCTGCATCAACTCCGCCGGCGCTGACATACAGATCCCCAAACCCGGTAACAAGACTGGCC
>OFGC01002034.1_pt1 | contig 11359 bp, 4 predicted proteins | sample 1521691 | NCBI WGS metagenome assembly OFGC01 (sample SAMEA3504121, study PRJEB24116) | mouse gut metagenome | biome: mouse gut; feature: mouse-associated habitat; material: faeces | place: Denmark | collected 2011
GGTGAAGTTCAGCTTCACCGCTGATGTGCGTAATTTGTTGAAATGATAGAATTTTGACACATGAAAGATAAGATATTTGAGTTTTGAGTAATTGCAATAATAATAAAAATTCATAATTTTACGCGTAAAACACAGACTCTGATACGGTCTGTTTAAATGAGTTCAATATGAAGCTTTTTTCAGGTTATTTTATCTTTCTGTTATTTATGTTTTCAGGTGTGGCTGATTGCATTGGACAGTTGCGGGAACACAGAAAGTTGGATACAAGGCATACATATCGTCACATCGGAGTTCACGAGGGCTTGCCGGAGAGTTACATCGGCAGTTCGTTCAGGATTCCGGATGGTAGATTGGCCGTGTGGGCAACAGATCTCATATTATGGGATGGTGCAAAGTTTGACCGTCATCATAATGGAGATCTTCCATATTATGAGATTGAGGAAAGAATGCAGAATGCACACTGTATTGACGGAACTGACAGATTGTGGCTGAAACGGAATAATGAGTTGCGCGTTTTTGATCTCAAAAGAGAGCAGTATATTGACAATATAGATTCGTTGTTAAGCTCCATGGGAATAAAGGCTCGTGTGTTGAACGTTTTTGCTGATGATTCCGGCAATATGTGGTTCAATACATCCAGGGGGATATGTTGTTGGAACAAGAACCTGGGTCTGCGTAAAATTGCATTCGAGTCAAAATCCTTTTCTGGAGAACTTACAGGGGCAGGCATTAGTTCAGATAGTCGTTATGCGTGGCTGGTTTTTAGCAACGGGTCGCTCGCCAAACTATTTAACGAGACGGGTAGGATTGTTTTTTTCAATGAATCGATGAAAGATTTTGTCAGTGCCGGCAGTCAGGTTGTTATTAAACCTGTTACTCGAGATGCCACTGCAGTCATGACAGATGATGCTGTAGGTCTTGTCAGCAATGCCACCGGAGATTTCACTCCGTTGCTTCCTCAGAATACAAATCCCTCGCATAAATACACATCGCTCGAAGTGGATGAGACCGGAAGAATATGGGTGTCGCGCACAAAGCACGGTCTTTATATAATTTCCCCTGTTTTAAACAAGATTGAGCATCATGACTCATTCCCTTTGATCTCCGGGATGAATATGGCTCAGGATATACAGCACATATATTCCGACACAATTTCTGGAGGAATGTGGCTGTCACTCCATGGGAGCGGACTTCTATATAGCAATGAGAGATCTCCTCATGTGGAATATCAAAAGATATGTACAGAGGCTGGATCCAGTCCTGATGAATATGTAAATGCTATGCTTGCGTTATCAACAGGAGAGAGGCTTGCTGCTACATCCAGAGGTGTGCTGTTGATGGGCGATGATCCAGGGGCAGTGTCTCGTATATATCCGGAACTTGTAGGTAAAATCTGCCGTGTGCTTTATGAAGATAGGGATGGAACTGTCTGGATTGGCACATTCGCGGATGGAATCTACTGTGTGAGGGATGGGAAAATCAAACACGTATATCTTGCCGTAACAAGTAGAAACAGAGGCAAAGATTATAATAATATCCGTGTTCTGGCAGAAGATGCGCAAGGCAGAATCTGGGTTGCTGTTTACGGTGGTATAGGATGGCTTGATGAAGACAACGGAATTCTACACTTTATAGAAGATAATGATAATATCTTCCGGCAATATGGTCTTGTAAGCGCCATGCTTTTCAATGATGCCGGTGATATGGTTGTTGCCTGCGAGAAAGGTACTTTTATGTTTGACCCCGCCACTGGTAAGGTAAATCCCGTTTTACAAAAAATACCACAGAATCTATCCAGGAATCCATTTAGGCAGCGTTCCAATTCTATAGCCTATGACCATGACGGAAATCTTTGGATCGGGACTCATATAGGTATATTTGTTTTGACAAAACAAGGCAATATTTCTTTCCATGGCATCGACAACGGTTTTTCCAGCCCTGTACATGCCGTGTATGTCGATAAGGGAAACAATATCTGGGCAATGACTGCTTCAAATTTGTATCAGCTTGAACTTGTGAAAGGCAGTGCATCCGATGAGAATCTACGGATAGTGTCGCATCCATATATTGATGATGTCTCACTTTTACGTGGCGACCAGCTTGCATTCTGCATGATAGAGGATGGGAAAAGTATTATTGCTACAACCTTGAAGGGATATATGTCTGTTTTGCCGCAATCGACTGTTTCATCTGTTTATGAACGCAATTTACGCGCTCCGCTTTTCAATTACCTTGGGGTATCGGGTCAGACTGTTGGAGTCGGTGATATTTTAAATGGAAGGATACTTTATGACAATCCATTAGGCTCATCTCCATCCATTGTTCTTGATCATGATGAGAATAGTCTTACTATTGGTTTTGTGAATCTTGACTTCGATAATCTCTCATCTGCCACTTATCGCTATATGCTTGAAGGTGTAGATGATGAATGGGTTGAAATGTCATTCTCAGGCTCGCAAGGTATGGTTAACTACAGTGGGCTTCAACCGGGCACATACCGTCTGAGGGTTTATTGTGTCAATGGAGGTGAGACTCTGAGCCCTGAGGCGGTGTTTACGATCTGTGTAACACCTCCATGGTGGCTCTCCCCATGGTGTAAAATTCTGTGGGTGCTGATAGGGGTAGCAGCAATTGCGGGTCTGGTGTTGTGGATGAGAATGCGTAACAGACGGAGTCTCCGCCATGCCATAGAGAAACAGGAAGAGGAGAAGCGTCGCGAGATGGATGAAATGAAGATTCGTTTCTTTACAAATATAAGTCATGAGCTTCGGACACCTCTTACAATGGTTATAACTCCATTGCAGAGCATAATTGACAATCTGCCCGATTCATCGCAATTACATTCCAAACTTTGTGGAATACAGCAAAATGCTTTGGAACTGCTTAAACAGATAAACAATCTGCTTGATTTCAGGAAACTCGAAGTCGGTGCGGAGCGTTTTGCCCCTTCACCTTGTAATATCGCGGATCTTACGCGTGTTGTGGCAAGTTCTTTCATGCGCGGGGCTCATGAAAGAGGCATCGACCTGGTAGTTGATATTCCTCAAAACAGAGTGGTGGCGGATATTGACAAACCCAAAATGCGAGGAGTGTTGACAAATATAATGTCAAACGCCCTTAAATATACTCCGGTCAATGGCACGATAAAGGTGTCACTTCAGATCGTTTCGGATACAAACATGGTGCAGATAGATGTGTCAGACACAGGAATAGGCATACCGGAGGATGAGATTGACAAGATATTCGAAAGATACTATCGTGCTTCAAATTCCGACAATGGGAACAGCACTATGGCAAGCTCCGGGATTGGCCTGCACATGGTAAGGGAATACATGAGGATGCATAAAGGAGAAGTATCTGTGTCAAGCTCACTTGGGAAGGGATCTGTATTCACGTTGCGGTTACCGCTTCAGGCAGCGGATTCTTGCAGTGACGTGGTTCCTGATAACTCACCGGATGATGATGGTCGTCCGTTGGTGCTCTTGGCAGAAGATAATACTGAATTTCGTAACTTTATGATTGAAGAGCTATCTGGCCAATATCGTGTGATTGGGGTGTCAGACGGTGCTGCGGCTCTTGAGCAGGCAAAATTATTGAATCCGGATATTATAATCAGCGATGTGATGATGCCGGTCATGAATGGTATAGAGTTGACAAAAGCAATTAAAAGTGATATAAAAATAAGTCATATACCGGTTGTACTTCTTACAGCTCATGCCAACGAGAAAGATGAATCTCTTGGTTACGATGCCGGTGCGGATGCTTATATCTCAAAGCCATTCAATATGCATGTTTTGCTTACCCGTGTTTCAAGGCTGATCGAACAAAGGCGTATCAGGTGGGAGAACTTCTCAAAGCATATAGAGGTAAATCCATCGGAAATATCCATAACCTCACCCGATGAGGAATTGATACGCAAGGCTCTCAAATGTGTCGAAGATCATATGGATGATTCTGAATTCAGTGTTGAGGATCTATCGCGGGAGCTTGCCATGTCTACGGCTACGATGTATCGAAAGCTTCAGTCTATAACAGGGCAAACCCCCAATAACTTCATAAAATCACTTAGACTAAAGCGCGCTGCCCAGCTTCTGAGACAGACAACATTGCCTGTAGGTGAGATTGCGTATCGCACTGGATTCTCAACTCCCCGGTATTTCTCAAAACTTTTCAAGGAGGAGTTCGGAAGTTTGCCTACAGACTATCGCAAAGGAGATTCTGAAATCATGGTTGAATAAAAAACGTATTGATACCTGAAAAGATGGGTTAAAATTCTATTAAATGTGCGAATAGACAGGACGTTAGGAATATGACAAATTTTTCACTGCTTAATGAGAAAAATTTGATACGTCATATCGCACATGCAAGAGTATTTTTGCCGCATAGTTTTTTAACCTATCATCATGAATTACAAACATCCTATTTGGAAAAAACGGCCGCCATGTCATCGCATGTTGTTGTTATGTCTGATGGCAATGCTGGCAATTGCAGTAAATGCGGCCGACACCATTACCATTAGCGGAGTGGTGAAAGATGAGGCCGGAGAGCCTCTGATTGGCGTGAGTGTCAAAGTTAAGGACACATCTAAGATGACTGTCACGGATCTGGACGGAGGGTTTAGTCTCTCTGGAGTTAATGAAGGTGATGAGATTGTCTTTACTTATGTTGGTTATCATTCTGCCGCCGTGAAAGCTGACAGAAACCGAATGGAAATAATACTTAAAGAGAATGCAAGTATTCTCAATGAGGTTGTTGTGGTCGGTTATGGCACTCAGAAGAAAGTGACATTGACAGGAGCCGTTGAGACAGTTTCTGCAAAAAACTTTCAAGACAAAGCAGTGTCAAATCCCGCGCTTGCGCTTCAGGGAGTGGCTCCATCGCTTGTGGTGACGCGTTCAACATCGCGTCCGGGCAATGAAGGAATCGGGATGCAGATTCGAGGAATGACATCAGTTAATGGTGGAAATCCATTGCTTATAATAGATGGTGTTCCGGCTTTAAACTTCGAAGCTTTCTATAATCTGAATAGTAGTGACATAGAATCTGTCAGTATTCTTAAGGACGGTGCCGCATCAATTTATGGCGCAAAGGCAGCTAATGGTGTTATCCTGGTTACCACGAAAGGTGGGGACAACGGTAAGTTCCGGGTTGATTATACGTTCAACATGCGCTTCTCCAGTCCGGGTATAACAAATTTCTCTCCCTCAATGGCGCAATATGCATCCGTTTGGATAGAGGCAAATAAAGAGGAAAGTGTGCCAAACTGGTGGGCTTGGATTTCAGAAGAAAATATGCTCCCTATGCTGAACAATACTCCGGGGGTATATAACACCGCATACTATGGAGAGATATTTCTCGCAAATGCCAACCGTGTGGAAGAATTGTTTTCCAATCGTAACAATTATGAACACAATCTGAGTGTTTCAGGCGGGACTGAGAAATCCGATTATAGAGTTTCGATGTCATATTCTGATAACCAGGCAAATCTTGCAACCGCTTATGACGGGCAAAAAGTGTTTAACCTTCGTCTGCATTATAGCAATAAGCTCACCTCCTGGCTTAAGTTTACCTCGATATCCAGTTTGATCCGCTCGCGAACGTCATCGCCGTCTTCGGGTCTTGACAACACTATATATGGATTTGACATGCCATTTTTTCCTGCCAAGAATCCTTATGGACAATGGTATGCCAATTTTGGAAACGTAGGAAACAGAAATGCCGTCGCTGCCACTACAGAAGGAGGTCGTGATGACAAGACTCGTCTCCAGGGTCGTGTAGACCTAAGTCTGGATGCAAATATATGGAAGGGTATCTCATTGGAATTAAGGGCTTCGCTGCAAGCCGAGAATTGGATGAGAGAAAGATATGTAACTCCGATACAAACATATGATTGGTGGGGAAACTCTGCATCCGAGATGATCACCACTACCCAGCAGTCGCTGATTTATCCTGATAATCCGGGAAATGTAAAAGCCGAAAATAATCCCGGCTACCTGAAGGTATCCAATCTTAATATATATCAATATTATTCGGCTATTGCCAGATATGCAAACACGTTCAAAGATGTGCACAACATTGAGGCAATGGCAGGTGTGCAGGGTGAATTGCTCTCATGGAACAATCTTACAGCTGCCAGACAGTCATTTGACGACAATGGTGTTTATGATCTTAATCTGGCGGATCCTTCATCGGCGCAAGGCAACTCCGGAGGAAAAGGATCTAATGGAACACTGTCATATATAGCACGAGTGAACTATAATTATGATGAACGCTATTTAATCTCATTGCTCGGGCGTCGCGATGGAGACTCCAAATTTGCCAAAGGTTATAGATTCAGTAATTTTGGTTCTGTTTCTGCCGGATGGGTTTTCACTTCGGAAAAATTTATGGAGAATATAACTTCCGTACTTAATATGGGTAAGATCAGAGGAAGCTATGGAGAGACCGGTAACAATGCGGGATTGGGTGATTTCCTTTATGCCTCCAGCATAATCCAGGGAGTGTCTTATCTTGGTTATCCATTGACCGGACAAGTTTCGACATCTTTGAAGAATGCCGGACTTATCAATTCCTCGCTTTCGTGGGAACGTGTGGTGCAGAAAAATATAGGAATTGATCTCGGCTTGTTTAATAATCGTCTGACAGCTTCTTTTGATTATTTCTGGAAGGATAACAAGGGAATGTTGACCACAGTCACATATCCGTCAATGCTTGGAGCCACTGCCCCTAAAAGCAATAGCGGTCACCTTGCCGTCAACGGCTGGGAATTGACAGTAGGTTGGCGTTCAAGAGTTGCAGATTTCAATTATTTCGTAAATTTCAATATTGGAGATACCCGTACGATGCTTAAATCCATGGAAGGTGCCGATACATATGGAGCAGGAAAGAATCATCATGTGGTCGGTTATCCTATAAATTCCTTCTTCCTTTATCGTACGGCCGGATTTTTCAAGGATCAGGCGGAGGTTGACCGTTATTACGCGTTATATGGCGACGGAGCTGCAGATATGATGGCTGTCCGTCAGGGCACAAATACAGAATTGCGTCCCGGAGACACCAAACGCCTTGATCTCAATGGAGACGGAAAGATAGACTGGAGTGACGGAGACCTTCAATATGTCGGTGATGGCAACCCCCATTACACTTTCGGTATCAATCTTGGTGGAGAATGGAAAGGTATTGATCTTTCTGCAATGTTCCAGGGTGTGGGATCGCAATATATCATGCGCTCAGGATGGATGGCTTATCCATTTGCAACCATATATTCAAACCAGAATCCCAACTTCCTCGGGAAAACCTGGACAGAATCGAATCAAGGCGCCGAGTATCCACGTCTGACATCGCAGCCTGCACGAGCCGGATGGAACTATGGCAACAACGATTTCATGCTACAGAACAGTAGATACGTGCGTCTTAAGAATCTTGTGGTGGGATATACGTTGCCTCAGAATTTCACGAGGCGCTTTAAAGTCGAGCGTCTACGTGTATATTTTTCGGGAAATGATCTCTGGGAGGTTTCCAGCATAAAGGACGGATATGATCCTGAGATGGGGGAGATGTCGCAAAATTCCGGATATCCGTTTGCCCGTACATACTCATTTGGTGTAAATCTTACATTTTAAGTAACAATATGAAACTATTATATAAAAAAGCATGGATAATGTCATTGTCCATGATGATGGTGTCAACTTCATGCGACTCATTATTCCTTGATCATGATCCGCAAGATCAGCGTACGGATGCTGCATATTTTGTCAAGCCCGAGCATTTCAAGGAATTCGCCACATCATTCTATGGTCAACTCAATGGTTGGCATAGTCCGATAGATGGCTATGCATCGCAGATGGATGTGGCTTCGGATCTCTCCGCATATTATGGTATTGATAATGATCTCGGTCATGGCACTGTAAATATTCCGGTGAATGATTCGCGTTGGGACCGTTGTTATGCAAATATCAGAAATGTAAATCTTTTGTTTGATAACATCGGACGTTATCCGGGCAATCGTGCCGATATTGACCGTTGGATCGGAGAAGCCCATTTTTTCAGGGCATATAATTATTTCTATCTGCTGCGTTATTTCGGCGGTGTGCCTATTTTGACATCTGCTCCAGATGTGACTTCGGCTGAATTATACAAGTCTCGCAATGACCGTTATGAGGTTGTGGCTCTTATACTTTCAGACCTGCAACAGGCTATAGACAATCTGCCTACAGAAGGTCTTATTGATGCTGCAGACAAGGGTCGTATCAGCACTCAGGCTGCCAAGGCATTTAAAGCAAGAGTGCTCCTGTACGAGGCTACATGGGAAAAATATGTAGGCACTTCTACAGATTTTAAAGGTTCATCCGTTCCTGATGCTGCTAATGTTGATAAGTATTTACGCGAAGCAGTGGAATTATGTGAAGATGTTATAAATTCTAATATCTATAGTATTTGGAATCAGAATTCTTTGGCAAGCATGAATAATATGAGCTACCGGTATTTGTTCTGTATCGAAGGCACCGGATCAAATCCCGGTGATTTTGGTAAGGATACTAATAAAGAATTTATAATTAAATCGGTATGGGATAGTGAGATCAAACCCGGAGGTGCCAATTTAAACCAGACAATCAGTAAATTCACCCATTCCAGAAAGCTTATGGATATGTATCTATGCACAGATGGTCTTCCTATTTCTGTATCACCTCTGTTCCAGGGTTACTCAAAATCTGCTGATGAGTTTGTCAATCGCGATTATCGTATGAAATCGGTAGTTGACTATGATGTGCAGGTTAAGGGGAAGACACTAAATTCCGGCACATCCGGATATGGTAATGCCAAATTCATAAGCTCTAAAGAATCAAGAAAAGAATCTGCGGATTATCCGGTTCTACGTCTTGCAGAGGTGTTCCTTAACTATTGCGAGGCACAGTGGGAATTGACCGGAGATGTCAGCGATGCGTGGCTTGACAAAACCATAAATCTCCTGCGCCGTCGTGGTGGTGTTGCCTCCTTGAATTCTGCTCTTGTTGAGAAAATCAAGACGCTGACTGGTAGCGAAAAATCGCATAGCGAGGTTCTCGGAGAAGAGATCCGTCGAGAACGTGCTGTGGAGCTATATGAGGAGGGTTTCAGATGGGATGACCTTAAGCGATGGGGCATAGCGGAGCGGGAAATAAATACCGACAGACTTGGCACAGTTGTCGGTGGCGTAGGATATCCTACCGATTTCTGCGATGCGTCCGGAAAATCAACTGGTCTATATAATCCGTTGAGTTTCGTATGGGGAACAGCAGATGTGTCTACACCTTGGGGTGAGATACCGGCTGTCAGGGTAGAGTCAAAAGATAATATCTCATTTACAAGAACCCATTATCTTTTCCCCATACCTCAGCAACAGAGAGTTCTAAATCCAAATTTAGTACAAAATCCCGGTTATTGATAAAGATATGAAAATCATTAGACAAATATTACTCGTGTCTGGTATTGTGTCAATCCTCGGATTGATGGCAGGATGCGAGGGAGATCCCAAGACACAGTTATATGTGTATCCTGAGCCTGTGGTGGAGTCAATTTATCCAACAACAGGATATACCGGAAGCCAGTTGGCCATTCTTGGAGAAAATTTCGGAGATCGGGTAGAGCCTGTGAAAGTATTTTTCGGTGATATCGAAGCTAAGGTTCTTGCTTGTAAGAATGACATGATAATAGTAGTTGTGCCGGAGGATGCCCGTACATGTGACATCTCCCTTAAGATATGGAACTATGAATATGCAGCGGCCGGACACTTCATTGTGGCGGACAAACCTGTAATCACAGGGCTCTCCACTGATAATCCTTCATATGCTTTGTTCGGGCGGAAGGGAGATGTGCTGACAATCACCGGAACTTCGTTTGGAGAAGAGCTGGATGATGTGAAGGTTGCGGTGGGAGATATGGAAGCTGAGGTGTCAGCTGTGTCGGATACCGAAATAAAAGCTGTAGTCCCTGGAGGTTACGGATATGGTGAAGTGGCTGTTACTGTAAGAGGATATCAGACAATCGGTGGCAGGATTCTGGATCCGGATTATGTTGGAGATATCACTTCATATGCTCTTGTGAATTATTGCCAGCCATTTAAAGCCACTGACGATGCCCCGTTGAGCAATTGGTGCATTCCTGTCGGTTGGAGTTTCAACGATAAATTCTATAGTGATGATAATGGAGAGAAAGTGCTTATGCGCCCTTTGCTGATAGAACCGAACGGTAACTTCAAGACCGGATGCCTTGGATTCCTCTCCAACCAATGGAGCGACGCATTGCATAAGATCGGGTATGAGAATGCAAAGCTTTATCAGACATGTTATCTTCCCGCTGGAGAATATGAGGTAACTGTAGATGTGGCGGAAAGTGCTCTTATTGCGGGCACTCTTGAAGCCATAGCGGCAGTTAGTAAAGGAAAGGCGACTCTTCCTGATCTTCAGGGTGAATATGGAAAGAATGGCTGGACAGTCGCAGATGAGAGCAATCTGTTTGCAGGAGGAGATGGGTCAAGATCTTATGTAGACCTCACTTCCGATAAGACTATTACGTATAGTGCGGATAGAGGATCTGTCCCTGTGTCATTCAAGGCTGATATTCCGGTTGACTGTGATGTTACCGTAGGATTCACCGGCGTGGTAAAGATGGCTAACGGACGTCAGGGGGGTTCGGGGTTGATAACGGGAATTAAAGTTGTACGTATAAAATGATCCATTACTATGAATAAATACTTGAAATTTATGGCGGCAGTGGCATTTGTCGCAGTGATGACAGTGTCTTTCGCTGCATGTGATGATGATAATGAAGAGACGATTCTTCTGTCTGTTCATGATCAGCCGCTCGTAATAGAATCCCTGTCGCCGGCTTATGGCTATCCGGGAGATGAATTCGAGATTGTGGGGAAGAATTTCGGAAATGCCTCGGAATTGATAAAAGTCAGTCTTGGAAACCGGAGTCTTAAGGTGCTCTCTGCGACTGACGACCGCATCGCTGTAAAGGTGCCATCGGATGCAACTACTGCCCACATTAAAATAAGTCTTCTTGGCAAGGAGGCGGAGAGTGCAGACCTTTTTAAGGTGCTTGGACAGCCATCGATAGAGAACGTAAGCCGCAACTGGGGATTTATCGGAGATGAAATCACCTTCACAGGATCTCTTCTTGGGACTAAAGCTGATGATATAAAGGTCTATTTCGGGGCATCGAAAGTGATGGCAAAAATATCTGATTGGTCTGAAACCTCTTTCACAGCAACGGTTCCTACCGATGCCACAACAGGAGAAATAAGGGTTATTGTCCATACACAGACGGTTAACGTTCCATTTGACGAGTTCACGGTCCGCCAGCATGGTCAGTTGAC
>OFGC01002053.1_pt1 | contig 11223 bp, 8 predicted proteins | sample 1521691 | NCBI WGS metagenome assembly OFGC01 (sample SAMEA3504121, study PRJEB24116) | mouse gut metagenome | biome: mouse gut; feature: mouse-associated habitat; material: faeces | place: Denmark | collected 2011
TGCGGGTCGTTCTCCCCGGCCCGGTTCCCCACAAAACCCCGGCGGTAAATCCGCTGGCGGCTCTGGCAGCGGTTCTTCCCGGAGAGGGGAGAAATTTTCTCAAATACTTACCACCAATCCTACTTCCTCGCCGGGGCAAAGCCCGGCAAAAGGCACTGCTTCACAAGGTACTCCCGCACCGGGACAGCCAGCGGCAAAGTCGGCTGAAAAGTTTAGTCCCGTAAGAAGCGCTGGGCAGCAGCAAAAGCCCCCGTTGGGAAGGGCTGCCCCCGCAGGCAAACGGGGCGGTGAAAAACCGTCTTCCACGACTTCCGGGGATCCTTCCCCCAAACCAACCAGACCGCCACTTCGTGGTAAAAACGCCACACCACCCCCTGCACAGGGACAGAAAGGGACAGGCCAGCCAAGTCAAATGCCGCAGAAAAATCCGCTCCCGTCCCAAGGGGCAGGGGAACATACTGGAACCCATACCGAAAGTGCAACCAGCCAGACCCGACGGCAAAGTGAAAGTAAGACAATATCTGCCGGAGCTGTCCAGAATCCGCCTGTTCCGGGTGGTGTTTCCACAAAAGAAACAGGACAAGGCGCCAAGCCCACCAGACCATCCCTTCAAAGGAGTGGGAATCCTCCGCAGGAATCACCAGCAAATCCCCGCAAAAACGGGGCAGTCGCCGGTTCTGGAGAAGTGCCTCCCGCATCCCGCAGGAATGATCCGGTCCCCGGACCTGCTCCCAAAGTTTCCGGCGAAGCGCCTGCCACTTCCAAATCACTGCTGGAGAAGTAAAACATGTAGGGCGAAGGATTCAGGGTTCGAAGAATCCGGTAGGCATTTAAGAGACTTCCTTCAAAATCAGCTTCAAAGCGGTTGGAGAGAACAATCTGAAAAATGTCTCCTTCCTTAATGTGATGTTTGGCCTTTTCTACCATCTTGCAGTATTCTTCTTTTTGAAATAAAGGATGAAATTCTGTAGTACATTTGCCGGAAAGATCTAGGGCAGGTCTGCCTTCTTTTATCAGTTTTTCTATTTTCTTTAATTCGACAGACGCCCTTTCATATTCATCTTCTAAATGTTCAAGATTGATATTAATAATTAAAATAATTTTCTGTCTGAAGTTGTCAAAGGCAATTACTTTATCAAACAGCATTAAATCCACATCCTTAAAGCCTTCTGTATCGGCAGCATTTAAATTTAAAGAAGGCTCTGTATATTTCAGGTAATCGTAGGAAAAGTAACCTACCAGTCCTCCGGTAAAAGAAGGAAGATACAGGAAGCGTGGACTTTTGTACTGACTTAATATCTGCCGGATGTGTTTTCCCGGCTCAGTTGTTTTAAAAGAGGATTCTCCCAGCTTCATGTGTCCATTTTGACATGTAATCTCCAGACTGGGATCATATCCTAAAAAGGTGTAGCGTCCCCATTTTTCGTGGTCAGAAACAGATTCCAGTAAATAACAGTGTGTGGAAATCCCTTTTATTATTTTAAGAACTTCAATGGGAGTTCTGATATCAGATAGAATTTCCATGCTGACAGGAGCTGTTTTGTATTTATTTTCTTTTTGAAGCTCTTTTAGTACATTGATTTCAGGTTGTATCATAATGCCTCCTTTCATTAAGCATCTGCGGAATTTATAGAGTGCGGGCGGTTTTTTAAAGCAAGGCCGAAATTCTATATTTATCTATGCGCGGACACAAAAAACGTCCTTGACAGAATCATTCTCTCAAGGACGAATAATATGCTTTATCCGCGGTGCCACCTTGATTTACAGCTTTCGCCGTACACTTAGCAGGATACCATCATATCCCTGGCAACTGACGTATGCCTTACGTTGCAGAATACTTAACAGTTACGAAGCAACTATTGTTCACTGCACCCTCAGCGGTCCATTTGATGATTTGTTTTCCGCCCGTTCTCAGCAATCCGGGCTCTCTGTGGGAGCATCATCACCTTTATCTCCGCATCAACGGTTTAGGTGTTATTAATTTTTTACATAATATCACTGCAAAAATAAAAAGTCAAATATTTTTTAGCAGCTTACTTTTAAAAATTGTGCATTGCCATGAATTTTAACAGGAACAGAGTCTGCAGGTACAAAAATACAGTCGCCACGAAAGAAGGGGAGCATTTCATTTTTTTCAAAGGAGATGCTTCCACATCCGTCCATACATAACAGCACTTCAAAGGATAGTCTGGTGGTGGTAAAAGTAACCATTTCACGGAACCGCTCCGTATTTACCAACATACGCTCCACTTGAAAATATTTGCAGCGATATAAAAATTCAACAGCGCAGCCGGGACGGTATTTTAACACCCGCAGGCTTTGTCTTGGTGCTTCAACACCATTTAAACTGGCTACATCAAGTGCTTTTTCTATATGAAGCTTTCTTTTACGACCTGTTTTGTCAATACGGTCATAATCATACATTCGGTAAGTAATGTTTGAATTTTCCTGTACTTCAGCAATCAGGGCACCTGCGCCAATGGCGTGTATGGTGCCGGGTGTAATGTAAAAAACGTCATTTTTTTTAATGGGAACCTTTTGCAGGTATTTTTCAAGAGTACCCTGTCCAATTGCTTTTTTTATGGTTTCTTTGTCAACAGTGTGGGAAAGCCCATAAACCAGCCTGGCATCCTTGGAAGCATCTATAACATACCACATTTCTGTTTTTCCGTTGGCACCATTTTCATGAGCCATTGCATAAGCATCATCCGGATGAACCTGTACGGACAAGTCCTCTTTGGCATCAATGAATTTAATCAGAATTGGCAGTTCTTTTTGGGCAATGGAATGCAGCCCTAAATATTCAGGATGCGTCTGCAGCACATCAGAAAGAAAAGCACCTTTATGGATACCGGTAATTACAATGCTGGGGCCGTCCGGGTGGGTGGAGCATTCCCAGGTTTCTGCAAGGGGCGTTAAATTAATTCCCTTAGCAAAATCGTCATTTAACCGGCGCCCGCCCCACAAATAATCCTTTCCTGCCGGTTTTAATAAAAAAGGCTTATTCAAGTGCATATTTTTGTTTGTCATGGACACTGATCTCCTTGCCTAATTGAACCTCGATCAGTTTTAATTCTGTATCGGCAAAAATGGTATGACGACAGCCGGCCTGCATGGTAATCACGTCGCCAGTGCTGACCTCCTGTTCCATTCCATCTACAACAGTATGCCCTGTGCCTGAAATAACCACCCAGACTTCATCTCTGTGTTTATGACTGTGATAATTCATCTTATGTCCTGCGTTTAAAATTACCTTTATGGTCATGCTTCCTGAGTCTACGTCCAAAACGCGAAAGCTTCCCCAGGATTTTTCAGCAAACATAATCTGCTGGTCAAACTGATCAACGAAAGGTTTTATGTAGCTTGACTGTTCTTTATCTGAAACCAGAATGCCGTCCGGGCTGGCTGAGATAACTACGTCAGATAACCCCATTGCAAGAATGGGAACGTCAAGCTCATTAATGATATGAACATTGTTGCATGTTTCATTCATTACGGCTTCTCCCACTTGGGGATCTTCCATTGCTTCTGTCAGGGTATTCCAGGTGCCAAGATCCTTCCACTGGCCGGAAAAACGCATTACCTGAATTTTGTCTTCTTTTTCCACAACTGCATAATCAAAACTTATTTTAGTCAAGCTTTCATACTTGGAAAATAAATCTTCATAGTCGGTAAAATCAATCAGTTCATGTGCTTTATCAAGAACATATTTCAGCTTGTAGGCAAATACGCCGCCATTCCATAAGGCGCCCTGTGCAATATATTCTTTGGCAGTTTTCACATCAGGTTTTTCTTTAAAACAGGAAACAGCACTGATAAAATTACTGTTTTCAGGAATGATATATCCATATTTTTCACTGGGGTAGGTAGGTTCAATTCCCATCAAAACCAGATTTGCCTCTCCCTTATCTGCCTGTAAGCTTAATTCTTTAATCATTTCAAAGTAATCATCTTCTACATAAGGATCTACAGGACAGACTACCACGGATTCTTCCCTGGAAATGCCCAGAACATCATGAAGGTAAGCAGTTGCCAGAGCAATGGCCGGGAAGGTGTCCCTTCGGCAGGGCTCCACAGAAATGCCCACATTGTCACCTAACTGGTTGTGGATTGCAGATACCTGTGTTTTGGATGTGGCAATGGTAACGGTGGCATTTTCATCAGCTCTGCGGATCTGATGATAGACACGCTGCACCATAGACTCATAGTCTCCATCTGGTGTCTTGAAAATTTTAATAAACTGTTTGGAACGGATATCGTTGGACAGCGGCCATAGCCTTTTGCCGGAGCCGCCGGATAGTAATACGATGTTCATTTTTATTAATCCTTCCTCATTTCTACATGGATTTCTGTGCATAATTAATACAAAGCTAATATGGATTTATTATAGGGCAAAGAAAAGAAAAAGTAAACAATTCAAATTGTACGTAAAACAGGTTCAGATATTCCCTGTTTTGTTTCGGAGTGATTTAGTACAATAAACTTAAGTATGCTATGATGCAGTAAATTTTGCTTTTCCTGTCAGGGGGTAATTACGTGGATAAATTTAAAAACAGTCTTTTTATGAAACTTATTGCTTTATTGATGCTGATTATTATTCTGCCAGGTATTGTATCTAATGTGATTGCATACAGGCAGAATTATCATATGATGCAGCAACAGATAATTGACTGGAATGAAAGTATGATGGGAATTGGCATGGAGGAAACAATAGATTATATTCGCAGGATAGAACAGGCGCCAATGAATTTATTTGAAAATCCGGATGTCGTCAGAATATTAAATCGAAAAACAAAATTTACAGATGTAGAGCGCTATATGGTGCGTAAATACGGCAAGGCTGTCAGTGATAAAGCGCCTGCAATTTTTCGTATCGTAATGTACTGCAAAAATGGAGAGGTTATTGATGGGGTTTATGCGAATGCACAAAGGAGGATGGAAATTGGGGAATATCAATATCCGGAGCGGAGTGAAGATATTTTTCAGGTAGGAAGAGACGAAGCAGGAAATCCAATTTATTTAATTTACAACATGGATATTCAGAATGTCCCATCTTATGACACTACTGTCAGTATGCGTATTTTTGCAGACTTAAAAGAATTACAGGATGTGACAAAAACATTGTGCGGCCAGTATAAAGATAATGTGGTTATGGTTTGCCTTGGAGAAGATGGCGGAGAACTGATTTATACGTCAAGTTTTTTTGAAGATGCAGATTATGCAGAAAAAGAACTTTTAGAAAATCATTATACCAAAGGAATATTGGATGGAGCAAAGGGAATGTTTTTTCTGAAAAGAGATTTCTATAAAGGAGAAGAGGTTCGTCTTATTATGTTTGTAGATAATCACTGGTTTACGGATCCGGCAGAGAGAGTCGTCATTGGGGCAATGGCAGTGCAGGCCTGTCTATTGGCAGTATCCGTAGTATTTTTGTTTCTGGTGTTTAATCTATTTATTTCTCCGGTGAGAAGAATGCTTAATAATATGGAATCTGTGAAACAAAAACCCGAATTTGTATATAAGTTGAAATCAAATCGAAAGGATGAGCTGGGAATTCTGGAGAATCAATATGCGGAAATGATGACAAGCCTGGATGAGCTGATTAATAAAAATTACCGTTATCAATTAGAGGTGACAAAATCCCGCTTTAAAATGCTGCAGGCACAAATCAATCCACATTTTTTGTATAATATGCTGCAATATATCAGTACAACTGCGTTGAAGAATCATTGCCAGGAAGTTTCAAGACAGTTGACACAACTTGGAGAACTGTTTCAATATACAGTGAATACCGGAGAGGATATTGTTACCCTTAAAAAAGAACTGAAGCATATTGAAAACTATATTGCGCTGCAGGAGGGCAGATTTGCCGGAAGATTACATTTTATGCTTCATTATCCCAAAGAGGCAGACAGCCTGCTTATTCCCCAAATGATTCTCCAGCCTCTTGTGGAGAACAGCATCAAGCATGGAATCGACAAGAAGGATGGAACAGGAACTATCATGATTTCTATTATTGAAAAACCGGATAAATATCAGATACGGGTTATTGATAATGGAATTGGTATGAGCAGAGAACAGATTCAAAAATTGAAGGAAGCTTATAAAAATTATGAATTTACCGCAACTGCGGATCATGGCATTGGCTTATTAAATGTGCTGCAAAGATGCAGCATTTATTATGAAGAGAGATTTGACTGGGAAATTAAAAGCATATCCAAAGTGGAAACAACAGTGGAATTTATAATAGCAAAAGAAAATAAGGAGCAGGAATGAAAGTAATAATTGTTGATGATGAAGTTCATATGAGGGAAGCTATTGAACTGATGATTGACTGGAAGAGTTATAGGGTGCAGGAAGTTTACTATGCGCAAAATGGAATAGAGGCTTTAAAAATAATTGACGAGAAAAAGCCGGATATTTTACTTTGTGATATGGAAATGCCGGTGATGGGCGGAAGAGAACTTCTAAGAGAGATCATGGAGCGCCAGATTAAAATTCAGGTGATTGCAGTCAGTGGATACAGCGATTTCTCCTATGTTTATGCCACGCTGCTGGCAAATGGAGTTGACTATATTTTAAAGCCCTTCGGAAAGGAAACTCTGGTGAATGCGCTGGAAAAAGCCATTTTAAAAGTTCAGGGAGAAAAGGAAGAGGCTGTTAAGAACAGACAGCATGAACAAATGGGGCTGGCTGTGGCAAATCAGATCCTGCAGAGTTTTTGCAGGGGAGAAGCGATAAGCGGGAAGCAGATTCAGGAAGCCTTTGTTAAGCTGGGGGCTGAGAATGGAAAATTTTTACTGGTTTCTGTTTTGAGCCGGAATGCCTCAGAGGTTATAGAGAATAAATATGAGGGTGACAGAGAGCTTTGTTTTTTTACCGTAGGAAATGTTATGCGTGACATTTTTAAACTTTATTCTTTTAAACAGGATATCTATGTAGATGAATTTAACTGGCAGATTTTTTTACAGGAAAAGGAATTGAATCCTTTTAGGGTTTCAGATAAGATGAAGATTTTTGAAAAGAAGATAGAAGAAGCTGTTGGACTAAAGATCACCTGGGTAGTGAGTTTGGAACCTGTAGAACTTCATGACTTAAAGAATATATTAGGGGAACAAAATGGAATTTTACGTCAGAGAAATGTTTGGGGCTGCGGCACAATAGCTTCCTTAGCAGAAAAAAATCCCGTGCAGAGTGATGGAGTATTGAGTCTGGAATTGCGAATTATAAGTGTTATGGAGAATAAGGACAGAGAAATGCTTAAAAAAATCATCAGAGACTACTGCAGTAGCTTAAAGAGGGGAGGGGCGCTGAAATTACAGGAACTGCAAAGATGTACTGCCGACATGAATCTTTTGATTGGGCGGCTTGCCGCCAGACAGGAGAGGGAGGCGCATGCAGAACTTCTTTCTCTGTGGATCAATGACATTGATTTATGGGAAAAGGAAGTGCTAAAGCGCCTTGACCTGCTTATGGATTATTTCCGGATGAAGGAAGAACCGGCAGAGATAATATATGCTTACATTAAGGAGCATTTTTCGGAAGATATAACACTTTCAACTATTGCAGCGGGCCTTTTTCAGACACCCCAATATGTAGCAAGAATTTTTAAAAACAGATATCATATGACTATTGTAACTGCCATTACGAAGATGCGGATAGAAAAAGCCTGTGAATTACTGAAAACAGGGAAAAGAAGTGTGGCACAGGTGGCGGAAATGGTTGGTTATGAAGATGAAAATTATTTCGGAAGAGTTTTTAAAAAACATACAGGGCAGACGCCTGCCCAGTACAGAAGAGGACAATCTGAGTAAATACAGTTTCAAATTGTGCTGGAAAGAGGTTCGAATGTTCCGTAGAGCATTTGAGGGATGAATTTTATAATAAAGTCATCAAACAGGATACGAAAAATTTCCAGGCAATAATGACTTGCAGGAGTAAAAAGTATCCGGAGATGGAGGGATAATTATGAAAGCAAAAAAAGTGATTAGCTGTCTGACGGCAGCAGCCCTGACATTTTCTGTTTTGGCAGGATGCGGTGCTGATACTGCAAAGGATAATTCATCAAATGCAGGAGAGAGTTCAAACACATCCGAAAGCAGTACAGATCAGGTACAAAGTGAAGATATTGTGCTTACCGTATATCAGGGGACTGCAGGATATGCGGAAATGGTAGAACAGATTTGCAAAGACTATAAGGAAGAAACGGGTGTGACCCTGGAGTGGGAAATTCCGGGAGATGAGCCTTACACCGTGTTAAAAGCCCGCTTTGCTTCCGGGGAAGCACCGGATATTTTTGACTTGGGATGCGGCGATTACGATACCTGGTATGAAAGATGCATGGATCTTTCCGGGGAAGCATGGACAGAGCATGTTTATGAAGCTTCTTTAAATGGAGGAAGCTATGATGGAAAGGTATATGGTCTTCCTTATGCAATGGAAGGCAGCGGCATTATCTACAACAAGGATTTATTTGAGCAGGCTGGAATTGAAAAAGCGCCTCAAACGATCAGTGAATTAAAAGAAGTCTGCGAAAAACTTCAGGCAGCAGACATTCAGGCTTTTGGTGAAGCATGGGGAGACTGGGGATTTTTAATGCATATTTTAGGAATACCTTTTACTTATGAAGGTGCATCAGAAACGTCAGAGAGACTTTCTGCAAAAGAAGAAACCTTTTCTAACATGAAATATATGGACAGCTTTTTCGACTTTTACGACCTGACACTGGAATACGGATGGGGGGGTGAATCCATAGGGCACCACTTTGATGACCAGATTAATTCCTTTGTGAAAGGGGAAATCGCTATGGTCAAACAGGGAACCTGGTATACAGATGCACTTTTAAGTGTTAATCCTGATATGAATATCGGTTTGTTTGCAGTTCCTCTTACAGATGATCCTTCTCAGACAAAGCTACAGGTTTCCACTACCAGATTTTTAAGTATTTCCAATACTTCCAAACATGAAGAGGAAGCAAAAGCATTTTTGCAGTGGTTTGTGGACAATGCACAGAAATACATGGTTGAAAAAATGCGTATTGCAGCGCCCTATGACACCCTGGATTTATCAGATATAGGCGCATTGAACATGGACATGAACCAGTATATGGCGGATGGAATGTCTTATGATGGGTTTGGCATTGAAGAATGGCCTTCCGGATTTAATACGGATCAGGCGGAACCTTTACAGGCTTATGCGGCAGGAGCAGCGGATCGGGAAGCAACCTGCAGGGCATTACAGGAATTGTGGGATGGCAGAGTAGCATCTTCTTCCGTAAAAGAATAAGAAGAGATATTGACGGGCTGCTGCAGAAAATATTGCAGCAGCTTTCCCTTTAAGGAGAAAAAGTATGAAGTCGAAAAAGACAACCTTAAAAACAAAAAATAATTTTGTATACGCAGTGTTTGTAGCGCCGGCAGTTTTGCTCAGTATTCTCTTTATTTTCGTACCACTGCTCATAGGGCTTTATTATTCCTGCCGGGACTGGAACGGAATCAGTATCAGCTCAAATTTCGTAGGAATAAGAAACTATGTAAATGCATTGTCGGATAAGGGGTTTTTGGGAACCATTGGTTTTACGCTAAAGTTTGCATTTGTGATGGTGACCGGTTATAACGTTTTGGGGCTGACACTGGCAATGCTTTTAAATATGAATCTGAAATTAAAGGGAATCCTTCGGGCTGTTTACTTTATGCCGATTGTGATCGGTACTGCGACAGTGGGATATTTATGGAACTTTATTATTGGATCGTTTCTCCCTTTTTTAGGAAGAACCTTTGGGATTGGAATGTTTGAAAAAAACTGGCTGGCATACCCCGGTACAGCCTTTCTTTCCCTGGTGATCGTCAGCCTTTGGCAGGGAACAGGTTATTATATGATTATTTATCTGGCCGGACTGCAGGGAGTGCCAACTGATCTTTTAGAGGCGGCGGAGATTGATGGGGCAGGGTTTAGGGATCGCTTTACAAAAATCATATTACCGCTGATCCGTCCCTCCATTACCATCTGCTTATTTTTAAGCATTGTCAACAGTTTAAAGGCGTTTGACTTAAATTATGCACTGACAGGAGGCGGCCCATATGGAACCACCAAAACCATTGCATATCAGATCTTTTTGGATGCTTTTAATGCGGATCAATTATCCTATGCCTCCGCGAAGGCTGTTATCTTTTCCGTAGTAATTGGAATTGTGGCAATTATTCAGGTAAAGACAACCAGAAGGAAGGAGGTAGAGATGTGATGAAACAAGGAAAAGGTGGAAAAAGAAGGAAGTATGGCATGGGACTTTTTTGTGTGGAAGCAGTACTTGTGGTATTAGCCTGTTTTATGATGTTTCCTATGGTTTTAATTTTTGTAAATAGTTTTAAAGGAAATGGAGAAATTTTGCTTGATATGCTTGCACTGCCTGAAAAATGGAGTTTTGGAAATTACAGGGAAGCTATATCCAAAATGAACTTTTTCCGGAAGTTTGCCAATACTATTTTTGTATCTGTTTCGGCTGTGATGGGAATTATTTTGTTTGGCTCTATGGCGGCTTATAAAGTGACAAGGGTAAAAAATAAAGTAAGTAATGTGATTTACTATGGAATTTTATTTACAATGGCAATTCCTTTTCAGGTGTTAATGGTGCCTATCGTTATCGTTGCAAGAAATCTGCATATCGTAAACACCCTGTACGGGATGGTCATTATGTACTGGGGATTTCTGCTGCCGATGGCAATGTTTTTGTATTGTGGTTTTATAAAGGGTGTTTCCAGAGAACTTGAAGAAGCTGCTTTAATTGACGGATGCGGTCAGTTTCAGGCGTTCTTTTATGTGGTATTTCCCATTTTAAAACCCATTACAGCAACAATTGCAATTATTAACATGCTGGGGGTATTTAATGATTTTATGCTTCCTCTTATTATGATTAATTCGGAAAAACTGAAAACGATTCAATTATCCATGAGTGTATTTTATGGTACCTATTTAAACCGATGGGACTTGATTATGGCGGCTTTAGTGTTATCAATTTTACCAGCGCTTATTTTCTTTTTACTTTTTCAAAAACAGATTATTAAAGGCATGGCGGACGGTGCGGTAAAGGGATAAAACCGTAGGCAAGTGGATTTAGAATGGAGGGGTTAGATGAAAGCAATTATAACAAGAGCAGATGACTGTGGCTGTTCACATGCGGCAAATGAAGCAATTTTTGAGGCGGCAGAAGCAGGATTTATTAAAAAT
>OFGC01002059.1_pt1 | contig 11172 bp, 7 predicted proteins | sample 1521691 | NCBI WGS metagenome assembly OFGC01 (sample SAMEA3504121, study PRJEB24116) | mouse gut metagenome | biome: mouse gut; feature: mouse-associated habitat; material: faeces | place: Denmark | collected 2011
TCAAACATGTAAAAGTCTTCCTCTTTAGCCTGGAGCTGATGATGTATCGCTGTTTCGTTCCAGGCACGGGCATGAAAACGCATGGAGTCGTATAAGACACCATCCATATCGAAAAGTACAGCTTTAGGAGAAAGAGAATTCTGCTTAGTCCTAAGCAGATAACGGTTGATAGCTTCTTGTATCATTTTATTTATATCCTTAATAATCTTTGCAAAGATATGAATCTCCTTTAGTATAGATATCTTCTTAAAAATAAAAAGGTGAAAGCAAGAACATCCACTTTCACCTTTTTATTTATGTCATGTAACAGGTTATTACAATCGTGCGCGGATTGCTTCGCTTTCTTTTTCATATCCGGGCTTGTTCAGCAGCGCGAACATGTTCTTTTTGTATGCTTCGACACCCGGTTGGTCGAACGGATTAACGCCCAGCATATAACCACTGATTCCACAGGCTTTCTCGAAGAAATAGAACAACTGGCCGATGTAATAAGCATTTACTTCCGGCATCGTGATTTTGATGTTTGGAACACCACCGTCTACGTGTGCCAGCTGAGTACCCAGTTCTGCCATCTTATTTACTTCGTCTACACGTTTCCCGGCAAGGAAGTTCAGGCCGTCCAAATTGGCTTCGTCTGTCGGGACTTCTACTTTGTGTGAAGGAGTTTCAACAGAGATGACTGTTTCGAAGATGATGCGTTCGCCTTCCTGAATCCATTGGCCCATTGAGTGAAGGTCGGTTGTCAGGTCGACAGAAGCCGGGAAAATACCTTTTCCGTCTTTACCTTCGCTTTCGCCGTACAGCTGTTTCCACCATTCACCAATGTAATGAAGTTTCGGATGGAAGTTGGCAAGGATTTCAATCTTCTTGCCGCTTTTATATAATTCGTTGCGGGTTGCAGCATAGATAGCCGACAGGTTTTCATTGAAAGGAACTTCAATGCCTGTAGCCTTCTCCATAGATACGGCACCAGCAACCAGGTCGCGGATACTGATACCTGCCACTGCGATAGGCAGTAAACCGACCGGAGTCAGTACGGAGAAACGTCCGCCTACATTATCAGGAATGATAAATGTCTTGTAACCTTCCTGGTCTGCCAATGTGCGAAGGGCACCTCTTTTGGCATCAGTAATGGCAACAATACGATGTTTTGCTTCTTCCTTGCCGACTGCGTCTTCCAGTTGCTTCTTCAGCATACGGAATGCCAGGGCAGGCTCTGTTGTTGTTCCCGATTTGGATATGTTAATCAGACCGAATTGTTTACCTTTCAGTATTTCACACAGCTCATACAGATAATCTTCACCGATATTCTGTCCGGCATAGAGAACAACCGGGTTCTTACGGTCAGACTGCAACCAGTCGAAACTGTTGTTCAATGCTTCGACAACGGCTTTTGTGCCGAGATAGCTTCCGCCGATACCGATGGCAACGACAACTTCACATTTAGAACGAAGCACGTTGGCCGTGTTCTCGATGTCTGTTAATTCAGCATCCGTGATAGAAGAGGGGAGATGTAACCAACCCAGAAAATCGTTACCAGCTCCGTTTCCGTTATGTAAAGTGGCAATACATTCGTTTGCCTTGGCTTCCTGTGCGTAAACCTGTTCTTTTGTAACAACGCCCAGTGCTTTGTCAATGTTAATACTGATGTTTTTCATACCTACTTAAATGTTTCTGTCAACTGCCGTATAACGGTAGTCGGCGATTTTCTTTCATATAATATATCGTATAAGGCGTCCAGAATCGGCATGTTTACCTTATACTTTTCATTTATCTCGTGGATACATTTGGTCCCGTAGTATCCTTCGGCAATCATTTCCATTTCCAGCTGGGCAATCTTGACGGAATATCCTTTTCCAATCATCGTCCCGAACGTACGGTTACGGCTGAAACGGGAATAAGCTGTCACCAACAAGTCTCCCAGATAAACCGAGTCGGTTACGTCGCGTTCCAGGCTGTGTACGGAATTGAGGAAATTACGCATTTCTTCGATTGCGTTACAGATGAATACTGCCAGGAAGTTGTCTCCATATTTCATCCCGTGACAGATACCGGCAAAAATCGCATATACATTCTTTAAAACAGAAGCATATTCTATTCCTCTAACATCTTTACAACAATAGTTGTTCAGATATTGATTCTGGAATACATGGGCGACGGCACGTGCATTGTCGATATTGGAACAGGCTAATGTAATATAGGAAAGACGTTCGAGCGCAATCTCTTCCGCATGACACGGACCGCCGATTACTGCGATGTTTTCCATAGGTACATTATAATATTCCGTGAAATAGTCGGCAATCAGCATGTTCTCGTCCGGTACAATCCCCTTGATGGCCGAGATGATGAATTTGTCATTCAGCGGGGTTGTCACCTTCATTAAATGTTGTTTCAGGAACGGAGATGGAGTCGCGAAGATTAGCGTATCGGAATCGTTAATCGCATCGTTAATATCCGTGTAGAATTTTATTTTGTCCGTGTCGAACTTTACGGCAGACAGATAACTGGGGTTATGTCCTGTCTTTAAAAAGTCGTCAACCTGGTCCTGCCGGCGCATATACCAGTTAATACTATCCTGTGTAGAAAGTACAATCTTGGCTAAGGCGGTAGCCCAGCTACCACCTCCCATTATTGCAATTTTACCGGGTAATTTCATAGCATTCCCTTTTATTTGGCTGCGTTGGCAATCCATGCTTCCACTTCTTCGGCCACAGGATTTTGCAGTTCCAGCTTATACTTCTTGTTCATCTCACAAAGTTCCTGGCGCAGCTTGTTAGGGTTCACCTCTTTCAGCGTGTCGACAGTCAGATAACCGGCTTTCTGTAATGCCGGCACCCAGGCTTCATCGATACCTAATGCTACGTATTTGTCGACAGCATCTTTCTTTACTGTTTTTTCCGGACGCATTTGCGGGAAGAACAATACTTCCTGAATAGTAGTCTGGCCGGTCATCAACATGACCAAACGGTCGATACCGATACCGATACCGGATGTAGGAGGCATACCGAATTGCAGTGCGCGCAAGAAGTCCTGGTCGATGAACATCGCTTCGTCGTCTCCCTTTTCGCTCAAGCGGAGTTGGTCTTTGAAGCGTTCTTCCTGGTCTATCGGGTCGTTCAGCTCGCTGTAAGCGTTGGCAAGTTCCTTGCCGTTCACCATCAGCTCGAAGCGTTCGGTCAGTCCCGGCTTGCTGCGGTGCATCTTGGTCAGCGGGCTCATCTCTACGGGATAGTCGGTGATGAAAGTGGGCTGTATGAAAGTACCTTCGCAGAATTCTCCGAAGATTTCATCAATCAGCTTGCCCTTGCCCATGGTGTCGTCAATTTCCATATTCAGTTCCTTGCACACCTGGCGGATTTCGTCCTCGCTCTTGCCTTCGAGGTCGTATCCGGTCTTTTCCTTGATGGCTTCCAGGATGGGCAGACGGCGGTAGGGAGCTTTGAAGCTAATGGTCTTGCCGTCTATCTCGGTTTCTGTGCAGCCGTTTACGGCGATACAGATGCGTTCCAGCAATTTCTCCGTAAAACTCATCATCCAGTTGTAGTCCTTGTACTGCACGTACAGCTCCATACAAGTGAATTCCGGGTTATGGTTCTTGTCCATACCCTCGTTACGGAAGTTCTTGCCTATTTCATATACACCTTCGAATCCGCCCACAATCAGTCGCTTCAAGTAAAGCTCGGTGGCGATACGCAGGTAGAGGTCTATATCCAGAGAGTTATGGTGGGTGATGAACGGACGGGCGCTTGCTCCACCGGGGATGGATTGAAGAATCGGCGTCTCCACTTCCGTGTAGCCGGCTTCATCCAGCACAGCACGCATGGTCTTGATGACGGTGGCGCGCTTCAGGAATTTTTCTTTCACGCCGTCGTTCACGATAAGGTCTACATAACGCTGGCGGTAGCGGAGTTCGGGGTCTTCGAAAGAGTCGTAAGCCACGCCGTCCTTATATTTCACGATAGGCAGGGGCTTGATACTCTTTGCAAGTACGGTCAGCTTCTTGGCATGGATGCTGATTTCGCCCATTTGGGTACGGAATACGAATCCTTCAATGCCGATAAAGTCGCCTAAATCGAGCAAACGTTTGAACACGGTATTGTACATCTCCTTGTCCTCGTCCGGACAGATGTCATCGCGGGTGATATATACCTGGATGCGTCCTTTGGAGTCCTGCAATTCGATGAAAGATGCTTTACCCATGATACGGCGGCTCATGATACGTCCGGCAACGGACACTTGGCGAGGCTCTGCATCGTCGTTGAATTCAGCTTTAATATCGGTAGAGAAAGCATTTGTTACATACTCTGCTGCGGGATAAGGCTCAATGCCCATCGCGCGAAGTTCATTCATACTGTTGCGACGAATGATTTCTTGTTCACTTAGTTCTAATACGTTCATTTCGCTATATTTCACTCAATTTGGGTACAAAAGTACGAAACATTTTTCAGATAGCGAACCTTTTGACGGAAAATACGTACCTTTGCACCCGGTAAAAAGAAATAGGTATATAGTATGACAGCACAAAAGACACCCACAGCGTTGGGTACGGAGAGCATCGGAAAACTCTTGATGCAGTATGCCGTGCCGGCAATCATTGCCATGACGGCATCTTCTTTATATAATATGGTAGATAGTATTTTCATCGGTCACGGTGTGGGGACCATGGCTCTGTCGGCATTGGCACTGACTTTCCCGTTGATGAACCTCGGGGCTGCTTTCGGTGCATTGGTAGGCGTAGGTGCTGCTACACTGATTTCGGTAAAGCTGGGACAGAAGGATTATGATACGGCGCAACGGGTGCTGGGCAATGTGTTTGTACTGAATATTTTGTTGGGTTTGGCGTTTACCGTTATAGTCTTTCCTTTTCTTAATCCTATCCTTTATTTCTTTGGTGGCAGTGATGAGACGGTGGAATATGCGCGGCAGTTTATGGAGATAATCTTGTTGGGCAACGTTGTTACCCATCTCTATCTGGGTCTGAATGCGGTGCTGCGTGCTTCGGGACATCCCAAGCAGGCGATGTATGCCACTATTGCTACGGTGGCTATCAATACGATATTGGCTCCTATTTTTATATTTATGTTCGACTGGGGGATTCGCGGGGCTGCCATTGCTACGGTGTCTGCGCAGGTCATTGCCTTGCTGTGGCAACTCAAGCAGTTCAATAACGCCAATGAATTGCTGCACTTCCGCTGGGGTATCTTCCGTCTGAAGCGTAAGATTGTATTTGATTCACTGGCTATCGGTATGTCTCCTTTTCTGATGAACCTGGCGGCTTGCCTTATTGTAATCCTTATCAATCAGGGATTGAAGAAGTACGGAGGCGACTTGGCTATCGGTGCCTTTGGTATTGTGAACCGCTTGGTGTTTATCGTAGTTATGATTGTGATGGGATTAAACCAGGGAATGCAGCCCATTGCCGGATATAACTTCGGAGCAAAGTTGTACGACCGGGTGAACAAGGTACTGAAACTGACAATAATCTATGCCACCTGTGTGACAACCTTTGGCTTCTTGGTAGGGATGCTGGCACCTAATCTGGTGGTGGGTATCTTTACATCAGACGCAGAATTGACGGAACTTTCGGCTACGGGATTGCGTATTACGGTGATGTTCTTCCCCATTATCGGTTTCCAGATGGTAACCTCCAATTTCTTCCAAAGTATAGGGATGGCGGGCAAGGCGATATTCCTTTCACTTACGCGGCAGATGCTGATTCTGCTTCCTTGTCTGCTTATTCTGCCGCACTTCTTTGGCGTGGCCGGGGTGTGGTATAGTATGCCGGTATCCGATTTGCTTGCAAGCTTGATAGCACTGGTGATGCTGGTTTATCAATTCCGTAAGTTTAAGACTGCTGCAGCACATTAAAATAAAATTTTTCATATGCTTTCTGTAGATATTCCGTAAGAATATTTATATTTGCTATCTGCAAACTAATAGATTAACAAGCATATGGACAATAATTTTATAGTCAATATAGGCCGTCAGTTGGGTAGTGGTGGACGGGAGATAGGCGAGAAGCTGGCTACCCGTCTGGGAATTGATTTTTATGATAAGGAGCTGATTAGGCTGGCTTCCGAAGAGAGTGGACTATGTTGTGAGTTTTTTGAAAAAGCTGATGAGAAAGCTTCACAAGGCATTATTGGAGGGCTCTTCGGCATGCGTTTCCCTTTTGTCAGTGACGGGGCTATCCCTGCTACGAATTGCCTGAGTAATGATGCTCTGTTCAAAGTGCAAAGTGACGTGATACGCCGATTGGCGGAGGAGAAGTCCTGCGTGTTCGTGGGACGTTGTGCTGATTATATTCTTCGGGATAATCCACGCTGTGTCAATGTTTTCATTTCCTGCTCCAATGAAGAGCGCATCAAACGCCTTTGCCGAATGCATTCCATTTCTGAGCGTGAAGCGGAGGAGATGATGAACAAAGCGGATAAGAAACGCGCCGAATACTATAACTACTACAGCTATAAAAAATGGGGGGCTGCCGAGACATATCATTTGTGTATCGATTCCTCTGTATTGGGAGTTGAGAGAACGACGGATTTCATCGAGGAATTTGTGAAACAGAAACTCAATCTTAGGTGAACTGAGTGCTCGATATGTCACGATTGGGATTCCTCTTACTGCTGTGGGTGTTCTTTCTGCCGGGTATAAAGGTATACGGAAGTTCCGAGACTTCGGCAAGTGTGGACCGGATGTCTTTCAATGCACACTGGAATACTCCTATCGAATCAATGAACGGTACACTAAACCTGGCGGATGACTATTACCTGACGGACGGTACTCCGGTGACCGACCGTAACTACGGGGAAATGAACAATGGAGTATTGGATGTGACGCGCCCCAATGCCGCCCATTTTGCCAACCGTGACCCACGGCTTTACAGCACTTTGTTTGTACGCGGCATGTCGTGGAACGGCAAGGGCGGGGAAGGCAATTGGTACGGTGGCGCAGCCGCTTCTTTGTCCATGGTCTACGTCATGAAATATTTCGACCCTAAGGACACCGGTAACTCCTGGGACAATGGGCAGGACTTCTACGTGGTACGCTATAATATCAGTATCGGCGATGGTATTCGTCCCAAAGAAACCCGTGCAGGGATGTTTTCGCCGAGCATACATGTTGCCGGTCCTGCGAAACATGTGCTGGTAGAACACAATATTATTCATGCCAATGCAAAGCCGGCTGCTAACGTGGACCGTACGATGATTACTTCCGATTCTTGGGATGGTTTTGCTGATGACACGTTTTTCAAACAGAATACTTTCTATGTTGCCGAGGCAAGCAGATTCTCTATGACAAGCTCTACAAACAATCTGTTTGACGGCAATTGGTACATTGGTACTTACCAGCAATTGCCTGCTGACGAAAAGGCGCATACCGTTTCAGAAACCTATCAGAAGGAGGTGCTGGATGTGGACCGGAATGGGTATGAAGGGTTGCTTATGAACAACCGCATGGTATGCGGGGTGAAAGGCTACTTTGTGGATAAGGAGGCGATAGAATCTTTCTTTGATCGTTGCCGTTGATGGATAATCTTCAAAATAAAGCCTCCAGTCTTTTCAAAACTATAATATGAAAAGACCGGAGGTTTTATTTTAAGGAGGTTATTGCATTTCCTATTACATCATTGTCAGCAATATCATCTGCCCCGCCAAAATACGCAGGAACATAGTCAACGGATATACTGTAGAATAGCCTACTGCCGGAGCGTCATTGCCCGATGTCTGGTTGGCATATGCCAATGCAGGAGGGTCTGTGTTACTACCGGCAATCAGACCCATTAACGTGAAGTAGTTCACCTTGCAGTAGAAGCGGGCAATCATACCGATTATCAACAAAGGAATAACGGTTATCAGGAAACCATATCCCACGTACAGCAATCCGCTGCCTTCTACCACGGTCTGCACAAAATGCTCACCGGCTTCTATGCCGACGCTGGCAAGGAAGAGCACGATACCGATTTCACGCAACATCAAGTTGGCACTCATGGTGGTGTATGTCACAAGATGCATTTTGTGACCGAAACGTCCGATGAGGATGGCCACTACCAGCGGACCACCAGCCAAACCTAACTTAACCGGTGTCGGCATACCCGGGAATGCGATAGGCAGACTACCCAGCAGGATTCCCAAAAAGATTCCCACAAAAATAGTTACGATATTCGGAGTGTCCAAACGTTTCAACTGATTACCCAATACGCCGGCTACACGTTCTACGGCATCCTGCTGGCCGACCACCATTACACGGTCACCTACCTGAAGTACCAGATTGGGATCGGCAAACAAGTCCATACCCGAACGGTTGATACGGGTTACATTTACACCGTACATGCTGCGGAAGTGGAGGCTTCCCAACTTCTTGCCATTGATTTCGGACTTGGTGACGAGGATACGGCGGGAAACCATCGGAGTGTCCTGCTTTTCCCAGTCTACGTGTATTTCTTTTCCGATAAAGGCAGCCACCGCTTCGGCATCTTCTTCGGAACATACGATGAAGAGCTGGTCTCCTACGTGGAATATTGTTTCATGATTGGGGATACTGACGTGCCCCTCGTGGCGTATGCGCGAACATACAAACGGACGTCCCAGGAAATCCTTTATCTGGAGCAGGGTCTTTCCGGAAATTGATTCATTGCGTACTTCGAGGTGAAGCATGTGCGGCTGATGCTTAACATCGGCTTCCTGCGTGTTGAGTTCCTGTTCCTCTTTCTTGAGGTTCACCCGGCAGATATAGCGGATGGCTATGATGGAACCTATGATACCTACCACACCAAGCGGATAGGCGCAGGCATATCCCAGTGCAATGGGGTCTCCCGTATAGTTTATCTGGTTCAGGGCTTCTTGTGCGGCACCCAGACCCGGAGTATTGGTTACGGCACCATAGAGAATACCTACTATCATTGGCAAGTCTATCCCTCCGTCAATGAAGTAGATGCTCAATGCTACTGCGATATTCAGCAATACGATGCCGACAGCAAGCATGTTCAGCCGCATACCCCCTTTCTTAAAGGAAGAGAAGAAGGAGGGCCCGACTTGCAGACCGATACAGAATACAAATAAAATCAAACCGAATTCGCGGATGAAATGCAAAATGTGTGTTTCGCCCGTGAAGCCAAAATGGCCCATCAGGATACCGGCAAAGAGGACGAATGTAACCCCCAACGATACCCCGAAAATCTTAATCTTACCCAGCAATACGCCCACAGATATTACGAATGCATACAAACAAACGATGTGAGCGACAGATGAAGGGTCCCATAGCAAGCTTTCTAACCAATTCATAGTACCTTATTAATATGTCGTTTTTTAAATTTCGCGCAAAATTACTTAATAAAAAGGAGGTAGCAAAGGCTTTGTGGTACTTTTTGCTATATCAACTTTGCAAAAGTAGAGTATGCTTCCGGTGAATACGCTGAATCCGTATGGACACGGAGTCATCTGTAAGTGCAATTTTCTCTAAAAAAAGATTTTGTTCTAAGTATTTGTTTATATTTGCAAGTCTCTTGATGACAAAAATGAATAGTATTCATCTATTTAAATTTTAAATAAACTATGGCAGACAGTAAAGAAAAACTCTTCTCCGACTTTTCTCCCGTTTCCACCGAACAGTGGATGGAGAAGGTTACCGCAGACCTGAAAGGGGCGGATTTCGAGAAGAAGCTCGTTTGGAAGACAAACGAAGGATTTAAGGTGAAACCTTTCTACCGTATGGAAGATCTCGAAGGTTTAAAGACGACAGATGCCCTTCCCGGCGAGTTCCCTTATCTCAGAGGTACCAAGAAAGACAACAATGAATGGCTTGTTCGTCAGGAAATCAAAGTGGAATGCCCCAAAGAGGCTAATGTCAAGGCGCTGGACATCTTGAATAAAGGCGTGGATTCACTTTCCTTCCATGTAAAGGCCAAGGAACTGAGTGCAGAGTACATCGAAACGTTATTGAAAGACATCTGCGCAGAATGTGTCGAGTTGAATTTCTCTACCTGCCAGGGACACGTGGTGGAACTTGCAGAACTTCTTGTCGCTTATTTCCGGAAGAAGGATTATGACTTGACGAAGTTGCAGGGTTCCATCAATTATGACTACTTCAACAAGATGCTGGCTAAGGGTAAGGAAAAAGGCGATATGGTAGCGACAGCCAAGTCTCTGATTGAAGCGACTGCTGCCCTTCCGAAATATCGTGTACTCAATGTAAATGCACTGACATTGAACAATGCCGGTTCTTATATCTTCCAGGAGCTGGGTTATGCTTTGGCTTGGGGTAATGAGTATATGAACCAACTGGTTGATGCTGGTCTGCCTGCCGCAATGGTAGCCAAGAAGATTAAATTCAATTTCGGCATCAGTTCCAATTACTTCCTTGAAATAGCCAAATTCCGTGCAGCGCGCATGTTGTGGGCGAATATTGTAGCTTCTTACAGCCCCGAATGCCTGCGCGATTGTGAAAATAAGGGCGAGAACAACGAATGCCGTTGTGCTGCCAAGATGAAGATTCATGCGGAGACATCCTCATTCAATCTGACTTTGTTCGATGCACACGTAAACTTGTTGCGTACACAGACCGAGGCAATGAGTGCGGCCCTTGCAGGCGTTGATTCAATGACGGTTACTCCATTTGACAAGACCTATGATGCTCCTAACGAGTTCTCTGAACGTATGGCGCGTAATCAGCAATTGTTGTTGAAAGAAGAGTCACACTTCGATAAGGTTATCGACCCGGCTGCCGGTTCTTACTATATCGAGAACCTGACAGTTTCCATTGCCAAGCAGGCTTGGGACTTGTTCCTGGCTGTAGAGGAAGACGGAGGTTTCTATGCTTCCGTAAAAGCCGGAAAAGTGCAGGCTGCCGTAAACGAGAGCAACAAGGCCCGTCATGCCGCAGTTGCCAAGCGTAAAGAAGTGCTGTTGGGTACCAATCAATTCCCTAATTTTACTGAAAAAGCCGGAGACAAGAAGCCGGTTGAAGCTACCTGTTGTTGCGGTGGCGGACATACATGCGAAAAGGATGTTCCGACGTTGAACTTTGACCGTGCTGCCAGTGAATTCGAGGCGTTGCGTCTTGAAACGGAAGCTTCCGGCAAGCGTCCGAAAGCATTTATGCTGACTATCGGTAATCTGGCCATGCGTCAGGCACGTGCACAGTATTCTTGCAACTTCCTGGCTTGTGCCGGAT
>OFGC01002065.1_pt1 | contig 11151 bp, 6 predicted proteins | sample 1521691 | NCBI WGS metagenome assembly OFGC01 (sample SAMEA3504121, study PRJEB24116) | mouse gut metagenome | biome: mouse gut; feature: mouse-associated habitat; material: faeces | place: Denmark | collected 2011
CCGAGAAATAGATCCTCTGCTCATTCTCCCGGGGAGCAGACATCCTGCAATCGCCATAGGTCCGGACGCGGGTGAAACCCGCGTCCATCAGCCACGCGCGAAGCTCCTCCACCGTGTAGGCCCGCTGCCGGTGTTCCTCCCCCGCACGGTTCCAGCCGCCGTCTTCCCGGCGGGTAAAGATATCCATCCAGTAGGAGCAGATTCTGCTCCTCTTTTCATATTCTGTCCGCCATACGCAGTAGACATCCTCCCCCTCGTCCAGGAAGATCTGCCCGTCCAGCGCCGCCAGCTTGGCGGCACTGTTGACGTCGAACACCAGCACGCCCCCGGGTGCGATGAACAGACGCAGCCGCTGGAAGCACTTCTGCACATCCTTCGGGCTGGTCAGATAGTTCAGGCTGTCCAGGCAGCACACGGCGGCGTCCACAGTTCCATAGAGATCCAGCTCCGGCATGTTTTGATTGAGGAACACGGGAGGCTCTCCCGGAAGGTCCGCCGCCTTCTCACGGGCCTGGGCCAGCATATCGGGACTGCCGTCCACCGCGATGAGTTCGTACCCTCGCCGGGTCAGGATGGCCGTCATCTCCCCGGTGCCGCAGGCCAGGTCCAGCACGGTGCGGACAGGAATCCGGCTGCGCCGGAAGAGCTTCTCCAGATAGTCCGCCCGCCTCTCGTAGCCTACATCTCCGGTCAGCGCGTCGTAGACCCCGGCCAGGGCCTCGTAGGCGCTCATGGCTGTTCCTCCTCCGCCTGTTCCTTTTCCGCCCGGCGCTCAAAAAAGACCTGGTAGCCCCCATGGCCGAAGGCCAGGGACCGGTTCACCCGGCTGATGGTGGCGCTGGAGGCCCCCGTCCGCTCCAGGATATCGTTGTAGATCATCCCCTGCTTGAGCAGTACCGCCACCTCAAAGCGCTGCTCCATGGCCCGCAGCTCTGTCACGGTACACAGGTCCTGGAAAAAATCGTAGACTTCCTCCTCGGTTTTCAGCGTCAGGATGGCCTGATACAGACCGTCGCTCTTCTCCTTTTTTGTGATCCTTGCCATCAGAAACTCCTCCGTTGGTTGGGATGCCTCCATTTTAACACTTCAATCTGCGAAAGTAAACACCTTTCCGCAAAATCCGGCCCTTCCTCTGTAAGAAACAGGTCATAGCGGGAAAAAATATGGAGAAAATAGACAGACCTTTTCCCCGCCCGCCAAAAACCTTTGGCAAAATAGACGTGAATCACCAGTTTTTTTTGTGGCTTTTACCATAGAAAACTGCTCGCCGCCGCCTTGACGCTGGGCAAAGTGATGGGGTATAATAGATAAAGCATTGCCGCTGGCGATTTCTTCCAGCGGAGCCCCCAGCGCCACAGCCATATCGTTATATACACGGGAGGATCACTATGCCCTATAGAGAAGCAGATCAGCTGAACACCTACCTCTTTCATGAGGGAACGGCCATCAGCGCCTATGAATATATGGGCGCCCACGCGGTAACCCAGGATGGAGCCGCCGGCTATATGTACCGCGTCTGGGCGCCCCGGGCCCAGGCGGTCTCCGTGGTGGGTGACTTCAATTCCTGGAATCCGGACGCTCATCCCATGGAAAAAATTACCCAGGGCATCTGGGAATGCTTTGTTCCCGGCGGCCAGACTTACGATGCCTACAAATTCGCCGTAACCGGCGCCGACGGCATCCGCAGGCTGAAAGCGGACCCCTATGCCTTTCACGCCGAGACCCGCCCCGGCACCGCCAGCAAGCTCTACACCGTTGAGGGATATCGCTGGAACGACGCCTCCTGGCGGGAAAGCCGCCATTCCCAGCCCATTTACAGCGCGCCCCTGAATATTTATGAGGTCCACCTGGGCTCCTGGAAGCGCCGGGAAAACGGGGACTTCTATGACTACCGCAGCCTGGCCAAGGAGCTGGCCCCCTATGTCAAGGAGCTGGGCTTCAACTATATCGAGCTGCTGCCCATTACGGAATATCCCTATGATCCCAGCTGGGGCTATCAGTGTACCGGCTACTTCGCCCCCACCTCCCGGTACGGGACCCCCGAGGACTTCATGTTCTTTGTGGACTACATGCACCAGAACGGCATCGGCATTATCCTGGACTGGGTACCCTCCCACTTTTGCAAGGACGCCCACGGTCTCTATGAGTTCGACGGCTCCGCCTGCTACGAGTACGCCGACCCGCGAAAGGGGGAACACGCCTCCTGGGGCACCCGGGTCTTCGACTACGGCCGCCCGGAGGTGAAGAGCTTTCTGCTCTCCTCCGCCGCTTTTTGGCTGAAGGAATACCACATCGACGGCATCCGGGTGGATGCGGTTGCTTCCATGCTGTATCTGGACTATGACCGCCGGGACGGCGAGTGGGTTCCCAACCAGAACGGGGGCAAGGAGAATCTGGAGGCCATCGCATTCCTCCAGGAACTGAACAAAACCGCCTTCATTGTCAATCCCGACGTGCTGATGGTGGCCGAGGAATCAACGGCCTGGCCTCTGGTGACCAAGCCCACCGACGTCATCGGGCCCAACGGCATCGGCGGCCTGGGCTTCAACCTGAAGTGGAATATGGGCTGGATGAACGACATGTGCCACTACCTGAAGATGGACCCCTGGTTCCGCCAGGGCAACCACAAGGACATCACCTTCTCCATGTTCTACGCTTTTTCGGAAAACTACGTCCTGCCCCTGAGCCACGACGAGGTGGTCCACATGAAGGGCTCCGTCCGGGGCAAGATGCCCGGGGACGAGTGGCAGCAGCTGGCGGGCGTCCGGGGCTTTTACGGCTACACCATGGCCCATCCCGGAAAGAAGCTGAGCTTTATGGGCGTGGAGCTGGGCACCGAACAGGAATGGCACTTCGAGGACCAGCTGGACTGGGGCGTGCTGAACAGCGAGGGCAACCGGCAGCTCCATCAGTATATCAGGGACCTGAACCACTTCTATCTGAGTGAGAGCGCCCTGTGGGAGGACGACTACAGCTGGGAGGGCTTTCAGTGGCTGGTGCCCGACGACAACCAGAACAATGTGGTGGTGTTCCTCCGCCGGAACAAATCCGGCGAGGAACTGCTGTGCGCCATCAATTTCAATCCCAACACCTATGATGATTACCGCTTCGGCTGTCCCCAGGTAAAGGAGTACGTGGAGGTCTTCAACTCCGACGCGGCCGTTTACGGCGGCACCGGGGCGGTGAACGGCGCCCCCTGCAAGGTGGAGTGGATCCCCTCCCACGGCCAGGAGAGTTCCGTATCCATCCGGATTCCGCCCTTCGGCGCGGTGTTCCTGAAGGGCCGGGGAAAGCTGCGGGCCAAGCCCCAGCCCAGAAAGGCCAAGGAGGTCCCCGCCGGTGAGGCCCAGTCCGTGAAGCGGACCCGCAAGCCGGCCGCCAAGGAGGCGCCCGCCGTCACGGAAGCGCCCAAGAAGCCGGGCCGCAAGCCTGCCTCCGCCAAAAAGGCCGCCGCGCCCGCCGCGGCGGAAAAGAAGTCCGCTCCCCGGGGAAGGAAGAAGACGCCTTCCGCGGCTGAATAAATACGAGAGGATAGAAAAGCCATGAAAAAAGAGTGTATCGCAATGCTCCTGGCAGGGGGGCAGGGCAGCCGCCTGTACGTGCTGACCAGCAACGTGGCCAAGCCCGCCGTGCCCTTCGGCGGGAAGTACCGCATCATCGATTTTCCCCTGTCCAACTGCACCAACTCCGGTATCGACACCGTAGGCGTGCTGACCCAGTACAAGCCCCTGGAGCTGAACAGCTACATCGGCTCCGGCCAGCCCTGGGATCTGGACCGCATGGACGGCGGCGTCCACATCCTGCCCCCCTACATGCGTGAGGGCGACAAGGGCACTTGGTTCAAGGGTACCGCCAACGCCATCTACCAGAACATTGGCTTCGTGGATATGTACGACCCGGAGTACGTGGTGATCCTCTCCGGCGACCACATCTACAAGATGAACTACGATAAGATGCTGGAGGCCCACAAGGCCGCCAATGCCGCCTGCACCATCTCCGTGCTGGAAGTGCCCTGGGACGAGGCTCCCCGGTTCGGCATCATGGCCGTGGACGGGGAGGACAACATCACCGAGTTCCAGGAGAAGCCCAAGCAGCCCAAGAGCAACCTGGCCTCCATGGGCATCTACATCTTCACCTGGCAGAAGCTCCGTCAGGCCCTCATCGAGGACGAGGCGGACCCCAATTCCAGCAACGACTTCGGCAAGAACATCATCCCCAAGTTCCTGGCCGCCGGCGAGAAGATGATCGCCTACCGCTTTGACGGCTACTGGAAGGACGTGGGCACCCTGGAGAGCCTCTGGGACGCCAACATGGATATGCTCTCCCGCGGCGACCTGGACCTGCTGGAGGACAGCTGGCCCATCTACGCCCGCCTGCCCAGCCAGCCCCCGGCCTACATCGGCAAATCCTCCCTTGTGGAACACTCCGTGGTCACCCAGGGCTGTGAGATCACCGGCACCGTGAAGAACTCCGTCCTGTCTCCCGGCGCGCGGGTGGAGGACGGTGCGGAGGTACACTACTCCGTGCTGATGCCCGGCGTCACCGTGAAGCGGGGCGCTGTGGTGCGCTACGCCATCCTGGGCGAGAACTGTCAGGTGGACGCGGGCGCCGTGGTGGGCGCGGACCCGGAGAGCTGCGAACCCGATGAGTGGGGCATCACCGTACTGGGCCCCGGCACCGCCATCGCCGCCGGGGAGACGGTCAAGCCCAAGACAATGCTCAACAGCGAGCATAAGGAGGTGTCCAGATGAAAGGCAAACTGCACGGAATCATCTTTTCCTATGAAAAGCGCAGCGGCATGCGGGAGCTGACTGAGTCCCGCATGCCCGCCTCCGTCCCCTTCGCGGGGCGCTACCGTCTCATCGACTTCATCCTCAGCAGCATGGTCAACGCCGGCATGACCGACGTGGGCGTAGCCATCCAGGGCAACTACCAGAGCCTGCTGGACCACCTGGGTTCCGGCAAGGACTGGGACCTGAGCCGGAAGCACGGCGGACTGCGCCTGCTGCCCGCCTTTGCCGACGACAACATTGTGGGCGGCATCCGGGAGTACCGGGGCAAGATGGAGGCCCTGGCGGGGGTCCGCTCCTATCTGGAGGGCATCCGCCAGAAGCACGTGGTCCTGGCGGACAGCGACCTCATCATCAACATTCCCATGCAGGACGTGTATCAGGCCCACATCGCTTCCGGCGCGGATATCACCGCCGTATGCACCAGCAACGTGGAGTCTGACGCCGATGTAACCTTTTTCCGCCTGGATGATACCGGCCGGGTGCAGGAGACCCTGTTCCCCCTCCGGGACCGCACCGGCTGCCACCGCTCCCTGGAGATCTATGTCCTTTCCAAGGAGCTGCTGCTGAACCTGGTGGACGAGTGCATGAGTCATGATCTGGCCAGCTTCCGGGGTGCGGTACTCCAGGCCAAGGCCAGGGAACTCCACATCCAGAGTTACGTCTGGGACGGCTACGCCGCTCAGATCCGCTCTGTGAAGGAATACTATGACCGCTCCCTGGAGCTGCTGGACCCGGCCATCCGCCGGGAGATCTTCCCCGCCGGCCGGCCCATCCATACCAAGGAGCGCAACGACGCGTCTACCTACGTGGACCCCGCCGGGGTCTGCTGCAACTGCCTCGTGGCCGACGGCTGCACCATTGAGGGCACGGTGGAGAACTCCATCCTCTTCCGGGGCGTCAGTGTGGCCAAGGGCGCGGAGGTGAAGGGCTGCATCCTCATGCAGGACACCACCGTCAGCCGGGACGCGGTGCTGCAGAATGTCATCGCCGATAAGGACGTGGTGGTAAAGGAATCCTGCACCCTCATCGGTCACGCCAACTATCCCATGACCATCGCCAAGGGCAGCAAAGTGTAAGAAAAGTCATAAAGGAGGGGGATGTTCCTCCTCCTCCTTTATTGATTGCTACAATTCTGCGCCGGAAGACGGCGTAAAACGGCTGGAAATCTTTACTTTTCCGCCGGGGCGGAGTATACTGCCCATTGTGGGGAGCGGACACGCCGCCGCTGCGGGCGGCCCGGCTGGAACAGGGCGCTTCCCAAGCTCTAAAGGAGGTTTTTCCCAATGAAGATTTTGTTTGCGACTTCTGAGGCGGTTCCCTTCTGCAAAACCGGCGGCCTGGCCGATGTGGCGGGCAGCCTTCCCCAGGCTCTGGCCCAGGCGGGCAACGAGGTGGAGGTGATCCTGCCTCTCTATCAGCGGGTAGCGGACAAGTGGAAGGATCAGATGGAATTCATCTGCCACATCGAGGTGCCCCTGGGCTGGCGGCGGGTCTACTGCGGCCTGTTCCGTCTGGAGAAGGACGGCGTGATCTGGTACTTCGTGGACAACGAATACTATTTCAAGCGGGACGCCCTTTATGGACACTACGACGACGGGGAGCGCTACGGCTTCTTCTCCCGGTCCATCATCTCCCTGCTGCCCGCCCTCCAGTTCATGCCGGAGGTGATCCACTGCAACGACTGGCAGACCGCACTGGTGCCCATCTACCTGAAGGACGAGTGCGTGCGCTGGCCGGAGATCCGCGGAATCAAGACGGTGTTTACCGTCCACAATATTGAGTATCAGGGGCGTTACGGCAAGGAGACCCTGGAGGATCTCTTCGGTCTGGCCCCCGGCTGGTTCACTGACGGCACCATCGCCATGGACGGGGACGTGAACCTGCTCAAGGGCGCGCTGATGACCTGCGACGCCATCACCGCCGTCAGTCCCACCTATGCCCAGGAGCTGCGCTACTCCTTCTTCGCTCACGGCATGGAGAGCGTTATTCAGCGCAATGCCGGAAAGGTGTACGGCGTACTCAACGGCTTGGACATGGAGCGCTACGATCCCGCCAAGGGCACGGGCATCAAGGCCAAGTTCAGCGTGAAGAACATGGCCGGCAAGGCCAAGAACAAGGCTTGGCTCCAGGAGCAGATGAGCCTGGCGGCGGACCCGGAGGTGCCCATCATCGGCATCGTCAGCCGTCTGGTGAGCCACAAGGGTCTGGACCTGATCTGCAAGGTCTTCGATCAGATCATGGACCTCAACTGCCAGTTTGTTGTGCTGGGCAGCGGGGACTGGAATTACGAGCAGTTCTTTGAGCAGAAGCGGGGCCAGTACAACGGCCGGATGGGCCTCTACCGGGGCTACAACGAGGAGCTGGCCAACGCCATCTATGCCGGCGCGGACCTGTTGCTGATGCCCTCCAAGAGCGAGCCCTGCGGCTTGGCGCAGATGATCGCCATGCGCTACGGCACGGTGCCCATCGTCCGGGAGACCGGCGGACTGAAGGATACCGTCCATCCCTATGAGGCCTGGTGCGGCGCGGGCAACGGGTTCACCTTCGCCGACTACAACAGCGGCGACATGCTCTATGTCATCCGGCAGGCGGTGGAGCTGTATTACGACAAGCCCACGGAATTTGCCAATCTGCGCCGGGCCGGCATGACCGAGGATTTCAGCTGGAGCCGCAGCGCTCAGGCGTACAACGATATCTACAAGAGGATCTGTTCATAACGAAGCCACGATTCCAACCGGGCGGGGCTGCCTCTCTGCGCAGCTCCGCCCTTCTGCTCCACCAAACCAACAGAAAAGAGGACACACCGATATGGAAAAAATGACCAAGGACTCCATGAAGAAGGCCATTATTGACAAGCTGCGCCTGAACTTCGGTTGCACCGAGGAGGAGGCCACCGAAGCCAATATGATGAAGGCCTGCGCCATGGTATTGCGGGACCGGATGAGCGCCCACGCTGTAGAGACCCGCTCCAAGGTTCGAAAGCAGCAGCTCCGGCAGGTCCACTATATGTCCCTGGAGTTCCTCATGGGCCGCAGTCTGATGAAGAACGCCTACAACCTGGGCGTTGTCGAGCCCATGCGTCAGGCCATCGAGGATCTGGGCTTCAAGCCCGCCCATATTTTTGACATGGAGCCTGACGCGGGATTGGGCAACGGCGGCCTGGGCCGTCTGGCGGCCTGCTATCTGGACAGCCTGACCACCCTGGAGATCCCCGCCTACGGCTATTCCATCTGCTATGAGCTGGGCATCTTCAAGCAGAAGATCGTGGATGGACAGCAGCTGGAGCTGCCCGACAACTGGAAGGATCAGGGCGACGCCTGGCTGATCCCCCGCCCGGATGAGGTGGAGGAGGTCCATTTCGGCGGAAAGCTCCGTGAGTTCTGGGACGGCGGCCGGATGCACGTGGTCAACGAGGATTACACCCGGGTGCTGGCCGTACCCTGCGACATGTCCGTGGCAGGCTACGGCACCAAGCACACCAACGTCCTGCGCCTGTGGGATGCCAAGAGTCCCACGCCCATTGACATGGGCCTGTTCAGCCAGGGCCAGTATCTGAAGGCCAACGAGGAAAAGGCCATGGCTGAGGTCATCGCCAAGGTTCTCTACCCCGAGGACAACCACTATGAGGGCAAGAGCCTGCGCCTGCGCCAGCAGTATTTCTTCGTGTCCGCCACCATCCAGTCCATCGTCCGCAAGCACATTCAGGCCTACGGCACGCTCACCAATTTCCACGAGAAGAACGTCATCCAGATCAACGACACTCATCCCACTCTGGTCATCCCCGAGCTGATGCGCATCCTCATGGACGACGCGGGCCTGGATTGGGACACCGCCTGGAACATCACCTCCAACTCCGTGGCCTATACCAACCACACCGTACTGGCCGAGGCCCTGGAGCGCTGGCCCCAGCAGCTGATGCAGTCCTTGCTGCCCCGTATCTGGCAGATCATCTGCGAGATCGCCCGCCGGTGGCAGGAGAAGATCACCGCTTTCTACTGCGGCGACGAGAACAGGATCCGCAACATGGCGGTCATCTGGGACGGCGAGATCCGCATGGCCAACCTGTGCATTGCCGGCGGCATGGCGGTCAACGGCGTGTCCGCCCTCCACAGCGACATCCTCCGAAAGGACGTGTTCCGGGACGCCTGCAACATGGAGCCCGACAAGTTCAAGAACGTCACCAACGGCATCGACCACCGCCGTTGGCTGGCGGAGATCAACCCCGGCCTGAACCAGCTCATCTGCGACCTCACCGGCAGCAGCGCCTATCTTCTCCACCCCGGCGCGGAGCTGCCAAAGCTGGAGAAGTTTGCTGAGGACAAGGAGGTTCTCCTCCGTCTGGACCAGATCAAGCGGGCCAACAAGGAGGCCTTCGCCAAGTATGCCAAGAAGGCCCAGGGCTTTGCCATCAACCCCGACGCCATCTTCGACGTTCAGGTCAAGCGCCTCCACGAGTACAAGCGGCAGCTGCTGAACGTGATGCACATCATCCATCTCTACCACCAGCTCCAGGATAACCCCAACATGGAGGTGCAGCCCCACACCTTTATTTTCGGCGCCAAGGCTGCTCCCGGCTACGCTGTGGCTAAGCGGATCATCCGCCTCATCAACTCCCTGTCCGCCCAGATCAACCAAGACCCCATCTGCAAGGATAAGCTGCAGGTCTTCTTTATGGAGAACTACCGGGTATCCCTGGCGGAGCTGCTGATGCCCGCCAGCGAGGTGAGCCAGCAGATTTCCACCGCGGGCAAGGAGGCCAGCGGCACCGGCAACATGAAGTTCATGATGAACGGCGCGCTGACCGTTGGCACCCTGGACGGCGCCAACGTGGAGATGCACGAGGTACTGGGGGACGAGAACATGTTCCTCTTCGGCCTGAAGACCGAGGAGGTCAAGGAGATGCGGGACATCGGCTACAACCCCTTCAATCTCTATGCCCGGGATCCCAACCTCCACCGCGTGCTGGATCATATCAGCAACGGCTTCCGGGACGGCGTGCGCTACGACGACCTGGTACAGCAGCTGTTGCTGGGCGTGAACGGCTCCCCCGCCGACCAGTATATGCTCCTGGCCGACTTTGCTTCCTACTGTGCCGCCGAGCGGAAAATGACTGAGACCTATGCCGACCGCCAGAAGTGGAACCAGATGAGCCTGTGCAACATTGCCCGTTCCGGCATCTTCGCCGCCGACCGCTCCATCGCCCAATACGCCGACAACATCTGGCACGTACCTCACAAATAAGTGTGCGGCATGACAAAGGGACGTATCCGAAACGGATACGTCCCTTGCGTTTATACATTTGGTTTACGAAATGACCTTGCTCTCCACTTCTTCCCGCAGCTTCACGGCGAATGCCTCCAGGCTCATGGCACCCAGGTCCTCTCCGCCCCGGGTACGGACGGAGACAGTCCGGTTCTCCACGTCCCGGTCGCCCACCACCAGCATATAGGGGATCTTCTCCAGGGTGGCCTCCCGGATCTTCTTGCCGATCTTCTCGTTCCGGGCGTCCACCTCGCAGCGGAAGCCCAGCCCGTCCAGCTTGGCGGACACCTGGGCGGCGTACCCCTCCGCCCGGTCGGTGACGGGAAGCACCTTCACCTGCACCGGGGCCAGCCAGGCCGGGAACGCCCCGGCGAAGTGCTCGGTGATGCTGCCGATGAACCGCTCGATGGAGCCCAGCACCACCCGGTGGATCATGACAGGGCGGTGCTTCTGGCCGTCCTCGCCGGTGTACTCCAGCTCAAACCGTTCAGGCAGCTGGCTGTCCAGCTGAATGGTGCCGCACTGCCAGGTCCGGCCCAGAGAATCGGCCAGATGGAAATCCAGCTTGGGGCCATAGAAGGCGCCATCGCCCTCGTTAATGACAAATTCCTTGCCCATATCGGTAATGGCGGCTTTCAAGATGTCCTGATTGCGCTCCCACTCCTCCACGGTGCCGATATGGTCTTCGGGCATGGTGGACAGCTCAATGGTGTAGCTCAGGCCAAAGGTGGAATAGACCTCGTCAAACAGGCGGACGGTTTCCTGAATCACCTCCTGCATCTGGTCCCGAGTCATAAAAACATGGGCATCGTCCTGACTAAAGCAGCGCACCCGGAACAAGCCGTGAAGGGCTCCGGACAGCTCGTGGCGGTGGACCAGGCCGATCTCTCCCACCCGCAGGGGCAGGTCGCGATAGGAGTGAGGCTCACTGTCGTAGACCAGCATCCCGCCGGGGCAGTTCATGGGTTTGACCGCAAAATCCACTTCGTCGATGATGGTGGTATACATGTTATTCTTATAGTGGTCCCAGTGGCCGGATCGCTCCCACAGCTGACGGTTGAGCATAATGGGAGTGGAGATCTCCACGTAGCCATAC
>OFGC01002076.1_pt1 | contig 11085 bp, 10 predicted proteins | sample 1521691 | NCBI WGS metagenome assembly OFGC01 (sample SAMEA3504121, study PRJEB24116) | mouse gut metagenome | biome: mouse gut; feature: mouse-associated habitat; material: faeces | place: Denmark | collected 2011
TGGAGATGCTGCTCCCAGCCGTCATTTACATATGTCAAATCCAATACCGCATATGCCCTACGCACGATCTCCCTCCTCCCCGGCAGGGTCCCTTCTGCGCCCGTTCTCATGGAAGGTCCGCTTCAGCGCCGCCTCCACCGGCACAACCGACAGCACGGCGGCCGCACACTGCACGGCGGGGATCCCAATCCCCGCCGCGCCTATGGTCTCCGGCCCCTTCCCCCAGCAGCGCCACGGCAGAGATAACCAGCAGGACCCACCCCATTTTCCGCCACAGCCCCCCGCAGTAAGCGTGGGCAAAGGCCCAGGTCTCCCTGTTTTTCATGGACCTGGCCGTCCGATAGCCGTAGACGCTGTTCACGCGCTCCGGCGGCCTCGTCCTCCACAGCCCTCCGATCACCAGCATGCTCACCGGTATCAGCAGGCAGCATACCAGCATAAAACCCCAGAACATACACAGTCCCCCATCCTATGATGATATGCCCGTATCATATCACAGAAAATACCGCGCCGCAACCCAGTTTATGAAAAACACGGGACAGCTGCATACAGCAGCTGTCCCGCAAAAACGGCGCGTTGCGCCTCTATTTCCGATTGATTCGCAGTGTGTTGAGCACGCACAGCATGCACACGCCCACGTCGGCGAATACACCGGCCCACAGCTCCACATACCCCATGACGGACAGAAGCATCACCAGCACCTTGACGGCGATGGCAAAGATGATGTTCTCCGTGGCAATACGGCTGGTGCGGCGGGCAATGCGGATGCCAGAGGCGATTTTGCTGGGCTCGTCGCCCATGATGATGACGTCCGCCGTCTCAATGGCCGCGTCTGCCCCCAGGCCGCCCATGGCGATGCCGATGTCCGCGGAGGCCAGCACCGGCGTGTCGTTGATGCCGTCCCCGGCGTAGAGGAGCCGCCCCTTGCCGGTGAGATGGGACCGCAGGGTCTCCAGCTCCCGCCGGTGGGCCTCCAGCTCCTCGTACAGACCATCCACATATTCCAGGACTTCCTGCACCTGGCCGCTGTCGGCAGGATGCCCCCTGTGGGAAGCGTACATCATTTCCCCGACCGCACGCATCTGCAGCCCGATTTCCTCCTGCAAATCGCGGATCTCCCGCTCCAGCCGGAACTGGGACAGGGATTCCGCTGCCCGCCGTTCCACGGCGGAGGCTCCCTCCCGGAGAGCGGAGGCCGCATCCAGCGCGGCGTCTCCGGCACACCCCAGGACCTTATGCAGGGGATGGATGGTAATCTCAAATTTCATACTTCCTCCACTCTCAATCGTCATAAATACCGCCGCCAATAAACTCCCGGATCAGGGAGTTGGGCGCCACATAGCTCTCATCCAGAATCTCAAACCGGGGATACGCCTCCGCCAGCTGCCTGACCTCCTCGTAGCGCTCCATGTCCGGCGACACCCGCAGATGGTCAAACAGCGGCTGCGCGAAGGCCCGGATGACGCTGACCTCGTATGGCAGAGCGCTGTCGAAGACGATGCTGGCGTTGTCCTTGAAGGGAGAGATGTACAGCTTTTCTCCCCGGCGGACGTTGGCCCACATGCGTACCGTCACATCCGCTTTCCAGGCCCGGAACTTGCTGTCCCGCACCGTGCGCCGCTCCAGGCGCAGCCAGGTCCGCTTGAACACCACTTCCCCCGCCTCTCCCAGGATGTCGGAGCGGGCGGAAATGTACACCTTGGCCGCCTCCGGGTTCCGGCCGGTGATGATATCGTTGAGGGCGTGGATCCCCTCAAAAATAGCAATTTCATCGCTGCCCAGCTGAAGAGGCTGGCTCTTGATGTCCGAGCGCATCTGCCGGGCAAACTCAAACTTGGGGATCAGAATCTTCTCCCCACGGTCCAGAGCGGCAAAATGCCGGTTGAGCAGGTCCATATCCATGCAGAAGGGAGATTCATAATCAATCTGCCCATCCCGATTCCGGGGAGCGGTCTCCGGATCCACGGTTTTGAAGTAGTTGTCCATGGATACGGCATGGGAGTGGATGCCCATCTCCTCCAGCTTGGCCTCGATTTTCTTGGCGGTGGTGGTTTTGCCGGAGCCGGAGGGACCGGACAGAAGAACGATCCGTGACCTGCTGAGGTTGGCCGCAATCTTCCTGGCGGCGGCCTCGATTTTCTTGTTGTATGCCGCGTCGCTCTCCTGAACAAAGCCGCTGGGATCGCTGCGGACGGCGTCGTTGATCTGAGCGAGGGAATAAGCCATAAAATTCCTTCTCCTCTCTGCTGCGTTATACTATACGATATTTGCGTAAAACACCCGAAACACTTCCTGATTTGCGGCAATTTTCTCCGGACGCTGAATATACTCCTGGGGGAACTTCAGATTGAACACCCGCTCAATATGGTTCCTCGCCGGGTCCACCATCTTGGTGGAGCCCCCCGCCCCCAGGCTGAGGATGGTGTGAAGCTCCTCCATAATATAGATGTTGTACCACCCGGTTCCTCCCGGCCTGCACCAGCCCACATTTTCAAAGCTGCCGGACATGTACTTCTGCCGGTAGAGATAGTAGGGGGCAAACCCCGCGCCCCTCAAGGCGGGGGCAGCGTAATCCAGCATGGCGGCCACCTCCTCCACTGTGGGAATCCGGGTGCCCTCCAGGGTGATACGGCTTCCCTTCTTCAGGGAAAGGGTGTGAATGGTGATATTGTCTGTGCCGAAAGCGATGACCTCGTCCAGAGTCCTCCGGAAGCCCTCCGGCGTATCCTCCGGCAGCCCGGCGATGAGGTCCATGTTCACGTGGGGGAAGCCTGACGTCCGCACCAGTTCCATGGCGGCACGGATGCCGTCTCCGCTGTGCCGCCGCCCGATGGCGGCAAGGACCCGGTCATCCATGGACTGAGGATTGACGCTGATCCGGTCTACCCCGTTTTTCCGGAGAACCGCCAGCTTCTCCGCTGTGATGGTGTCCGGCCTGCCGGCCTCCACGGTGCGCTCCACGGCGCCGGCAAGGTTGAACCTTTCATTCAGCCGGCCCAGCAGCCGGTCCATCTGCTCCGCCGTCAGGGTAGTGGGGGTGCCGCCGCCCATATAGAAGGAACGGACACGCAGACCCAGCTCCTTCACCATGGACGCCGCGCTGTCCGCCTCCGCCAGCAGGGCCTGCAAGTAGGGCTCCACCAGATGAAAGGATTTTTCCACGCTGTTGCTGACAAAGCTGCAATAGGCGCACCGGGTAGGACAGAAGGGGATGCCCACATACAGGGATATCTCGTTTTTTTGCAGCTCCCTCTTGGCCTCCAGGCCAGCCTTGGCGCAGGGGAGGCACAGCTCCCGGCGGGATTCGGAAACAAAGTAGGTGTCCCGCAGGATGGAGTCCGCCTCGGCCTCGCTCTTCCCCTCCTCCAGCAGTCCCGCCGCCAGCTTGGCGGGGCGGATGCCGGTGAGGGCGCCCCAGGCGGGGGTAACGCCGGTAAGCGCCCGGGCCGCCTCAAAAAAGCTGAGCTTTACGGCCCGCTGCTTCAGACGCTCCTCCGCATATTCATCCGCCGCCGGAGAAATGCCCGTCTGTGCCGTACCCCGGGCGGTCTTTCCGTCCACGGACAGCTCCGTGACGGCGGATGCAGTCCCGCCATTCACAGACAGCTCCACCCGGGCCGTATTGGGGTCCTCCCCCTCATAGACGGGCCGCTCCTCCGGGAAGAAAGCCAGCAGGCTCTGCTCCACGGCATAGCGGTAGTCGTGTCCCTCAAAAAGCAGCTTCATCGGCCCGTTGCCTGCCGCACACAGGGGTTGGTCCGCCGCTCATGCTCCAGAGTGGACAGCGCCCCGTGGCCGGGGCAGACCTTGTAGTCCCCCTCCAGCTCCGCCAGGCGTTTCAGGGACCGCAGCATCGTTGCCCCGTCGCCCCCCGTCAGATCGTACCGTCCGCAGGTCCCGGCAAACAGGGTATCCCCGCAGAGCATCACGTCCTCCGCCAGGATCACCACGCTGCCCGCCGAGTGGCCCGGGGTATGAAGGACCTTCAGCGCCAGGCCGCCCAGAGAGAGGGTATCTCCTTCGCCGTAGGTCCGCTGGTTCTTTCCCGCGTGGGGGAAGAAGTAGTGAGGGTTAGGCTCATCCGCCGGGCACAGCTCCTTCTCATGGGCGTACACCGGCAAGTCCGGCCACTTCTCCAGCAGCGCGGGGATGGCCCCCACATGGTCCCAATGGCCGTGGGTCAGGAGGATCATCTGCGGCTCCAGGCCGCTCTTTTCGATCATGGACAGCACCCGCTCCGGGGAGCCGCCGGGGTCCACCACGGCGCAGGCCTTCGCGGCCTCATCGCCGATCAGGTAGCAGTTGGTGTCGATCTTCCCAACAGGGAGGGTGTCAAAAATCATAACAGGCTCCTTATCCCAACATTTTTGTTTTCAAAACCAGATTCTTTGCGTCCTTAAATCCTAATTTATCATAGAAATGTTCGTGCTTCGCATCATTCACCGACTGGAGTTGGATCAGCATCGCGCCCTTCTCCCTGACACGCCGCTCCAGCTCCCGCATAAACGCAGTGCCAAGGCCCTGATTCTGCCGCTCCCCGGCAACAACAATTTCAATCAGATCATACGCCTGACAGTCGTCGTACTGCTCAAAATACCCCATGGCGAAGCCCAGCAGCCGGCCCTTGTCCTCCAGCAGCAGGCCGAAGGCGTCCTCCCGGGTCATGACCTGATGGATGCGCTTAGTTGTGGTCTCAATGGTTCCCTCTCCGTCCTCATAGGCGTTGTAGTAGTCCACATACAATTTCGCCGTCCGAGGAAGGTCCTCCAGGGTAAAGGGTCTGTACTCCATATTATTTCTCCGTATCGAACAAAATGGTCACCGGGCCGTCGTTCTGGGAGAACACCTGCATATCCGCGCCGAATTCCCCGTGCTGGACGTCAAAGCCCCGCTCCCGGCAATGGGTCATGAATTTTTCGTACAGGGGGACAGCGAGGTCCGGCTTGGCCGCGCCGGTGAAGCCGGGGCGGCGGCTGGAGGTGTCGGCGTAAAGGGTGAACTGGCTCACCACTAGGATGCCGCCGCCCGCCTGCTCCAGACTGCGGTTCATTTTCCCGTTTTCGTCCTCGAAAATGCGGAGGTTGCATATTTTGTCCGCCAGCTTGACGGCGGTATCCTCGGTATCGCTGGGGCCGACCCCCAGAAGGATCAGATAGCCCCGGCCGATCTGGCCGTTGATCTTCCCGTCGATCTCCACCGACGCGGACCGCACCCGGGTCACGACTGCTCTCATATAAGCTCCTCCAAAAGAACAAATGTTTCACGTGAAACGCTTTGCTTTATCCCGCCGGGCGGTTCACCTTCATGACGCTGGAAATTTGATGGATCTTCCGCATGACCTGGTCCAGCTGCCTGGAATCCGTAACCGAGAGTGTCAGATGGAAAATGGCGAAGCCGTCGGCGGTGGTGTGGACGTTCAGGTTGCTGATGTTGACCTTGCAGGTACTCACGGCGGTAGAAATGTCCACCAGCAGGTTGGCCCGATCCTTGCACACCACTTCCAGTCCGGTGGTATAGGAATCCCGGATGTCGTCGCTCCAGCTGACCTTGATCCAGCGGCCCTGGTTGGCCTCTACGTGGTGATCCGGCTGGGCGTTGGGGCAGTCCCTGCGGTGGACGGATACGCCGTAGCCCCGGGTGATGAAGCCGATGATCTCGTCCCCCGGCACGGGGGCGCAGCACTTGGAGAACTTCACCAGACAGTTGGAGAGGCCCTCCACCACGATGCCCTTCTCGCTCTTGACCTTCTTGGGCAGAGCGGACTGCTGGGCGGCCTTGGCCTCCTGGGCCGCTTTGGCGGCGGCCTCCTCGGCGGCCTTGGCCATGGCTGCGGCCCGGTTGATCTGGAGCAGCTCGTCCCGGACCCTGTTTACCGCCTTCAGGGCCGTCAGGCCTCCGTAGCCGATGGCGGCATACATCTCGTCCAGAGACTGAAAGCTCACCCGCTTGAGGATGCTGGGCAGCACGTCGGAGGCCGTGATCTGGCTCATGGTGAGGCCCACATGCTTCAGCTCCGACTCGAAGGAAGCCCGGCCCTGGGCGATGTTCTCCTCCCGGCGCTCCCGCTTGAACCACTGGCGGATCTTGCTGCGGGCCTCGCTGCTCTTGGCGATCTTCATCCAGTCCCGGCTGGGGCCGTGGGCGGCCTTGGAGGTGTTGATCTCCACCACGTCGCCGTTGTGGAGCTGGTAGTCGAAGCCCACCATCCGGCCGTTGATCTTTGCGCCCACCATGGTGTTGCCGATGGCGGAGTGGATGGAGTAGGCAAAGTCGATAGGGGTGGCTCCGGCGGGGAGGTTGATGACGTCCCCCCGGGGGGTGAAGACGAAGACCTCGTCGGCGAACATGTCCACCTTCAGGGAGTGGATGAACTCCTCCGCGTCGGCGTCCTCCTGATTTTCCAGCAGGCGGCGGATCCACTCGTAGTCCGCCTCGCCTCCCTCCTTCTTGATACCCTGCTTGTACTTCCAGTGGGCGGCCACGCCGTACTCGTTGATGGCGTGCATGTCATAGGTGCGGATCTGCACCTCGAAGGGAATGCCCTCCTCCCCGATGACGGTGGTGTGGAGGGACTGGTACATATTGGGCTTGGGGGTGGCAATATAATCCTTGAACCGGCCCAGAATGGGCTTGTAGATGTCGTGGACCACGCCCAGGACGTTATAGCAGTCCTTCACCGTGTCCACCAGCACACGGAAGGCGAACAGGTCGTACAGCTCCTCCATGGTCTTCTCCTGGAGGTACATTTTCCGATAGATGCTGTAGGGGTGCTTCACCCGGCCGTAAACGGTGGCGTGGGGGACATTCAGCTCCAGCAGGCGGCAGCTGATCTCCTCCTGGACCCGGCTCATGAACTGGCCGTGTTCCGCGCTGGCCTGGGCCAGCTTCCGGTTGATCTCATCGTAGGCCACCGGGTCCAGATATTTTAAGGACAGGTCCTCCAGCTCCCATTTCATCTTCGCCAGACCCAGGCGGTGGGCGATGGGGGCGTAGATCTCCATGGTCTCGAAGGCCTTCTTCTTCTGCTTGGCGGGGGTCTGGTACTCCATGGTGCGCATGTTGTGGAGCCGGTCGGCGATCTTGATAAGGATCACCCGGATATCCCGGCTCATGGCGAAGAGCATCTTGCGCAGGTTCTCCATCTGCTCCTCTTCCATGGTGGAGTATTTTACGCGGGTCAGCTTGGTGACCCCGTCCACAATGTCCGCCACCGTGACGCCGAAGCGCTTGGCGATGTCCTCGTAAGTACAGTCGGTGTCTTCAATGCAGTCGTGAAGCAGAGCGGCAATGATGGACTCGCTGTCCAGGCGCATCTCCGCTACGATCTGGGCCACATGGATGGGGTGGGTGATATAGGGAGAGCCGTCCCGGCGCATCTGCTCGCCGTGATGCTCCCTGGCGTATTCATAGGCGGCCCTGATCTGGGTCAGATCCGCGGAGATGTTGTATCCGCGGATGGTTTTTTCCAGATGCTCATACCGCTCTTCCACTGAGACCATAGGTCACTTGGCTCCCTTCTCGTCCTGCCCCAGGATCCGGCGCAGCCGTCGCACGTAGGCGCTCTGCTCCAGATCGGCCCGGCACCCGGGCCTGGGGCGCACTATCATCATATCCTCCCGGCACTCCAGGGTGACAAGGCCCCGCTCGGCGAAGACCTCCAGCCCCAGGGCGGTCCGGAGAAAGGATTCTGTTCCGTCCAGCGCTCCAGCCAGACGCCGCAGGGCGGGCAGCCGGGACACGGCGCCCTCTGTCTCCGGCTCCAGGCGCTCAATGGCCCGCCACAGCGCGGCAAACTGCCGCCGCTCCGGCAGCAGGCGTCCTGCCTCCTGTTCCGAGACAGGCAGTCCCTCCACGAGGCGCCCGATCAGCTCCAGACACTCCCGCTCCCGCTGGCTGGGGCCTGCGGCGGGGCGCAAATCCACCAGCTGCAGCTGGACGCTGCTGACTCCCCGGAATTCATTCACCTGCAAGTGAAAGGCAACGTCCACCCTCATCCCCGGGGCAACCCCGCAGGCGGCGGCGGTGGCGGAAAAGAAGATGGCGTCAAACCGGTATTCTCCCTTGGCCAGGCGCAGCTTCAAATGCCGGTTCTGGCCCACGCCCTGCATACTCTCCACCCGGACGCCCATCATGGCGAAGACGGGCCGCTCGTTGCCGGAGCCATAGGGCTCCAGGCGGGAGAGCGCCTCCATCTCCTCCAGCGTCACACAGGCGGGATCCCGGATCACCACGTCCAGGGCCAGGGAGGATACAGGCTTCTCACCATTGCAGAACGCGCACACGCAGCGGTTCATCCGCCGCCGGAAAGCGGGGATGTCCTCCTCCCGGATATTGAAGCCCGCGGCCAGCTCATGACCGCCGAAGTCCACCAGCAGATCCTGGCAGGACTCCAGGGCGGCGAAGAGGTTGAAGCCTCCGTAGCTCCGGCAGGAGCCCTTGCCAATCCCGTTTTGCAGATGGATCATAAAGCTGGGGCAGGAATATTTCTCGCTGAGGCGGCTGGCCACAATGCCCACCACGCCCTGATGCCATGACTCGCTGGAGAGTACCAGGGCGCTGCGCTCCCCGTCCGGGAGGAACTCGATCTGTTCTACAGCCTGGGCAAAAATCTCCTGCTCCACCGCCTGACGCTCCCGGTTCAGGCCGCACAGCTCCCGGGCCAATACCTCCGCACGGGCGGGATCATCGGTCAAAAGCAGGTCGGCGGCCAGCTCTGCCGCCCCCATGCGCCCCGCGGCGTTGATCCGGGGGGCCAGGACGAAGCCGATCTGAATGGAGGAGATCTCCCGGTCCGCCAGCCCCGTCTCCCGCAGCAGAGCCTGCAGGCCCAGGAAATCCGTGCTGCCGATGGCCTCCAGCCCCCGGCAGACAATGGTCCGGTTCTCGCCGGTCATGGGCATCACATCCGCCACCGTGCCGATGGCGGCCAGAGTGCAGTAGCGGGCGAAGAGGGACTCCTCCCTCTGCTCGTCCAGAGCCAGCACCAGCTTCAAGGCTACGCCCACCCCTGCCAGATGCTTGAAGGGGTAGGGGCAGTCGCTCCGCCGGGGGTCCACCACCGCCGCCGCGTCGGGAAGGACCTCCCGGCACTCGTGGTGGTCGGTGATGACCAGGTCCAGCCCGATCTCCCGGGCCCAGCGGGCCTCTTCCACGCCGGTGATGCCGCAGTCCACAGTAATCACCAGGGTCACACCCTGGTCATTGAGGGCGCGCAGGGCTTCCTTCCCCAGGCCGTAGCCGTCCTCCACCCGGCGGGGGATATATTTAAGACAATCCGCTCCCCGGGAACGGAGGTAGTCCACCAGCAGCACCGTGGAGGTGATGCCGTCCACATCGTAGTCCCCGAACACCGCAATCCGCTCCCCATCCGCCAGAGCGCGGCGGATGCGATCGGCGGCTCTGTCCATGTCCTTCATCAGATAGGGGGAATGGCTCAGCTCCCGCTCCCGGTCCAGGAGAAGGGCGGCCTCCTCCGGGGAGGAAACGCCCCGGACGGAGAGCAGCTGAGAGAGGAGCATAGGATATCCCGCCGCGCAAAGGCTCTGCGCGGCGGCTTCATCACAGTCTCCGCCTGTCCATCTGGCGTATTTCATTGGGCATTCCCCTCTCTCCCGGATTGTGTGCCGGCCAATTTCGTAAACAAAGCATATTATAGCAAAAAAAGCAGAAAAGGTAAAGACTTTATTTCCGATGGGAAGTGTCCAAATGCGCGGTTAAAGGAAGTCAAACACAGAAAAGGGGACAGAAGGGCCTGGATATCCGGAACGATAGAGGTACTTTTGAAGTCCAAAGCGGTTATAGGCCCGTATGAAAACAGTAGACAGAGCCTGCTTATAATGTCACTTATGCGCATGCTTAGTTGGAATTTGGTGAATCTGCCACAAAATCTCCTTGATAATTACATCAAATTATATATTATGAGGTATCACGTAACGAAATGCACTACGTTGCAGATATAATCCCAACATTAAAATGGCGTGGCGGAAGATTAGGTGTTCGGCTGGCACTCTTTCCAAAAGATATTGAGAAGTTATTTGCTGAGTACCGAGAAGCTTATTTTGCAGCCCGCATAACTGAAAAGGCTAACACCAAGAACAGCGATACATTCAATTTGTTTCCTAAAGACCTCTGTGAGTTTCTAGGGAAAAAGTTGAACATGTATTTTTCTATCAAAGCGTATATTCTTGATCCTGCTTATTCTGGAAGTGATTTGCCGCAGCCAACGCTATTTGAACTCGAATGTCTTACAGATAATCCCTTAAAAGGTATTGTTAAAGTGGATATGATCAATGCGCAGCGTGGTTTTTCAGATGTTTATACAGTCGAAATTAACGAACAGGGCAACGACTGGAGGGTTTCTGTCTCCTGCAAGACCAAAACGAACACCAATGATGAAACAATCAAACTGTATATTCCTGATGTTGATTATGGCGATGTAAATTTGAGTGCTGACAGCGGACATTTGACTTGCGACCTTATCAGGTCTGGCAATATTGTAGGCAACTTCAATATGGCGTCCGTCTTTTTGACCTTGCCAGAGGGCTTCGCTGGCTCGGTGGACGCTACAGCCAACAGTGGATATTTTCAGCTAATTTCCCAAGATGATTTCAAGAATACCACTGCGACTATTACAGATAACGGCAGTTGGGGCGAGATATATAGGCCGAAAAATTTCAAGGAAAGTGGAAATTTGGCTACCTTCACAGATGGCACTGGAGCTAATGTAATTCAGATAACACGGAAAGGCTCCGGTGTAATGGGGATTTATACCTCGGACGCATTTGACACATCGAATTTCCCGGATGACTGGAAAGACTTGTGGCAGGACGAATGGCAGGGCAAGCCTTGGGAAGATGATTGGTGGCAAAATACCTGGCAGGAAGATAACGATTGAACCAAGTATTCGTATCAAGTAAAAGGCGTATTGCAGGGATATTCAAAAAGTGATTGTCGCCCAGCGGTAAATAAAAAAACCGTTGTTTCGGCGGCTGGTATCTATGCGCCCAAACAAAATACAAGTAGCCATGCGGCGGTTTTGAAATAGTAAATTTCAAGCCGCCGCTTTCTTTTGAAAAACGGAAAACG
>OFGC01002077.1_pt1 | contig 11068 bp, 9 predicted proteins | sample 1521691 | NCBI WGS metagenome assembly OFGC01 (sample SAMEA3504121, study PRJEB24116) | mouse gut metagenome | biome: mouse gut; feature: mouse-associated habitat; material: faeces | place: Denmark | collected 2011
AATGAAAAAAGAGCGATAATTCGGGCTTTGTCGAGTTTCCGAGACTGCTCAAATAAAGGAAGGGAGGATGAGAGCAGAACAGTAACCTTCTATCCGATCCATGGCGGCAGGCATGGATTTTCCAGGAAACACGATAGAGCAGCGATACGGCATCTGCAGCCGTTTCTTACCTCGGCCAGATGAAATGGACTCCCGCCCGGAATGCTATTGACAGTCGGAAAGCTTCCTTGTATAATTAAACTGTAAGTTTAATTATACAAGGAGGAACATATGGGACGAAGAAAAAAAGAGCCTAGAGGCGTGCACCGGGAAAATATAGCGTCTGCGGCATCGGCATTGTTTATGGAAAAAGGAATTGCCGCAACATCTATGGACGATATAGCAAAAGCCGCGGGATACAGCAAGGCAACGCTATACGTGTATTTTGAAGACAAAGAAGAAATTGCAGGTATTTTAGTTCTGAAAAGTATGAAAAAGCTTTACAGCTACATATCAGACGCGCTTACACAGCAGGAAGCCACAAAAGCAAGATATGATTTTATCTGCCGCGGCCTGGTGCAGTATCAGGAAGAATTTCCTTTTTATTTCAGTCTGGTGTTGGATAAAATCAACATTGATTTTGAGAGCCATGACTATCTGCCGGAAGAAAAGGAAACCTATCAAGTGGGGGAGGAAATAAATAAAAAGCTAAAGCATTTCTTGATATCCGGCATGGAAAAAGGAGATTTGCGAGGCGATTTAGAAGTGATGCCTGCCATATTTGCCTTTTGGGGTATGCTTTCCGGAATCATTCAGCTTGCCGCAAACAAAGAAGAATACATTAAAGATGCAATGGGATTATCTAAGGATATGTTTTTGGAATACGGATTTTCAATTATTTATAATTCGATTGCAGACAAGGATTGCCGCCCCTCTTGCACGCAAAATAATCATACTGAAGAGATTGAGAGGTGTCCGAAATGAAATTATCCCGAAAAAGAATCTTTTTGTCTACGGCAGCAGTCCTTTTCTTTGCGGGCTTGATTTTTGCGGCAGTTTACCTGAAAAGTGTGGCAGATTATAAAAGGGCGGTAAAAGAAACCGCTTTTAGCGGCATAGATATTTCCAATATTCCCGACGGAATTTATGTGGGTGAATATGACGTGAATTTTATATATGCCAAGGTGGAAGTGACGGTTCGGAATGGAGTAATTACAAGCATTGATATTTTGGAGCACAAAAACCAACGCGGAAAACCCGCAGAGGTTGTCACTGACAGAATTATAGAGGAGCAGAAAATAGATGTTGACGCAATATCAGGCGCAACAAATTCAAGCACCGTCATAAAGAAAGCTGTTGAAAATGCCATCAATGGGATATCCTATTGACAAATGCAAAGCGGATGAGGTATACTTGAAAACGAGTTAGCGGCCACTAACACAAGGGGCCGCTTTTGTCAGGGTCAATGATTAGCCTTTGCTAACTCATATGGCGCTGCCGGAAAATATGAAAGTGGGGAAAAGCATAATGATGATCAATAAAAGGTTGATCGGGACTGTCAGTGAAAGTAAAAAATACATAGCGGGAAATGTGGCAGTGCAGTGGTGCTCTCTTGTCGCAAACATTGTCATGATGACGGCAGTGACGAGTCTGCTTGCATCCCTTTTCACAAAAACAGCAGATAAAAACAGTGTGTTCATAACTGCGGCTGTGGCGGTTATAGCTGTCTTAATCCGTTTCAGCTGTACGATTCTCTCAAGCCGTATGGGGTATCTCTCATCCAAAATGGTGAAAAGACTTCTGCGTGAAAGGATATATACAAAGTTACTGGAGCTGGGCGCTTCTTATAAGGAGCAGGTGAAGACCTCTGAGGTGGTCCAGGTGGCAGTGGAGGGCGTGGAGCAGCTGGAGACCTATTTCGGCGCATATCTTCCGCAGTTCTTTTACGCTATGCTGGCACCCCTTACCCTGTTTGTGTATCTGTGCTTTGTAAATGTGCTGTCCGCTATTGTTCTGCTCGTCTGTGTGCCTCTGATCCCCATTGCAATAGCCGCGGTGCAGACATGGGCGAAAAAGCTGTTGTCAAGGTATTGGGGACAGTATACGGCGCTGGGAGATACCTTTCTGGAAAACCTGCAGGGACTTACCACGCTCAAAATCTATCAGGCCGATGATTTCAAGAATGAGGAAATGAATTGTGAAGCGGAAAAGTTCCGGAAGATCACTATGAAAGTTCTGACCATGCAGCTGAATTCCATTACCATTATGGATTTGGTTGCTTACGGCGGTGCGGCATTGGGAGTAATTATGGCGGCGACGCAGTTTCAGGCAGGAAAGGTTTCTCTTTCGGGATGTCTTTTGATTATCCTGCTATCATCGGATTTCTTTATCCCCATGCGCCAGTTGGGAAGCTTTTTCCATGTTGCCATGAACGGAATGGCGGCCAGCGATAAGATTTTCCGGCTGCTTGATTTGTCGGAAGGAGCAGAAAAAACAGAAAGCTTTCCCGGAAACGGCACCGTTTCATGTTCTGATTTGCATTTTTCCTATGGCGGGGAGGATATAACGGATTCGAGCGGGAGAGAAATTCTGCATGGAATCCATATGAAAATTCCAAAAGGCGGATTTGTTTCCATTGTGGGGGAGAGCGGTTGCGGGAAATCCACCATGGCGTCGATATTCATGGGAAGAAATCAGGGATATTCCGGTTCGGTGAAGCTTGGCGGCAAAGAACTGAGGGATATAAAAGAAGAGGAGCTGATGAAAAATATTACATATATCAGCCATCAGAGCTATCTTTTCAAGGGGACGGTAAGGGACAATCTCCGAATGGGAAAACCCGACGCCTCCGACGCGCAGCTGTGGGAGGTTCTGGAACAGGTGAAGCTGTCGGGCTTTTTGAGAGCGGAAATGGGGCTTGACACGCTTCTTACGGAAAAAGCTTCTAACCTTTCAGGCGGCCAATGCCAGAGACTGGCACTGGCAAGGGCGCTGCTTCATGATAGTCCCGTATATATTTTCGATGAAGCCACTTCCAATATTGACGTGGAGAGTGAAAACGATATTATGAGAGAAATTCACGGGCTTGCCGGACATAAAACGGTTATTCTGATTTCACACCGCCTTGCCAATGTGGCGGCCTCGGATAAGATTTATGTGATGGACAACGGAAACATTGCGGAGAGCGGAAGCCACGAAGAGCTGCTGGAAAAGGGTGGGATTTATGCGGAAATGTGGAATACACAGCAAAAACTTGAAAATTACGCAGACACCGTAAAGGGATATTCAAATGGTCATTTTTTGGACAAGAAAGGACCGAACAGAGAGAAGGAACTGAAGAGAGAGAAGGACCAAACAGAGGAAAGGACGGTGTAAGGGGATGAAAAGAAGGAGCGGGTTTGCGGTTATGGCAAGGCTTATCGGCCTGGTGAAGCCTCTTACGGGATTTATGATTCTGGCGGTCATAATGGGTTTGGCCGGACATCTATGCGCCTCCTTTATCACAATTCTGGGCGGAAATGCAGTGCTGGGTCTGCTTGGTTTCGATATGGCTTTAAGCTTGAAGACCATATCTGCCTGTGTGCTTGTGTTTGCCGTAATGCGGGCAGTGCTGCGGTATGGAGAGCAGTCCTGCAATCATTTTATTGCATTTAAGCTGCTTGCTTTGATTCGGGATAAGGTATTTCGTGCGCTGCGCAGGCTTGCTCCTGCGAAGCTGGAGGGCAGAGACAAGGGGGATTTGATTTCGGTTATTACTTCGGATATCGAGCTGCTGGAAGTATTTTACGCACACACGATCTCGCCTATAGCGATTGCTTTTCTGTATACAGTCATTATGTGCCTGTTCATCGGCTCCTTTCATCCTGTGCTGGGGCTTCTGGCTCTTCTTGCATACCTGACGGTTGGAGCCGCGATACCGCTTATCACCTCAAAATTAAGCGGCAGGGGCGAATCAGCAGCAGGGGCGGAATTTCGTGCCGAATCGGGAGAATTAAGCGGATTTGTCCTTGACAGCCTGCGTGGGCTTTCCGAAACGATACAGTATGGCCGGGGTGAGGAACGTCTTGCACAGATGAATAAGAGGACGGATGCCCTTTCGGTAATTGAAATGCGTTTGAAGCGTACTGCCGGAAGAAATATGGCGGTTACGAATACTGTGATTCTCATTTTTGACTTGGGAATGCTGCTTTTATCCGCAATGCTGTATCAAGAGGGCATTGTAGATTATACGGGAGTACTGGTTCCCACCATCGCACTGTTTTCTTCCTTCGGGCCTGCCGTGGCACTGGCGAACCTGGGAAGCACGTTACAAAATACCTTTGCGGCGGGAAATCGTGTGCTGGATATTCTGGACGAAATGCCTGCCGTGGAGGAAGAGGCGGGGAAAAAGGAGACTGTCTTTGACGGCGCCTGCGCGGAGAATGTCAGTTTTTCTTACGGAAGGCCTTCTGACGGAGCGGAGGTGATTCTGGATCGTGTGTCCCTGCGGATTCCAAAAGGTCAGATTATCGGGCTCGTGGGGAAAAGCGGCAGCGGAAAATCCACGTTGTTAAAGCTGTTTATGCGCTTCTGGGATGTGAGAAGCGGAAAGGTGGAGATTTCGGACAGAAATATTAAAGAAATCAATACGGCTGATCTGAGGAATATGGAAAGCTTTATGACACAGGAGACATATCTGTTTCATGACAGTATAAGGAATAATCTGCGGATTGCGAAGCTGGACGCGTCGGATGGGGAAATTGAGGCAGCCTGCCGCAAGGCCTCCGTCCATGATTTTATTATGAGCCTTCCCGAGGGATACGATACACCTGTGGGTGAGCTTGGGGATACGCTTTCGGGAGGAGAGCGGCAGCGGCTTGGACTTGCCAGGGCATTTTTGCATGATGCGCCTCTTCTGCTGCTTGACGAGCCCACCAGTAATCTTGACAGCTTAAATGAGGCGGTTATACTGAAATCTCTGCGGGAGGAGCGGGACGGAAAAACGGTGGTGCTGGTGTCCCACAGACAGTCCACCATAAGGATTGCAGATAATACATACAAAGTGGAAAGTCTGTCGCAGACAGGGCGTCTTTCATAAGGAGGGAGGATGAGAATGAAACTTAAAAAAATATTATATGTCATTTTAGGATGTATCGGTGTTGCGCTGGGAGCTTTAGGAGCGGTGCTTCCGCTTCTGCCTTCTTTCCCGTTCCTTCTGCTTGCGGCATTCTGCTTTGCCAGAAGCTCGGAAAAGCTGCATAAATGGTTTACGGGAACCAAGCTGTATAAAAACAATCTGGAAAGCTATGTAAAGGGCAAGGGCATGACCAGAAAAACCAAGATTAAGATTATGGTCACGGTGACGCTTTTGATGTCGGTGGGATTCGTCATGATGGACCAGGTTCCTGTGGGAAGGGTGGTCCTTGCATGTGTCTGGGTGTTCCATATTTTCTATTTTCTGCTCGGCGTCAAAACGATCCGGGCAGGGGAATAAAGCCGCTGCCGGCTTGCGCTCCTGCCGGTTGTATATTATAATTATGTGGAAGTGTTCAGCAATTATCTGCAGGGGAAGGCAGTGTTTTCCGGAGGGGTAGGGCTATGAAATGATCGGATTAAAACGAGGATGCGTAAAGCTTTATGAGCATGAGACAGAGTGGGAGATTGAAGCCCAAAATACCATTTCCCGGCTGAAAGAAATATTAGGCGGTGTGATTAAGGATATTCAGCATGTGGGCAGCACCGCAGTATTTTCCATAAAGGCAAAGCCCATCATCGATATTGCCCTTGCGGTAGACAGCTTTGATGAAATTCTCGCCCATGAAGGTGCACTTAAGGCGGAAGGGTTCTATTATCGCCCCAATGTACAGTCGTCGCTGGGCAGTCAATTGCTGTTTGCCTGCGGGAACTTTTATCAGGGAACGGGAGACCTGCAGACACACTTTATCCATGTGGTTCTGACTGACAGTATGGAGTGGATCAATTATATAAACTTCAGAGATTATCTTAACAACATGCCGTCTGTTGCGAAAGCCTATGAGGACTTGAAGCTGTCTCTTGCCATGCAGGCCCCCGTTGACGGCGGAAGAGAGAAATACTGCAGCGGTAAGCATGACTTTATCGTTTATACTTTAAGGAAAGCGCTGGTTAATTCGTATCTGGGAAAAGTGGCTGACATTTCCATTGACCGGCCAATGGGCAGTGTGCACCCTGAACATAAGGATATCATTTATCCTGTGAACTATGGATTTATTCCCAATATTTTAGGCGGTGACGGTGAGGAGATGGACGTTTATCTGCTTGGAGTAGACCACCCGGCGAAGGAATATAGAGCCCGTGTGATCGGAATTGTACACCGGCACAATGATGTGGAAGACAAGCTTGTTGCCGCGCCCGACGGAATGCATTATACAAAAGAAGAGATTGCAGAGGCAGTACACTTTCAGGAACAATATTTCGATAGCGAAATTGAGGTGCGGTGTGATGCCGGAGATAAAACGAGTACATGACAAAAAATGATACAGGAGGGGAATAATCGTCCGGCGATTGTCCCCTCCTGTACTATTTCCACTATTTCCGCATGGCGGCCCGCTTCCGCAGGGTGGGATCCAGAATTTTTTTGCGGATCCGAAGCTTGCTGGGGGTCACCTCCAGCAGCTCGTCAGTGTCGATAAAATCCAGTGCCTGCTCCAACGACAGGATTCTGGGAGGCGTAAGCCGAAGAGCCTCATCAGCGCTGGAGGAACGAGTGTTGGTGAGCTGCTTTTTCTTGCAGACATTGACCTCGATGTCCTCGCTGCGGCCCGTCTGGCCTACCACCATGCCGGCGTACACCTTTTCGCCGGGGCCGATAAACAGACTTCCCCGCTCCTGTGCGTTGTACAGGCCGTAGGTGATGGCCTCGCCCGCCTCGAAGGCGATCAGGGAGCCCTGTCTTCTGTATTGAATATCTCCCTTGTAGGGGGTGTAGCCGTCAAATACGGTATTCATGATGCCGTTTCCCTTGGTGTCCGTGAGAAACTCTCCCCGGTAGCCGATGAGACCTCTGGCAGGAATGGAAAATTCCAGCCGGGTGTAGGTGCCGCCTGAGATGGAGGACATATTCTGAAGCTCTCCCTTGCGCTGCCCCAGCTTTTCGATAACGGCTCCGGCAAATTCATTGGGCACGTCGATATAACACAGCTCCATAGGCTCCGTGCGCTTACCGTTCTCATCGGTGCGATAGAGAACCTCTGCTTTGCTCACCGCAAATTCGTATCCTTCCCGGCGCATGTTTTCCACCAGCACGGACAGATGCAGCTCGCCCCGGCCCGAAACCTTGAAGCATTCCGTGGTGTCGGTTTCCTCCACCCGGAGAGAGACGTCTGTGTTCAGCTCCCGGAACAGTCTGTCCCGGATGTGACGGCTGGTGACATATTTTCCTTCCTGCCCTGCCATGGGAGAATCATTTACCATAAACTGCATGGCAATGGTGGGCTCACTGATCTTCTGGAAGGGGATGGGAATCACATGATCGGGAGAGCAGAGGGTGTCGCCGATCCGGATATCGCTGATGCCTGAAATGGCTACGATAGAGCCTATGCCTGCTTCCCGCACCTCCGTTTTATTCAGCCCGTCAAACTCATACAGCTTGCTGACCTTTACTTTTCTCTGGTTTTCCGGCTCATGATGATTGCAGATCACCACTTCCTGATTCACCCGGATCACCCCGTTGTCTACCTTGCCTACGCCGATACGTCCCACGTATTCGTTATAGTCGATGGTGCTGATCAGAACCTGAGTGCCTGCCTCCGGGTCGCCCTCCGGAGCCGGAATATAGTTTACGATGGTTTCGAATAATGGTTCCATGCTGGTTCCGGGAACCTGAGGATCCGTAGAAGCCACGCCGGTTTTGGCGGAGGCATATACAAAGGGGCAGTCCAGCTGGGAATCGTCCGCGTCCAGCTCCAGAAACAGCTCCAGAACCTCGTCCACCACCTCGCCGGGCCGGGCTTCGGGCCGGTCAATCTTGTTGATGCACACGATGACGGGAAGCTTCAGCTCCAGAGCCTTGCGCAGCACAAATTTAGTCTGGGGCATGGCGCCCTCAAAAGCGTCTACCACCAGGATGACGCCGTTCACCATCTTGAGTACCCGTTCCACCTCCCCGCCGAAATCAGCGTGTCCGGGAGTGTCGATGATGTTGATCTTTGTGTTTTTATACATGACGGCAGTGTTTTTGGAGAGAATGGTGATTCCTCTCTCCCGCTCGATGTCGTTGGAGTCCATGACCCGTTCCGCCACCTCCTGGCCTTCCCGGAACACGCCGCTTTGCTTTAGCAATTCATCTACCAGCGTAGTTTTGCCATGATCCACATGGGCGATAATGGCAACATTTCTGATATCCTCTCTTTTCTGCTTCAAAAATATACCTCCCTGTCCGCAGGATACCCCCTGTCAGTAATTTTTCCTGCCTGTGCGGCTGCAATCCGACGGTTTATCTGCATGCAGTTTATAGCAAAACAGACGGACCGCCGGATCAGCAGCACACAGATAGAATTTTTTTCAAAAAATGGTTTATTATGGCGGTATTTGTTATATAATTGCGGATAACGTATCAATTTGTTCCAAGGTGTAAATGAAAACATTTGATCCCTTTTCAAACTGCTACAGTATAGCACCATTCTGCCGCAGATGCAAGGGTTTGTGCAGGGGGCGGAAAATAAATGAGTGCAAATCAATATCAAGATTAACGGAAAAGTGGTAAAAAATCAAAAAATTTAAAGAAAAACGAAGAAATACGCGACGAAAAAGTGTACTAAATATAAGCGTTTTATTGTATATATAGTATTATCCGCGGGTCATGCCCGCGGTGTTACCGGAAAAAGTCTTAGCGTAAGAAGGGAGAACGAAAATGACAGATAAGGTAATTGAAAACAACCAGGTGACAGTCATGGGGGAGGTCGTGAGCGACTTTTCCTTCAGTCATGAAATATTCGGGGAAGGATTCTATATGGTAGATGTCAGATGTAAACGCCTCAGCGAAAGCTATGATATCATACCCGTAATGGTATCTGACCGGCTGCTGGATGTGACTGCGGATTACATGGGAGAGCTGATCTGTGTAAACGGACAGTTCCGCTCCTATAACCGGCATGAGGAGCGGAGAAACCGGCTCGTGCTGTCAGTATTCGCCAGAGAGGTGAGCTTTATCGATGAGATGGAGGAGAGCTCCAAGACCAACCAGATTTTTCTGGACGGCTATATCTGTAAAGAGCCCATTTACCGGAAGACGCCTCTGGGAAGAGAGATCGCGGATCTGCTGCTGGCGGTGAACCGTCCCTACGGCAAATCCGATTATATACCCTGTATCTGCTGGGGGAGAAATGCCCGATATGCGAATAATTTTAAGGTTGGAGAACGATGCGCAGTGTGGGGCAGGATACAGAGCAGGGAATACATGAAAAAGCTGGATGAGGAGAATGTGGAGAGAAGAGTGGCTTTTGAGGTGTCCGTAAGCAAGCTGGAGCTAATCGAAGCATAAAGAGAAGAAAGGTTTGCCAAAAATAGGATAATATGGTATTCTGACATAAAAGGCTGACCTCCGGCAGGAGCAGAGAAGGGATGGGGTGCGTTATGGCGAAAGGCTTGATTTACATATATGCCGGCGACGGACGAGGCAAATCACCTGCGGCGATCGGGAGGGCTGTGCAGGCAGCAGCAGAGGGAAAAAGCGTGATGATTATCCAGTTCTTAAAGGGAAAAGGGCTGGGAGAGTCCGATTTTGTCCGCAGGATGGAGCCGGAGATCAGGCTGTTCCATTTCGAAAAGTCAGGTGAAAATTTTGAGCAGCTGTCGGAGGAGAAAAAGCAGGAGGAAATCGGCAATATCAGAAATGGCTTGAATTTTGCAAAAAAGGTGCTGGCCACAGGGGGCTGTGATCTTTTGATTCTGGATGAGGTTTTAGGACTGGTGGAGCGGAATATTGTTACGGTGGAGGACGTGAAGGCCATGCTGGAAAGCCGGGAGGAGACCAGTGTGATCCTTACAGGCATCAAGCTCCGCGATGAGATCTGTGTGCTGGCCGATGAGGTGTCGAAAATAGAGACCGTAAAATTTAAGGTATGGGAATAAAAGGATTGACACTTTCCGCCAGGAATGTTATGCTACAAAATATAGAGATAGAGGTCGCGTGATTTATGAGTACCTTTTTTGATACGGCAGGCGTAGATGAGAAAAAGGGAAAGGGGAGAACGCCGAAAGAAAAAAGCTCCTTGTGCTTTTTTTCTTGGGTATACAGTGAATAATTGTATAACTGTCATCAAAACTTGATGGGGCGCTACCTATTTATTGATATTATGATAGATTATACAGAGCCGTCCTTTTGAGGGCGGTTTTTTTAAGATATTGAAAAAGAAGTTGCCAGTAGGGAAAAAATGAATACTATATATTACAAAGAAATAAGGAGGACATTAGTATGGCTATTTTTAAAGGGGCAGGTGTTGCAATTGTAACTCCATTTACAGAAGATTATCAGGTGAATTTTGATAAGTTAGGAGAACTGATTGATTTTCAGATTGAAAATGGAACAGATGCAATTATTATCTGCGGAACAACAGGAGAGTCTTCTACTCTAACACATGAAGAACATTTAGATTGTATTCGGTTTGCAATTAAAAAGACAAATAAGAGAGTGCCTGTGATTGCAGGAACAGGTTCTAATTGCACAGAAACAGCTGTTTATCTGTCAAAGGAGGCGCAGAAAGCAGGGGCAGATGCGCTTTTATTAGTGACACCTTATTATAATAAAGCGACGCAGAATGGGTTAAAAGAACATTTTACTATAACTGCCAATTCAGTGGAAATACCAATTGTTTTATATAATGTGCCCAGCCGTACAGGATGTAATATTTTGCCGGAAACAGCAGTTTCTTTAGCGAAAAATGTGAAAAATATTGTGGCGATAAAAGAGGCGAGTGGGGATATTTCACAGATCGCGAAATTAGCATATTTAGCGGATGGGATGCTAGATATTTATTCTGGAAATGATGATCAAATTGTGCCTATACTTTCTTTAGGAGGAGTAGGAGTTATTTCTGTTTTATCTAATATTGCTCCAAAAAAGACACATGAT